>JACXTT010006729.1_pt1 | contig 16363 bp, 15 predicted proteins | sample 9270951 | NCBI WGS metagenome assembly JACXTT01 (sample SAMN15532306, study PRJNA645909) | rock metagenome | isolation source: weathered quartz diorite | place: Puerto Rico | collected 2017-06-21 | reverse complement strand
CGCGTGCGGCCCGCCGCGCGCTTGCCCATCTTGTTTCCACCGCCGGTCTCGATGAGCAGCCGGTGGCTGCCGGGCTCGACCACATAGCAGTTGAAGGCGAGAGGGATGCGATTGAGTTCGTCGGGCGCTACCTGACGGCTCCAGAGGGTCTTGGGAACCACGCCGAACATTGCGCCCGCGTCCCACCAGTACGCTCCAGCGCGAACCAGCGTGACGCGGAAGTCCCCGATCTCGACCCTGTCCATCAGCCGCGGACGAGTTTGCGGCCGCGTTCGAACAGGTCAGCCGCTTCGTCGGCGATCTCTTTGCCCTTTTCGAACACTTCGCGGCTCTTCTCGTAAACGTCGCGGCTGGATTCGGTGAGTTTGTCCTTGCCTTCCTCCGCCTTGCGCTTCAGAAGCTGCCGGGTGTGACGTCCGCTCTGCGGAGCGTAGAGGAGCGCGATGCTGGCGCCCACAGCGGCGCCGACCAGAAACCAAATCAATCCATCCGTTCCGTCTTCTCTCGCCATAGTCGTTCTCCATTCATCATTGTAGCGCGCCGGCCTGAGGGCTCCGGCTGCGATAGGCTGGCCGCGGCGGCCCCCTCGCGCTAAGCTGAAAGCATGGGAAGCGATATTGAGTATGTCACCGTGTTCCGGTCGGCGGAGACCGACGCCGACAGCGAAGCCGCGCTGGTTTACGATCGGCTGGCGGCGGCCGGACTGGATGCGCAAGTCTTCGGGGATGACACTCCAAGTGTGATCGAAGGATCTTACGAGGTGCGGGTACCCGCGCCACAGTCGGGCGCTGCGGAACGGATCCTGTCGACTCCAGTGGTGCAAGCGGCGGCGGATCCGGGCCACGGCCTGGATATGGAAACCGTATTCAGCGGGCAGAGCGCGGCCGGCGAGATGGAAGCCATGGCCGTGCGGGCGGTGTTGGATGCCAGCGGGGTTCCATCGACGCTGGTGGGCACGCCGCAGATTCCGTCGCTCCCGTTTTCGGTGCAGGTGCCGAAGTCGATGGTAGAGGCGGCGAAGGCCGCGCTGGCCGAAGCGCAGGCCGCTGGTCCGGAGGCGGCGGAGCAGGCCGTGAACGGATCGAACTCGTAGTTGGGCTCTCGGCTAAAGGGCAAGGCCGTTGTGCCTTCGGTCGTGTATGCTACTGGATGAAATGACCGCATCCTTTTCACGGCGCGCCTGGCTCTCGACCACCGCGGGCGCCGCATTCGCTCTTTCCGCCAAGACCGCACCTACGCCGGTGCGGCTGGGCGGGCCCATCTTCCTCAAGTCCGACGATCCCGCCGAGTTGGCGCGGGAGCACCGCCGGCTGGGCTATTCCGCGGCCTACTGTCCGGCGGCGAAGCACACAGACCGAGAGCGCTGCGAGGCGATTCGCACGGCCTTCGCCAAGGAGAATGTCACCATCGCGGAAGTCGGCGCCTGGGTGAACATGCTGGACCCCGACGCGGAGAAGCGCAAAACCAACATGGCTTATGTGACCGATCGCCTGGCATTGGCCGAAACGGTGGGAGCCCGCTGCTGTGTCGACATCGCGGGCTCCTATCATCCCAAGATCTGGTACGGGCCGAACCCGAAGAACCTTTCCACCGAGTTCTTCGATGCTACGGTCCAGAACTGCCGCCAGGTGATCGACGCCATCAAGCCGTCGCGGACGGTGTTCTCCATCGAAATGATGGGCTGGACGATTCCGGACGGGCCGGATTCCTACGTCAAGCTGATCAAGGCTGTGGACCGCAAGGCCTTCGGGGTACACCTGGACGTGTGCAACGTCATCAACTCGCCGGCGCGCTTCTATAATTCGAGCGCGGTGATCGAAGAGTGCTTTCGCAAGCTGGGGCGGTGGATCGCTTCCTGTCATGCCAAGGATCTGGCGTGGGAGGTGGAACTGAACGTTCATTTCCGCGAGGTGATCCCGGGGCGCGGCGAAGTGGATTACAAGGCTTATCTGGGAGAGCTTTCCAAACTCGGGCACGATGCGCCGCTGATGCTGGAGCACCTGAAGACGGCTGAGGAGTACGAGGAGGGAAAGCTCTACATACAGAAGGTCGCGGCGGGGATCGGCGTGAAGTTCGCCTGACGGGCGGGCCTTCGTATTATTTCTATTTTGCGGCGGCCTTGGGCCGGGGCGGCTTTTCTTTCGGCGGCAGGGAGGCGGCAAAGCCCCGGGCGCGCGCGATGTAATCGCCGAGTTTGTTCCGGTCCTTCATCAGCGACGGCGGGGCCACCACATACTCGCGCATCTTGCGGCCGGGCATGGGCTCGAATTCCGCCGCGCCGGCGATCTTCAGGAACTCAGCGCGCGCTTCGGGCGGGAGCCTCAGCACCAGGCTTTTCTGGAACAGTCCGGCGCACATGTTCCCGTTGACGAAGCCAGCCGGGTAACCAAACATCGGGCGCTGGCGGATATCGGGGTGCTCCGCGATCAGTTCGAGAAAGGTGCGAATCAACTCCGGCGGGGATTTTTGCCATTTTGGGGGCTTTGGCGGGGGCATGGCGGAGACTACTCCGGCACTCATTCTATCTATACCGCGATTGGCCCCAATCGCCTGAGGCACGACAACCAACGGCGCCTGGGCAGCATCCGGCGGCGGCGTGTTGTATCCTACACAACAAGCGGGAAAGACAGCATGCGCGCACTGGCCGGCCTTCTCATTTTCGGTCTGATCGCCCTGGCCCAAGACTCGTTCCAGCCGCCCGCGAAGTGGAGCTTTCCCAGCCACATCACTCCCATCCTGACGTTCGGCGGGTGCAATCAGACGGCCTGCCACGGCTCGCCGGTGGGCAAGAGCGGATTTAAGCTGTCGCTTTATGGCGCCGACCCCGAGGCGGACTACGCCGCGCTGGTGACCGCGACGCCGGGGCGCCGGGTGAATCTGGCGGCGGTGGATGACAGCCTGCTGCTCAGGAAGCCGACCATGCAGGTGGCGCACGGCGGCGGCCCGCGCTTCAAGAAACACTCCGACCATTACCGGATGCTGCGCGCCTGGATCGCCGCCGGAGCGCCGTTCGGCGATCCGGGCGCGCCTACGCTGACCCGGCTCGAAGTGTCGCCCGGCTATCGCGTGCTGAGCGGCAAGGACGCCGGCTTGCAGATGCAGGTCATCGCGGTTTACTCGGACGCAAGCCGCGAAGACGTCACACGCATGGCGGTGTATTCGACCAACGACGAAGGCGTGCTCAAAGCCTCTGCCGGCGGGGTGGTGAGGCCACAGGCCGGGACGGGCGACGCCGCCATCATGGTCCGGTATGCCGGGCAGTTCGCCGCCGCGGTTTACGGCGCGACTTCGCTGCCCGCGCCGGCGCGCTTCCCTGAAGCCGGCTCGAACCTTATCGACCGTGAAGTGTACGCGAAGCTGCGCGACTTGCGCCTGGTTCCATCGCCCAGGGCCGGCGACGAAGAATTCATCCGCCGCTTGTATTTGGATCTGCTGGGGCTGCTGCCCTCGGCCGCGGATGTGCGCCAGTTCCTGGCCTCCACCGCTCCGGACAAGCGCGAGGTCCTGATCGAGCAGGTGCTGGAGCGCCCGGAGTACGCCGATCTCCAGGCTCTGATCTGGGCCGACCGCCTGCGCAGCGACTCGCGCTTCCACCGCACCGGCGGCGTGCGCTCGTATTACCGCTGGCTCCGCGAGGAGTTCGCTTCCAACCGCCCGCTGGACAAATTCGCGCGGGCGCTGTTGACGGCGCGCGGTCCGAATTTCACCAACGGCCCGGCAAATTACTGGGGCAACTACGACAAGATCTCGACGCCCATCGAGACGGCGATCCAGACCGGGCAAGTATTTCTGGGCGTGCGGATCGGCTGCGCACAGTGCCACAATCATCCGTTCGAGAAATGGTCGCAAAGCGACTTCTACTCGCTGGCCGCGGTATTCAGCCAAGTGGTGGAGTTCCCGGCGAAGAACTCGCAGGAGTTCGACCTGCGCATCGATCCGAACCGCGCCGTCATCCACCCGGTGAGCAAGCAGGCCGCGGTGCCGCGCTATTTCGGCGGCGCGCCGATCGACACCGAGCCGGGGGCGGACCGGCGCGAAGCTTTTGCCGCGTGGCTGACCGCGAAGGACAACCCCTTCTTCGCGCGCGCCATGGCCAACCTGATCTGGCACAACCTGATGGGCCGCGGGCTAGTGGACCCCGTGGACGACTTCCGCGACACCAACCCGCCGACGCATCCCGCGCTGCTGGACTGGCTGGCGGCGGAACTGGCGGCGCATAATTTCGACCAGAAGCACCTGATCCGGCTGATCGCGTCGTCGCGCACGTACCAGGCCTCCAGCCGGCCCAACGAGACCAACCGTCTGGACTTCAAATATTATTCGCGCTCTTCGCCCAAGCGCCTGATGGCGGAGGTCTACATGGACGCCGTGGCACAGATCACCGGCGTGCCCGACGCATTCAAGGACTGGCCGGAAGCCAAGCGGGCGGTGCAATTGCCGGACAACCGCTACTCATCGTTCTTCCTGGACGTGTTCGAGCGGAACAACCGGCTGGTGATCTGCGACCGCGAGCAGAACGTCACGGTCACGCAGGCGCTTCACTTCGTGAACGGCCCGGAGGTGCAGGGGAAGCTGGCTCATCCGGACGGGCGCCTGGCACGCTGGCTGGACTCGGGCAAGAGCGACGGGGAGGTGCTGGACGAGATGTTCCTGGCCACGCTGGCGCGGCATCCGGGGGCGCAGGAGAAGGACCGGCTGCTGACGCGGATAGGCTCAGCCAAGTCGCGCCGCGAGGTGTACGAGGATATCCTGTGGGCGGTGCTCAATTCCCGGGAGTTCGTGTTTAACCACTAGACGCTGATGCAAGAGGTTGCCAAATGCCGCTGACGCTCAATTGCGATGGAACAGCCCGCCGCGACTTTCTACGGCTGGGCATGCTCGGCCTGGGAGGCCTGTCGCTGCCGCGGTTCCTGGACGCGCAGCGCGCCGATGCGAACAAGTCCCTGATCTTCGTCTGGCTGGGCGGCGGGCCGCCGCAGATGGACACCTACGACATGAAGCCGGACGCGCCACTGGAGATTCGGGGCGAATTCAAGCCGATGGCGACCAAGCTGGACGGGTTCCAGATGTGCGAGTTAATGCCGGCCACGGCGGCGGTGGCGGATAAGTTGTGCATCCTGCGCTCGGTGACGTCGGTGGACCTGGGCAGCCATGAGCGGTCGAGCCGTTATCTGCAAACCGGGGTGTTGCCGGTGCCCAACACGGACTTCGCGTCGTTCGGATCGGTGTACGTGAAGGAGAAAAACTTCCGCACGGACGTTCCACCGTTCGTGGGCGTGGGCAAGCCGATCGAGCGGGGCTGGGGCGGCGGGTTCCTGGGGTCGCAGTACGATCCGTTCATGGCCGGCGATCCGTTCGAGAAGGGATACCGCGTGCGCGACCTGGCGCCGCCGGCGGGCGTGCCGCTGGACCGCGTCGCGCGTCGGCGGGAGATCCTGGACGAGTTTAACCACGCCTGGCGCACCATCGACAGCGAGGCGAAGCTGAACAGCTATGCGCCCTCCGTGGAGCGCGCATACAGCATGGTATTCAACGAGAAGGTGCACGCCGCCTTCGACATTGCAGCCGAGCCGGACAGCGTGCGCGATCTCTACGGGCGCACGCAGATCGGCCAGGGACTGCTGCTCGCGCGCCGGCTGGTGGAGCACGGCGTGCGCGCGGTAAGCATCTGGATGGGCGGTTGGGATACGCACTCGAAGAACTTCACTTCGCTCAAGGAAAAGCTGCTGCCTCCGCTCGACCGGGGGTTCGGGGCCCTGATCGCCGACCTGGACCAGCGTGGGCTTCTGGACAGCACGCTGGTGGTGCAGCTCGGCGAGTTCGGGAGAACGCCCAAAGTGAATAAGGACGCCGGCCGCGACCACTGGCCAAAGGCGTTTAGCGCAGCGCTGGCAGGGGGCGGGTTGAAGCGAGGGTGCGTCATCGGCGCGACGGATAAGCACGCCGCCGAAGTTACCGACCGGCCGATCACGGTGGAAGATCTGTCGGCGACGATCTTCACCGCGCTGGGCGTGGACCTGCACAAGGTAAATCACACGCCGGAGGGCCGGCCGATCGCGATCGTCAACGGCGGGAAGCCGGTGGCCGACGCGTTCGCATGAGCGCGGGCATATTGAGCGCCGCCGCGATGGCGAGCGTGTTATTGCTTTGCGCGCAGTCTCCGGAGATGGTCCGCATTCCGGCGTCGGACTGCCCGATGGGGCCGACCGTCAGCCACGAGGGAGTGCACAAAGCAAAAGTCGAGGCGTTCCGGATTGCGAAGTTTGCCGTGACCAACCAGGAGTACAAGCGGTTCGTCGACGCGACGGGGCACCCTCCGCCGGAGGTGAACAGCCTGGGTGGCAAGTATCGTCTTTGGACCGGCGGCAACTTTCCGCCCGGAATCGCGCGCCAGCCGGTGGTGAACGTATCCTGGACCGACGCCACGGCTTACTGCGCATGGCTCTCGAAGGAGACGGGGGAAGCTTACCGCCTGCCGACGGAAGAAGAATGGGAGATCGCGGCGCGGGGAGGGCTCAAGACGAAGCCGTACCCTTGGGGAGACGGCATCGACGCGACGCGCGCCTGGTATGGGAAGAAGTGGAACGGCGCGGAGACGCTGCGGGACGTCGACTACGGCCAGCCGAATCCGTTCGGCCTTTATGGCATGGCGGGGAACGTCTGGCAATGGGTGGAGGACTGGTACGTCCCGGTCTTCAACGACCGTCCGGTGCAGGAAGAGCTGCACCTTTACCGGGTGATGCGCGGAGGATCCTGGGCCAATGACGCAGATTTCCTTATGGTGAGCTACCGGAGCTTCCATCCACCGGCGTTCCGGGACCTGTTTGCCGGATTTCGTGTTGTCGCAGGCGACAAATAGCCGCGTCATCCGGGATGCAGGTCGCCCACCTGGATTTCATACCCGCGATATCATGAAAGGCAGAACGCCATGAACCGACGTACTTTCCTCGCCGCGGCCGCCGCCGCTCCTCTCGCCGCAGCCGATTCCGGCGAGCGGCTCCCGATCAAGAAAGCGGTGCTCTACTCGATGCTTCCGAAGCAGGCGCCGCTGGCGGAGCGCTTCCGGATGGCCGTCGACGCGGGTTTTGAACAGATGGAGTGCCCGCAGATCGACGATCCGAAAGAAGCCGAGGAGATCAAGAAGGCCGCCGAGGGCGCGAAGCTGCGCATCCATTCCGTAATGTGCCAGACGCACTGGAAGTTTCCGCTCTCCTCCCGCGATCCGCAGGTTGTGAGCGAGTGCGTGAAAGGTATCCAGACCAGCCTGCGCAACGCGAACTTCTGGGGCGCCGATACAGTGCTGCTGGTCCCGGCCGTGGTCAACGCCGAGACCAGTTATAAAGATGCCTGGACGCGCTCCCAGCAGGAGATCAAGAAGCTGATTCCGCTGGCGAAGGAGCTGAAGGTCGTCATCGCGGTCGAGGAGGTGTGGAACAAATTCCTCCAGAGCCCGCTCGAATTCGCCGCCTACGTCGACTCCTTCAAGAGCCCGTGGGTGCGTGCGTACTTCGACGTCGGCAACGTGGTGATCAACGGCTATCCGCAGGACTGGATCCGGACACTAGGCCCGCGCATCGTCAAACTGCACATCAAGGATTTCAAATTCGCCGGCCGCGAGGCCCGCTTTACGCCGCTGCGGGAGGGCGAAATCGACTGGCCGGAGGTGTACCGGGCGCTCAAGGAAATCGGGTACAAGGGCTCGGCCACCGTGGAGCTGAGCGCGGGCGACGAAAGCTACCTCAAGGAAGTCAGCCGGCGCTTCGACCTGATCCTCTCGGGCGCTCCCAAGCCGGCGGCAAGCTAGAGACCCCATGACCAAATTTTTGATCGGCTTGGTTTCGGGCATCATCCTGACCGTAGTCACGGGGTTTATCGCAGTGTTCTCGCTGGCGCGGTTTGGGGCGGAGCGGAAGCCTTCGGTTCCCGACAACGCGGTGCTTGTAATGAACCTCGGCGGAGAACTACCGGAGCGGGCGCCAGTGGAGTTTCCGATACCGTTCTTCGAATCGCAAACGCCGGTGACGATGGTGGAGACTTGGGACGTGCTGCGCAAGGCGGCGGCCGATTCCAGGATACGGGCGATCGTGCTGGAACCGCGCGGCCTGGCCATTGGATGGGGAAAGCTGCAGGAGATCCGCGCGGGGCTGGAGCAGTTCCGCAAATCGCGCAAGCCGGTGATCGCGTACCTGAAGTCTCCGCGGACGCCGGAGTACTACCTGGCCACCGCCGCCGACCGCATCTACATCGCGCCTGAGGAGTTTATCGACGTCAAGGGACTCCGCGCGGAGATGATGTTTTTCCGCGGGACGCTGGACAAGCTGGGAGTCCAGATCGAAATCGAGCACGCGGGGAAATACAAAGACTACGGCGACATGTTCACCCGGACGAAGATGACGCCGGAGACTCGCGAGGTGCTTGATTCGGTGCTGGACGATCTGTTCGGCCATCTTCTGTCGACGATCGGCCCGGCCCGCAAGAAGTCGCCGGAGCAGATGCGCGCGCTGATCGACGAGGGCCCTTTTCTGGCCGAAAAAGCTCTGAAATCGGGCCTAGTGGATGCGCTGCTCTACGAAGACCAGATGTTCGACGAAGTGAAGGGCCGCCTCAAAGTGGACGAGCTGAAGAAGGTTTCCTTCCGCGACTACGCGCGGGTTCCCGCTTCCTCGCTCAACCTGGAGGGCGGCGCGCGCATCGCGATTGTCACGGGAGACGGTGGCATCGTGCGCGGCGGCCCGGGCGACGACGGAATGTCCGACGACGGCATCAGCTCGGAAGGCTTTGACCGGACTCTGCGCCGCGTAGCCGAGGACGCCTCCATCAAAGGCGTCGTGGTACGGATCGACTCTCCGGGAGGCGACGCCATCGCTTCCGACGACATCTGGCGTGAAATGAACGTGCTGAGCAAGAAGAAGCCAATGGTCATTTCCATGTCGGACGTGGCGGCGTCTGGCGGCTATTACATGGCCATGACCGGCGATCCGATTGTGGCTTATCCCGGCACGTTTACCGGATCGATCGGAGTGGTGTTCGGCAAGGCCAATCTGCGCGCGCTGTACGACAAGGTCGGGGTGACCAAGGAGATGCTGACGCGCGGCCGCTTCGCCGGCGTCGACTCCGACTACGGACCGCTTACACCCGAAGCGAAGGTCAAGCTGCGCGAGGGGATCGACTCCACCTATCACGCGTTCGTCAGCCGCGTGGCGCAGGCTCGCAAGCGCAAGTTCGACGACGTGGAACCGCTGTCACAGGGACGCGTCTGGTTGGGATCGCAGGCCAAGCGCAACGGACTGATCGACGAGCTGGGCGGGATCGACCGCGCGCTGGAGCTGGTAAAGGTAAAAGCGAAGCTTCCCAAAGACGAGAAGCTGACTCTGGTGATGTTCCCGGGCAAGCGCAGCATCCTCGACCTGGCGTTCGGTCACGCGCGGGACAGCGAATTCGATGGCGTGTTGCGTGGAGTCGTTAAGAAGTGGCAGGTCACGCTGTGGCGGCAGGGCGGCCTGATGCGGCTGATGCCTTATTCGATCGAGATCCGCTGATCTGGTTGTCAATCCGAAGTCGTGTCCGAAGTCGTGTCCGTAGTCGTTGCCTTCGCCCGCCAGCCGTGGCAGAATGATCTCGAAACGCACCCTGGCGGCGTCCGAAGAGGCGCCCCGTTACTGGATCATTCGGAGGATGTGTGGGTTTACGAATCAAGGGACTGCTGTTCGCCGGTTTCCTGCTCGTCCTGAGGGGCGAGTCTTTGGCGGCTCCCCTGATCGATAGCTGCGTCTCACTTTCCGGCGCCGAGCGGCGTGAAACTCTTGAGTGTCCGGGAACGCCTGACTGGATGGATCTGTTTGTCTCCGGTTACATCGGGTCGATCCTGGTGACCAACCACTACGCGGACGAGCCGCCGGCCAGTTTAGTCGCTTCGCTGGTGGAACTCAGCGCGGGATCTATTTCCGGGTTCGACACGCCCTCCGACCCCGATTCGCGGTCAGCCTTCGTGGATGACGCCATCAGTCTGAATGAAAACGAGAACGGCGTCGGAGCCAATTTCCTGATTCCAGTTGCCCCGGTTGCCGAATCAGATTCTTGGGGTGGGGAGACCGGCGTAGCGGGAATTCCCGGTCTCGCAAATGACTTGGTGGCTCCGGGTTGGGTTGCGTTCGCGTCCTTGTGTATCGGAGCGTTGGGCGTCACCGTCGGATTGCGGCGCAGGCTCAAGCATGATTACCATGAACGTCCGATGCACTAAAACAGAGTACGCCAGACAGTGACGGTCAGGGCGTGGGCGACCATCGACGTGCGCAGGCTGCCGGTTTCTGCGAAAGCCTTGCCGTAAAACCATCCGCCTATCGCGGCCAACAGGGCGAACTTGTAATTGGGGAAGCGGCCAAAGCCGAGGTGGCTGAGTCCGAAGACTGCCGCGGCGAGGACGATGGACGTCTGCGGGCGGCCGGTCCATTCGCCAATCCAGCGTTGAAGCAAGCCGCGGAACGCGAATTCCTCCGACAGGGCCACTACCCAGAGAAAGCCAAGAAATACGAGGGGCGCAAAGCGGAGCTCCTTTCCGTTGGGCGAGAAGTGGAGGACTCCCAGGGCAAGGCCGAGAGTGAGCCACACAGGGAGGAAGAGCAGGAACCATTTAACGCCGGTCTTCCAGTCTCGCGGGCCCGGAATGAATCCGAAGCCCGACGCAGGCTCCTCCCGGATGGTCAGGAACACCGTGGCCGCCAGCCGGATCAGCATCAACTGACCGAGCACGTCAATCCTGATGTCGGGGATGGGAGAGAGGTAGACGCGGGGGAAGAATCTAAACATCAGGATAGAGCCCAGCAGAAACAGCATCATCAGGTCCGTGACCCGTGACGGCCTGCGAAAGACGAACCAATAGGAGATGAACAGTACCAGGAAGCTGAGCCGCAGAAACAAATCGGGCGAAAAGCGTGAGGTCGGGAGGCTGTAGATGAGATACGGCGTGACCGCGCTGGCGGCGAGGAGGCCGGCGTACCAGAGGACCGGTACGCGGTCGCGCAGGTCCTGCCGGAGCCGCTCAAAGCCGGGAATCAGGTAGAAGGCGTATTCGACAAGGAACGCCGCGATGATGGGCCACGCCAACCCGGTGGGAACGCCTTTGAGGCGGGCATAATACACGCCCGCCGCCGCGAGCGCGGCCCATCCGCCTAGAAGAATCGCCAGGTAGAGGCGAAGTTGCCGGTTCGCTTCCATCAGGCGAGCTCGATGGTCTGGCCTTCGCGCGCGAGATGAATTTCCAGGCCGGTGCCGGCCTGCGCGGCCTGAAGCCGCGCCAGTTCGGTCTCCAAGAAAGAATCGTCGTGTTCGGGATCGTGGTGGAACAGGGCAACGCGGCGCACACCGCCGGCGAGCGCGTCCTGGACGGCGTCCGACGAAGTGCTGTGGCCCCAACCGCGGTGCTCGGGATACTCGTCTTCAGTGTACTGGGCTTCGCGAACCAGCAGATCGGCGCCACGCGTGAACTCGGTGACGGCCAGATCGCGGGCGGCCGAATCCGGCCGGTCCGGAAACTGGCGCCGGTAGGGCTCGTGGTCAGTGAGGTACACGAAGGAACGTCCCTCAAAGTCCAGGCGGTAACTGAGGCCTCCGCCGGGATGATTCACGGGCTGTGTGGTGACCTGCACATCGCCCAGGCGAAAGCGTCCGTCGACCTCGGCGAAAGTGATTTCGGCCGGCAGTCTGGAGAGCTGGACGGGGAAATTCGATTCGCGCATCAAGTGCTCGAAGGGCTCCCAGGGCGCAGTCCAGGATTTCCCGGGGACGTGGATGCGCAGACGCGTCCCGGGCTGATAAGCCGGTGTGAAGAAGGGGAATCCCTGCAGGTGATCCATGTGCAGATGGCTGATCAGCAGATCGATGGACTGCACCCGCTCGCGCTCCAGGTAGCGCCCCAGAGGACGAATCCCGGTGCCGGCGTCAAAGATGATCACGCGGGGGCCGCAGCGCACTTCGACACAAGGCGTGTTGCCGCCGCAGCGCACCGTGCTTTCACCCGGCGTCGCCACCGATCCGCGAGTGCCCCAGAATTTCGCCCAGAACCCCGTACCCTGTCCCTCCCGTTCCAATCGGCTGAAAAACCCCGCGGACCTGCCGCGGAGCGCTCAGTGAAGTTCCTTGATCCGGATGTTGCGAAGCTCCACCCTGGACCCGTGACCGAGAAAGCCGACATGGCCGGTCGCGCGCGCCAGGCCGGGATGCTTTTTGAGTACTTCGGGATCCTTGACGGAATCCAGATCCGCGTCGACGATGGTATGCCCGTTGAGGATCACCGTGATCTTTCTTCCCCTGGCGATGATCTCCTCGGAATTCCACTCACCGGCCGGCTTGCGGAAGCCGAGTTTGGCGGGCACGACGCCATAGATTGATCCGTGATGCTGGTCCGGTTTGATCTTGCCCTTGTAGCGCTCGTCGGTATCGTCGAGAATCTGAATTTCCATTCCGGCGTAGGCCGCGTCCCCCTCAAGGGGAGCGCGAATACCGACGCCGTTGTTGGAACCCGGTTCCAGCTTGAATTCAAACCTGAACGCGAAATCAGAGTATTCTTTGGCGGTGAAGAGATTGCCGCCGCCGTCGGCCGGACACACCAGGAGGCCGTTTTCGGGGACATAGCCGGGCCCTTTGCCGCCGACAAGCTGCCATCCGTTCAAGGTTTTGCCGTCGAACAGCGGGACAAATCCTTTTTCGCTCTTGTCCGCGGCGAAGCCAAGACCAAGCGTCATTGTGAGGAGAACCCAGCGAGTCATAAACCGCCTCATTTTACCATTCCCATTCGTGTCGCCTCAGACATCCACTTCGGCCCACTCCACGACTCTTCTCTCATAGATGGACTTGCGGCCCAGCATCGCCGTGAGTGTGGAAATGCGCGCGGACTCGGCGTTATTGAGAGGCGACTTCTTCCCGCGGGCGTTGTCGATAAACGCTTCCATCGACAGGTAGGTGGAATCCTTGCCGGCCTGCGGCGAGTCGATCTTGCGCTCACCGCGCTTCTGGCGCTCGATGAACGTAGCGGCGCCCAGATCCACCGCTCCCAGCGATCCGTACACGCGCTCCTTGATTCCGGAAAATCCCGGCGGATCGAAGTAGATGTGGCTGAAAGTAAGCCGCACGTCGCCGGGAAATTCGTAGATCACGGTGTAATTGTCCATGGTGGTGCGCCCGGGAGGATCGTCCTGATACAGATTGATGCCGCCCGAACCGTAGGCCCGCAGCGGATGCGTTCCGGCGGCCCAGACCATGAGGTCGATGATGTGGCAGGCCTGCTCCACGATGTTGTCGCCGGATCGTGTGCGGTCGAAATACCAGCCGATTTCGTGGGGTAGATCGCTGGTGTGGCGGTAGCCTTGCAGGAAGAGGACTTTCCCGATGCCGCCCTTCTTGATGAAATCCATGGCGGCGGAACGGTTGGGATCGTGGCGCAACTGGAAGCCGGCCTGGAAGATTCCCTTGGCGCTCTTGGCCGCGTTGACCACCAGCCGGCATTCCTCCGGTGTCATCGCCATGGGCTTTTCGCAATAGACGTTTTTGCCAACTTCGAGCGCAGCGACGGCCATCTCCTTGTGGAAGTCCACCGGAGTAGCGATGACGACCGCATCGATATCCTTGCGGTCGAGCAGCTTGCGGTATTCGCTGTAGCCTTCGGGCGAATGTCCCTTGGCGGTGGCCTGATCGATGGCTTTCTGCAAGGTGGCGGGGTCCAGGTCGCAGATGGCCACCACTTTGACGCCCGGCACGTCGAGCGTGTGCCGCAGCAGATAGGACCCGCGGTTGCCGACGCCGATGAACGCCACGCGCACCTGGTCATTCGGCGATTGAGCGGAAATCAGGCTCGCGCTGGAGAGCGCCGCCGGCACTTTCAGGAATTGACGACGGGAAAAGTCCTCGTAGTTCATAATCGTCTTCAGTATAGATAAATCATGACGCCCGAACAGGAGTACCAAAATCGCCTTGGCACGCGCCGGGCAGCCGTCGACGGGCTGGACCGCCTGCACCTGTCGATCGGCAACGCCCGGCTGGGCGTGGTGGTGGCGGCGGCAGCGATCGCCTGGCTTTCGTTTGGCTCTCACGCCCTAAGCCCGATGTGGCTGCTGGTTCCCGGCGCGGCATTCGTCGCAATGCTGGTGTGGCATGAGCGCGTTCTGCGCTCCCGGGAAGGCGCGCAGCGTGCGGTGCGATTCTACGAGGCCGGGCTTGCGCGGATGGAGGACCGCTGGTCCGATCCAGATCGCCCACCGCTTTCCGACCCGGGCGACCGCTTCCTGAATCCGTCCCACACCTATGCCATCGATCTGGACCTGTTCGGCCGGGGCTCCCTTTTCGAATTGCTGAATACGGCGCGAACTCCGTCCGGCGAGGAGACTCTTGCGCGCTGGCTGTGCGAGCCGGCCGGGCTCGACGAGATCCGCGCGCGGAACGCGGCGATCGGCGAACTGCGGGGGAATCTGGATTTGCGCGAGGAGATCGCACTGCTGGGGGAAGTGGTGCGCACGGGCGTGCATTCGGAACCGCTGGCACGCTGGGGCGAGGGAGCGGCGCGCCTGGATTCTCCGATTGCCCGCTGGGCCGCAATCGGACTGGCATTGTTCGCCGCGACGGCAGCGGTCCTCTGGATGACGCTGGGATGGCGTCCGCTGTTTTTGTTCGCCATCGTAATGGAGCTGGCTTTCGCCTGGCGACTGCGGCCCGCGGTCCGCTATGTTTTGGATGCCGCCGAGCAACCGGAGCACGACCTGCCGCTGCTGTCGCAGGTCCTCTCCGTCATCGAGCGGGAGCCGTTTTCCTCGCCGCTGCTGGTCCGCCTGAAAGCTGATATGGCTACGGGCGGCATGCCGCCTTCGCTCCGCATCGCCCGGCTGGACCGGTTGATCATCCTGTTGGATTCGCGGCGCAACGCGTTGTTCGCTCCCTTCGCGGGGCTGCTGCTGTGGGCCACCAACCTGGCTTTCGTGATTGAAGCCTGGCGCCGGGAATCCGGTCCGGCGATCCGGCGTTGGCTGAATACGGTGGGCCAGTTTGAAGCGCTGTGCGCGCTGGCCGGATACTCGTTCGAGCACCCGGCCGATCCATTCCCGGAGTTCTGGGCGGATGAGGTTTGCTTTGATGCGGAAGGCTTAGCGCACCCGCTGCTGCCCTCCGCCCGCGTAGTGGCCAATGACGTCAAGCTGCACCGGGAGCTGCCGCTGCTGGTGATCAGCGGGTCGAACATGAGCGGAAAAAGCACGCTGCTGCGCACCGTGGGAATCAATGCCGCGCTGGCCATGGCCGGCGCGCCGGTGCGCGCGCGGCGACTGGTGCTGAGCCCGGTGGCGATCGGCGCGTCGATCCGGATCACGGATTCACTGCGTGAGGGGCATTCGCGATTTTACGCGGAGATCAAGCGCTTGCGTCAGATCGTTGACCTGACGAAGGGCGGGCAGTCGCTGCTTTTCCTGCTGGACGAATTGCTCAACGGCACGAACTCCAACGACCGGCGAATCGGTGCCACCGGCGTCGTCGGCCGGCTGGTGGAGTTCGGGGCAATCGGGCTGATTACGACGCACGACCTGGCGCTGACGCAGATCGCGGAGCAGGTCAACCCGGTGGGCCGGAACGTCCATTTCCAGGATCACCTGGAGAACGGGCGGATGAGCTTCGATTACCGGCTGCGGGAGGGTGTGGTGACGAAGAGCAACGCGTTGGAGTTGATGCGGTCGGTGGGGCTGGACGTGTAGACTCAGTTAGTCTGTTGAGACGGAGGCGCGGCGGGCTCGCGCTTGCGGATGCCTTCGCCGATGGGGCCGTGCCTCTCCAGCACCCTGTTCAGCCAGCCGGTCATTTCGCGCTCCCAGGCGGGGACGCCGGGAATCAGGTGCCAGCGGCCGGTGGCGTGCGGGCCGTTCGGGATGATGATGAGGTCGCAGCGGACTCCGGCGTTCTTGAGAGCGGCCTGCAAATGCGTCGATTGCACGAGCGGAACGGACTCGTCTTTGTCTCCGTGGATCAGCAGGAAAGGAGGCTCTTCGCCGGAGATGTGCATCACGGGCGACGCTTCTGCCAGCGCTTTCTCCTCGCCTTCTTTTTCAATCAGTGGGGCCAGCAGGGCGCGCAGGTTGTCGGGCGGTGGCGCGCCCCGAAAATCGCTCGGCGCGAAAAGCGAGACCACGGCTTGCACTTTGGCGCTGACCCGGTCGACGGGGTCTTTGGCGCCCTTAATTCCGCCCTTTTGCCGGATGCCCGCCATGTTGCTGAGGTAGCCGCCCGCCGATCCCCCCACCAGGGCGATGCGATGCGGATCGGCGTCCCAGCGGCGCGCGTTATGGCGGATGAAGCGCACCGCGCGCTCGACGTCCTCGATCATGGCGGGGTA
>JACXTT010006728.1_pt1 | contig 16365 bp, 19 predicted proteins | sample 9270951 | NCBI WGS metagenome assembly JACXTT01 (sample SAMN15532306, study PRJNA645909) | rock metagenome | isolation source: weathered quartz diorite | place: Puerto Rico | collected 2017-06-21 | reverse complement strand
GTCGGCGCGGAGCCGGCCGGCGTACCGAGGTCGGCGGGCGTCTCCGGCACCTGCGGGGCGGCCTCGTCGCCCGACCCGGTCGGTGCGTGCGCCGCCGACGAACCGGGCAGGTGCAACGGACCGGCCGGCGTCGGCAGCGGGACGCCGGTGATGAGGCTGAACGTGATGGCCAGCACCGCGAAGGAGATCAGGGCGATCCCCCCGCGCACCGTCCAGGAGACCAGGCGGGTGCGTGCGCCGGAGTCGTCGGTGAACACCGACGTCGTTCCCGCGTCCTGCGCCATGCCCGCCTCCTCTCGCACACACCAGAGATCGACCTGTTCACCGAACCGTCGATACGCCCCTCTTCTCCTCAGCGCTGCCGCCAGCCAAAACGTCACTGAACGGTCAAAACGCACGCGGGTCGTACGTGCGACCCTGCCGAGCGCACCGGAGTGAGGTCGGTAACACCGGCGTTTGGCAGGCGTTCTGGTGGGTACGTCTATGCGGCCGGGAAGCACTTCCGGTCGAACGGTGTCGAACGAGGAGCACGCATGACGGTGGGACCAGCGGACGTGCGTGACGTGAGCGGGGGTACCGGTCGCCGGATCCTCGGCGACCGGTACGAGCTCATCGAGAGCATCGGCACCGGCGGCATGGCCGAGGTGTTCCGGGCCCAGGACCGCGTGCTCGATCGCACGGTGGCCATCAAGGTGTTGCGCGACTGCTCACCCGAAGCCGAGGAGCGCGACCGGTTCACGACCGAGGCGCGCACCCTCGCCTCGTTGAACCACCCGGGCCTGGTGACGCTCCTCGACGCCGGCATCGGCGAGGACCAGCCCTACCTGGTCATGGTGCTGGTCGAAGGGCTGTCCCTGTCGCAGGTGATCCGTCAGGGCGGGCCGGTGGACCCGCTGCGCGTCGCCGCAATCGGGGCCCAGGTGGCCGAGGCCTTGCAGTACTCCCACGACAACGGCGTCGTGCACCGCGACGTGAAGCCCGGCAACATCCTGCTCGAAGCCGACGACCGCGCCCTGCTTGCCGACTTCGGCATCGCCCGGCTCCTCGCCGAGAGCTCGCGGCACACCCGGACCGGCGACACGATCGGATCGCCCGCCTACCTCTCACCGGAGCAGGTGACCGGGGGCCTGCTGTCCCCCGCGGTGGACGTGTACTCGCTGGGGCTGGTGCTGCTGGAAGCGCTGACTGCCCAGCGCGCCTACGAGGGCACGCCGCTCGAGGCAGCGGTGGCGCGGTTGTCGACTGCGCCGCCGATCCCGGCGTGGCTCGATGCCGACTGGCGCGACCTGCTGACCCGGATGACGGCACTCGATCCCGAGCACCGTCCGACGCCGCGCGAGGTGGCAGCGAGCCTCGGCTCGACCGCGTCCGCGATGACGCAGCCGAGCCTCGACCTCGGGTCGCAGACCCGGGTGCTCGAGCTGCCCGACGTCGCTGCTTCGACAACAACCGGTGTCGTACGCCCGGAGCGACCGCGTTCGTTCTGGCTCGCCGCCGCCGCAGCGGCCGTGGTCGTCGTCGCTGCCGTCGTCCTGCTCTGGCCTGGCGGGGCTTCGACACAGCCGACCAAACCGGCGTACCAGGTCCCGAACGGCGTGCCGGCACGGATGCACCAGCCGTTGGCCAACCTGCACGCCGCCGTCGACGGAGCTCAGCAGTGAAGGCGATAGGCGCCGCGGTCGCGGCAGCCTTACTCGTCGCGACCCTGTCCGGCTGTGGCAGCCAGGCGGCGCACCCCGACGTCGCGGGTCTGTCCGCCCGCCTCGACCAGATCGATCAGGCGTTGTCCAGCAGGAGCTTCGCCGAAGCGCGCAGCGAGCTGGCAGCGCTGAAGGTGCAGACCAGCGGGGCTGTCAGCTCGGGTGACCTGACCACCGCGAAGGCTGCGCCGATCCTCAACGCGATCGCGGCGCTGACCGCCACGCTGCCCGCGCCGGCGCGCGTGACGCCGATCCAGCCGGTGACGCCGGGAGGTCCGCAGCAGCCCCAGGACCCCAAGCCGCCGAAGAAGCACCACGACAACGGGCACCACGGCAACGACAACCAGGGCGGCGACTGAGCCCCGAGCTCAGGTCGTGACGCTCGTGAGAGCCGCCCGCAGCTCGGAGCCGCTCCAGTCGCGGCGGCCACCACTCTCGGCATCCCGGATCAGCGCAACCACGCGCTCGTTGATAGGGGCTGCGCGTCCGACTGACGCTGCGAGTCTCACCACTTCGCCGTTGATCCAGTCGACCTCGGTACGCCGACCGAGCTCGAGATCGTCGGCCATCGACGACCTGGCGATCGGGTCGATCGCCAGCATCCGCGCGGCGACCCGACGGAAGATGCCGTCGGGGACTCCGAGTAGCGTCGGGAGCAAGTTCGGCGGAAGCGGGGTGATCTTCGCTGGCCTGATTCCGGCCGCCTTCAGCACGCCGAGCGTCTCCTTCTGGGCAGCGGCCAGGCAGATCCGGTAGTCGCGCTGCTCGAGCTCGGCCTTCAGCGGCAGCCCGGAGAGCGCGTTGATCGCGTTGTTCAGGTTGAGCAGCACCTTGGCCCATAGGACAGCCGGCATGTCGTCGTGCAGCGTCAGCGGCAGACCCGCGGCGGCAAAGGCCGGTTCGTAGGGCGCCAACCGCGGGTCACGAGCTGCTTCGAGCTCGCCTTCCGATCCCTGGTGGAAGACGCCGTCGCCGCGGTGCACCACGTTGAACGGCACCATGCCGGCGATCGTCCGCCCGTTGCCGAGGGCAGCGTCGAGCACCTCGGCGTTGTGCACGCCGTTCTGAAAGCTGACCACGACCGCTTCCGGTCGGAGTACGGCGGCCAGACCTTCGGCGACCTCCTGGGTGGCCGCCGACTTCACGGTCACGAGGACCAGGTCGGCGTCAGCTGCCGCCGACACCTCGGTGACGAAGCGGAACTGCTCGGCTCGAAGGTCGGCGCCCCGGTAGTCCGTGAGGCGCAGGCCGTGCTCACCCAGCTCGTCGCCGAGCCGCTGGCGCCCGACGAACGTCACCTCAGCACCGGCCGCGGCGAGACGGCCGCCCACGTAGCTGCCGATGTTCCCGGCACCGACCACGACGATCACGACGCCAACCTAGCGGCGATGTCGTCGGGACATCAGAGCAGCGCCGCAGCAACCGCGGTGGCGATGTGGGCCTGGTACGCCTCGATCGTCCAACCGCGATGGGTGACGAGCAGGTCGTAGAGCTCGGGCGAGTTGTAGGTCCACAACACGTCCCGGGCTTGGTCGACCGAGACGCTGGTGCCGAGGTGGCCGCCGTCGGAGAGGTGAGCCGCGAAACCCGCGAAGCCGGCCAGCCGCTCAGAGCGGATCTGCTCGAGCAGCGCCGCGATCTCGGGGTCAGAGCCGGCCACCTCTCTGGCCAGCAGCTGCACCGGCGCTGCTCGGGGAACGATCTGGGCACACATGGCGGCGAACATCGCGACCTTGCGGCGGGGATCCGGCTCTTCGAGCACCGCGGCGATCGCGGGACGCCCCGCCAGCGGCACGGGATCGTCGTCGCCGACCACGGCCACATCGAACAGCGCCTTCAGCAGACCCGGCTTGTTCCGGAACACCTTGTACACGGTCTGGACCGCGACCTCCGCATCCGCCGCGACCTCCGCGATCGTCGTGGCTGCATATCCGTCGCGCAGGAAGCGTGCGCGCGCGGAGTCGAGGATGCGCGCTCTGGTCGCTCCCGCCTGGGCACGACGACCACTCGCGTCATAGCGCCTCTTGACAGTGTCACTCATTCAGTAGATGCTCCTAGATTGAATATAGTCAACTCTACTCGATGACGGATCGACGGCAGGCAGCCACGCCGATCACCCACCTGGAGGACCACCATGAACCCTGCCAAAGACCTGGTACGGCGCTGGATCGACGACCTGATCAACAACAACGACCCGGGTGCAGTCGACGAGGTCGTCGGCGCCGAGTTCGTCGAACACGCCCTCGCGCCGTTCGGGCAGACGGCCCCGGGCGCGGTCGACGGCGCCATCCACACGCGGGAGGTCGTCGAGTGGCTGCGGACGCAGTTCCCGGACCTGCAGATGACGGTCGACGCGCTGATCGCCGAGGACGACCTGGTCAGCGCGCGGGTCACCGCGACCGGGACGAACCTCGGGCCGATCAACGGCGTCATCCCACCCACGGGCAAGACGTTCCGAGCCCAGCAGTGCCACTGGTTCCGGATCGCCGACAACCGGATCGTCGAGCACTGGGCGGTCCGCGATGACCTGGCTGCCTTCGCCCAGCTCGGCGTCCTCGGTCCCGGTGCGAGCTGAGCACCCGGCACCCTGGCTCCCCGGGCAGGAGTCGAACCTGCGTCGCTAGTCCTGATTCAAAGTCAGGCGGGCCCTGCCGGCAGACCAACCGGGGAAAGTAGGGACAAGGCTATCGGTCGGTACGACCGCGGCTCGACACCGCTCGAGTGATGCGCCGAGCACCTCCGCGCTGGTTCACTGACCGAATGCGCCTCCAGTACGCCGACGTCCCCCTCGACCGCGGGCACTACGAGAGCGTCTACTTCGTCGCCACCCATCCCAGCGAGCCCCGCGCCCTCTGGATCCGTACGACGGTCCGCAAGCGGTCGGGCGAGGAAGCCGTCGGTGCGCTCTGGGCAACCTGGTTCTCCGAGGACGGCGTTCGCGCCGCCAAGCTCGACGCACTCCCGGTGAGCCACACCGCCGACGGCATCACGGTCGGTACGGCGAGCAACGGTCCCGAAGGCAGCACCGGCGAGATCACCGGAGACCGGCTCGGTGTCGCCTGGGACCTGACCTTTACGCCGATCGCCGGCGTCGAAGGGCTCGAGCACCTGCACCCGGCGTTCCTCTACTCCGCGCCGATCCCGCGCACCAAGCCCACGTCGCCGGCGCCGAACGTCTCGATCGCCGGCACGCTCCGCATCGACGGGGACCCGATCGACCTGACCGGCTGGACCGGCATGCTCGGCCACAACTGGGGCACCCAGCACGCGGCCCGGTGGATCTGGCTGCGCGCGTGCGGTCTCGGGTCGGACGGCGAGGGCTGGCTGGACGCCGTCCTGGCCCGGATCCGCGTCGGACCGGTGCTGACGCCGTGGACCGCGTTCGGGGGGCTGCAGCTCGACGGCGTACGGCACTCGCTCGGTGGCCTGCTGCGCCGGGACACCGCGGTCGGCCTCGACTTCGACGGCGCCACCATCACCCTGGGCGGGCCCGGGATCTCCGTCGTCACCCAGGCCTCGGTCCCGCTGGCCTCGACCGTCGGCTGGAAGTACGCCGACCCGAACGGCCACGGTCACGAGGTGGTCAACTGCTCGGTGGCCCAGATGACCCTGACGGTGCGGCGCGGAAGCCAAAGCGCCGTCCTCGAGCCGACCCGCCGCGGGGTGCTGGAGGTCGGCGGCGACGAGCGCGCCTTCGACGTACCGCTGCAGCCGTACGAGGACTGAGGATCCTCCGCCAGAAGTTGTCCGAAAGTTCTATCGTGGGATCTGGCTACGGATCCGTAGGTTACGGTTTCGTAAGTGCGTCCCCATGCCGGTGGGGGCGAGCCCGTCCGGGCTGAGCATCGAAGGAAGACCCCGCATGACCGCATCCCCCGTCATCGACGAGCCGATCACCCAGCACGCGACGATGGGCGGCGACACCCAGTCCCGGCTCGAGCAGGTCATGCTCGGCGTGTTCATCGTGGTCCCGTTCCTGGCGCTGGTCGTCGCGATCCCGGTGGCCTGGGGTGGCTGGCTGCACTGGTACGACCTGGTGATCATGGGCGCGATGTACTGGTTCACCGGTCACGGCATCACCGTCGGGTTCCACCGGCTCTTCACCCACAAGTCCTTCAAGCCGAACCGCTTCGTGAAGAACCTGCTCGCGGTCGCCGGCTCGATGGCGATCCAGGGGCCGCTGGTGCGCTGGGTCGCCGACCACCGCAAGCACCACAAGTTCTCCGACCGTGACGGCGACCCGCACAGCCCCTGGAAGTACGGCAACAACCTGCGGGCGCTGACCAAGGGCTTCCTGCACGCGCACATGATGTGGCTCTTCGACACCGAGCAGACCGTGCAGCGCAAGTACGCGCCGGACCTGCTCAAGGACCGCGACCTGGTCCGGATCTCGAAGAACTTCTGGGCCTTCGTGATCATCTCGATGGCCCTGCCCGCCGTCCTCGGCGGCCTGATCAGCTGGTCGTGGCAGGGCGCGGTCACCGCGTTCTTCTGGGGCTCGCTGGTCCGGGTCGCGCTGCTGCACCACGTCACCTGGTCGATCAACTCGATCTGCCACACGATCGGCGACCGTCCGTTCGTGTCGCGCGACAAGTCGGCCAACGTCTGGTGGCTGGCGATCCCGTCGATGGGCGAGTCCTGGCACAACCTGCACCACGCCGACCCGACGTGTGCGCGGCACGGCGTCCAGCGCGGTCAGCTGGACACCTCGGCGCGGCTGATCTGGATGTTCGAGAAGGCCGGGTGGGTCTCCGAGGTCCGCTGGCCGGTGGCCGAGCGGATCCAGTCCAAGCTGGTGACCGCGCAGCCCGCTGCTGCCTGAGGTCGACTGGCAAGATGGGCTGATGCCCACCCGCGACGAACGCTCGAAGAAGCCCGTCCGCAGCCGGATGACGGCCGCGGAGCGGCGCGAGCAGCTGATCGAGATCGCCCGTGCGGTTTTCGCCGAACGCGGCTTCGACGGTGCCTCGGTCGAGGAGATCGCCGCACGCGCCGAGGTCTCCAAGCCGGTCGTCTACGAGCACTTCGGCGGCAAGGAGGGCATGTACGCCGTCGTGGTCGACCGCGAGGTCCGGCAGCTGCTCGGGATGATGCGGGACGCTCTGTCGGCCGGTACGCCGCGAGTGCTGCTCGAGCAGGCCGCGTTCGCGCTGCTCGACTACATCGAGCAGTCCTCCGAGGGCTTCCGGATCCTGGTGCGCGACACCCCGTTGGGATCGGCGAGCGGCTCCTACGTCTCGATCCTCAGTGACATCGGCACCCGCGTCGAAGGCATCCTCGTCGACGAGTTCAAGAAGCGCGGCTTCGACGTCAAGGCGGCTCCGATGTACGCGCAGATGCTCGTCGGCATGGTTGGGACGACCGGCCAGTGGTGGCTCGAGGCGCGCAAGCCCGCCAAGGAGGTCGTCGCCGCCAACTTGGTGAACCTGGCCTGGAACGGGCTGGCCGGGCTGGAAACCAAGCCTGCGTTGCGGATCAAGGACTGAGCGCAGCCACCAGCGCCTCGGGCTGCGACAACGCCGCCAGGTGGCCACCCGGCAGCACCTCGACCTCGATCCCGATGCGCTCGCGCGCCACCCGCTGCTGGAGCGCGAGCGGGAAGAAGCGATCATCGGCTCCGGCCAGCACCCGCGTGGGCACCTCTGGCCAGGCCGCGATGTCGCAGACGGAGCCAAACACGATGTCGGCCTCCGGCCGTTGCTGATCGGCTCCCGCGGCCGCCACGTCCGGAGCGACGTCGTGCAGGAAGTAGGCGACCTCGTCGAACTCGACCGGCCAGCCGCCGGCTTCAGCCGCGGCGATGCGAGCCTCGGCCTGACCCACGGCACCCCACCAGGCGCCGGGCGTCTCGCCCGGGAGCGGCACCATGGCGTTGAGCAGGATCAGCGCTTCCGGCGGCCGGTGGGCCGCGATCAGCCGATCCGCGAGCAACGCGGCCGTGAACCCGCCCAGCGACTGGCCGACGATGACGATGTCCTCCTCGTACGCGCAGGCAGCGAGGCCGAGCTCGACGTACTCGGGCAGCCCCGCGGACTGGTCGTCTCCCGGCAGGTCTACCGCGACAGCGGTGTGTCCGGCGGACTCGAGCAGCGGGATCACCCGGTGCCAGTACCAGGCGGCGCCGCCAGCTCCCGGGATCAGGACGTAGTGGCTCCTGAGGTCGGCGGCACGCGGTGGCAGACGGCCTCGACGTTGTTGCCGTCGGGATCGCGCACGAACGCGCCGTAGTAGTTGTCGTGGTACTCCGGGTGGTACTTCGGCTCGTGCAGCACCTCGGCACCGAGGGCCACGGCCGCGTCGAAGAACGCGTGCACGCCAGCGAGGTCGGGCGCGGTGAACGCCAGGTGCATCTCGCGGTTCGGCCCGAGGTCCTCGCCGAAGTTCGTGATCCAGAAATCAGGCTTGCCGTTGCTGCCGTAGCCGACCGCACCCGCTCCCTCGCCCAGCTCGAAGTCCTTGACGCGTGCGTGCCCGAGGGTGGCCAGCACCGAGTCGTAGAAGGTCTTGGACGCATCGAGGTCGGCGCAGTTGATGCCGAAGTGATCGATCATGCCGACATCGTGTCCCAGCTCACCGACAAAGTCAGCGGCCCAGCGGCGTGAGCACCTCGATGCGGTTCCCGAACGGATCGCTCGCGTGGAATCGGAGGTAGCCGTCGAAGGTGGTCCGCTCGGTCTCGTCGACCTGGTGACCGGCAGCACGGAGGCTGCCGGCGAGCGCATCGAGCTCAGCGGCATCCGCGACGACGAACGCCGGATGCGCCTTGCGGGCCGGGCTGAAGTCGACCTCGACGCCGACGTGCAGCTCGGCGGTCACAACCTCGCCGTCGTACGCGCGGAACCAGCAGCCGCCGCGCCCGGCGAGCGGCTCCGGCTTCGCGACCTCGGTGAGGCCCAGCGCGGTGTAGAACGCGCAAGCGGCGTCCTCGCCGCCGGCCGGGCAGCTCACCTGGACGTGGTGCAGCCTCATGCCGGCACCTGCGCCACCACAAAGACCCGGCGGAACGGCATCACCACGCCAGCGGCCGTCTCCGGATAGGCCGCAGCGAGTCTCTGCTTGAACTCTTCCTCGTACGCCGCTCGCAGGTCCGGCTCGAGCGCTTGCAAGGTCGGTCGGGCACCGGTCCCACTGACCCAGGTGAAGACCGCATCCGGACCGTGTAGCACGTGCAGGTAGGTCGTCTCCCAGGCATCGACCGTGCAGCCGAGTCCGGCGAGGACGTCGAGGTAGGTTGCGGCGTCGTATGCATCGGGTGCGGCAACTCCGGCCGTGCGCGCGGCGTACGGCTCCTCGGCGGCCAGGTCGCGCCGGATCGTGTGCGTCGGCTGGTCGAAGTTGCCCGGGACCTGAAACGCGAACCAGCCACCGGGCCGGACGTAACGGACCAGCTGCGTCAACAGGTCGAGATGGTCGGGGACCCACTGCAGGGTGGCGTTGGACACCAGGACGTCGACAGGCTCCGACGGCGCCCAGGTCGCGACGTCGCCCACGGAGTAGGAGACGTCACCTCCGACCTCGGCCGCCTTCGCCATCATCTCGGGGCTGCTGTCGATGCCGCTGATCCGCGCGTCCGGCCACCGCTCGGCCAGCAACCTCGTCAGGTTGCCGGGGCCGCAGCCGAGGTCGACGACGGTCGCCGGCGAAGCCGCACCGATCCGGGCGATGAGCTCCACGAACGGTCGTCCGCGCTCGTCGGCGTACGCCAGGTAGCGGTCAGGGTCCCAGGTGTGTGCGGTCATGTCCTCGCCAATCTCTTGATATCAAGACACTTTGCTCCGGCGGTCTCTCGATGTCAAGAATCTTTTCGACTAAGATGCCTTCATGGCAGTCCAGGGGTCCGAGGCGGACGAGGTCGACGAGCTCGTCAGTGCCTGGCGGCGCGAGCGCGACGACCTGGACCTCGCACCGGTCGAGGTGTTCAGCCGGATCAGCCGGCTCGCGCGACTGCTCGACCTGGCCCGCCGCGAAGCCTTCACGGCGCACGACATCGAGCCGTGGGAGTTCGACGTCCTCGCTGCGTTGCGCCGCGCGGGCAAGCCGTACCAGCTCAGCCCCGGCCAGCTGCTGCGCGAGACGATGGTGACCAGCGGCACGATGACCAACCGCATCGACCGGCTCACCGAGCGCGACCTGGTCGACCGCTCCCCCGACCCCACCGACCGCCGGGGAGTGCTGGTCGGGCTCACCGGGGCCGGCAAGCGTGCGGTCGACGGCGCCTTCGAGACCTTGCTCGACCGCGAGCGCGACCTGCTCGGCGAGCTGTCGACGGCCGAGCGCCGCGACCTCGCCGACCTGCTGAAGCGGCTGATGGGCCCGCTGCGTTAGACGCTAGTGCTCGCCGGTCACGGCGATCGCGACACCCAGCCCGATCATCGAGATCCCGCCGACGGCGCCGACCGCTTCACCGCGGCGCGCAGACCCGGTGAACCAGGCCCGCAGCCGGCTGGCCACCAGCGCCCACAGGCTGTCCGAGGCGATGCCGATGGCGAACGCGATCAGGCCCAGCAGCAGCATCTGGACCTGCAGGTGCCCGGCGCTGCGGTCGATGAACTGCGGCAGCACCGCGGCCATCATCAGGTAGCCCTTCGGGTTCGAGACGCCGACCACGTACCCCTGCCGGATCGCGCGCTTCCAGGTCATCCGGGACGCCCGGTCGTCGGAGGCAGGGCCTTCGTCGAGGAACTCCTTGCGGCGCCGTACGCCCTCGATCCCCAGCCACAACAGGTACGCCGCCCCGGCGAACTTGAGCGCCAGGAAGAGCGGGTGCGAGTCCTGCACGACCACGCCGAGCCCGAGCGCGACGAGCACGATCACCGTCAGCAGGCCCAGTGAGTTGCCGGCCACGCTGGCCAGGGCGACGGTGCGTCCGTAGGTCAGCGCGCGGCCGACGACGAACACGACGCTGGGGCCGGGGATCGCGATGATGATCAGGGCAGCGAGGCCGAAGGTCAGCACCTGGTCGAGGGTGATCACCCGTCGAGGCTAGCCCGTCCGGCCGCAACGACGTCAGCAAATTTCGGTGCCCCCTCCTCGCGCTCGACCTCGGCGAGGTTCGCGGCGTACGAGATCGCGTGGTACCAGCCGCACAGCAGTGCGGCGTCGAGGAGCTGGGCATCGCTGAGGTGGGCCACGAGCCCGGCCCAGAGCGCGTCGTCCACCGCGGAGCGGACGTGCAGGGTGTCGGCGAGCTGGATCAGGAGCCGGTCGCGCGGGTCGTCCCAGCACGCGTCGTCGTGGTTGCCCTCGACGAGCGAGGCGAGCTGGGTCCGGTCGAGTCCGGCCTTCTCGGCGAAGAACGCGACGTGGACCCCGAACTCGTACTCGCACCCGCAGCGCACGCAGGTCCGGTCGATGAGGATCTCCCGGTCGCGGAGGGTCAGGCTCAACCCTCGGCTGAGCTCGTAGCTGCCCCACCCAGACATCGCCTCGGCCGTCGGCAGGTTGACGACGAACGTGCGGAACAGCCCGATCGGCGGGACGCCAGGCGGCATCATCCGGGCGAGCTGGTCACCAACCCGGTCGTCGTACGGCGGGCTGAGCGGAGCAATCCTGGGCATGGTCATCTCGTTTCTGTTTTCGGAACACCTGCCTTCACGGTAGGGTTTCGAATAACGAAACGCAAGGGAGATGTCATGGCCACCACAGCCCCGCGCCCGGGTGCCCCGGTCCGCGGCTCGACGACCGGGCGGCCGCTGCTTGCAGCGATGGACCTGCTCGGCCGACGCTGGACCCTGCGCATCCTGTGGGAGCTCCGGGACGGGCCGGTCGGCGCGCGCGCCCTGCGCGAGCGCTGCGACCAGATGTCGACGAGCGTCCTCTACACCCGCCTGGCCGAGCTGACCGAGAGCGGGCTGGTCCGCCAGGGCGAGACCGACGGTTACGAGCTGACCCGGCACGGAGCGTCGCTGAGCGCAGCGCTGCAACCGCTGGACGCATGGGCCCGGGGCTGGAGCACCGATCTACTCGAGCAGCGCTGAAGCCTCGAGCCACTCCAGCTCGAGCTCGTCGCGCTCGGCCTGCGCCGTGCTGAGCTCCTCGGCGAGCGTGCCCATCGCGACGTAGTCGTCGGCGACCTTCGCGATCTCGGCGTTGAGCTCCGCCTCGCGGGCCAGCAGCCGTGCGATCTGCTTCTCGACCCGGGCGATCGTCTTGCGGGCAGCGCGCTCCTCGGCGCCGCCGATCTTCGCCTTCGCGACGCCGGTTGTTTCGACAGGCTCAACCGGCGGTGGTGGCGTTGAGCTCTCGGCTGCACCCCCGGCGGTTGAGCTTGTCGAAACCTTCCTCATCTCGAGGTACTGGTCCACGCCACCCGGGAGCATCCCGATCGTCCCGTCCCCCATCAGCGCCCAGATACTGTCGGTGACCCGCTCGAGGAAGTACCGGTCGTGCGAGACGACGATCAGCGTGCCCGGCCAGCCGTCGAGGAAGTCCTCGAGGACGGCCAGCGTCTCGATGTCCAGGTCGTTGGTCGGCTCGTCGAGCAGCAGCACGTTGGGTTCGGAGAGCAGCAGCTTGAGCAGCTGGAACCGCCGGCGCTCGCCACCCGACAGATCACCGAGGCGCGCCGTCAGCCGGTCGCCGGTGAAGCCGAACCTCTCCAGCATCGAGGTCGCCGAGACGTCCTGGCCGCTCGCGGTCCGGGTCACCCGGCGGATGTCCTCGATCTCGGTGAGCACCCGGGCCATCGGGTCCTCGGGCGTGACGTTCTGGGTCAGGTGCTCCAGCGCCACCGTGCGTCCCCGCTTCACGCGGCCCTTCGTCGGGTCGAGGATGCCGGAGACCAGCGACAGCACCGACGTCTTGCCGGCACCGTTGACGCCGACGATGCCGACCCGGTCCCCGGGACCGAGCCGCCACGTGGCGTGCTGGAGCAGGGTGCGCTCGCCGCGGACCAGGTCGACGTCCTCGAGGTCGATGACGTCCTTGCCGAGGCGCTGGGTGGCGAAGCGCTCGAGAGCCAGCCGGTCCCGCGGCGGCGGCTCGTCGGCGATCAGCTCGTTGGCGGCGTCGATGCGGAACTTGGGCTTCGACGTACGGGCCGGGGCGCCGCGGCGCAGCCAGGCGAGCTCCTTGCGCATCAGGTTCTGACGGCGCTGCTCGCTGGCCGAGGCCTGCCGCATCCGCTCGTTCTTGGCGAGCACGAACGCGGCGTACCCGCCCTCGTAGGTGTCGATGACGCCGTCGTGCACCTCCCAGGTCTGCTCGCAGACCTCGTCGAGGAACCAGCGGTCGTGGGTGACGACGACCAGGGCCGACGTACGGCGCTTGAGGTGGTCGGCCAGCCAGGCCACCGCCTCGACGTCGAGGTGGTTGGTCGGCTCGTCGAGGATCAGCAGGTCGTCGGGCTCGAGCAGCAGCTTGGCCAGCGAGCAACGCCGGCGCTCGCCGCCGGAGAGCCCGTGCACGACGCGTTCCAGGTCGATCCCGGCGAGCAGCACCTCGACGACCTCGCGCGTGGTGGCATCGGCAGCCCACTCGTGGTCCGCCTTGCCACCGAGCACGACCTCGCGCACGGTGTGGGTGTCGTCGAGCAGGTCGCGCTGGTCGAGGTAGCCGAGGTGCAGCCCGCGCGCGCTGGAGATCCGACCGGTGTCCGGCGTCTCGCGCCCCGCCATCAGGTTCAGGAGCGTGGTCTTGCCGTCGCCGTTGCGCCCGACGATGCCGATCCGCTCCCCCACACCGACGCCGAGGCTGACCTCGTCGAGCAGGATCCGGATGCCGAAGGACTTCGAGACCTTCTCGAGGTTCACGAGATTGCTCATCGGATACCCGCGCTCATGCGTAGTCCACCAGGTGGCAGCCGGCCACCGGGCCGGTGGCCACCACGACGCCTTCGTGTCCGGCGTCCAGCATCGCCTCGCGCACCTCGTGCGCCGCGTCCTGGTCGTCGACCAGACCGAGGAAGGTCGGCCCCGAGCCGGACAGCAGCGTCGCTCGCGCGCCGGCGTCGCGCAGGTCGGCCTCGGTGTCCCGGAGCCCCGGCCGCAGGCCGAGCGCCGGCGCCTGCAGATCGTTGCGCAAGGCCCCCGCCAGAGCGCCGAGATCGGCGACCGCCAGCGCCGCCAGGACGACGTCCGACGGATCGGCGGGCTGCGGATCCCGGGCGTCGAACGCGCGGTAGACGTCACCAGTCGACAGGCCCTCGGCGTTCGGGACCACCACCCACCACCAGGTGCCGGCATCGGCGACCTGCTCAACCAGTTCGCCGCGGCCGGTGCCGTGCGCCGTCCCGCCGAGCAGCGAGAACGGTACGTCGCTGCCCAGCTCCGCGGCGATCGCCAACAGGTCCTCGTCGGTCGTCTGCAGGTCCCAGAGCCGGTCGAGCGCGACCAGCGTGGCGGCCGCGTCGGCGCTGCCGCCGGCCATCCCGCCGGCCACCGGGATGCCCTTGCTGATCCCGATCGCGGCCCGGCGGTCGATGCCGTGGTGCGTGGTGAGCAGCCGACCAGCCCGGACGGCGATGTTGGTCTCGTCCAGCGGTACGCCGGAGATGTCGACGTCCCCGATCGGCTTCACGTCCACCGACCAGACGGCCGAGGTCGACACGGTCACGTCGTCGTACAGGCTGACGGCCTGGTAGACGGTGTCGAGCGGGTGGTACCCGTCCTCGCGCACTGGCCCGACCCCGAGGTGCAGGTTGATCTTGCCGGGCGCGCGCACGGTGACGGCTTGGCTGCTCACAGGCACTCGGCAATCCTCACGAAGTCGTCGATGCGCAGCTCTTCACCGCGGGTCATCGGGTCGATCCCGGCAGCCGCCAGTGCAGCCTCAGCCGCCTCGGCCGAGCCGGCGAGCTCGCGCAACGACGGGCGCAACGCCTTGCGGCGGTGGGCGAACGCGGCGTCGATGACGGCGAACACCTGGTCCCGGGTGGCGGTCGTGGCCGGTGGCTCACGGCGGGTCCAGGCGACCAGGCCGGAGTCCACGTTGGGCGCCGGCCAGAAGACGTTGCGGCCGATCGCGCCGGCCCGCCGTACGTCGGCGTACCAGGCGGCCTTGACCGAGGGGACGCCGTACGTCTTGGAGCCGGGGCCGGCCGCCAGCCGGTCGGCGACCTCGGCCTGCACCATCACCAGGCCGCGCTCGAGGGAGGGCAGCAGCGCAAGCAGGTGCAGCAGCACGGGGACCGAGACGTTGTAGGGCAGGTTCGCCACCAGCGCGGTCGGCGCCGGCCCGGGGATCTGCTCGACCCGCAGGGCGTCGGCGAGCACCACCTCGAAGGCGTCGACCTGGTCGGGAGCGTGCGCGGCGATCGTGGCCGGCAGGGCGGCGGCGAGCGCCGGGTCAATCTCGACCGCGACGACGCGGCGGGCCACCGCGAGCAGCGCGAGCGTCAACGAACCGAGTCCCGGGCCGACCTCGAGGACCACGTCGTCGGAGGTGATCTTCGAGTCGGCCACGATCCGGCGGACCGTGTTGCCGTCGATCACGAAGTTCTGACCGCGCTGCTTGGTCGGCCGCAGGTCCAGCCCGTCCGCCAGGGTGCGGATCTCCGCCGCCCCCAGCAACGTCGGCGGGTTACCCGGGCGATCAGTCACGTCGAGAAGGGTACGGCGAATCCGGGACCGCTCGTGCCGGGGAAGCAATCAAGGGTTGTGGCGGTCGAGATACCTCATACGGATCTCCACGCACCACAACCCTTGATGGACTGAGTGACCGGTCAGGCGAGCTTTCCGCAGACCGGCCAGGCGCCGTACCCACCGCTGCGGGCGCGGACCCGCTCGGCGACGGCGATCTGCTGCTCACGGGTGGCCTGGTCCGGACGACCGGTGCCGCCGTTGGCCTGCCAGGTGCCCATCGAGAACTGCAGGCCGCCGTAGTAGCCGTTTCCGGTGTTGTCGTGCCAGTTGCCGCCGGACTCGCACTGGGCGATCCGGTCCCACGCGCTGCCGTTGGCGTTGCTCGAGGGCATCGGCTTGGTGCCGACCCGGACGATGGCCGGAACCGGCGACGCGAGCAGCTTCTGGCGCAGCACGATCTTGGTGAAGACCTTGCCGTTGTGACGCACGACCCGGTAGGTCACGTCGCGACGACCGGCCTTGCCGGCCTTGATGACCTGGCGGACGCCGGCGGCCAGCGACGAGTCGCGGCGGTCGGTCTCGCCCGGGGCGATCCGCTCGCTGGCGATGTGCTGGACGGCCGTGGTGACCCGGATCAGCGTCACGTGGGCGCCGTTGGTCAGCAGCGTGCCGAGGGACGGCGTGATGATGTCGGAGCTGGTGTAGGTCGCACCGAGCTGGGCGAGCAGCGACTTCACGTCCGGCGCGGCGACGATCATCCGCTGGACCTTGGCCGTGCCGAGCTTCACGACCAGCCGCTTCGGCGTCGTGATCTGCAGCGCCATGCCCTGGCGGTCGATCGTGGCGTCACGGCTGGTGGACAGCGACGCGTCGCCGTACCGGAGGCCCAGCTGGTCCAGAGCCGCCGCGACCTGGGTCGCGGTGGTCCAGTAGGTGTGCTCGTGCCCGTCAACGCTGACCTGCAGCGGGCGGCCGAAGTGGACGCTGACCTGGCTGCCGTCGGAGACGGGTGAGTTCAGGGAGGGCACGACGATGTCGTGCGCGCCGACGGTGATCCCGTCGGTGGCCAGCACGTCGGCCACGTCGTGGCCGAAGGTGCGGACGGTGTGGCTCTTGCCGTCGAGCGAGACCGTGACGGTCCGGGT
>JACXTT010006727.1_pt1 | contig 16369 bp, 8 predicted proteins | sample 9270951 | NCBI WGS metagenome assembly JACXTT01 (sample SAMN15532306, study PRJNA645909) | rock metagenome | isolation source: weathered quartz diorite | place: Puerto Rico | collected 2017-06-21 | reverse complement strand
TGCGGGGCCGACCGTCTGTTCGTGCTTCGGGGTCGGGCGCAACACCATCTGCGATGCTGTGCGCAAGCACGATCTCAAGACGCCGGCCGAGATCACCGCTTGCGTCAAGGCTGGGGGGAATTGTGGGTCTTGCGTGCCGGAGCTGAAGAAGTTGTTGGTGGAGATTCGGGTGGCGGAGGAGGTTTGATTTTTGGTTTTCTTGTTGTTGCGGCGTTGGTTTTTGAAGCCAAAGGCATGTTTCACATCCCCCTTCGGGGGATGTGAAACATGCCTTTGGCAAGAAGCACCAACGCCGCAAAAACAAAGCTCAGTCCCTGCTACCCCCCCTGCCCCGCTCCCCCACCTTCGCCGTCGCCCACAGGAAAAGACACTCCATCATTGCCCCCCGCCAACCGCCTTACCCGCAAGTTGCAGAGTACTACCCAAGACCTCAATCTTCACCGGGTCGGTGCTCTTCCACTGCTTCTTCGGCACCGCCAGCCTCCAAACCGCCGCCTTGTCGGGGCTACGGAACAACGCCACCACGCCCACATACTCGGCATCGGCATGCATCGGCTCGGCGAGGCTCACGCTCGCATTCGGGCGCAACACCACGTTCCTGCTGGCGAGCAGATCGGGCTTCAGCGATTCGAGATCGTCGGTCTGCAACTGCTCGTAGCTCAGTTGCTCGAACGCCTGTCGCGTCTTCAACTGATAGACCCGCACCACCGTCGACAACGATTGTCCGTCGCCGCTTGCATTCAACGACGACCGGCTGACGAGGTCGAGGTTCATGGTCTTGACCTGCGTCGTGAAGGCCCACTTTGCCGCCTCCACCGTGCTGTCCTTCATCGCCTGACCCACGCCGCAGCCGGCTATCAGGGTGGCAACCAGCAGTGGGATACCGTTTCGAAACTGTCGCCTCATGATGTTGGTCCTTTGCGTGTCACTGGTTCTTGCATTGCATTCGTCTTGCGCGCGGTTGTCCCGCTTTCGTGCCGGCTACGCAGTGCCGTGTCCGTTCCAGATACCCAACTGCACACGCGTGATCGCATCGTCAGTACTTGCGCTGGGTTCCCCCACACTCGACCTCAGTTGCGAGGTGTAACCCAGGCCCACTTCGCTGGAATTCAAGGCCGGCGCCGGCATCAGCCCGGGTTTCACGTGCATCTCCAGATGTGCCTGCGCCGTGTAGCCGAGGTAAAAGCGCAGCAGCGCCGTTACCTCGCGGTGCAGGCGCGCGCCCGGCACCAGATCCAGCACGGATTCGCGCGTGCGCGGCGTGATGACCACCCGCACCGCATTTGCGCGGTCGTAAAAGCCACGCCCCAGCACGCAGTTTTCGCCGAGCGGCATTCGCTCGGTGGCATCGAGGCGCACCCACACCGGGTGGAACTCCTCCACCGCGATATCCGCGTCTGGCACCGCGTGGCGCAGCACGCCGACAAGGCCTTCCGCGGTGCGCGTGCGTTGGCTGGCCAGCCCGAGCATCGACAGCAGCTTGCGCGTGCCAACGGCGTCTTCCACCCGGGACCGACCCGCGCCGGGCTGGCCAAGGCCCAGCCCCAGCAGGCTCAGGAGGTAACGGGAAACCTCGTCCTCGCCGCCCGCCCGGTATCCGAACGGATAGCGATACTTGCGCGCCACGCGGTAGAACTGCGTGACGATCCGGTGGTGAAACAAGTCGAGGAAGCCCGCCAGCGGCTCGGCCCCGTCGCGACGCTGCGCGACCTCGTCCACGAAGTACGACGGCATGCGCGCATCGACCCCGTACAGACCGAGGAACGTCGTGCGGACCACCGGCGGCCGGTCGGGATGGTCGTTGTCGTGCTCGATCGCATCGATCTCGCGCCGGGGGAATCCTAGTTGGGCATGCGAGCGGAAACGCACCGGCTCATCGCGCGGCGAATCGGTCGTCCCCAGCGGCGGGCGCCCTGGCGCGGACAGGTCGATCAGCTCGCAGAACCGGAAGAACTGCATGCGCGGCGCATCGGCAAGCAACGCCGGCAGCAGCGCGTCCCGCGGCGGGGAGGTGGTGTTGAGATCCGGCATGTTCAGAACGGCGCCCCCTCCCCCTTGCTGTCCGGCCACGCCACACGCTTGCCACTGGGCAGCGAGACGATCACCAGCCGGGTATACAGGTTCAGCGTCGCATACAGCGCGAGAAACCGGTTCAGCATCTCGCCAAACAGCTCCACGTCGCCCTCGCCGGCAAAGCGGGTGCTGTCCAGCGTGACCTCGATCTCGACCCCGCGCAGCAGTCCGCCCTTGACGAGCTTCTGCAGCGACCGGTGCCGCACGTTGGCGATGGCGTCGATGCGCCGGCGATTGAGTTCCCTGTCGGTCCAGTCGTACAGCGCGAGGCTGCCGCGCAGCACCTCGGCATCGAGCAGCGACAGGTAGTTCGGCGCGAGGTGCGACAGCACGCGCCAATGGAAGCGATCGCCGGTCGGCGGGTACACCGGCAAGGTTGGCGCGGTCAGGTTGCGTACCGCCTGGACGTTGGTAAAGCCGCCGCGCATGCGCGCAATACCCGCCTCGCGCAGACCCTTGCGCGGCAGCATGCCATTGGTGCCGGTCACCGACAGCGACAGCGTCTCTTGCGGCAGCGCCTGCTGCCGCTCCCAGGCATGGCCGCCGAGCACGATCCAGGTGTCGAACCTGCCCGACGGGCCACGGCGCACGCGGGTGTGGAAGTACCGCTCCGGCATCTCATGGCGCAGCATGCCGCCCCGGTGGCGAAAGGCCGCGAACGGCGCATACTCGAACCGCTCGCCGCTGGCCGCCTCGAAGCCCCTGACGGTATCGACCGAATAGGCCTCGACATGCTGCCCGTGCTGCTCCATCGCCCGCACGCGGTACTCCGTCTGCGCATGCGTGACCGTGATCGGGTCCGCCTCCAGCGCGAACAGGTTGATGATGGGCGTGCAGAAGAGCCTTACGTTCTCGGCCGAAAAGCGCATGTCCTCCGGAAATGGCCGGGCCAGCACGACTTCCACGTCAACGTGCGCGGCGTCGGCCGGGATGGCATCCATGTCCAGCCCCACCAGGTCCACGAACATGAACTTCTCGGGAAACGTGAAGTACTCCAGCAAGAGCTGGTAGCCGCCAAAGGCGTTGTCGGGCTTCGGCCACAGGCGTTCCTCGGCGGTGAAGCCGGCCGGCTCCAGGCGCAAGGAGTCCATCGGCAGTGGCACCGCGGGCCGGTCGGCCGGGTAGCCCGGGATCCGGACCTGCATCGCCACGGGCGTGGCGGTCAGCGCCGCATAGAGCGCCAGTGCCAACGGGCGATCGGCGTGCAGGTAAAAGCGCAGGCGCGGCACGGTCAATTGCTCGCGGCGCCCCTGAGCCTGCAGCGCGAGCCGGAGTCGGATCACCGAGCGGCCATCCTCGCGCGCGTAGACATTGGCCTCGGTCAGCCGCAGCGGATACAGGTCCACCGCCTGGGTGGTCCGGTAGACGCACTCGACGTGATCACCGCCGGCAGCGGCCCGGGTATCCAGCGCAATCGGGTCGGTCACGACCTCCAGCCCGGCCGGCAGCGTCTCATGACGCTGCAGCGCGCCGCTGTCCGGTGTGAGTTCCAAAATCGACAGCGACGGAATCATGCGCAGGTAATGCGGCCACAGCATGCTGACCAGCCCTTCCGTCAGCTCTGGCAACTCATCATCGAGCTTGTGGCGCAGCCGCCCCATCAGGAAGGCAAAGCCCTCGAACAGCCGTTCGACGTGGGGATCGCGCTCGCCGATGCGGTCGATGTTGAGCATGCGCGCGCGATCAGGAAAGGCCTGCGCGAACTCCTTGCCGGCCTCGCGCAAGTAGCGCATTTCCGCCTCGTAGTAGCGCAGGATCTCGTTGTCTTGAGTGGGATGATTCATGGGCGAATGGTCGATTCGATGTTCAGGCAAGCGCCACGGCGCGCGCGGGGTCGATGGTCGTCAGCTCGCCCATCAGCACCTCGATGCGCTGCGCGAGTGCAAGCTTGTCCGCGTCCTTGCGGTTCATGCGGACCTTCACGAGCCGCAGCAGTTGCTGCTTGGCCTCGAAGGCCAGCGACGGCTCCCAGAGCGCGAGCTGGAAACGCCGCGCGGACTCATCAAGCGCGGCCAGCAGGTGCAGTGCCGTATCGGCGCGGTCCGCGCGCTCGGCCACGCGCGCCATCACCAGTTGCCGGACAAAGCGATCGCGCTCGCCGTCGGGCACCGGCAGGCCCTGCAGCCACGCGAAAGCGGCATCCAGGCTTTGCTGCGCGGCGAGGTCCGCGGCCTGGGCTTCCGTCTCCGCCCAATCGGTGCTGGCGCAGGCGAGCGATACCGGCGCCATCGCCTCGCCCCGCTCGACGTCGCGCACGGTGGCATGGCGCGAAATCCATTCCAGCGTGGTGTCGTCCGCGAACGGCGTGCCGTCCGAGAAGGCCAGTTGATCGAGGCCGGGCAAGCGCTCCAGCATCAGCGCGCAATCGGTGGCAAGCAGATCGAGCACCGGCGCATACTGGCCGCCCGCCTGCTCCTGGGCGGTGAAGGCGTAAACCTGCAGATCCAGCCAGAAGTGGTTCGCGCCTTCGGCGAAGGCCTGTTCGACGCGGTCCAGCAACTCCGGCCACTGCTTTTGCAGCATCAGGCGCTTGAGCTGGGCGCGCAGTTCGGCACGCGGCGCCACCAGACGGGTCTTGCCGCTCGCTTCGTGCGGCGGGACTTCCATCAGCGTGTCCCAGCGAATGCAGCGCATCAGGCGATAGGCGGCGAGATAGCCCTGGGGTTGCTCGCGCAGGAACGCCGACATCTGGCGCGCCCGGTCAAGCAGGTCGCGCGTGGAGGCCACCTCGCCAGTCGCCACCGGCGCGGTGGGCGATGCGGAAGGCGATCTGGATGGTTCACCGCCGCTCTCCACCGTCGATGGCGATTCGACCCGCCCCTCGAAGCGGCGGAACAGCCCGTCCAGTGCCGGCCGCGCCGGCTCCGGCCACTGTGCGATGCGCTCCAGGATCAGCGCCAGCGCCGACAGGGTGCGCTCCAGCGGCGCGCCGGCCAGCCCTTGCACGCGGTCGAGCCGATCGGTGAAGGTGGTGCCGGCCAGCCATTCGAGCGCCGCCTTGCGGCTTTCGGCGCGAGCCGGCAGCAACTGAACCCCAAAGCGGTCGATCAATGCCGACAGCAACTCGAAGCCGTCGGCAATCCCTTCGGCGCCATCGCGGCGCATGCGCGCGTACACGTAGTACACGGCCAGGCGCACGTCCTTGGCGCTCGCCTTGAGCAGACGCTCGGCGGACTGCGCGATCAGCGTGTCGTTGACGTCGGACAGCTTGGCGACCTCGTCCTTGATGGCGAGGAAGTCATCGTCGTAGCCGGGATCGTCACCAGCCGGCGCCTCGGGGCGGATCGGTTGCAGCCACGGCTCCCAGCGCGCCTGGGTAGAGCGAGCGAGGTCCGCGGGCGCGCGCGTGCCGAACAGGGCGTTGAGCAGGTTGTTGAACATCGTCTTTACTCCGCTTGCAAACGGCGCGCGGCTTGGGCGGCGCGGGCCACGTCCTGCGGCTCGCGGCCCGCAAAAATCCGCGTGGGCAACACGAAACCGCGCAGCCACAGCATCTCCAACGGCCCCTGGCCAGCCTCGGTACGCATCTGATAGCTGAGCGGATACGTGACCTCCGCCGGCGGCGGCAGCTTCGCGGCGCGAGCCGTCCGGCTGTCGGCATCGCCGTCGACCACACCCGCTGTGGCCTGGCCGCCTCCGTTGGCCGGGCGCTCCCCGGCGCTGGCCCTCGGCCCCGTGGTATCGGGAACGCCTCGCCAGGTCAGTTGATAGGTGGCACTGTCCAACGGCTCGATGCGCGCCCGCTCCAGCATGCGCACCAACCCCCAGCGGCCACCGAACTCATAGCTCTTGTTGGTGCCCGCCTGCTCGGTCTGCCACTGCAGCCGCGTACCCAGATCCTGCAGGCTGTTGGTCGGCCAGCTCATCGCCTGCCAGGACTCGCGTTGGTTGTAGTAATGCAGCTTCTGCCCATCGACGGTCAGTACCGTGTCGGTCAGGCCCGGGGTGGGAATCGGCTTGACCTCGAAGCGGTACTGGGGCTCGCCCTGCGCCAACAGGTGCATGCCGATCCGCTGCAGCATATTGATCGCCTTGAGGAAAGCCGGGTCCAAGGCCACCGCCTGCACGCCGGACGCCGCCGGCACCCACTGGTCGCCCTGCAATTCCAGCACGCCGGCCAGTTGCGTGCCGAGGAACGCCCCGATCAGTCCAGTCTGCGGCCGCAGGAAGCGCGTGAGCTCCGGCAGCGACGCATCGTTGGCGCTGTCCGCGAACGGATAGCGGCCCGCAAACACACGACCCCACGCCATCACGACGCCCTGCCGCCAAGCCTCGTTCAGGCTCGCCTGCGCGGGCTGCAGCATGGTCTGCGTGGCCTGCGCGATGGGGCGCACGAACAAGGCTTCGCCCATGCCTGCCCATTGGGTACCGAGGCTGGCGGCGATCAACTGCGCGTAGGTCTGGGTATCCGCCAGATCCGAGCCCTTGCCTTGAAACAAGGCTTGCGCTATTTGGCGTGCCTGGGCGTCGCCGTCTGCGCTGCTGCTGACCTGCTGCAGCCGCAGGCGCAGCGCCGTAACGCGGTCCAGATAGCGTTGCAGGCTCAGGTCGCCACTGGCACCGGCATTGCCGTTGGCGGCCTGGCTCCCGACCAGCCGCAGCACTGGCCCAAACGCCGCGCCGAGCGGGCCGGCCGGGTCGGCCTTGGCCATCTCCGGCACCTCGCTCTTCTTGCCGAGCAGGTCCTTGGCCTTGTTCACCAGCGTATCCGACAGCGAATCCTTGCGCGCGCCCGCGCCGCCCTGGTATTCGAGCGACTTCATCAGCGCGATCACCGGCGACTGGCGCGCGTCGGCCATCAGCTTGAGCTGGTCGATGGCGGCCGGCAACGTCGGCGCCGACTCCCATTGCAGGCTGTTCATGAAGCCCTGCCAGCGGTCCGCGTAGTCGGCGAAGTACTGTTCAGTCAGAGCCGCCTGTAGGTCCTTTCCGGAATCGTCGTCGGCGGCCGGCTGCGACGGCTTGCCTCCTGTGAGCACCCAGTCGGTCGCCACTTGCTTGCGCCTGGCCGCTTCCTCGATGGCGGGCGCCACGTAGCCTTCATAGGCCTGGCGCGTGAAGATGCCCGGCACGATGGCGGCGGCGCGCAGCATCCCGCGCGGGTCCGTCCCAGTGGTCAGCGACACCAGCGCCTGGTCGGGAAATTTGTTGCCGGCGCCGTCGACGATGCCCTGATAGATCGTGTCTTGCGCATTGCGCTCCCCGATCACCGCCAGCAGCGTCTGGCGCGCCCCCGACACCAACTCGGGGCGCGGCTCGATGCGCCAGTCCGGGTTGGCCTTCAGGTGTTCGGCGTAGAACCGGAACAGCCGCTCGGCCATATCCTGCTTCTCGCCGGGGGTGATGCGCGCCTCGGTGGACCAGTGCTGCGTCAGTTGTGGCGCGAGAAATGCCGCTTCCGTCTTCTCCGGCTGGGCCAACATCAGGTAGGTCTTCAAGGTGTCGTGCCCGCCCAGCGCCCAACGGCTGGTTTCATCGCTCAGGTTCGTGGTCTGCATCTGGGCGAGATCCACCAGCGAGGCTTCCAGGTCCTGCTGTGCGGGCGTGACCAGCACTTGCCGGCTGGCCTGCGCGTAGGGTTTCCACAGTGCGGCCAGAACCTCCGGGTCGCGGTTCAGGCCGAAGCGCGTCATGAGCGGCGCGTGATGGCCAGTGCGGTGCTCGTAGCGCTCGATCTCTTGTTGCAGGGTCAGGAGCGACTTGAGACGAGCGGCTTCGTTGGGGGCGGTGCGGATATCGTGCGCCGCTTGCTGCGCGGTGTGGATGTCGCGTTGGTTCTGCAGGCCGGAGATGAGCATGCCGGTGGTCCAGAGGCCAAGCGCGGCCAAGACCAGACCCGCGCATAGGGTCAGCGGATGCCATGCAGTCCGTCGGCCGGGCTGCTGTTGCGCGGCCTCGCACACGTATCGCCACACCGGCAGGTCGGCGCTGGTGTCCCCTTGTCCTGTGGCCGGAACGGGCGAAAAAATGACGCCGCGTAAAGACATGCGCCCGCGTGCCGCGGTTGCCAGACTGGCCAGGTATTGAGCGAGCGGCCTGGCACGGGAATCCAGTCGCTGAGAAAGTTCACCCAGGTAGCGCGTGCTGCCATTCTCGGTCGGTTGCCAGATGCTTCGCTCTGCCAGTTCGGTACGCAGCAACCGCAGCGCGCCGTCGATAGCGGCAACATCGGCCTGCGGAGGCACCTCGCAGGCGATGACCGGCGACACCCCGTCTGTCTGCCCGACACCGAGCGCAAACACTGGCGCGGACCATCGTAGCGTGTTGGCGATGCGTGCCAGTCGAACGCCGTCATCGAAGCCACGGCGTTCTGCCCCGACGTCCTCGGCGTCATCGGTCACAAGAAGCACTGCATCCACCGGGCGGCGGCGACGCAACTGGTAAACCTGCTTGAGCCAGGCCATGTCGGGCTGGCCATCGGCGCCGGTCTTGCACCATAGCAGAACGGCTTCGGGCGTGATTCGCCAGCCGGATTCAGCAAGTTCGGGCCGCAATCGACCAATCCCGTTATCGTTGCCGGTCAACAGTAACCAAGGCTGTCGATAGCACCAACGCCGGCCATGCATGGCGCGAAGCGCATCGCGCAATGCGCCACCCCGGCCACGGGCATGCTCGTCAGACTGTGCGGACGGCTCTGCGCCCCCTTGCCTCTGCTTGTTCCGATCGTAGAACAATATCCACAGCGCGCCCTTCGTCGAGGCGAGTTTCAGCAGAATGACCTCGTAGAACTTTACGAACAGGAGGAGAACGAGGCAAGCCGACAACAGGCTTAACTCGACGATTATTCGCTTGTCGCCGGTCCACCCCACATTTGGCCCCTTGATCCAGGCTGTCACCATCAAGCCCACGAAGATGACGCCAATGGCGATACCGATAAAGAGCGCTGTAGGCTGAGGCTTATATTCATTCATGTCGGTTTGGTGCATACCAGGGCAACCAAGTCACCATCTTGCTCGGAGAGCACGAGTTGCGGATTGGCCGTGAGCTTCGCGTGTTCCATGGCAAGGGCGGCGGCAAGCCAGGCGCCCGCGCCATCGCAATTGCCAACGCTAGTGCCAACATCGATCCATTGCGTGTCTTGGCTCAACTGGGGCGCGTACTTGACCGAATGGTTCAGGTCTTCGGTCAGGACATGGCTCCAGATCGTCTTGATGTGCGAGGCAGCGGTCTGGCCCCAGCGCATGGCAAGCGCGAATGGCTGATCCTCACCGTCCGCTGCCCCCTTGGCGGGCCGATGGAGCTGCAATGAGGTCTTGTGGTTGAGACCAGTACCCGGGCGGCTCAACAGCAAGGCGACGCCCGCCTCCGCAACGCCATCCTGCAATCTCTCGCTAATCGCCTTGCGCAACTGGAGCGCGATCAGCAGGCGAACCTCACGCGGTTTGAGGCTGTCGTGCCAGGCATCCACGCGAAACAAGGAGAAATGTTCTTCGCTGACGTTGACCGCAACCTGGAGCGTCGGCGCCCTGGCCAGAATCAACGCCTGCAAGCGCGCCTGCACGTCCGCCAGGTCCATCGCGGACTTCGCGCATAGGTCCACCTGCAGGACGGTGTGCGCAGGCAGTGCAGCCAGTGCGTCGCCAACGCGGTCGACCAGGCGGCCCAGAAGCCAGTCGCACACGACTCGATGCCGCGCGTATTCGGTCAGCGCGTTGCCGGGGAAGAATGGCCGCCCCGGAACCTCCAGCCAGCGCGCGCTGACATCAGTACCAGGCTCGGCAGCGCTTGGCCGGGTGCCCAACTGCAAACCGCCGTTGACGATTCCCTCTGCGCCATTTTCCCGCTCGTCAGCACTGAAACACCACGCGTACGCGAGCACCGCGAGCGGCTTGCTTGCCTGCGCGTGACATTGCTGCTCGGCAGCGTTGCTCACCCGATTGATGGCCATGGCCTCGCTGCGCCGCGCATACGCACCGCCGAGCCAGCAGCACAGCAAGAATGCCCAGGCAAGGATCGGATAGACAATCGCGCAGCACCAGAACCAGGGCGTGCCCGATGGCTCGCCAGCCGCCCACAGCAGGACGGTCAGCCCGGCACCCGCCGCGATCATCAGGACGAGCAGGATCGCCCATAGGATGACCGAGGGACGCGGTGGCGGTGGCACAGACACCCGTGGAGGCACACGCGCAAAGTCGATGGGCATTTATCGAACCGTGGCGCCGGGCGAGGTGGCAATCAGGATGCTCCCGCATTCGGTCGCGTGGCCGTCGCATGCCAGTGGTATGCCGCCGTCCGTCATTCTGCTGCTGCCATCAACGATGCGGTTTTCGCCGTGGATTGGGCACGAGACAAGATCACCCTGTCGGGCAGCACGGCGGCCCTTGACCTTGATGCGATCGGAACCTGTCAGGATTACGCCACCGTGGGTGGTTTTGTCGCCTTCGTAGGCCAAATTTGATTTGGAAGCCATACTATTTACTTCATTCCTTTTAGGAAAACTCGCACAGCTTCCGCTGTTTTGTATAACTCGGCTCTGCCTCATGCTGATGTTTCGGTCCAGCCGCCTTTTCCAGCTACTGGATAAGCTGTTACCACTTGACCTCTCGTTAGCCCATTCGCTTTCGCTCTTGATAATCAAACAAGGCGTGTTCGACCCAAAAATAATATGCCGAACGCACAGCAAATCGCACCTTCCATATGGGATCAGGGTCGATTTCAAAATTCATGCTGGCATCTTGCGGCCACAAGAACGATAACGACAGAAACCATCATATACACCTTAACCATTAAGGCATAACTACTCATAATTTCACACAACCTAATTATCAATTCCATCAATCGGTGGAACTGTTTCTATTCCCCGAAAGGCCCGCGGACTAATCGGCTGATAGACCCCAGAGTCACACCTTCGACTTGAAATAACCCTTCCATTTCGCTTTACGTAGATTCCACTCGAATCCCCCTGATACAATACATAATGAAAACCACCTGAATTAAATTTTAAGTGCGTAAAATTAGCATTTCCCTCCGCTATATCGCTAATGGAAAATCTCTTGCGCGGCGGATATGATTTTCTCGGGTATTCGAGTTCAATTTTTTTATTAACACCAAAACGATATTGAACGTAGCCGTTGTCTGGCGACACATTGCCAGATGCGCATACTGACAACAACCTCCCATCGGATTGACAATTAAAATAGACCTCTTCATGAGACTGGCAAAGCGTAACCTCACTAGCACCCGCCTTTATGTCGAATAATGACATTCCAACGATAATGATAAATCTCGCAAGCACCATTAATTCGAGTCCTCTTTCAATTAAAACCTCCCATCGCCATAGCACGACACTCACCGAACCCAGAAGGTGATTTTTTTACTCAAAAATAACAGTTGATCGCCAAAATATTTTTGCGATCATGAAACAAAATTCACCCCCAAAATTAACTGATAAATTCGACTTAGATTACCGCATCTGATTGAGAGGCTAATATACAGCCCCCCCATGGAGGGCTCACACGAAAATGCGAAGTGGTTTCGACACAAAATCGCCCGCTCTAGCTGCTCAATGAGCATTTACCTGGATGCGGGGCAGGATTACTCTGTCGCCAGTGCTGGCGCCGCCGTCGTATAATATATTTTATATTTTCTCGCTTAATGATTATCGAGGGCATCGACCTCTTCTAATACGCCCCATTGCAAACCATCTCTTGCTCGCTGGGGAATCGGGATGTAGTCAGCACCATGACACATCTTTTCGAATACCGGCTTTCCGGCATTAGCGATATAAATCTCCCCCGGGACAATGGCGTTTGATATTACGTACTGATAACTCCCGTTTCTAAATTTTATGTGGGTTCCCAATCCCACTGCCAATCTAGATACATCTATGATTGAAAAAAAATTCATCGGCGGCACAAGCCTGCGTGGGAATTTGAATTCCACCTTCGATTTCTTTCCATATCGGTATTGAACATATCCACTATTCGGCGAGAGATTGCCGGAGGCGCAAACGGATGCAATCTTTTTTGTTCCCTCTAGTTTGCAACTAAAATATACATCTTCGGCACCAGAACAGAGTGTCTCATTCGAATAATCGTCTGTCGCCCAAGCGATTGAATTGGCAACCCCAAGAACAACAAAAATCAATATGGTTTTGATGCCATTCGTCATTGCAGCCCACCCCATTCGTTGATCTGCTTAAAATTAAGGCGCCGCCCATTTATACTCTCTGTTTTCTGCGCGGAAGATGGCGATGAAAACAGCCCAGAATTAATAACTCTTGTTATCCTATCCACAATCGATTCATTAGCACCGTCATCTGCAGCCAAAAACAAGGCGTGTTCGACCCAAAAATAACATGCCGAACGCACGGCAATTCGTATCTGCCCAACGGAATCAGGATCGCTTTCAAAATTCATGTTGGCATCCTGCAGCCAATTGACACCGTTTTCTCGGTGCCAGCGCGTAAATCGACCATAATTACCTCGCCCGGTTAATTGAATTACACCGCGTCCTCGATAGGCCCAACCATCTCCGCTTGAAATATCTCCGTTTCCATTTCTGTCTGCGTATGCGCGGTTGGCAATCGCTTCCTGGTCAGCGTGGTGCTGATTTGTCCTTCCATAGAGTTGGGCCTCTTTGGGATTTGTGCGAAAATACGAAAACAAACCGGGAAGTGCGATCGCCGCATAATTTAGGCTCTCAGTATGGATCGCCAAACCGGGCCCTGCTTCTTGTTTTGTTTGCGCGAAGAAATGATTTCGCCTAAGTTCCGTATCGAGTTTGTAGAGCTTGATGTGTGAATTCAATTCAAGCATCATTTCTTGCAAAGCCCCAGCATCGGCGCGCGGAAAAATATGCTGCAGCATCGCCAATGTGAACTGGAAGTCCTCTTTGAAATTCCCCACCACCCCAACGGGATGAATATGAAACACATCCGATCCCGGCAAGTCACTCACGCCACCCTTAACCTCATCCCACCACACCAGTTTCTCGATCCGCCTCTGCTCTTCCTCATGCTGAGGTTTCGGCCCGGTCGCTTTTGCCATCTCCTGGATAAGCTGTTTCCACTTGGCCGCGTTCGCCCATTCGCTTTCGTGCTTGATAATCAGGCGAGACAGTCGCAGCGCCCGCCATGGGTTGGCAGCGGCAACGCACAACGCATCGGCTGCCCGGCTGGCATCTCCCTTTGGGTAAATCGCACCGTAGACCTGCGCCATAAGCGGGCTGAGTTTGCCAAGCGCGGCGCGCTCCGGCACGTCGGCCCCGCTCTTGTAGTCGACATAGGCCTTCGTGGTGGCGAACATCGTGTGCGTCGGGTCGTGCGCGTCCTTGAACGTTGCGTCGAAATCGATCCACGACTGCGCGAATTCGCGCGTCACCCGGCCGCCTGCAAAGTTCTGTTCCCGCACCCAGCCGCTGATGTCTTGACCGAATTCGTTCGCGCTGTTGATACGCCACCAAGGAAATTTCTCACCATCGCTGCCGGCTGCCGTTTCGGTGCGCTTGTTGTCGGCCTTTTTCGCCAGCTCGGGTAATGCGGCCACCTGGATCACGTCGGTCAACGGAGCATCCTTCCCCTCCTTGAACGCCTCTTTGTACAGCTTGGTGTTCTTGTCGACACGCAGGATCGTCGGGGCGCTCGGCAGCCCCAGTTGTTCCCAGGCTTTCGGCTTACTCCCGTTGTCATTGACCCAGGCCCGTCCTTTTTCAATGAACGCCTTGATGCCATCGCCGCAGAACATCTCGATATGCACCATGCGGTTCTCGGCTTGCCGATTCAACGAGTCGTAGCGGCCGAGATGGCCAATCAGATCGCCGGCCTTGATCGGGAAGGGCGTGGACGGCACAACCACCCGGTCCAGGCAAGCATCCGGCACAACTTCCTCCACAACAGGATGGCCATTCCTCTTGCCAAGGAAGACCCAGCCGTTGACCGCCGCGCTCGCGTCGGCAAAGCCACCCACTTTCGGGGGAATCAGTTGCGCGCCGTGCGTGTTTGCGATCTTGCCCCAGTCACCCTCGCGCTTGCTCATCGTCAGCTGCGTACCGTGCGGCAGAATGCATAAGGGCGTGCCCTGTTTAGGGGTCGCGCTTACCAGGAGTCCCACCTGATTCGATTCGGGGGGCTTGGCCGGGCCGTGCGTGGGCTTGTCTTGCGCGAACTGGGTGACCTTGAAGTCCGGCGACCAGTACGCGGGCTTAGGCAGCGTCTTTTCGCTCTCGTAGCCCGCGAGGTCCTGCAGGTGCATGTACAGGCTGAAGAATGTCAGCTTGTTGTCCTTGGGGAACTCCATCGTATGGCGCACCAGGGCAAATCCGGTGCTATAGGTCGCCTTGACGGCCGGCGTTCCAGGTTGCGCCGGGAGTTCGCTGACCAGGTACGTGCGGTTCAGGCGCCAAGCCACCACTTCACCATCGGCCATGCACCGCACGCCGTGTTTCAGGTCGAGCGCAGATCCCGCGCCGCCTTCCGACACATGAATGCCACCATGCCACATGCCCTCGCGGCTGCACGCAAAGGAGCCGGACGGCTCCTTCTTCAGCAGTTCGTGGAACTCATGCTCATCGGTAATGTCCGAGGACGCCCCATTGCCTGGCGCTTTCTTGCGGAAGGGAAACGCGAAGCGCAACGGCTTCACAGCGGTCTTGGGCGGATTCGTCGCGGTCGAAGTTGCCATGATTACACCTATTCAGAAAACCCGAAGTTCATGTCGCCCTTGATGTCTTTCACGGGGACGTCGGACCAATCGGGGAACGTGAAATTGCCCCCGGCCGGCCCTGCCACATCGAGATTGCCCTTGACATCGATCTTTCCGCTTGGGCTCGCCAGTTCGATCCTGCCGTTGGCGACCTTCACATAGGCGCCTGAGCCGTCGCCGAGGGTAATGCCCTTCGACGCGGTGATGATGACTTCACCGGTTGACGAGCTGACCACAACATTCTTGAGCGCCATCAGTTCCAGCGCGTCGCCCTGGGCCTGCACCTGAACCTTGCCTTTGGCGGCGAAGATGCGAATGCCGAGCTTCGCGGCAAAGAGCGAAATCGCTTCGCCGGCCGCAGCGGTAAATCGCTTGAACACGCCGATGTCCAGACCGTTGCCGGCGGTCATGAGCATCTGCTTTCGTGCGGCCAGTTGCAGGCTCTGTCCGCTCGCGATGCCGATTCCTTCTGGCGCATTGGCGAGAATCACAGGCTTCTGAAGGCCAGAAAGCCGTTGTTCGATCAGTATGCGCTGCTGGTCAATCTCGGCCAACCAGGTCTTTGCCGCACTAGCGGAGTCATTGAGGGAACGCAACAGATCCATGGCTTGCCGCAATGTGGCTTCGGCATCCTGCATCTCGAGCTGCTGGCCGGCGGCGCTCGGCTGGTCGTCCGCCGAAATGAAGACGCCCTTGCCGCCGCGCAGCGCGCCCCATCCCGAGGTCCGCAACTCAAACCCCTCCCCCCGCTTCTGCTTCTTGCCATCAACCAGATAGCCCAGGTTCAACTGCGTCTTGCCGCCATACTCGGTGGACAGTTTGACCCCTTCCTGCCCTTCCCAGTCCTCGAACCGCAGCTTGTTGTTGCTCTGTGTGCGGATGACATTGCGCGACAGCCAGCGGTCTACGTTGGTAATGTGGTCGCCCTGCTGGCTGTTGTGGTGGGCAGCGGCGATGTACGGCTTGTTCGGGTTGCCGTCGGTGAAGGCGATCGCCACCTCGGTGCTGTCAATCAGCGGGAAGTGGAAGCCCGTTTGCCATCCGCCCGCGAACGGTTTGGCCAGGCGCAGCGGCACGCTTTCGCCGCCGTTTGGCCATTCGTCGAAGTCCAGGTCGAAGCGGACCGTGTAATGGCCGTCTTTCGTCAGGTAGGCATATTTGTACCGGCCCGGCGAGGTGATGCGCGCGCTGAGCGTGCCGGCGATGCGCGGCCAGTTCGCTTCGTCCAGCGGTAGGCGAAAGCGCCGCTCGGAGGGAATGGCCTTGTAGGTATTGCGATAGGCCGCGTCACGCGCGCCGCTGTGTGTGACTTCGGTGATGACCTGACCGTTGGGTGCATCGGGCAGCGCCAGGTCCATGCGCAGGATGCGGGCCGGGCGCAATTCCAGCACGTTGCTCTCGCCCTCGTAGACCACCTGCTGGGCGATGGCCGCCTCGTGGCGCAGTTGCGCTTCCCACTTGGCGCTGTCCTGGTCCAGATGGTGGGTGCCGTAGACATAGGGCTGGCCGTAAGTTGTCTTGTCCTTGCGTGCGACGTTGGCGTCTGCCTTGAAGCGCTCGTAGGCCTGGTCGGGGTTGTAGTCCGCCGCCAGGAACGACGCCGGCACGGTCTGGGCGCGGGTCTTGATGGCGAAGACAGTCTCCTGGCCGGATTC
>JACXTT010006726.1_pt1 | contig 16370 bp, 10 predicted proteins | sample 9270951 | NCBI WGS metagenome assembly JACXTT01 (sample SAMN15532306, study PRJNA645909) | rock metagenome | isolation source: weathered quartz diorite | place: Puerto Rico | collected 2017-06-21 | reverse complement strand
GAGGGTAAGGGGCGGTTCCGGGACAATAGACCAATCCCTTGACGGGGCCGCAGTGAATCCGCGCTTCAGGAGCCTCTGGATCGAGTCGCCCAACACGCCCGGCCAGGATGGACCGCCGGTGCGCCCTTCGATTCACCCGGATGGCACTGCGTATGCGATCTACCATTCATGGCGCTCCTTCGACGACGCTACAGGAGAAGGAACTGCGGACATCGTGGTATTGCGAGATGACAAAGGTGGCACAGGCCCAAAGCCGTTCACCGACCTGCTTGATCCCGTCGATACAAAGGCAGGAGTCCGCGTGGCGCAGAATACCAGGTTTAACTTTAACGGTGTCCTCGGCCAGCAGCGTACCGGAGGCGATGTCGCTCTAGCCGTCGATCCCACCAACAGTGATGCGGTTTATATTGCTTACAATGATGATCTAGGCGACCTTTACATGCTGCATTTGCTTCGCTCGACGGATCGCGGACGGACCTGGTCCCCGGAATTGCGTACGATCCGCAATGCATTGAACCCGGCGCTGGCAGTCAACAACGCGGGCAGGCTCGGGTTCCTCTACCAACAGCTAACCGGCTCGGGAGCGGCCCAGCGTTGGGTCACTAAGATTGAGCTATCAACCAACGGCGTAAACTGGAATGCGCTTGTTCTTGCAGCCGTGCCGGCCGACACGCCACTGGCGGACTTCGATCCCTATCTTGGGGACTACGCGCGCCTTATGAGTATCGGCAAGGATTTCTATGGTATCTTTTCCACAAACAACACCCCAAAGAAGACCAATTTTCCGAACGGCGTGGTCTACCAGCGCAACGCCAATTGGACCACCAACACACTCCTCAACGTTGATAACAGCACGCCGGTTCGTGTTTCGATCGACCCCTTTTTCTTGAAAGTGACCGGTTAGGCCTACGTTTAACGCGTGATTGTTCCTTGGTTGACGGCGACGTCGATATCTCTCTTACCGAAAGGGCAACTTAAATGCCGCGTTACCGAGTAAGGATCTCCGGAACGGACTACAACTCGATGGCTGATCTTGTGCGCAAGTACAAGGTCCGCGTCGCCCGACACACTGTTGAAAAGCTCGCAGACGGAGGCTATCGCGTGAACGCTCACGCGACCGCGGCCCAGCTAAGGCGCTTGGACATGGCAAGGTACTCGGTTGAACGCTACGAGGACGCGGATAAGCTGGGGAAGACGCGCCAGACCGAAGTTAAAAAGCCAGGAAAAAGTGGCTTGACTCCCGCTCGCGAGGTCAGAACTGCGGGGCAATATCTGAATGTAGTCGAGGTGGAATCGGCTCTGGCGGCCGCTGCCACTGCCCAAAACGATTCGTTCACACAGTTGATCACTCTGCCCAGGAAGACGTGGGAGGGCCGGGTCTGCCATGCGCTCAAGATCGGAAAGAATGGCGGCAACAACCATCCCGGCATTTTCTTTCTAGGCGGGGTGCACGCGCGCGAGTGGGGAAGCTCCGACATCCTTGTTAACTTTGTTCAGTTGTTAACGCATGCCTATGCAACCAACACTGGCATTACGATAGGCAGCAAAACCTACACGGCCGCTCAGATCAAGAGCATTGTGAATAAAAAACAGGTCTACGTCTTCCCACAAGCAAACCCTGACGGACGCCATTACAGCATGACCAAACAGGCAATGTGGAGAAAGAATCGGCGCCCTGCCCCAGGCGGTCATTCGCAACCTAAATGCGTCGGCGTGGACATAAATCGGAACTATGACTTCCTATGGGATTATCCGAAATACTTTCACCCGGCGGCGCCCATCGCAAGCTCCAAGGATCCTTGCGACCACGACGTCTATATTGGACCCGGCGCGATTTCGGAGCCGGAAACCAAAAATGTCGTCTGGATCTTCGATCAGTTTCCGAATATTTGTTACTTCATAGATATTCACAGCTATTCGGAGGACATACTCTACAACTGGGGCGATGACACCGATCAGTCCGCCGATCCGAGTATGAATTTTCGGAACGCCGCGTTCAACGGTAAACGCGGAATAGCAACCGACAGTGCTTACAAGGAGTTCATAAATGCTGGCGATAGGACGGCAGTCGTGGCGCTGGCCAATCGGATGCGGGATGCGATCAAAATGGTGCGAGGCAGAACCTACACCGTCGAGCAATCCGTAGGCTTGTATCCCACCGCAGGCACGTCCGATGACTATGCCTTCAGCCGCCACATCGTTGATTCGAGCAAAACCAAGGTGTACTCCTATACCATCGAGTGGGGCAGCGCGAGCAATCTTACGCCGTTCCATCCGCCATACACAGAGATGCAGGTAATCATTCGGGAGATAACTCTTGCGCTGTTGGAGTTTTGTTTGAGAGCCACCTAGCGGAGCCTGTCCGAATAACGATGTGTTTCTTCGTAGTAACGAATTCATTGGCTCCGGATGGCTGATTAATTTTTCCTCATTCAAGAAATTGAATACCCTTGGACCTGTGAATGAGGTTCAGAGAAAAAGTCTCCCACCGAGGCGCGATGAAGAGAATTTAATCTTTTGTTAATCGGTCTCTAATTGGTTGGCGTGTACTATAACGAGCGCACAGTGACAAATTATTGAGCGGCTGCTAACTTCATTTGAGCTGAAGCAGATTATCACCTCCTCCATAGCAGCCGCTCTTTTTTCCTACGAAATCGGCAACCCCTAAGCGCTACTCCGAAGTTGCGCGAAGAGGCGGCTGACTGCGCATATGCGGGCGGTGCTTGAATCGAACCCGGCTCTCGCTTTATAACCTCGAGTTAGTACGCCGCAGGCTGGTGACCGCTCCAATCGGCTCATCGAGAAAATCGACCGCCGGCTCCCTATGTACATGCTAGGAGCGGGGCCGCTGACTTGCAGATCATAAGGAATGAAAACGATTTCGTCCTGAAGACTGGCAAGGAAGTTGCTTAATCAAAATCGGTCGTTTGAGCATTCCTGGTTCTCAGGCAGCAAATACTCGACCGGCACAAAGCTGGAACAGCGCCCAATGCCTGTTCTTTTGTAGAAAACGGCGATACGGCGCTGCGCTGTCACCAGAAACGATACCCACGGTCTTAATTCTGTTTGATACGAAGGAGAACACATGATTGCAACGGAACCGTACAAACCAAAGCAGTTTACTTTGAGCGGGCTCACTGGCATTTCTGACCAAACTCTCGAGATGCACTTCAAGCTCTATGAGGGATACGTCAAAGAGACAAACAATCTGTCCGAAAGGATCGCCGAGTTCCTGAAGGATGGCAGGGTGGATCAGGATGAGATGCCTCTTTATTCAGAGCTGAAGCGGCGGCTGGGCTTCGAATTCAACGGGATGCTGCTGCACGAGTATTACTTCGACAATCTAAAGAAGGATGGCGGCGGCGACCCGGCGCGCAGCTCGGCGTTTCTCAAAGCGGCTGAATCGAGCTTCGGCAGCTACCAGATTTGGAAAGCGGACTTCGTAGGCGTCGGCAAGATGCGCGGGGTGGGATGGGCGATGTGCTACGAACAACCAGAGACCGGCCGGCTCTCGAACCACTGGATCAGCCTGCATCAAACCGGCGAGGTCGCCGGGTTCAATCCCGTCCTGGTGATGGACGTTTGGGAGCACGCTTTTCTTTTGGACTACAAGCCATCGGAGCGACCGAAATACATCGAGGCCTTCTTCTCCAACGTGGATTGGACAGCGGTAGAGAATCGCCTCAAGCAGGCAAAACGCGGCGCAACCGTTTCCCGCTGAGAGCTTCTTATTGATGGCCGATCGAGCATCTAGCGGTGTGCTACAATTTTTATCGATTGGAACGGTGCGAGATTGGCCATCAACCAAACGTCTTTGCCCAGCTACCCTGAAATCTTCCGGCGCCTGTTTGAGAGCAGCGAGTTTGAGCAACTCGCGTCTGAGATCAAGGCGGGCCGTCGCGTGGTCGTCGTCTCGGGTCTCGCCGGAAGCGCTCGAGCTCTTGTTCTGGCGGCGTTGGAAAAGAAGCTTGACCGCCGCGTCATATTCGTTGCCCGGTCCAATCAGGAGGTCGAAGAGTTTCAGCCGGACGTCGACTTTTTCTATTGTGCGCTCAGCGGCGTGAACACCAGCGACCAGAGCGTGCTGGCGATACCCTCGGTTGAAGCTGATCCCTATGACGGAACATCGCCTCACGCCGAAGTGCTCGAACAACGCGCGCTCGCGCTCTATCGGGCAACTCGGGGCGAAGCCCGGATACTGCTCACCTCTCTTGGCGCGCTGGCCGAGCGAACCGTCTCACCCGATCTGCTAAAAGCGTCGAGCATCACGCTTCGCGTAGGCGAAGATATGCCGCCCGAGTTGATCGTCGATCTGCTGATCGCCGCCGGCTATGTTCGCGAAGAACCCGTAGGCGCGGTCGGGGAGTTCAGCCTGCGCGGCGGCATACTCGATGTCTTCTCGCCCGCACACGACACCCCGCATCGAATAGAATTCTTCGGCGATGTGGTCGAGTCGATTCGTGAGTTTGATCCGGACACGCAACGCTCGATCGGCCGCGCTTCGGAATCGATCATCGTTCCGATGCGCGAGCTGTCAGTGCGACGCGAGGAGTTTATGTCGTGGGCGGAAGCAGCCGAGAGCTACTGGGACGATGATCGATTCCGCCGAGACCTCAGGGCGCGGCTCGGGCATGCGGAACGCGGTGAACCATTTCCGGGTTGGGAATATCTGATACCGCTTACTCGTCCGCTCACCTCTTCGGCTTTTGATTATTTCAAAGACGCGATCGTGGTTATCGACGAGCCAGTCGACATCGAAAAGCGAGCGTCAGACCTATATCGTTACCTCGCGGATCGTTTCTCGCTGGCGGATGACTCGGGTGAGTTGGCGCTCCCGCCTGAGAAATTATTCCTCACCGCGGAGGAGCTTCGGAGCCGGTTTGAAGCCACGACGCGCATCGAGCTGCGATTGCTCGGAAGGGATGCTGCCGCTACGGATGAGCAATTCAGCAGCGTAAACTCACAGATCGGGAGTGCCGAGGGTACGGCGGCGGCTGGCATCCTCACTGGCCTCGCAAGTCCCCAGCTTACCCCACTGTTCCTATTCCCGATTTTTTCGGGAACTCCGGACATTGCAACCATCTCTCAGTCGCCCCGGCGATATCACGGTCGCATCGCAGACATGACACACGACCTCGAATCGGAAACCCGAACCACGTTGTTCGTGATGCCGAGCCTCGGGTTGGCCGAGCGTGTGACCGAGATGCTCGGGGAATATGCGATCACCGCCAAGCTGTTGCCATCCATGAGCGCAAAAGGGGGCCCCGGACTCGCCACCAATAAAATCGTCACGGTTGGCAAGCTCGCTAATGGATTCGCGCTCCCGGCCGCCGGGCTTGCGGTATTCACCGAGAGCGATGTCTTCGGCGACCTTGAGCGCGTGTCACAGCAGCGGGCGGTCCCGAAAAGGGCCCGAAAGAAGCGAACGGCCGCTGCCTTTCTCTCCGATCTCGGAGACTTGAAAGTCGGTGACTACGTCGTCCACGTGGATCACGGCATCGGCCAGTTTCAGGGACTAATTCAAATCGAGACTGCCGGCGGACCAACCGGCAACGTAGCCGCGGGGCTCGAGCGCGGTCGCGGTGACAAGCGCGAGTTCATGCTGCTCACTTACGCCGAAGGCGCAAAGCTCTATGTTCCCGTCGAGCGTTTGGATCTTGTCCAACGATATTCCGCAGGCGAAGCGCAACGACCCCAACTCGACAAGCTCGGCGGGCTGGGCTGGCAAAAGGCCAAGGCACGCGCGCGCCGAGCAGTTCGCGACATGGCCGAAGAGTTGTTGAAGCTCTACGCCGAGCGCAAACTCGTTCAAGGTCACGCCTACGGTGCGGACACGCCGTGGCAGCACGAGTTCGAAGACGCGTTCGAGTATCAACTGACTCCCGATCAAGAGGCCGCAATCGAAGACGTGAAGGAAGGCATGCACAGCGCCCAACCGATGGATCGGTTGATCGTCGGGGATGTCGGCTACGGCAAGACAGAAGTGGCTATGAGAGCCGCTTTCAAGGCGGTGATGGAAGGCAAACAGGTTGCGGTACTGGCGCCGACAACGGTGCTGGTGCTTCAACACTACAAAAGCTTTCAGCAGCGCTTCAGCCCGTTCCCTGCGCGCATCGACATGCTCTCGCGCTTTCGAACCGCCAAGGATTTAAAGGAGTCGGTCAAGGCGATCGAGGTCGGAACCGTCGATGTTGTCGTCGGGACCCACCGTCTCCTGTCAAAGGATATTCGCTTCAAAGACCTGGGCTTGCTGGTGGTCGACGAAGAGCAGCGCTTCGGCGTCGCTCACAAGGAACGAATCAAACAGATGCGCAAAAAGGTCGACGTGCTCGCGATGTCCGCGACGCCTATCCCCCGCACGTTGAACATGTCGCTGGCCGGTCTGCGCGATATGTCGGTGATCGAGACTCCGCCGCGCGACCGGCTGGCGATTCAAACCCACGTGGTTCAGTTTTCGGATTCGGTGGTTCGCTCGGCCATCGAGCTCGAGCTTCAACGCAGCGGGCAGGTCTTCTTTGTTCACAACCGCGTCGAGACCATTTACACGATCGCCGAGCTGATCGGCAGGCTTGTTCCGCAAGCACGCATCGGCGTCGGACACGGACAGATGGCGGAGAAGGAGCTTGAAGAAGTCATCATCAAGTTTATCCGCCACGAGCTTGATGTGCTGGTGTGTACCACAATCATCGAAAACGGCATCGACATTCCGCTCGCCAACACGATCATCATAAACCGCGCGGATAAGTACGGGCTGGCGCAGTTGTACCAACTGCGTGGTCGAGTCGGGCGTTCAAACCGGCGCGCCTATTCGTATCTGCTGATCCCGGCCGAAGACACCTTGACCGACATTGCGCGACGGCGTCTCGCGGCTATTCGTGAGTTCTCGGACCTCGGCGCCGGGTTTCGCATCGCCGCTCTAGACCTGGAGCTTCGAGGCGCAGGTAATCTGTTAGGCGCGCAGCAATCGGGACAGATTGACGCAATCGGGTTTGATCTGTACACACAGATGCTCGAACGAACGGTTCGGGAGCTCAAGGGGGAGCCCGTCGAAGACGAGGTGTCGACGGCGATCAACCTGGGGGTGGATATTCGAATCCCCGAAGACTATATCTATGATATGAGCCAGCGGCTGCGAACCTACAAGCGTGTTTCATCTGCCGAGAGCGAAGAGGAGCTTGCCGACGTGCACGCCGAGATCGCGGACCGCTACGGCCCAATCCCGGAGACCGTAGAGAACTTGTTCGAGCACTCACGCCTGCGTCGTGAGACGTCCAAACTGGGAATCATCTCGATTGACCGCGAAGGCGACCGGCTTGCGGTGAAGTTCACCGAGCAGGCAAGGATCGATCCCGACAAGTTGATCGCAATGATATCAGAGGGTTCAGCGAGCTTCGTCCCGAGCGGGGTGTTGAAGCTTAGCTTAGAGTCACAGGAGGACGCCGCTCTGTTTACTGAGGTCCGCGACCTAATCCTGAGGCGATTGCGCTGATCTTGACGGCCTCGGCGAATATCAATTATTGAACCCGTGATCCGCGAGTCTTATCAATTCATCAATCGACGTCTCGGTGAACCCTCGCGATCTCATCTTCGTGATAAAAGCCGGGTTGACTCCGTGGTCCTGCATGCGAATTAGCTGATCAATCGACAGGTTCTGGAACCCGAGTTCCTTGAGCCCATTGATGAACTTCGGGTTGACCCCGTGATCTTGCATTCTCACCAGTTTCTCCAACGGTGGGCGGCCGTAACCGAGAGCTTCAATCTCACTGATGTACTTCACGTTGACGCCGTGATCCACCGTTCGCGTTAGTTGCTCGAGCGTCAGCCCGTTGTAGCCCGCAGCCGCAAGCTCGTTTATGAACCGCGCGTTTACTCCGTGATCGACAGTCCGGACGAGCGTCTCGACCGGAAGCTGTTTGAACCCAAGCGCGTCCAACTCCCTTATGAATTTTGGGTTTACCCCGTGATCCACCATACGAGTTACCAGGTCAATCGACTGTACACTGTACCCGAGAGACTTCAGCTCCCGCACGTATTCCAGCGACACACCATGCTCGCCCATCCGCACCAGTTGTTCCAAAGAAGGACGCTCATAGCCCTGAGCGTTTAGTTCGTCGAGGAAGGTGATGCTCACGTCATTCATTGCCAGTGAGAACAGTTGCGCTTCGCTCGGAGCCGCGAGGCCTCGTTTCTGAAGCTCGGTGGCGAAAGATGGATTCGCCGAGAAAACGAAATGTCCCGAGCCCTTGCCGTCTTTGAACCAACCTTCGCAGTTGAACGTTCCGGCATCGCGAATCAGCTGAAACTGCACCTGCGTACCGGCCGACATTATCTGGGCACCGGACAGACCCTGCAGCCGGTCGGGGGAGAGGCTGAAGGACGTGATGTTGTTGCCGTAGCCGCGCGTGCGCGAGGAATAGTTGAGAGTGAGCTGATACTGATTCGCACCGCGGGTTGTGTCGATTATCCATTGCCCTGAGCGGGAGTCCTGAGCGCTGGTTTGCGCTGTGAAAACCGCGGCGGCAACCAGCGCGACCAGGGCCAGGGCGCTAGACGTTATCAGAGCGTTTCTCCATGTTTTCTTTGTGTTGATCATTGCAGTTCTCCTTTTGCGTCTGCGAGCCTTTGCACTCTTGCCAGCCTTTGGGTCTTTGCGACCTTTGCGCGAAACGAAGCACACGCTGTGCGCAACGACGCAAAAGACCGCAAAGCTCGCCAATAGCCGAACGCCTGCGGGCCGGCTGACTCAGCTCACTTATCGAAGCCGTGGATTTTCAGCTCGATCATTTGATCGATCGAAGCGTCGTTGAACCCGCGCGCCTTCATCTTCTGAATGAATGCCGAGTTCACCCCGTGGATTCGCATCGCGACAAGCTGATCCGCCGACACACGGTCATAGCCCTGAGCCTTCACTTCCTTGATAAACTCGGTGCTGACTCCATGAATTCGCATCGCAACAAGTTGATCGATCGAGATCCGGTCATAACCAAGATCCCGGAGCTCCCGAATGAATTCAGTCTTCACCCCGTGAATTCGCATCGCGACAAGCTGGTCAATCGGTGGTTCTTTGTAGCCCAGTTCCTGCAACCCCTTAACGAACTCGGCGCTAACCCCGTGTATCCGCATCGCAACAAGCTGGTCTGTCGGCGGGTGGTCATACCCGAGCGATTTGAGCTCTGCCATGAACTCAGGCTTAACCCCATGAATTCGCATCGCCACCAGGTTATCAACCGACAGATGCTCATAGCCCTCGGCTTTCATCGCCTTGATGAACTCCGGGCCGGCCCCGTGAATTCGCATTGCGAACAGGTTGTCGATCGAGAGTCGATCATACCCGAGCGCATTGAGCTCACGTATAAACGTCAACCCAATGTCGTGCACTGCCATCGAGAAAAGCTTCTCGTCTGAGAGCTGTTCGTAACCCAGACTCTTCATCTCAGCAGCGAAGCCTTGATTTGGGACGAACGTAAAACTCCCGGAGCCTTTTCCCTCCTTGAACCAGCCTTCACAGTTCAACGTGCCCGCGTCTCGGACGACCTGAAAGCTGACCGCGGTACCACTGCCCGACGCCTGAGCTGCGCTCAGTCCTCTCAGGCTGTCCGCCCGAATGTCCGAAGACGACGAATGAGTTCCACCGCTTTCACTGCGACGATGAATAGAGAAATAGGCGAAGTCCGTCCCCGGTTTCATCTCAATGATCCATTCGCCGGTCATCGAACTTTGAGCGGGGATGCCCGAAGCGCTAGAGTTGCCGGAAAGAGCCACATAACACAGCAGCGAGATGAGAATTACCATCGCTGCGCTGACTAGATATTTGGACAGACCGGTTCTGATGTTCATCATGTCTCCTCGGAGCGCCCATCCGCTCCAGCATGCAGCCGGGTCGGCGCCGTTTATTTAATTGAGCCTCGTTCCGCCTCGGTCAGTTTGTTTTCGCGGACGGCATGATCCTTAACCGCCGCAATTCTACGAGCTGGGGCAACGTTACATCGGTGAATCCCCGGCTCTTAACCGTCTGGATGAATTCCGGTGTGACTCCGGATATCCTCAGTTCAGTAAGCTGGTCGGCCGTTACGCGATCATAACCGGCATCTTGAATCGATCTGATGTACGCCGGCGAGACTCCGTGGATTCTGAAAGCCATCAACTGTGGCGCGCTCAGGTTTGTATAGCCCATGATCTCGAGCTCTTTGCTCATCTCCGGAGTGACACCGTGAATCCGTAGACCTATCAGATCATCGGCCGAGAGTCTTCCACGAATGAAGGACCTCATTGTCTGAACGAACAACGGAGTTACTCCGTGAATTCTGAAAGCGACCAGCTGATCCCCGGACAAATTCGAATAGCCGAAGTCTTTCATCTGCTGGATGAATTCCGGAGTGACGCCGTGTATTCCGAACGCCACCAGCGAGTCCGCGTTCAAGGCGCCGTATCCGGCGCTTTTGAGTTCTCGGACGAACTGCGCGGTCACGCCGTGAATCCTGAAGGCGATTAGTTGATCAGCATTCAGTTTGTTCAGCCCCTGAGCCTTAAGCTCTTCGCCGAATGCCGAAGTGACCCCGTGAATTCGCATCGCGATGACATAGTCAACCGTTAGCTTGCCAGCGAGAGCCGACATCTCACGGACATACTCTTTTGTTATGCCGTGAGTCATGAGCACAACCAATTGGTCCGGTTTCAGGCGGGTGAGGCCTGCCGACACCATCTCAGACATGAGTTCCTGGGAGTCACCGGGCTTGCTCTCTTGAGCAGGCGTTTCAACGGCAAGAGAGCTCGGCTGCTGGACGTCGGATCCCGCGTCGACAACCGCCGGCTCATGAGGTTGCGTCGCCGCTCTCGCCGACGATTGGGGCTCAACCCTGGAGGCTGGAACCTGCGCCGCAGTTTGTTCGGGCGCTAATGGAGCGCCGTCAGACAGGGTCCATAGGTTGGCGGTCTTAACCGCGGCGGCCTTGACGCTGCGCGACAGAAGCGCAGTTTGCGCACCCGCCAACAAGATGAATACGGTGGCCAGCGCAATCAAGCCGGCGAGGCCGCTCTCGAATCCGTAAAAGGCGGGAGCGCGACCCCGAAGCAGCCGCTGAATCCTCACCAGCAGCGAGCCGCCACTAGCCGCTACCGCAATCTGAGATTCGGATCCGCGGAGGTGTTCAAGCGCGGTCAGCGCACGGGCGTAAATCAAAACGTCTCCACAGGCTGCTACAGCCAGGTCGTCGCAACAATGCTCACGCTCCTGACGCACTTGCGCCGATACCCACCAGACCGCGGGATGATAGAAGAACAGTGTTTCAATAGCGGTCTGCAAGAGATTGATCAGATAGTCGTAGCGGCGAATGTGCGCAAGCTCATGAGCGAGTAAGGCTTCCAACTGTTCCGCGCTGAGCCCGATGAGGGCGGTCGCCGGAAGGAGGATTACCGGTCGCAGCCAGCCGACCACTGTGGGGACTTCAACGAGAACCGACTCACACAATCGGACCGGGGTCGAGACTCGAAGTCGGTGACAGAGCTCAGTAAGTTTTTCCCGCCAGTGTTGAACGCTCGCGCTGGTTTCGATTCGCTTTAAGCGATGGACCATCACCAACCCGCCTGCGAATCTCAGCGACAGAAACACCACTCCCGCAAACCACAGGGCCAACAGCCAGGGCATAGCTCGCGGAAGGCGGTCCTGAGCCCAGAGCTTTATCAAATCCGCTTGCGATGGTGGAACGAGTTCAGCTTCCTGTGTGGACGATAGGGACGGATCTGCTACAGGCATTGCCGCCCGCGCGACTGTTTGAGTGTCTAGTATTGCTTCAGCAGCGATTGCGTCGGTCGGTAACCGCTCCGCGCCGCCGCTGACCGTTAACATAGTCACCGCGGGCGCGATCAACATCAACACCATCGCCGAGCACGCGGCCGCGTATCGGACAGTTGCCGCGGACCGTCGAAGCACCACGGTCGCGCTGAGATAAAGAATGGCAATCAGTGCGCCTTGCCAGATGAAGTGAATCAAGGTCCAGCCGAGCGCCTGGAAGACGGGTCTGTCGAGCAGGATCTCGATCGCGTTCATTGTCCACCTCGCTCAAACTCATCCAGGATGTCTCGAATCTCGGAGAGCTCCTCACGCGAGGCACTCTTCTTGGTCGCGAGGGCGTGCATCAGCAGATTGGAAGCTGAGCCATCAAAAACCCGATTAAGCAGGTCGCCGACCAATTGCCGCTGAGTTTGGTGCTGGGCCAGCTCCGCCTCGTAGACGTGTGCGCGCAGTTGTTCGTCCCTGCGCACCAACCCCTTTTCGGTCATGATCTGGAGCGTCTTAAGCACGGTTGTATACCCGGTAGGTCTGGCTTCGTTGAGTGCTTCCTGGACTTCGCGGACGGTGCTCGGACCGCGCTGCCACAACACCCTTAGAATCCCCAGCTCAGCATCAGTCGGCCGGGGCGGTCCCTCTTTCGGCATAGCCACCAATCCTCCCGACTTCCGTCAGGCCGTCATCCTACTACGAAGAGTTTCGTACTGTCAACGAAAATCTTCGTAGTCCTACGGGTATCGGGTTAGTGACGCGGGCAGCACAATGGTTTCAAGCTCGGATTCTGACCGACTGTGAACCCCGCGGTCCTTGTAATGGGCGGGCCTCCCTGGCCGCCGCTCTTAGCGTGGGGGAGTTTATGGCCAGCAAGGGTCGGTCACGGAGGACCGCCGCTACAAGGATCTGACGGTCGCTTCAAACGTGGACAAAAGCACTACAATGGGCCATGATCCGGCGTTGAGCTATAGCCGCCCGCCACCCGGCTCTTGAAAGGACCTGATATGAAAACCCGAATCGCTCTGCTCGTTTCAGGTTTGCTGCTGTGGGCTTTGATGTTCCCTCTACCGCGAGCCGCACAGACAACCGCCGATCCTCAGATCGTTGCCGAGATCGCAAAGATCAAAGCAATTGATAATCACGCACACCCTTTGCGCTATGTTGCAGACGGAGACAAGCCGGACGACGAGTACGACGCTTTGCCGCTCGAAGGACTTGAGCCGTTCGCCATACCTCCGCGATTGAATCCAGGCAACCCGGAGTACATCGGTGCCTGGCGAGCCCTCTTCGGATACAACCACGACGATATGAGCGAAGCACACGTTAAGGAATTGATGGCAGCGAAACAGCGCGTTATGCGCGAGCGCGGCGATGGCTATCCGGCGTGGGTGCTGGACCAGCTCGGCATCGACACGATGTTTGCGAACCGGGTGGCGATGGGGCGTGGCCTTAGAGCGCCGCGATATCGATGGGTCTCATTCGTTGATGCGTTGTTGGTCCCGCTCAACAATGACGCTGCGCGGCGCTCGAGTCCGGATTATCGAGTCTTCTATGCCGGCGAAGAAAAGTTGTTGAAGCGTTACCTCGCTGAATCGAAAGTGGCCGCGCTTCCGGCAACCCTCGAAGAGTACGTCAAGAGCGTTGTCACCGCGACGCTTGAGCGTCAGAAGCGCGAAGGAGCGGTGGCTGTCAAGTTCGAGGCTGCGTATCTGCGCCGGCTCGATTTCGACGAGGCACCGGAGCCCGAAGCTCGGCGGGTCTACGCGAAGTTCGTCAAGGGCGGTGAGCCCCCGGCCGGCGAATACAAGGTGCTTCAGGACTATCTTTTTCGGTACATCTCGCGCGAGGCCGGCCGTCTGGGAATGGCGGTTCACATTCACGCCATCGACGGCGTCGGGAGCTTCTACAGGCAGACCGGCAGCAATCCTCTGCTGCTCGAATCGGCGTTCAACGATCCCCTCTTGAGGAAGACAAACTTCGTCATCGTGCACGGCGGATATCCGTTCACAAAGCAGACGGCATCGCTGATGAGCAAATCAAACGTCTACGCTGACTTCTCCGCGCAGACTTTTCTACTCTACCCGCGTGCGCTCAGCGAGGTGCTGCGCAACTGGCTCGAGTACTATCCCGACAAAGTGCTGTTCGGCACTGATGCGTTTGCGTTCACGCCCGAAGTTGGTTGGGAAGAGGGAGGATGGCTTGCCATCGTAACCGCGCGACAGGCGCTGGGGCTGGCGCTGACCGGGATGATGAACGACGGCGAGATCAGTCGCACTCGGGCGATCGAATTGGCTCGAATGGTGATGCGCGAGAACGCCGTGCGGCTTTACAATCTTGATTCGAAGTGAGCTTTTGTCGAAAACGGGGTTACGGTGAAGGGTCTTGCGCTGGTTTCCATTCTGTCGCTTGCGACTTTGTGGGGCGGATGCCGCGCGCATGGCGATCATTCACCGGTCATCGTCAAACTAAACGCACGCGACATTCATCGCGATGAATTCGAGCAGTTTCTTGCGTCCAAGATGGGTGACATCAGCACCGCCGAGGTTTCGGATTCGATAAGAAGCCAAATGCTCGACGAGTATCTCAAGCGTCAGTTGGTGCTTGACGAAGCGGCTCGAATGGGGCTCAACGTGAACGGCGGCGAGATCGAACAGAGTACTGAAGACAACCCGCAGATGAAGTCCTCCGTCGCCAATCGTGAAGAGCTGGCTCGCGATCTGCTGGTCGAAAAGTACTACCGCCAGATCGCCCTTCGCGACGTCCGCGTGTCCCCCGAAGAAGTCCAGCAATACATCGATAAGAACCAATCGCGTCTCACGGATCGTCCCGGTTTTTTGGTGCGCGAGATTCGCGTTCAGTCCCGAGAGGCGGCGGACCGGTTGCACCGCGAAGTGACTGAAGGCCGGCGCGACTTCGCCTCTGTGGCACGGCTTCATTCGGACGCGCCCAACGCCGAACACAACGGGCTTACTCGCTACGATGAAGGCCAGCTCCCGGATGTGCTCGAAAAGGCCGTCAAGCAGCTTCGACCCGGCGATGTGAGTCCGGTAATCGAATCCAACTACGGCTTTCATATGTTCAAGTTAGAGCAACGCATCCTGCCGCACGCGCCCGAGGAGCGGCGCTCGCAGCTTGATGACCGTCGCGCGCAGTTGACTGAGGAATTAATCGCGCGAAAGAATCAGCAGGCGATCGATAAGGCCCTCGAACGGCTTACGTCGGAAGCGAAGATCCAAATAACCGACTCGGCGCTGGGCTTTCCATATACCGGACAGCTGAGGCATAATTGAGCTGCAAACCAGCCCAAAAAAAGTAGCATAGACTTTAGTCTGTGGCGGATGTCGTCAAGTCATCGTTCGCCACCGACACGGACTAAAGTCGATGCCACGCGTAAGAGAGGATTTGCCGTATGAAGTTCTTAATAGCGATCCTCGCGATCAGCTTCGTGCCCGCGACTGGATCAAGTGCGCGCGCTCAAGAGCCGGAGCTGATCAACGAGATCGTCGCCCGCGTCAATAGCGATATCATCACCCGCGCCGACTACCTGGGCGCGCTTCGCGACTTCAAGGAACAGTTAGCGCGCGAAATGACCGGCAAGCCAGAAGCTGAGATCGACGCTGAGTATGAGCGCATGAAGTCGACAGTGCTTGACTTCATGATCGAGAACATCCTGCTGGAGCAAAAGGCCAAGGAGTTGAACATCGACGTCGAGCCCGAGGTGAACCAGCGTATGGCGGAGATTGCCAAAGATAACGGCCTCCCAAACGTGCTCGCGTTCGAGAACGAGCTGAAGAAGCAGGGCGTCGATCCCGAGTCGGCTCGGGCGCAGATTCGCAAGGGACTTCAGCAACAGTATGTTGTTCAGCGCGAAGTCCTCTCGCCGATCTTCCAACGGCTGAATGATAAGGACCGCCGTAACTTCTACGAGAAGAACAAGGACAAGTTCACGACCAGGGGCGAAGTGACGATCTCGGAAATATTCATGCCGCTTGAAGGGCATACAGCTGATGAAGTCGATCAGCGCGCCAAGCGTCTGGTTGTGGAGCTTCGAGCAGGTAAAAGCTTCGCGGACGCGGCGAAAGAGAACTCTCCGGCCAGCCGCCCCTCCCGCGCTCAAGACGGCAAGCTGGGGGCCTTCAAGCAAGGCGAGCTCAAAGAAGATATCGCCGCTGCCACCTCGACTCTCAAAGCTGGAGAGATAACTGAACCCATAAGGCGGCAGGATGGATTTCTGATTGTTCGACTGGACGACAAGAAGGAGCCGACCGCGCTTCCGTTTGAAAACGCCGACGTCCAACGGGCTATTAACCAGGGCGCGACGATGGAACGAGCCGAGGACGCGCGCAAAAAGTACATGAAGAAGCTGCGCGAAGACGCGTTCGTCGAAATCACCAAGGGCTACGTCACCGCTCAGGCCAAGCCTGAAAAGGCAGACAAGTAAAAAATCGACTGGGAGACAAGGAGACGGGGCGACTCGGCGAACGTCGCCCCGTCCCCCATTCGCCGCCGTCGCCCACTCGTTCCCCCCCCGAACATGCGCCTCGATCTCTTCCTAAAGCTCTCACGACTCGTGCCGCGCCGGACGCTA
>JACXTT010006725.1_pt1 | contig 16371 bp, 14 predicted proteins | sample 9270951 | NCBI WGS metagenome assembly JACXTT01 (sample SAMN15532306, study PRJNA645909) | rock metagenome | isolation source: weathered quartz diorite | place: Puerto Rico | collected 2017-06-21 | reverse complement strand
GCCGTAGGCCGACGCGCAGATACTCGATGGCGTCCTGGCGATTGTCGGCAACACCCGAGATTGCCCGGTAGAACTCGACCTGATCGGGAAAGCGTTTCATGCCGTCCTTGAGGAGCTTGACCGCCTCCCCCCAATCGCCGCGAGCGCGGGCGGCGTCGGCGATCTCGAAGATGACCTCCGCCTTGTCGGGACCCAGCTTCTGCGCCAGCGCCAGGTCGCTCTGGGCAGATTTGTCGTCGCCGCGGCGGCGCAGGAAGCGCGCCCGCAGCAAGTAAGCCTGATACGAGCCGGCATTCGCCGTCACCAGATCGTCGATCGTCTTCTGCGCGTCGTCAGGCTGATTCAAGCGGTCCTGCAAGATTTCCGCCAGCAGCGCGTAGCTGCGAATCTGCTTCGGATTGACGCGGATCGCCTGCGCGAACGACTCGGCCGCCTTCGCGTGATCCTTGTTCGCGTCCTGGCACCAGCCGAGCAGGTGCAGGTACTCGGCCTGGTCGCTCCAGTGAGCTTGCAGCTTCACGACGTGGTCGAGCGCCTCGGCAATCCGGTCGAGCGCGATCAGATTGTGAACCAGCCGCATGCGCAGCGCGTGCTCGTTCGGCTTGGCGCGCAACACTTGCTCCATGAGCAACACCAGACGTACGCGCTCGCCGCCGACGTGCCGATCGAGCACCGCGACGTATTTCTGCAAAGTGTCGGCATCGTTGGGCGCGAAGCTGAGGTACTGTTGATAACAGGTCAGCGCCTTGTCGTCCTGCTTGTCGGCGCTGGCCTGGTCGCCGCGCTCCAGCAAACGGTAGGCGTTACGCTTCAGCTGGTAGCCGTGCAGGAAATGGACGCCAATGGAAGCGACCAACAAGACGCCGATGACGCTGCCGACGACCTTGACATTGAGTTTTCGTCGCATGGAAGAATCTTGGGGAAGTAAGGAACGTATCCCGGAAACACCTCTGCGCAAGTGTAGGTCACGAACGGAAACCTGGCTCCCATTCGCCGCTTGCGGATTTACCGCTCGCCTGACGTCTGGTGAACGCTAAGCCGCAAGCGGCAGCCAGGAATAGTGAACAAATTTACATTTAATCCTTGATTTCCGATAATATGAGCCGTATCCTATATACAGAGGTCCATTGAGGAATTCTGCCATGGATAATCGCGCCATCGCACATCAATTGCTCGACCTGGCCCATTCTCTCGAACGAGAGCACGCCAGCCTGTATCGTGTCCAGGCCTATCGCCGAGCGGCGGAGACCATTCTCGGGCTCGATCAGCCCGTCGAGGAGATCGTCGCCCACGCGGGCCGCAAGGCGTTGCGCCAGCTGCCCGGCATCGGCGCCAAGCTCTCAGTCAAGATCGAGACGCTGGTCCGCTCCGGCGAGATCGCTACTCTGAAAGGGAAACAAGGCATGCTGACCGTGGTATGATGTTCATGCAAATGGTGCGACGATTCCTGGAGATGATCCGTTTCAGTCACACCCTCTTCGCTCTCCCCTTCGCACTCTTCAGCGCCATCCTCGCCTGGCGCACCAAGCAAGCGTTCGCACTGATCGAGTTGCTCGGCATCCTGCTGTGCATGGTGTTCGCCCGCAGTGCCGCCATGGCGTTCAACCGTCTCGCCGACCGCGATATCGACGCTCTGAACCCGCGCACTGCGGTTCGGCACCTCCCCAGCGGGCAGCTGAGCGTTCAATCCGTCTGGCTGTTCACATTGTTCTGCTGCGCCGGCTTCATCGCCTGCACGGCCCTCTTTCTGCTCGAAGGTAATCCGTGGCCGATCACGTTGTCCGTGCCGGTGCTGCTGTTCGTGCTGGCGTATTCGTGGACGAAGCGTTTCACGGCCCTGGCGCACTTCTGGCTCGGCGCCTCGTTGTTGCTGGCCCCGGTGGCGGCGTGGATCGCGATCCGCGGCTTCGAGCAATGGCCAATCCCGCTGGTCATCGGCCTGGCGGTGCTGTTCTGGGTGGCGGGCTTCGACATCATCTACGCCTGCCAGGACGCCGACTTCGACCGCCGGGCCAAGCTGCACAGCATCCCCGCGCGTCTCGGCGTGCCGATGGCGCTGCGGCTCGCTCTGTGGAGCCACGCCCTGATGGTGGCGATGCTGATCGCGCTGTACATGCTCGCATCGGCGCCGAATGGCCCGCTCGGCTGGGTGTACCTCGCCAGCCTGGGCGGCGTCACGCTGCTCCTGAGCTACGAGCACGCACTGGTGCGCCCCGACGACCTGACGCGCGTCAACCAGGCGTTCTTCAACGTCAACATCATCATCAGCGTCGGCCTGCTGGCAGTGCTGCTAGCGGAGATCGCCCTGGAGCGGTGGTGGTGAGGTTCTGCTGTTGAACTGATGAATGAAAACGGAGACTATCGCAAAGGCTAGAAGTTTGATGCTTAGCGGCGAATCGATCACGGCCGTTACAATCTGAAGGTAATTCTGCTGTCCTGATCAAGCTCGCGTTGACCACAATCTCCAACATTTGCAACCGCAAATCCCTTCGCTTCCGTTAATTTTCCCCAACCTGCCGCGATTCCGAAAAGTGCCTTTGTCAAATAATCGCGCTTCGGTTAGGATGAACGGGCAGCCTGATTGGGTTGACTGCTGCCGTTTGTCGTGGACAATGGATGGTAGCCGTGTCCGGAAGGCGTCGGGAACCTCGCTCATGCACTGCCCGCCTCGAAATCGGTCTGGATTGCCGACCGCCGGACGTCGATCGACTTTTCCCTTTTGCCTGAATCTGTGCTTGAAAGGATCACGTATCATGGTGAAGCGCATCGCGTTCCTGGCGTTATTTCTTTTCAGCGGGCTGGCGATTCCCGCGAGTCGCGCCGACGAATTGACGGGCAACCCGTACATCGTCGCCGTCGGCATCGACAAGTACACGGATGCGCAGATCAAGCCGCGCTTGCACGCGGAGGCCGACGCCAAGGCCCTCGTGGACCTGTTTCTCGCCAAGGACCGCCTCGGCGCCGCCAAGGACCATGTCAAGCTGCTGCTCGGCTCGGGCACGGGAGACGACAAAGCTACCAAGGACAACATACTCAAGGCCCTCCGCTGGGTGGAGAAGTCCGCCAAGAAGGACGACCTGGTCATCTTCGCGATCTTCGGCAACGGCGCTCCCCTGGGCGAACGCACCGTTTACTTCGCCGTCGATTCGACCTTCAAGGACCGCGCCAAGGACGCCGTCGCCGCCGACGACATCGAGCAGATCATCGATAAGATTCAAAGCCAGCGCATGGTGTCGATGGTGGACGTCCATTTCCTCGGCTTCGACATCGGCAAGGAGAAAGTCCCCGACCTGACCAGCGGCAATGTCTTCAAGGTGTTCCTGAGCCAGGGCGATGAAAGCAAGGACCATTCGCCGAGCCGGGTGCTGTTCATCAGTGGCGCCGCCTCGAAACCGTCGCTCGATCTCGACAAGCACGGCATCTTCGCCCAGGCGCTGCTCGACGGCCTCGCCGGCAAGGCCGACGCCGACGGCTACGAGGCCGACGGCAATATCCTGGTTAGCGAACTCGCCAAGTTCGTCCGCAAGAACGTCGGCGAGCTCGCTCGCGCCAACGGCAAGACCGAGGAGCAAAAGAAGCAGCAAGCCGGAGTCCTCGAAGCCCAGTCGCCCGATTTCGTCATCGCCTTCAATCCGCAAGCCCGCCAGCTGTCGGTGGATCGCCTGGCGAAGTTCGACGCCATCGTTGACAAACAAAAGCTCGACAAGAAAATCGCCGAGGAGGGACGCAACCTCCTGGCCCGCATGCCCAAGCTCGAAGCCCAGCAGAACCTGCGCAAGGCCTACCAGCGGCTGGTGGACGGCAAGATCGATGTCCCCGCCTTCAACGCCGACCGCGCCAGCATCTTCGATACCACCAAGCTGAGCGAGAAGGACGCCGGCCGCTACGCCATCACCGTCATGAACGCCGCTAATCTCGTGCGCAAGGCTTACTACAAAGACGTCGCCAAGGCGCCACTCGTCGGCCACGCCATCGAGGGCATGTACAAGAGCGTCGAGGAAAAAATTCCCTCCGACCTCCAGACCCGACTTGATGGGGTCAAGGAAATGAAAGATGCCGAGCTGCTCACCCTCTTGAAAGACGCCCGCCAGCAGCTCGGCGTGCGCGAGGACCTCGGCAAGGGCCAGGACATCACCTACTCCCTCAATGCCCTGCTCGCCAAGCTCGATCGCCACACCGGGTACATTCCTCCCGAAGTCGTGCAGAAATTCCGCGACGAGACCGCCGGCTCGTTCCGCGGCATCGGCGTGCAAATCCGCCGCAATGAAGCCCTCGACCAGCTTCAGGTCGTCACGCCCATCTTCGGCAGCCCCGCCCACAAGGCCGGCATGAAGGCCAACGACGTCATCACCACCATAGTCTCCGAAGTAGATCCCAAGACCGGGCAACCCTACGACGAACCGAAGACCACGCCGACCAAGGGCATGACCACCGAGGATGCCGTCAAGCTCATCAAGGGCCAGCCCGGCACGCGCATCAAGCTCCTGGTCGAGCGCGAAGGCGTCGCCAAGCCAATGGAATTCACCCTCATCCGCAAGGACATCGAGGTCGAAAGCGTTCTGGGCCACAAGCGCAACGAGAAGACCGACACCTGGAACTACGTTATCGATCCCGAGAACAAGATCTGCTACGTCCGCTTGACCCAATTCTCCGAGAACACCTACGGCGAACTCGAAAAGGTCATGAAGCAGCTTTCCAAGGAAGGCATCAAGGGCTTCATCCTCGACCTGCGCTTCAACCCGGGCGGCCTGCTCGACAGCTCCATTAAGATCTCCGATCTATTCATCGACGACGGCATGATCGTCACCATTCGCCATCGCGACGGCAAGGAAACATCCTACGTGGGCCGAACCGACGGCAGTTACCTCACCTTCCCGATGGTCTGCCTGGTCAACGGCGGCTCGGCCAGCGCCAGCGAGATCGTCTCCGCCTGTCTGCAAGATCACGGCCGGGCCATCATCATGGGCTCACGCAGTTTCGGCAAAGGGAGCGTGCAGACCATCCACGGCTTCGACAACAAGAGCATCCTCAAGCTGACCACCGCGACCTTTTGGCGCCCCAGCGGCCGCAACCTCAACAAGTCCAGCACGAAGGGCAAGGACACCGACGAATGGGGGGTGACGCCGAACAAGGGCTTCGAGATCAAGCTGTCGAAGAAGGAGGAGAACGATCTCTTCGAACACCTGAGAGATGCGGAAATCATCCGCGCCGGACCAGCCAAGAACGGCGCGACGAAAAGCGACTTCCGCGATCGCCAGGTCGATATGGCGGTCGAGTATCTGCGCAATCAGATCCGCACGGCGTCGGGCAAGGACGCGAAGCGCGATATCGACAATCGGTAAGCCATTTCTTCGTTTATTAGCGCCCGCATGGCGCCATGCGGGCGCTAAACGTAGAGTTCGCCAATTTTCGTCAACACATCCGCATACTGCTCCCACGTCAGCCCATCCACCGTCGCGCTCGGCTTGCCCGTCACACCGTCCACGAGCGGGCCTTCCGCCACCATCCCTTCAAGAATCTCGCGCTCGCGGATCGGATCGAACAAGCTCGCATCGAGGGGCTTGCCGCGTAGCAGTGCTACACCTGCCGCCAGCGCATAAGCGCCCCAATTACTGACGCCACACACGATGAGATGATCGGTCGGCACGCGGCAGGCGACGAGGCGGCCGCTGGGGATATTGCGCTCGATGACCTGCCAGGGGATTTTGCCCATGCCGATCTCGTTGCCGCCGTCGCCGATGCCGATGGTCGTTATTGAGCGAACCGCCGAGCTTGTTTCGGCGGACCGAGGAGCGGCCGGGTCGGCGGGGATGAACCCCGCCGCTCGCTCGAACAAGCTATGGGCCGGGCTCATCTGTTCGGTGATATCGAGGCCGCGCATGGTATGGCAGCGATTGTCGGCATGGCTCGGCCCGACGCGCTCGATGGCGAGCAGATGCGTCAAGGTTGTGATGCCTTTGCGCTCGTCGAAGTAGCGCCAGTATTCATCGTCGCTCATCTGTTCCGCCTGCGCCGGCGTCGGCAAGGCGATGATCGGCACATTTTTGCGCATGCCGCACTCGGCCAGCCCGGCTTCGACGGCGCGGACACAGAAATCGTCGGTCACGATGGAGATGGGAATACCGAGCGGAACCAGCGCCCGGGCCAGGAAGACGGCGCCGAGCGGACCATCGGTCTCGCCGGCGGGAGGCGTCGCGGTCGGGATGAAGAAGCCGGTGACGACCGCCAGCGCCGGCGCCGGATGCTCGGCAAGGCTGCGGCACGCTTGGCGAAAATCGTCGGGGCACGCGTTGATGAGATTGCGCTCCGGATCGGTGCGCAGGCCGCGCTTGCCTATGTCGTCTTGAATGACATCGCGCAGTTGATCGAGGATATCCTTCATCGCTTCGCCTCGTGCAGCACGTTCGGAAAGCGCTCGCTCCAGTCGGTCGGTAGTTCCGCGGTCAGCGTGATTGGCTCGTAGCGCACCGGGTGCAGGAACGTCAGCGAGCGGGCGTGCAGGGCGATGCCGGCGCCGAAGGTGCGCACCGAGCCGTAGCGGGCGTCGCCGTAGATCGGATGCCCGTGATGGGCGAGCTGGACGCGAAGCTGATGCGTGCGTCCGGTCTGCGGGCGAATTTCGAGCCAGGTCAGGTCGCCGTGCATACCCCGGCGCTGGAAATGCAGGAGAGATTGCCGGGCGCCGGGCGCATTCGGCTCCAGCACGTCCACCCGATGCGTGTCGGGATTCTTGCGCAGCCAGTCTTCGAGCGAGCCGGCTTCGCGTTGCACCGGTCCGTCGACGATCGCCCAGTAGACCTTCTCGATGGTCCCCTCGCGGAATTGTTCGCACAGGCGGGCGGCCGCCTTGCTGGTGCGGGCGAACAGCAGCACGCCGGAGACCGGCTTGTCGAGCCGATGGACGATGCCGAGGAAGACCTTGCCAGGCTTCTTGTACTTGTCCTTGAGATATTCCTTGACGGTGCGATCGAGCGTGACCTCTTGCCCCTGAAAGTGGGCGCAGGTGACGCCGGTCGGCTTGGAGATCGCCAGGCAGTGATTGTCCTCGTACAGGATTTCCAGCGGCGCAGGTTGCATGAAGTCGCTCGGAGGGATCGTTGTGCCCGGCGTGCCCGTTCGTCATATTGTAATCGATAACGCTGCCATAACCCAAGCCCGCCGGCGCGCAAAGCGAGTCTGCGGGGTCATCCCACGGACGCGCACCATGAACTTTTCCCGCTTGCTCCCGTTGCTTTTACTTGCCAGTGTCGTCTCCGTGGCCCATGGTCTGGACAGCGGCGACCCGAAGAAGCCGAAGGGCCCGCCGATGGTCGATGGGCTCAAGGCGCTCAAGCATGCCGATCCGAAGGTGCGCTACCGGGCGGCGCAGACGCTGGGGCAGCTTGGCCCGCTGGCGAAGTTCGCGGTGCCGGAGCTGCGCGAGGCGCTGGAGGACAAGCATCCGCTGGTGCGGATCAAGGTGGCGGAGGCGCTATGGAAGATCGAGCAGACACCAAGCGCGACGCTCTTGCCGGTGCTGCTGGCGGCGCTGAAGGACAAGGACGCGGGGGTGCGTGCCGCGGCGCCGCCGGTGATCGCGCTGATGGGGACGAAGGCGAAGAATGCCCTGCCGGCGTTGACGGAAGCGCTCAAGGACAAGGAACTCGAGGTGAAGTTGGCCGCGGTCGCCGCCCTGGGAGACCTCGGACCGGTGGCGAAGGATCGGGCGGGCGCGTTGCTCGATCTGGCCAGTGACAAGGAATTCTTTCTGCTCGAGCCGTTCGTCGGGGCGGCCCTGTCGAACCTCGGCGACGGTGCGTTGCTGGCCTTGACGAAGGCGCTCGGGGACAAGCTGCCCGAACGGCGGCGCGTGTCGGCCTATGCGCTGGGAAGCATGGGCCCGAAGGCCTCCTCTGCGGCAAGCGCGCTGGCCAAGGCGCTGCAAGGCGACGACCCCGCCGTCAAGACGCTCGCCGCCCGCGCACTGGGCAAGATCGGCGCCGAGGCGAAGGCTGCGCTGCCGCAGCTCGACAAGGCCCTGGACGACCCGGTCGCCGCCGTGCGCATCGAGTCGGCCCTGGCGGCCTGGCTCATCAGCGGCGAGGCCAAGCATGTCAACGTGCTGGTGAAAGCCCTGAGCGACGAGTCGGTGAACGTGCGCGACAACGCCTGCCACGCCCTCGCCGTCATGAAGTCGGCCGCCAAGGACGCCGTCGGCCCGGTCGCCAAGCTCCTCGACGACAAGGACCTGCGTGTCCGTGCCATCATGACGCTGGGCGCAATCGGGCCCGCGTCCAGGACAACCCTGCCGACGCTGAAGAAGCTGCTGCAAGACAAGGACGGCGACACGCAACTGGCGTCGGCGTTCGCCGTCTGGCAGATCAGCGGCGAGGCCAAGGAGAGCATGAAGGTGCTCGAAGAATTGCTCGGCACCGAAAAGCACTACACGCGAACGATCCACGCGCTGGGCGACATGGGCCCCGCCGCCGAGAGCCTCCTGCCGACGCTGGTCGCCCTGTGGCGCGAAGAGGACATGCCCGCGGACCGGCTGGCGCTGGCCGGCGCGATCAAGAAGATCGACCCGAAGGCGGCGCTGCGGTTGGGGATCAAGTGATCCCATCTGGGTCAGCTGCCTTCGCAACCGCTTTACCATCCAAGAAGAATGTGGTACTCTGAGTTCAGCTTGATGGCACAGATCCATTCATGAATTGTTTCACCCGATCTGCAGCGCCGCCGCCAAACCAGACCGCGAAAGTTTCGTGAGGCCATTTCATGGAATTCCTCCACGAAGGCTCCCCGCACACCGTCATCGACGAAGCCCGCGCCAAAATGCACGTGCAGGCGCTGCTCGCGCAACTGCGCCAGCGCGGGCCGCTCGCGCGCGTCCTGATCCTGCCGCCCGACATGACCCGGCTGCATTCCTGGGCCGGTTTCCTCACCTGCGAACTCTACGAACAGCTTCACCGGCACGCCGAGATCGCCATCCTCCCCGCGGTCGGCACGCATCTGCCGATGACGCCGGACGAGTTGACGCACATGTTCCCCGGCGTGCCGCACTCGGTCTTTCACGTTCACGACTGGCGCAACGGCGTCGTGCCGCTCGGCGAAGTGCCGGCCTCGTTGGTCCAGCGCGTCTCCGAGGGAAAGCTCGATTTTTCGATCAAGGTCGAGCTGGATCGCTTGATCGTCGCCCAGAAATGGGATGCGATTGTCTCCGTCGGGCAATTGGTGCCGCACGAGGTCATCGGCATTGCCAATCACGCCAAGAACGTCTTCGTCGGCGCCGGCGGCAGCGACCTGATCAACAAGTCGCACTGGCTCGGCGCCGTCCACGGCATCGAGCGCATCATGGGCCGGGCCGACACGCCGGTCCGCGCCGTCCTCGACTATGCGAGCGAACATCTCGCCAGGCATCTGCCTATCGTTTATCTGCTGACGGTGCGGGCGCGAGCGTGGCGGCAAGATTCCGATCTTGCCGAGTCAAACTTCGGCAAGATCGGAATCTTGCCGCCACAAGGCAAGCTGGTGACGCGCGGCCTTTATGCGGGCGATGATCGCGCTTGCTTCGAGCGCGGCGCCGCCTTGTGCCGGCAGGTCAATCTCGATCGGCTTGAACGGGCCCCAAAAAAGGTCGTCGTCCATCTCGATCCGCTGGAGTACAAATCGACCTGGCTCGGCAACAAGGCGATCTATCGTACGCGCATGGCGATTGCCGACGCCGGCGCCCTGATTGTGCTGGCGCCGGGCGTGCGCACCTTCGGCGAAGACAAGGAAATCGATCGGCTCATTCGCCGCTTCGGCTATCGCGGCACGCCGACGACGCTCGAGCGGGTGCGCACCGAGCCGGAACTGGCCGCCAACCTGTCGGCGTCGGCGCATCTGATTCACGGCTCCTCGGAGGGACGCTTCACCATCACGTACTGTCCCGGCCACTTGAGCCAGGCGGAGATCGAGGGGGTCGGTTTTCGTTTCGGCGACGTCGACGCCATGACGAGCCGATATGATCCGCAGCGCCTGCGCGATGGCTGGAATTGGCTGGCTGATGGGGAAGAGGTTTACTTCATTTCCAACCCAGCACTCGGACTTTGGGGAACGGCGGAGCGATTTGACGATATGAAATAGGACGGATTGCCGATCCGTCCTATTGAGTCTTACTGTTTCCGGCCGCCCAGAATGCCTTTAAGTTCCGGCGGCGGCGGGTCGGGAACACCCAGTATGTCCTGGATCAATTTGTACGATGCCGACAGGTCGCTTCGTTTCGATTTGTCCTTGAGAATATCGAGCCGCTGCTGGGCGAATTTCGCCTCGGCGTATTTGTCCTTGTCTTGATTGACCTTTTCATGTTTGAGCACCTCTTCGTAGTATTCGGCCGCCTTGTCCAGATGGGCGCGATTCTCGACGGCCATCGATTCCGTGGCGACGGCGCGGCCCAGAAGTGCTTGCAGATGGAACAGGGGATTGGGATCCTCCTTGGTCTCCTTGGCCAACTCGCCGTAGAAATCCGCCGCCTTTTGCAGCTGAATCATCGCGCCAGCCTTATTGGTAGCCATATCCTTGATGCCACTCTCCCAGTAATAAAACCACGCGATCTGGAAGCGCGCCGCTTTCCCGGCGGCGGTGTCTTTGTCTTTGTTGGCGAGGTCGTTGATTTGCCCGCCGGCGCCGTCGTAGAAACGAATCCACTGCAACGACCTCTCGGACGGATCGCCGATGTACCATTTCCAGCCGAGATACGCGGCAACCACGACGGCCACGGCGATGAGCGTGTAAGTCACGAAAGTGCGGCGCGGGCTGGTTTTGACGCGCTGAACCATTTGGCCCATCTTGTCGGCCAGCGTATTGGTTTCCAGCTCTTTGCGTTGTTCCGCCTTCATGTACGGGACGCTCCTATCGTCACGATGAAAAAACGGGGACAATATGCCCCGCTAGGTGATGATAGGCGCGAGGCGCGGAGAGGTCAAGGTAGGGCGCTCACGAACCCGGCGCCGGTCCGACGTCGTAGCCGAGGCCGCGCATGACGACTGCGAATCGGTCGCCTGCTTCGATCCCCGCTGGGCTGTCAACTTTCGCCTGCATGACGGCGCTGTACCAGTAGCGCTCGCGATCGCGCGGCGGCAGAGCGTCCGGCTCGATGCCGAGTTCGCGCACGGCCTCGGGGTCCCAACGGACCTTCTTGAGCCAGGCAGCCATCTCGCGCCAGGTAATGCCCTTGGACAGAATCGCTTTGTCGCGCCGGCGGCTGATGGTTCGCCCGATCAACACGTGGAGAAAGCCGCGGAAGTTTCCTTCGATCTGCCCACTTTTCTTGAGTTCGTCAAAAAGGGACGATAGTGCATCCATTCGAAGGCCTCCGGCCCGCCCATTTCAGGGACCATTCACTCAATTGCTTGCCATTTGCGATTATTTCACGAGCGTTTACTTTAGCTCTCTTGCCCATCTTAAGCAATATGTGTTTTCTTGCCTATCGCAATTTTCACGATTCGGGCAAATTACCCATTCTTCCTGATCGACGCGGACTAACTTTCGATGGAGACCTCAAACAGCTGGCCCAGAAATGATCGGTTGGCCGGGTGGATACGCTGGTGCTACAACACAACCAGGGAGTGAATTCGCCGCGTGCGGCTTGGCGCTTACAAGGGGCCGCGCGAGCGCCAAGCCGCGCGCAGCCGATCTGGAATGACCATGCCGTACCCCGCCTTCGACCGTTCGCGTCTCAAGATCAAGCCACTCGCCGAGCGGCAGCACGATCTCACGCTGGCGGACATATTGCCGCTGGACGCGCCGCAGCCGGAGTTCGATCACCCGGCCATGCCAAGGCTCGCCCAGCGCATCGTTGCCGCCAAGCAGCAAGGCGCCGCGCGCATTGCCTTGATGGGCGCTCATGTTTTGCGCGCTGGCGTGTCGCGCTATCTCATCGACATGATGGAGCGCGGCCAGCTGACGCACCTGGCGCTGAACGGCGCCGGGCCGATCCACGATTGGGAGTTCGCCCTGATCGGCGCCACCACCGAGAGCGTCGCTCGCTATATTCAGACCGGCGAATTCGGGCTGTGGCACGAGACAGGCCGGATGAACGATGCCATCGTGCAAGGCGCGCGCGCGGGGCTGGGATTGGGCGAAGCGATTGGCCGGGCGATTCTCGACGGGCCGTTTCCGCACAAGGATGTCAGCGTGTTGGCCGCCGGCGCGAGACTCGGCGTGCCGATTACCGTTCACGTCGGCGTCGGCTACGACATTATTCACGAGCATCCCAACTGCGACGGCGCCGCCCTCGGCCAGACCAGCTACCAGGATTTTCTGATCTTCACCCAGAGCGTCGCCAATCTCGAAGGGGGCGTTCTGCTGAGCCTCGGCTCCGCCGTCATGGGGCCAGAGGTGTACCTCAAGGCGCTGGCGATGGCCCGCAACGTCGCCCACCAGGCCGGCCAGCAGATTCGCAAGTTCAGCACCGGCGTCTTCGATCTCATCGCCATCGACGACGATTATCGCGCCCAAGCGCCCAAGAGCGATCCGCGCTACTACTATCGCCCGTGGAAGACGATCCTGGTGCGCACCGTCGCCGACGGCGGCGAGAGCTATTACGTGCAAAGCGATCACCGCGTCACGGTGCCGGCTTTGTACCACGCGATTCGCCAGGCGGCCGCGAATTAACGCAAAGCGGTGCGGCGCGCCAACGCGCGCTAAACCGCCGAGCGTATCTTGTTGCCGTAACGAATCATCACGCGCTAGATCAAGGAGCGTAATTCAGCAGCACTCGGAGCCGCGCACGGTGATTTCGGGCATGTCCTACTTTGCCTCGCTCTTCTTCGGCTCCTCCAGATCGCGCTGGATATCGTAGACGACCGGGGGTTCCCAGAGGCTGCCCATCTTGTCGTTGAATTGCATGTGCAGCGGATCGTCGAGGAACTTCTTCAAGGCGCTGGCATCATCGAGTAGCACAACCACGCCAAGGTGATAGCCCTTCTGCGCCAGTTCCGGCGTGCCGTCCTCCGCGGGCTTGCCGACCCAGACGCCGCGCACGCCTTCGATCTTGGCGAGGGTCTTGCCGGCCTCGTCGGCAATCGCCTTCACCTTGTCGTCGTCCGTCTTCTTGAGCTTGAGGATTACGGTGTGGACGAACGGCGCCTTCTTGACGGCTTCCAGATCGCGGATGTTTCGGCGTAGCCGGATGTTCTCCGTGGACAGCTCGGCGGTCGACTTGGGGGACTTGTCCCGGAGGGCCGCGATCTGCACGTCCTTGTCCTTGAGCGATTGATTGGCCGCGTCGAGGTCCCTTTGCAGCTTGTCGGCATGGGCGACTTTTTTCTTGTTCGCGTCGGCGTCCTGCTTGAGCTTCTGATTCTGCGCTTGCAGACCGGCGATGGTCTTGTCGCGCTCGGCGATGGTTTTCTTGAGCTTGGCAACCTCGTCTTTCGGCTGCGCAATCGTCGGCGCCTGGCTGCACAGGAGCGCCACGCCGGCCAGTACGCACAGGCCGGCCACACACAGTTTGCGAATCATGTCATCTCTCCTCGGAAAAAGGGTATGCTGCGAGCATAACCTCCGCACGCCTCGTTTGCACGCGCATTCCGCGGAATCTTCGTCGCTCTGGACCTTCGGGCGATCCCTCATACAACACCGGCGTTCATCCCGAGGTTCGAGGATTCCACCATGCGCCGCGCCTTTATCGTGCTGATTGCCCTGGGATCGCCCAGCCTGCTCTGGGCCGGAGGCCAAGAGATGTATCAGAAGGAAACCTTCAGCGCCGACGGCAAGAAGCTGCTCTATCGCATCCTTGCGCCCGCCAAGATCGAGGCGGGCAAGAAATACCCGCTCGTCCTCTTCCTGCACGGCGCCGGCGAGCGCGGCGCGGACAACACCGCCCAGCTCGTCCACGGCGGCACGCTCTTCACCAGCAAGGAGAATCGTGCGAAGCATCCGTGCTACGTCGTCTTTCCGCAGTGCCCCAACGGCAAGCGCTGGGTCGAGGTCAACTGGAGCGACAAGAAGCCGCACGAGTCCCCCAAGGAGCCGAGCGAACCGATGCGGCTGACGCGGCTGCTGCTCGATCAAATTCTCAAGGACCATCCGGTCGATGCCGACCGCATCTACGTCATGGGTCTGTCGATGGGGGGCTTCGGGACATGGGACTTCGCCCAGCGCTATCCGGAGCTCACCGCCGCCGCCGTGCCGATCTGCGGCGGCGCCGACAACGCCACGGCCGAGCGCATCAAGCACATTCCGATCTGGACCTTTCACGGCAGCGCCGACACCGCCGTGTGGCCGGAACGGACGCGCAGCATGGTCGAGGAACTGAAGAAAGTGAAGGGGAACGTGCGCTACAGCGAGTACGAGAAGGTCGGGCACAACTCGTGGAGCCGGGCGTTCGCGGAGCCGGGGTTGCTCGCATGGATGTTCGCGCAGAAGCGCGGCGGAAAATGAATCGAGCCGCGACCGCCAGGAAGCGGGACAGCGTGTCCCCGCTCCCTCACGGTCGCGGCTCGTATTCGCGCAATCAATACGACACGTCAACCAATCCCAGCGGGACCGTGCGTCCCTGCATATCGCGGAACATTTCCTCCGGATCAACGTCGCTGCGCCCCGGGATGCCCTGTTCCTCGGAGACGTCGCGCAGCCGGTCCTCGAGTTCGATGATGCGCACGATCGCCACCCGGCCGTGCAGCGTCGTCGGCGTCAACAGGTGGACCTGTTGATAGAGATGCCGTGCCATGTCGTACTCGTTCGCACGGCGGTGGCGCTCGGCCATCTCGAAGAGCCGCTGGGCGGTCTCGGTCTTCGTCAGCAAATCTCGATCCGCTTTCGTGCGACCGCGTCCCCTGTCGGGCGTGGTGACCATGACCACATCGTTTTCGATCTCGAACGTCAGCTTCAGCGGATTGAGTAGTTGCTGCAAGGCAGTGTGCAAGGAAGTGTCTTCCATCGCAAGCGAGACAGCATGATCGAGGTTGATTTTGGCGTCTTCCAGCGCCGCCTGGTCCGGCACGATCCGCACCCCGCTGGCCTGGGCGAGGTTCTTGAGCGCTTGCTTGAGCGGCACGTTCTTGATGCGCACGTTGACCGGCTCGAACATACGCACCTCGACCAACGCCCGTGCTTGGGCCACGCGTTCGGCTTCCGCCTGGCGGCGCAGGCCGATCGTCACTGCGTCGTTGACGAACTGGAACAATTGTTCGACGCAAGCCGGCAGGAGCGCCGGGCAGAGCGTATCGATGCTCATGGGGGGCTCGGCCTTGGCCGCTTTCACGCCGCCCTTGAAGGTGATCCCCCGCGCGGTGATTTCGATCTCCAGCTCGACGCCGAACTCACCCTTCACTTGACCGTCGCTGCCGTCGGGGCATTCGATGTCGTTCTGCGACGGCAAATCCGCCGGCTTCGCCCGCGCCTGCGGCGCCCCGATCATCCCCACCGCCAGCGCCAGCACGACGCCGACGGCAAACCAATTCCTCTTCATGAAACGACTCCCTTCGTTCCGCCTCTGTTTCCCCTTGCGCTTCGGGTTCACAATCCTTTCCCAAACCGCAAATGCCTCGCCACCGCGGGAGGCACGTTCAAGAACACCATCTCCGCGCCGATCTGATGCCGGCGTATCTTCGCTTCCAGATAATGCGTCAACTGCACCAGCCGAGCCTTGTCCGCGGCGCCGACGAACGGCATCTTCATGGCGCGAATCCACACGTACTCGAAACTCGTCAACGTTCCCGTCGGCTTCAGCAGGCGCTCGTAACTTCGATAGATTTCGTCCACGAGCTCCACGCTGAAATTGTTCAACGGCAGCCCGGAAATCACGAAGTCATACAGATGCTCGCCAGGCGCTTCCTGCAGCGGGCAGTGCAAGATTCGGCTCTGCGCCCGCCGCTTCCGGAACGCCGGCTCCTCGGCAAACCGCTGGCCGAGATACGCCACGAAGTCGGCGTTGATCTCGACGATGTCGAACTGATCGCCGGGCCGAAGCTGACGCACGATCTCCACCGTGAAGGCGCCGGTGCCGGGACCTACCTCAAGGATGCGGCGCGCCTGGCGCGCCTGCCGCGCCTGCCGCATCGGCCGGGTCATCGCTCGCGCCAGCGCCTTGCTGCTCGGCAAGATCGCGCCAGTCGTGTGATACTGCTCGCGAAACTGCCGATAGAACTGCTGGCACTCGGTCAAGAAGCGCATGACGGCGTCTCGCGGATCAAGGTTGATATTTCAGGGAAAGCGGAGGCAGCATAGCGTTTTTTCCGCGGCGGGCAATGCGAGTTGGCGTGTGAATGAGGCAAGCGTGGGGAGATGGAGAACTAATTGGACAGCGCACCTTGACTCAAATCACCAGGATTTTGTAGACTCTTCAGCTGAGCAATGACGCTCGGGGGAGTCTCAAGGATGACCATCGATCAAATCCTGGCGCTCGAACCA
>JACXTT010006724.1_pt1 | contig 16371 bp, 15 predicted proteins | sample 9270951 | NCBI WGS metagenome assembly JACXTT01 (sample SAMN15532306, study PRJNA645909) | rock metagenome | isolation source: weathered quartz diorite | place: Puerto Rico | collected 2017-06-21 | reverse complement strand
GACGTTCAGCGTCGCGGCGAAGCGGTGGGCGCGCAGCACCCGCAGCGGGTCGGCGTCGAGGTTCGCGGCCGCGACCATGCGCAGCGTCCCCGCCGTGAGGTCGGCCCGGCCCTCTAGCGGGTCGATGATCGCGCCGGACTTCGGGTCGAGCGCGAGGGCGTTGAGCGTGAAGTCGCGGCGACGCAGGTCGTCCTCCAGCGCGGGCGCGGAGACCAGATCCACGGTCTCGCCCTCGATCAAAAAACGGCGGCAGCTCTCCCCCGTCCGCTTGCCCAGCTCGACCGGCGGGCGGCCGAAACGCTCCGCGAGAGCCTCGCTCGCCGCGGCGAAGGCGGGCCCGCCGACCGCGACCAGATCCCAGTCGGCCGGCGCCTTGCCGCGCAGCAGATCGCGCGCCGCGCCCCCGGTGAGGAACACCCCCGCCGGCAATTCGCGCAGCCAGGCGGGGAGGCGGGCAAAGTCGAACGCGCCGGCCATGGCGCCGTCCCGCCTCACGCCGCCTTGCGCGGCAGCGCCAGCGGCCCCAGCTCGCGCAGGTAGATCCCGCGCACCTTCTCGATCAGCGCGTCGCGGTCGTCCAGGGTGAGCCCCGCGGTGGGGATCGGCTCGAGGAATTGGATCGTCACGGTGCCGGGGTTGAGGCGCAGCGAGTGGCGCACCTGCACCTCGTAGGCGCCCTTGATGACGATCGGCACCACCGGCACTTGGGCCTGGATGGCGAGCACGAAGGCGCCCTTCTTGAACGGCAGCAATTCGCCGCTGCGCGAGCGGGTCCCCTCGGGGGCCATGAAGATCGGCCGTCCGTCGCGGATCTTTTTCGCCGCCGCCTCCAGCTGCCGCACCGCGCGGGTGTGGTTGCGCCGGTCGACCATGATCATCCCGCTCAGGTGGAGCGCCCAGCCGAAAAAGGGGATCCAACCCAGCTCGCGCTTGGCGACCCCGCGGGTGCGCGGCGGGAGGTGGAGCGCCATCGCGAAGATGTCCCAGTCGGAGGAATGGTTGATGGTGTAGACCGCCGGTCCCCGCGGCAGCGGCGCCCGGTCGGGCGCGCGCACGACTTTCACCCCCGCCACCGCGCACAGCACGCGCGCCCAGATCCGCGCGCACAGCAGCAGCGCCCCGTCCCACAGGAAAAACAGGCAGACCGCGGAGGCGAGCAGCACGGTCACCGGCGCCAGCGCGAGCCAGTAGAGGGCGGAGCGGACCATCGGGCGGAAATTATGACGGCGCGCGAGCGCGGCGCGGCGACCGGCGAAGGGACGAGCCGCCGTTTCCCTGTGAAAATCCGCGTAAAAATGGGGCGCTGCGCGCTTGACAGCCCCCGGGGACTTCTTTATAGTGACGCCCCGTCAGTGGCCTTGAAGGCCGTCTGAAATTCACGAGTTGACTGAGCTTGCGGCCGTCGCCGGGGCGAAGATGACCGGAACCAGAAGACGGCGAAGAGGCTCACCCTTGCAGACTTCCGGAGCATTCATGCGGCGCATTACGGCATGCGTATCGACCCTCGCACTGCTCGCCACCGGCGCGGGCTGCGGAAAAGTCCGCGCGCGGCAGGAGATGCACCGCGGGATCGCCGAGTACAAGGCCCACCAGTACGAAAAAGCCAAGGACGCCTTCGTCCACGTGACCGCCGAGTATCCCGAATGGGGTTCCGCGTGGATCAACCTCGGCTACAGCTGCATGCAGGCGGTGGCGCCGGGTTCCACCTCCGAGAAGGACAAGGAGTTCGCGCAGTGCGCGATCGACGCCTTCAAGAAATACACCGAGATCACGCCCGCCGGCGCCGAGCGCGACAGCGGCACCGAGTACCTCATCACCGCCTACAACAACGCCCACAAGCAGGACGACGGCATTGTCTACTTCAAGCCGCTGCACGAGGCGAACCCCAACGACATCAAGCTGGTCAAGGTCCTGCGCGCGCTGTACCAGAGCAAGGGCGACCTCGCCGCCACCGTGGAGTGGGTCGACAAGGAGATCAACCTCACGGTGGGCGATGACAAGGAGACCCGCGAGCAGCGGGCCGCGCTGCGCTTCAACCTGTGCGGCCTCTACATGAACAAGATCCTCCCCATCCCGTCGAACGTGGGGCTGGCGCTGCTCACCAGCGACGAGAAGTTTTCGCTGATGGAAAAGGGGATCGGCTATTGCGAACAGGCGATGAAGGACAAGGAGAATTACGTCGAGGCCTTCGTCGATTACAACATCCTCCACCGCCAGCGCGCCAAGCTGACGAACGACATCCTCGCCTCCGGCACCGTTCCCGATCCCGCGCGCCAGGCGGAGATGAAAAAGCAGGCCGATGAAGACCTGCGGATCGCCGACGAGTACATGAAGAAGGCGCAGGAGATCATGAAGCAGCGCCGCGCGGAAGAGGCCAGGAGGGCCGGCATCGCGCTGCCCGCGGCCCCGGGCGCAGCGCCCGCTTCAGTCCCCGCCGCGCCGTCCGCCCCCGCGTCCGCCGCCCCGGCTCCCGCGCCGGCGGGCAAGTGAGCGGGAACCGGATCGCCCCCCGAGTGTCAGAATCAGGGCAGGAGACTCCCTCCCGATGAACGCCACCCCCTCTTCCTTCAAATCGGCCGGCCCGGGCCTCTTCGGCGAGTCGCTGGTCATCACCAGCGTCAAGCCGCAGGGCAAGCGCAAGACGATCCTGATCGCGCTCTCGATCGCCCTCCATGTGGTGGGCGGCGCGGCGGTCTTCGCCGCCTCGCTGATGAGCTTCGAGACGCTCGAGAAACCCCCCATCAAGGGCGTCTTCAACGCCCCGCCGCCTCCCCCTCCGCCGCCCCCGCCGCCCCCCAAAAAACACACCAGCACCCCCACCCCCGTCACCCCGGTCATCAAGCCGATCATCCCGTCGGTAATTCGCGTCCCGACCAAGATCGTCGAGACCCCGAAAGAGGCGGCCCCGGACGCCGGCAAGGATGACGACAACTCCGGCGTCGAGGGCGGCGTCGAGGGCGGCGTCGAGGGCGGCGTGGTCGGCGGCGTGGTCGGCGGCGTGGTCGGCGGCGTCCTCGGCGGCGTCGACACCGGCAACAACGAGGTCGTGCTCAAGGAATACGAGGTCTCCGACCCGCCCAAGATCAGTTACCGCGAGGATCCCCCCTATCCCGAGCAGGCGCGCCAGCAGGGGCTCGAGGGGCGCGTCTTCGTCGAGCTGGTCATCGACGAGCACGGCAACGTGGTCGACGCGCGCATCACCCGCAGCGACAACGCGATCTTCAACAACTTCGCGCTCGCCGCGGTGCGCCGCTGGAAATACACCGCGGCCAAGAACAACGGCCGCGCCGTGCGCACCTACAAGAGCGCGACCATCATCTTCAAGCTGCACTAAATTCACCCTCACTTCCTCTTCATCCCAGGAACCCTTCAAGGAGCTCAGGACATGTCCATCCTCCCCCCCAATTCCCTCGCGCTGCTGATGCCGGAAGCGGTCGACATCGGCTTCATCCCCTACCTCAAGGAGCACATGAGCCACCCGGGCATCGGCACCGTGCCCCTGGTGATCATGCTCGTCATGTCGGTGTGGGCGGTGTGGATCATCATCGACCGCATCTCGCTCTACCGCAAGGCCAAGACCGAGTCGCTGATGTACATCCCGCTGGTCACCAAGCTGCTGCGCGAGAACAAGCTGCAGGAGGCGATCGACCAGGCCAAGCGCTACAAGAACAGCCACATCGCCAAGGTGGTCTCGGCGGCGCTCATGGAATTCAAGTCCGACACCGAGGACGGGCTCCACTACGACGTGGTCGAGGCGGCCAAGCGCTCCATCGAGCGCGTCTCGCTGCGCACCGCGGCGGAGATGAAGGAAGGCCACGGCGTGCTCGCCACCATCGGCGCCTCCGGCCCCTTCGTCGGCCTGTTCGGCACCGTGCTCGGCATCATCCACGCCTTCGAGGGCATGTCGAAGTCGGGCTCGGGCGGCCTGGGCGCCGTCGCGGGCGGCATCGCGGAGGCGCTCTACACCACCGCGATCGGCCTCGGCATCGCGATCCCCGCGGTCTGGTTCTTCAACAAATTCACCAACGACGCCGACAAGTTCCAGGTCGAGATGAACAACTCCTCCTCCGAGCTGGTCGACTATTTCATCAAGCACAACCCCGCGAGGTAAGGCCCCCCGCCCCGGAGATTCCGCCATGGGCATGTCCGCACCCGCCGGCGCCGGCGTCAAATCCGACATCAACATCACGCCCCTCGTGGACGTGATGCTGGTGCTGCTCATCATCTTCATGGTCGTCACGCCCATGCTCCAGGACGGCGTCGACGTGCAGATGGCGGCCACCAAGCGGCCTCCCGAGCACCCCAAGGACGAGGCGAACCAGATCACCATTTCGATGAAATTCTCGGGCGCGCCCGAGTGCGCGGAGATCTGGTTCCGCGACGAGTGGCAACCCTACGAACGCCCCGAGCGCTGCGAGGGGATGGGCTCGCTCGAGAGCAAGCTCACCGAACTGCGCGAGCGGCGCCCGGGCGCCCAGATCCTCATCAAGGCCGACCGCCGCATCAATTTCGGCTCGGTCAAGAAGGTCATGAAGACCTGCAACACCAAGGGCTTCGAAGCGGTGGCGCTGATCGTCCAGCGCGACACCGCCGGCGAAGCCTCCTGAGGCGGTGACGTCATGGGCATGGGTTCCAGCAGCAAGGGCATCGCGTCCGAGATCAACATCACGCCGCTCGTCGACGTGCTGCTCGTGCTGCTCATCATCTTCATGGTCGCGCAGCCGATGGTGCAGCGCGGCTACGACAGCGCCATCCCGCGGCCCGACTCCACGCCGCCCCCGCCGCCCGACGCGGCCACCCCCCCCTCGTTCGTGCTCCGCTTGAGCGCCGACAAGGCCACCGGCGGGCTCGGCGAGGTGAAGCTGAACCTCGACAGCTTCGCCCGCAGCGAGCTGAAGGAGCGGGTGCGCATCGCGATGGGGACCGTCGCCAACCCGCAGGACCGGGTCATCTTCATCGATTGCGCCGACGATGTCCGCTACGACGACCTGATGCAGGCGGTGGATGACGCCCGCGACGCCGGCGTCAAGACCGTCGGCTTCGCCACCGAGCCGATCCCCCAGTAAGTTTTCCCGGGTTCCTGATGAAGCGCGACGCCCGCCGGAACCCGGCGGGCGTCGGCGTTTTCCGGCCCGCGGCCGGCCCCCCGCCGGCGGCGCGTCAGCCCAGCAAAGAGTCGAGGGCGCGCTGGATGGGCTGGCCGGTCGCGCGGGCGCACTCCTCGCCGAAGTAAACGTCGATCTCGCTGCGGACGCCGTAGCGGCCCGGGAGGTAAATTCCCGGCTCGATCGAAAAGAGGCAGCCCGGCAGCAGTCGCCGCGCGTCGGGGTTCTCGTAGTTGTCGATGTTGGCGCCGTTGGCGTGGACCTCGAATTTGATCGAGTGGCCGGTGCGGTGGATGAAGAAATCGCCGTAGCCGCGCTTGACGATCTCGCCGCGCGTCGCGTCGTCGACCGTCCCGCCGGTGATGGGCGCCCGCGCGCGCGCGGCGCGCTCGCAGGCGGCGAGCCCCGCGTCGCGGCCGGCGAGGGTCGCCTCGAAGATCGCCCGCAATTCGTCCGGCACCGGGCCGGGGCCGGTCCACGCGGTCCAGGTGATGTCGCCGTAGACGCCGTCCGCCTCGCGCCCCCACAGGTCGATCAGCAGCAGCCGGTTTTTCCCGAATGCGAAATCCTTCTCGCGGCGGGGGGCGAAGTGGGGGTCGGCGGCGTGCGCGTCGAGGGCGACGATCGGCGGATGGTCGGTCTCGAGCCCCCGCTCGCCGAAGCGGGTCATCATGAAGCCCTGGATGTCGCACTCGGTGAAGCGGACGCCGTCGCGCAGCCGGCGCGCCACCTCGGCGAAGGTCTCGTCGACCACCGCGCGCAGGTGGCCGGCCGCCCGCTCGTGGCTGGCGAGCTGGGCGGCGTTCAGCAGCGCCTCGAAGCGCATCACCAGTTCTCCCGAGGAGACCACCTCGATGCCCTGCGCGCGGACCAGCTCGACCGTGCCCGCGTCGACCCGGGCGAGGTAAGGAATCGCGCCCAGCGGCGAGTACTGCATCGCGACTTTTTTCGCCCCCTTCAGCATCGCGCCCAGTTCGTCGGCGAGGCCCGAGAAGCGGCTGTAAATCCGCCGCTCGCCCGGCAGCGAGTCGAGCGCCGCCGGCTCGATGGCGTGGTTCAGCTTGCGCGGCGCGCCGGTCGCCGGGATGAAATAAAACCAGCGGCGGGTGGTGTGGGCGCCCGATTTTTTGAACGCCGCGTCGAGCCCGAGGATGCGCGCCGCGAGCGGATCGGAGCCGCGGAAATCGAAGAAGAGCCAGCCGTCGAGCCTCTGCTCGCGCAGCGCGGACTGGATCGCGGGGAGGTCCATGGGGGGAATTATTGACGCCGTGACAAAAATTCACCACGCCCGCGCGAGCGCGGGCAGACTCTCGGCCATGAACCGACAGCTCCGCGTCGGCCCCTGCTTCCGCCGGCTGGCTGCGGTCGCGGCGGCGCTCTTCACCGCGCTCGCGCTCGTCGTCAAACAGCCCGTGCAGCCGGTGCGCGCCCGCCCCGCGCCGCTGGCCGCCGATCCGGCCGCGCTCGAGCGCCACGTCCGCTTCCTCGCGATCGACTGCGTGCCGCGCGACCTGCGCGCGCGGGAGAACCTCGAGAAGGCCGCGGATTACATCGCCGCCCGCTTCCGCGGATCGGGCGGCCGCGTCCGCGAGCAGGTCTACCCGGTCGGCAAGACGACCGCGCGCAACCTGAGCGTCGAGTTCGGCCCCATCGACGGTCCGCGCATCCTCGTGGGCGCCCACTACGACGCGGACGGCGGGATGCCGGGCGCCGACGACAACGCCTCGGGGAGCGCGGTGCTCATGGAGCTGGCCCGCCTGTTCGCGGCGAATCCCCCGAAGCGCCGCACCGAACTGGTGGCGTGGACCCTCGAGGAGCCCCCCTGGTTCCGCTCGGCGAGCATGGGCTCGCGCGTTCACGCCGCGGCGCTGAAAAAATCGGGCGAGCCGGTGCGGGCGGTGATCGGCCTCGAGATGCTGGGGTTCTATTCGGACGCCCCGCGCAGCCAGCATTACCCGCTCGCGATCCTCGGCCTGCTCTACCCCTCGCGCGGGAATTTCCTCGCGGTGGTCGGGCGGCTCGGCGACATCCCGCTCACCCGCGAAGTCAAGCGCGGCCTGCGCGCCACCGCCGGGCTGCCGGTGCGCTCCCTCAACGGCCCGACGGGGCCGACGAACATCGACCTGAGCGACCACGCCAGCTACTGGGCCGAGGGCTATTCCGCGGTCATGGTCACCGACACCGCCTTCTTCCGCAACCCGCGCTACCACGAGCCGGGGGACACGCCGGAGACGCTCGACTACGTCCGCATGGCCCGGGCCGCCGAGATGATCCACGGCGCGGTGGCGGGGATGGAGTGAGCGCGCGGCAAACTCGCCGCGTGAACACCTCGGATGCTGCGTCCCGGGCGAGCGCATGGACGCGAGCACGCCGACGTTCCTCTGCGCCGACGACAACGGCGGCTCGTTCTTCGTGCGTCAGCGCGCAGCCCGGCGCTGCTACCCGAGAATCTCCACCTGTTCGCGCCGGACGGCGCCCACCCGTGATCCCCACCGACGCCTTCACCCGCGCGACCGCCGCGGCGACCTTCGCGCCCCGGTTCTTCCTGCGCGGCTGCTGGTGTCCGCCCGGCGAGCCCGCGTGGGCGCTGCTCACCGGCGAGAACCGGCTGCTGCGCCTCGCGAAGGGGCTGCCGCGCGCCAGCCGCTGAGGCGCGGGAATCACTCACCCCGATCCGCCGGGTTCCCCTATGATCGCGGCGGGAGGCGGCGGATGCGGGCAGCGATCGAATCCTTCCGTCGCGGGCGCCGGCGTCTCGCCGGGCTGGCGACGCTGCTCGTCCTCGCGGCCTGCCGGCCGAGCGGGAAAGAGGTCGTCGCCGACCCGGGCGGCCGGTACTATGTGGTGCTCGACCACGCGTCGCCCGGCCCGCTGCCGCTCCCGCCGCGCACCCGCTACGCGCTCGTCGACGCCGGCGCCAACGGCCGCCCGCTTGGCGACGACGAGCGGGAGGCGGTGAGGCGCTCGGGCGCGCCACGCGCGGGCGATCGCGTCCTGAGCGGCGGCACGCTGCCGGGTCTGCTCGGGAGCGTCGCCTGCGTTTCCCCCCGCGGCGTCGGCTTTTTCGCCTCCAGCCACACGGGGGAATGCTGCGATATGCCCCCGAATGAAGCGGTGATCGTCGACGCGTCGGGCGACGCGCGCCGGCTGCCGTGGTCTGCGCGCGTCAGCGCGGGTGACGGCTTCACCGCCGGCCGCTGCTGGTACGACGACGCGCGCGGCGAGGTGCTGGCCGCGGACGACAACGGCGGGCTCGCGGCGATCGATCTCGCGACCGCGAAGAGCCGGCCCGGCGACGCGGGCGACGTCCGCTTCCTCCTCGCGCTGCGCGACCCGGAGGATCGCGCGTTCGCAGCCGACGTCGCGGGCGGCGGCAAGTCCGCAGAGGTGAAACCGGAGTTGCTCGCGGACTTGAATCGCCCAGACCTGCCGCGACTGACGCGCCTCCATGTCGCGGTGGCGCTGCACTGGCTCGGTGACGATCGCGGCGCGTCGCTGTTCTTCGAGGCGCTCGACGACGTGGAGCGCGATCCCGGCGCCGGCTGCGATCGCGAATGCGAGTACGCTGTGATCACGCTGCCGCTGCTGGCCGGCGACCGCGCGCTCCCGCGGCTGATCCGGCTCGTAGGGAAGCGCCCGGAAGCGTACATTGCGTGGGACGTCGTCCAAACTTTCGGCGATGCGGCGATCCCGCCGCTGCTCGAGTTGATCCGCCGGGGCGAGGCCGGGCGGACGCGCGCCCTGGCACTCAAATCACTCGCCGGTCTGCGCACCGCCGCCTCAGCCGCCGCGCTGCTCCCGCTCCTCGATGATCGCGGCGAGTCGCTGCGCCGCGCGGCGGTGCGCGCCGCCGTGGAGACGCCCGAACCGAGGTTCGCGCCGGCGATCCTCCGCGCGCGCAAGGACGGCGTCTGCGAAGACGCCGCGTTCGCGCGCTACTTCGTCCTCGTCCGCGCGCCCGAGGCGCTCGGCGAGCTGCGGGCGATCCGCGCTCGCTTGCCCGCGAGCGACGTCGCGGCGGTTCCCGGGGGCGACCTTGTCGTCGACCTCGACCGCGCGATCGAACTGCAGGAGAGACCCGCGGAGAAGACCCCATGAGCCCCGCCGCCCGGTCCGGCAAAATCTTCGTCGTGAAACGCCCCGGGAAACGCTTCGCCTGGACCGCGATCCCCGGCGTCGGTCCCGCCACCGCCGGCGATCTCGATCTGCTCGGCTTCAAATCCCTCGCCCGGCTGCGCGGCCGCGATCCGCTCAGGCTTTACGCGGCGCTCTGCAAAAAAACCGAATCCCGCCAGGACCCCTGCGTCCTCGACGTCTTCATGATGCTGACCCACCTCGCCGACACCGGCGAGGTCCGCAATTGGTGGAGCTTCACCAAGGAACGCAAGCGGCGATATCCAGAAATCTCCGAGACAAAAAAGCCGCGGCGAGCGAAGCCAGCCGCTCGAAAAAAGCGCTGACCTCGGCGAGCGAAGCAAGCCGTCCCAGAACCCCATCGCGGCGAGCGAAGCAAGCCGCGAGCAAAGAAGAAACTGCGCAGCACACAGAATGGTGCCGCGGCGTAAGCCGCCCGCGAGGCCGCAAGCCGAGCCGGGGGGCACGGCGGATTTCGAGCACCGCGAGAAATCCCCGCCGCGCAGGGGGGCTTGCCCCCCTTGCGAACACACCATCCGGTGACCGGAAACGCAAACGGACGACCGCCCGGGTCGTCCGGATCAGTCAGCCAACGAAGAAGTGCGATGGATGGTGGGCTGTAGAGGATTTGAACCTCTGACTTCCACCGTGTGAAGGTGGCACTCTACCGCTGAGTTAACAGCCCACGGAGAGCGGAAATGGGGCGAAATTATAACAGCAGACGCACCGCGCGCCCCGGTTCCCCGATAATGGCGCGATGCTGATGGAACTGCTGCGCAAGCCGCTGGTGGCCGCCCTGCTGATCCTGCTGGGGACCTTCTCGCTCGTCTACTGGCTGCGCGGGACGCTGATGCCGCTGCTGATCGGCGCGGTGCTCGCCTACATCTTCATGCCGGTGGTGGACAGACTGTCGCGGGGCCGCTCGCGGCGGATCGCGGCGCTGCTGGTGGTCGCGGGCTTCCTAGCGGGGGTCGCCGGGCTGGGGCTGTGGACGGCGCCGCAGGTGAGCGCCGAGATCGGCGACGCCTCCGCGACCCTCTACGACGGGCTGGGGCGGCTCGAAAAATATTACCCGCGGGTGCAGCGGCTGTGGCCGCGCCTTCCGCCCCCCTCCGATCCGCAGTGGCGCGAGCACCTGCGCGACCGGCTGCTCGAGGACGGCCACGAATACCTCGCGCCTCTGGTCTCCCCCTCGGCCTCGGCCCGCGCGCTCTCGGGTCTGGGCAGCCAGCTCACCGGGCTGGTCGGGCTGCTGCTCGAGATGCTCTTCGTGCCGATTTTTTTCTATTACCTGCTGGTGGACGGGCCGGCGCTGATCGCCGCCGCAGAGCGGCGCATCCCCGCGCGCGCCGCGCCGATCTTCGCGAAATTGATGGAGACCATGAACGCCTCGCTGCGCGCCTACGTGCGCAGCGCCGCCAAGGTGGTCGGGGTGCTGGTCTTCGCCTATGCGCTGATCTTCCTCGGGCTGGGGATGCCGCTGGCGCTGCCGCTGGCGCTGGTCTGCGCCGCGGCCCACTGGGTGCCGTTCGTCGGGACCGTCTTCAGCGCGGCGCTGGCGGCGGGGCTGGTGCTGCTCCACTACGGCGCCGACTGGCGGCTGGCGGTGGCGCCGCTGCTGATCTTCCTCATCCATTCCGCGGAGGTCGCGTGGATCACCCCGCGCGTGGTCGGCAAGGGGGTCGGGCTCCATCCGCTCATCACCATCGTCGCGCTGCTGCTGGGCGTCCGCTTCTTCGGCCTTGGAGGACTGCTCCTCGCGCTGCCGGCCGCCGCCGCGATCGCGGGGGTGCTGCCGATCGTCCTGCCCGAGCACGCCCGGCCGGCCGCGCACTGAGACTTGCGAATTCAAAATCACAGCCAAGATGAAAAAGGAGAGCCCATGAACTGCCCCCAATGCAACACCCCCCTCGCCCCCGGCGTCGTCTTCTGCAGCGGTTGCGGCGCCCAAGTCGCGGCCCCGCCCGCCGCCGGCGCGCCGGCCAAGACGAAATCGACCGCGGCCTGGGTGATCGGCTGCGTGATCGCCGCGGTGCTCGCCGTCCCGGTCATCGGCATCTTCGCCGCGATCGCGATCCCGAATTTTCTCGGCGCGATCCAGCGGGGAAAGCAGAAGCGGACGATGGGGGACATGAAGACCCTCGCCAGCGTGCTCGAGCAATACAATAACGACCACGGCCATTATCCCGAGGGGCGCACCATGCAGGAGGTGTGCAAGGCGCTTGTTCCCGAGTACCTGGTTCAGTGCATCGACAAGGACGGGTGGCATTCGCCGCAGCAGCCTCGTTTCATCGCCTATGCCGCTTGGGACGGCGAATCGAAAAACTGCGGATCCGAGGCCCGCTCGTCGTTCCCGATGCCCGGCGGCGACGTGCGCGCAGACACCGCCGCCGGCTGCGGCCCGCGCCACTACGGGCTCGCCAGCGCGGGCAAGAACGGCAAGTGGGCGGTTGAATCCTTCGACCAATACGGCGAACATGTCGACACTCGATCTTTCGACGCCGACATCGTCATCATCGACGGGCAATTCACCCAGATGCCGTCGGGCCGGCAGGGCAACACCCCGCTCGCGGAACGGTACGACCGGCCGCCGGCCGCGCCGGCGCCGTCCGTGAGGAGCGAGCCGCGGGCGCCCGACGGGACGCCGATGTGAGCGGGCGCGGCCGACCGCCCCGGGAATGAAACCAGCGGGTGCGGGCCCGCCGGTATTCGTCGCCCCGCGCCTCGCGGCTCACCAGACCTCGCAGCGCCGCCCCGCCGGACGGACCATCGGTTGGCCCTCCTTGCACTGGAAAGCATCGCGGAATTCCGGGGAATTGCTCAGCGGCCCGTTGATGCGGAATTTGTCGGGCGAATGGGGATCGGTCGTCACCTGCTCGCGGGTGGCCTCCGGGCGCTGCACGCCGCACCAGCCCATCGCGGCGCCGAGGAAGAAGCGCTGCCGCCAGTCGAAGCCGTCCTTCGCCGCGGGGGGCTTGCCGGCGAACGAGCGCTCGAGCGCGCGGTAGGCGATCTTCAGCCCGCCCAGGTCGGCGATGTTCTCGCCCAGGGTCAGCTTGCCGTTCACCTTCACGCCCGGCACCGCCTCGTAGCCGTCGAACTGGCCGACCACGCATTGCGCCCGCTCGTCGTAATTCTTCGCCGCGCCCTCGCTCCACCACTCGCGCAGCGAGCCGTCGGCGTCGAAGTGGCGCCCCTCGTCGTCGAAGCCGTGGGAGATCTCGTGACCGATCACCATGCCGATCGCGCCGTAGTTGAAGGCGTCGTCCATCGCGGGATCGAAGAAGGGGGGTTGCAGGATGCCGGCGGGGAAGACGATCTCGTTGCGCTCCGCGCTGTAATACGCGTTGACCGTCGCGGGGGTCATCCCCCACTCGGCGCGGTCGAGCGGCTTGCCGATCTTGTCGAGGTCGCGGCGGGTCTCGAAGGCGGCCGCCCGCGCGTGGTCGGCGGCCCACGAGTCGCCCGTGATCTCGAGCGCCGAGTAGTCGCGCCACTTGTCGGGGTAGCCGATCTTGGTGCCGTAGGCGGCGAGCTTCCTGAGCGCGGCCTCGCGGGTCGGCGCGTCCATCCACGCGAGGTTGGGGATCATCTCGCGCAGCGCGGCGTGGAGATTCCCGACCATCGCCTTCATGCGGGCCTTCGCTTCGGGCGAGAAGGCGAGGCCGACGTATTCCTGCCCGACCAGTTCGCCCAGGTCGCCGTTGACCCCGTTGATGCAGCGCTTGCGGCGCGGCTCCTGCGCCTTCTGGCCGTTCATCGTGGTGCCGTAGAAGGCGAACCAGGTGTCGTAGGCTTTTTTCGTCAGCCGGCGCGCGGCGGCGCCGAAGACGCGGGCGCGCAGGTAGTCGCGCCACTCGGCGGCGGGGGCGGCGCGGACGATCTCGTTGAGGCCGTTGAAATAGCTCGGGGTACCCACGTCCACCGCGGGCAGCGCCGGGGCGCCGAGCGCCTTGAGGTAGCCGTCCCAGTCGAGCTCGGGGGTGAATTGCTTGAGGGTCGAGAGCGTCACCTTGTTGTAGGTGCGGTTGGGGTCGCGCAGGTCGACGTTGGAGACCGAAACCTTCGCCAGTTTCGCCTCCAGCCCGTAGGTCGCCTGCGCCGCGCGCTTCGCGGCCTCGGGCTTGTCGCCCAGCAGCGCGAACATCGCGGCCAGGTAGGCGACGTATTTCTGCTGGATCTCCCGGCTCTTGGCGTCGGTCTTCAAGTAGTAATCACGCTCGGGCAGCCCCAGTCCGCCCTGCGAGGCTCCGGAGATGACGTTCTCGGGCGATTTCAAATCCGGGGTCGAGCCGAAGTTGAAGAGCCCGTCCACCCCCTGCGTGTGCAGCCGGCCGGTCGCCGCCATCAACGAGGCGGGATCCTTCACCGTCGCGACGATCGCGAGCTGCGCTTGGAGCGGCGAGAGTCCCGCCTTCTCGGCGCCCGCCTCGTCCATGCAGGCCGAGAAATAGTCGCCGATCTTGCGGGATGCGGAGCCGGCGGGCGCCGCCGCGCGGCCGGCGACGGAGCGGTCGATGATCGAGCCGAGGATGACGCGGTTGCGCTCGAAGACCTCGGTGAAGCGGCCGTTGCCCGGCTTGTCGTCGGGGATCGGGTTCTGTTTGATCCAGCCGCCGCAGGCGTACTGGAAAAAATCATCGCAGGGCGCGGCGGCCGGATCGAGATAGCCGGCGTCGAACGACGGCTTCGGGGCGGGAACCGCGGAAGGCGGTTCCGCGGCGGCCAGCGGCGCGGCGAGCGCCGCGAACAGGAGGCCGGCGAGCGGCGGAAGGGTGCGCATGGAAACCTCGGAAATCCCGGGAGGGAATTTTTCGGACCGGACCGGACCGGGCCGGCCGGACGGCGGGCGGAAGTTTACGGTGCGCGGACCGGCCCGCGGGATCGGCGGGACGGGGCGCAGTCCGGGCGGGGCGGGCGGGCCCGCTCGGTAAACTTTCACCCGATGGCCTCGCGCGCGCGGCACGACGAACTGCTGGGGCTGCTCGCCGAGCACCGCCACCGCTACTACGTCCTCGACCGCCCGGTCGTCTCCGACCGCGAGTACGACGCGCTGGAGCGCGAATTGCTGTCGCTCGAGGCGGCCCATCCGGATTGGGTGACGGACGATTCCCCCTCGCGGCGCGTGGGCGGGGTGGTCGCCGAGGGCTTCAAGCCGGTCCGCCACGCGCGGCGTCTCTACTCGCTCGACAACGCCTATTCTGCCGATGACGTCAAGGAATTCCTGGCCCGGGTCGAGAAGGGGCTGGAGCGGCACGCGGCCGGCTACGGGGGCGAGGTGAAGATCGACGGCCTCTCGATCGTCGTCCGCTACGAGCGGGGGCGCTATGTCCGCGGCGCCACGCGCGGGGACGGCGTCTCCGGGGAGGAAGTCACCGCGCAGTTGCGCACCATCCGCTCTCTGCCGCTCAAATTGCTCGAGCCGGTCACGGGCGAATTCCACGGCGAGGCGTTCCTGCCGCGCGCCGCCTTCCGCGCGCTCAACGCCGAGCTGGAAAAAAACGGCGAGGAGCCGTTCGCCAACCCGCGCAACGCCGCGGCGGGGGCGATCCGCAACCTCGATCCGGCGATCACCGCGAGCCGCAAGCTCGACGCCTTTTTTTACGAAATCCTGGAACTCGAGGGGCGCGATTCGCCGAAGAGCCAGCGCGAGGTCTTCGCGACCCTGACCGGGCTGGGCCTGCGCGCCTGCCCCGAGCGGGCGTCGTTCGCCGACTTCGCGGGGGCCGAGAAGTTCTACGAGGCGATCGGAACGAAGCGGGCCGCGCTGCCCTACGAGATCGACGGGATCGTCATCAAGCTCGACGCGGCGGGCGAGCGGAACGCCCTGGGCCACACGAGCAAGGCGCCGCGCTGGGCGATCGCCTGGAAATTCCCCGCCGAGCGAAAGGCGGCGGTGGTCGAAAAGATCGAGATTCAGGTCGGGCGCACCGGCGCGCTTACCCCGGTCGCGCACCTGCGGCCCGTCGAGGTGGGCGGCGTGACGGTCAGCCGTGTCTCGCTCCACAATCAGGAGGAGCTCGCGCGCAAGGACGTGCGCGCGGGCGACACCGTGTGGGTCGAGCGGGCGGGCGACGTCATCCCCTACATCGTCGGCGTGGTCGAGGGGAAACGGCCGCGCGGCGCCAAGCCGTTCAAGTTCCCGGCGAAATGCCCGGTCTGCGGCGCCGAGGCCGAGAAGCCCGAAGGCGAGGCGATCCGCCGCTGCGTCAACGCCGCCTGCCCCGCCAAACTGCGGGAAGGCCTGCTCTATTTCGCCTCGCGCGCCGCGCTCGACATCGAGGGGCTGGGTGAGGCGCTGGTGGAGCAATTGATCGCCAAAGAGCGGGTCAAAGACCCCGCGGATCTCTACGCGCTCACGAAGGAATCGCTCGTCGAGCTGGAGCGGATGGGAGAGAAATCGGCGGCTAATTTATTGGCGAGGATCGAACAATCGAAATCGGCCCCGCTCGAGCGGCTCCTCACCGCGCTGGGCATCCGCCAGGTCGGCGAGGCGACCGCGCGCGACCTCGCGGCCGCCTTCGGCTCCCTCGACGCGATTCTCGCGGCGGAGGAGGAAAAGCTGGCCGAGGTCAACGGCGTGGGGCCGATCGTCGCCGCGGCGATCGCGAACTGGCGGGCGGTCGCGCAAAACCGGGCGCTGATCGAGAAACTGCGCGCGGCGGGGCTCACCTTCACCGCCGCGAAATCCGAGCGGCGCGAGGGCTTCTTCACGGGCAAGACCGTCGTCTTCACCGGCGAGCTGACGAAATTCACCCGCTCGGAGGCCGAGGCGAGGGTGCGCGCGCAGGGCGGCACGGCGACCGGCTCGGTCAGCAAAAAAACCGATTTCGTGGTCGCGGGGCCGAACGCCGGCGCCAAGCTCGACAAGGCGAAGGAACTCGGAATCGCGGTGCTGGATGAGGCGGGGTTTTTGGAGAAGGCGGGCGCGTGAGGCCGGGACGGGGTGGAAAGTTAGAATGGCGGCATGAAACCGAGGCTCGTTCTGTCGCCCGTCGCCGTGTTGCTGCTCGCGTCGCCGCGCCTCCCCGCGCAGGGCTGCAACCACAAATGCCCGGTCGAGCAGCGGGACGAGCAGGGCTGCTGCCCGGCGGCCGCCCCCGCGCAGCGAGCGAAGCCGCGCCCCGCGCCG
>JACXTT010006723.1_pt1 | contig 16373 bp, 20 predicted proteins | sample 9270951 | NCBI WGS metagenome assembly JACXTT01 (sample SAMN15532306, study PRJNA645909) | rock metagenome | isolation source: weathered quartz diorite | place: Puerto Rico | collected 2017-06-21 | reverse complement strand
CGGCGCGTCCGGACGTGGGCGCGCGCGCGCCTCGCCCCGGAGGATTCCTATGCGCCCCGCTGACCAGCCCCACGTGCGTGTGCGCGCCGCCGCGCCGGGCGACGTCCCGCTGATCGAAGAGTGGATCCGGGCCTGGTCCGACCGGGAGCGTCTGCTGCCGCTCGCCGGGGGGGCGCTGCGCGCCGCCCTTCCTGACTTCCGGATCCTGTCGCCCGCGGACGGGTCGCCGGACGTCTTCGCGTTCGGCGCGCTGCGCCGCTACACGCCGCGCCTCGCGGAGATCCGCTCGGTGGTCGTGGCCGACGGTCTGCAGGGGCGCGGTCTGGGCCGCATCCTGATCAGCGCGCTCCTGGAGGAGGCGCGCCGCGAGGGCCTGGGACGCGTCTTCGTGCTGACCCGGACGCCCGCCGTGTTCGAGCGGCTGGGGTTCGGTCGCGTGCTGCGCGACAGCTTGCCGCAGAAGGTGTTCGTGGATTGCTCCGTCTGCTTCCGCCGCGAGCGCTGCGACGAGCAGGCGCTGGTGAAGGACCTGCCGTGAAAAAAGACGGGGTCACGCTGCTGCGGCGGCCGCGGCTGCCGCGGGGCTTCCGCGCGTCGGGGACGGCGTGCGGTCTGAAGAGGCGCGGTCGCTCCCGATCCCGACCGCTCGATCTGGCCGTCGTCGTCTCCGAGCGGCGGGCGGCGACCGCGGCCGTGTTCACGACGAACCGGTTCGCCGCCGCCCCGGTCGTCGTGAGCCGCGAGCACCTGGGGCGCTCGATCGGGCTGATCCGCGGCATCGTCGTCAACTCCGGCTGCGCCAACGCCGCCACCGGCCGCGACGGTGAGCGTCGCGCCCGGACCGTGGCGGCGCGCGGCGCGCGTCTTCTCGCCTGCCGCCCCGAGGAGATCCTCGTCGCCTCGACCGGCGTCATCGGCCGGCCGCTGCCGCACCGGCGCATCCTCGCCGCCCTGCCGCACGCGGTCCGCGGCGCGTCGTCGGACGGGATCGCCGACGCCGCGCGCGCCATCATGACCACCGACAGGCGGCCGAAGATCCGCTGCGCCGAGGCCGCCGTCGGCGGCACGACGGTGACCGTCAGCGGCTTCGCCAAGGGATCCGGAATGATCCATCCGCGCCTGGCGACGATGCTCGCCTTCATCCTGACCGACGCGAGCGTCCACCCGTATCTTCTCGAGCGCCTGCTGCGTGATGCGGTGCGCGACACCTTCAACGCCATCTCGGTGGACGGTGACAGCTCGACCAACGACGCGGTCGTCCTGATGGCGAGCGGCGCCGCCGGCGGGCGCGTCCTCCTGCAGGCCGGCCGCCGCGAGGCGCCGTTCGTCCGCGCCTTGCGCGCCGTCTGCCGGGCCCTCGCCCTGGACATCGTCACGGACGGCGAAGGCGCCCGCCGGGTCATGGAGATCGAGGTGCGCGGCGCTCCCAGCGGGGTGGCCGCCGACCGCGTCGCCCGATCGATCGCCAACTCGCCCCTCGTGAAGACCGCGCTCGGAGGCGGAGATCCCAACTGGGGCCGCATCCTGTCCGCCGCCGGCGCCGCCGGCGTCGCGTTCGCTCCCGGCCGGGTCAGCCTGCGCATCGGCGGCGTCCCTGTCGTCCGCGGCGGCCACGGCGTCGTCAACGGACACGACCTCCGTCCTCTGTTCATGGCGCGACGGGTCAGCGTCCGGCTCGACCTGGCCTCGGGTCCCGGCCGGGCGGTCCTGTGGACCTGCGATCTCACGCGCCGGTACGTCGACATCAACGCCGGGTACACCACCTGAGCGGACTCTCCCGTCCTATAATGCTCGTCGAAGTCCGTCGGACCGTCGGGGCCTCGGATCGGCGCGGACGAAGAGGGTGAAGCATGGGACGGCGCTGGATGGGATCGGTCGCATTGGCGGGGGCGCTCCTGGCCGGCTGTGGTCGCCCGGGAGGCGGCGCGGCGCCCGGGACGGCATCCGCCTCGAAGCCTCCCGACACGCAAGGGGCCGCCGGCCAGACGGCCTCCCGCCCGGACCAGCTCGGGCCCGGAGCCAACTACCGGCGGCTCCTGAACAAGGATCGACCCAAATGGCCGAACCCCCTTCCGAAAGGGTGCGCGATCCAGGCGGCCGCCGATGTCCTGCCGAGCGGCAAGGTGGCGGCGGCGCGGATGGTCAAGTCGTCCTGTCCGAACGTCGACAAGCTCGTCCTCGACTGGCTGCGCGGCGCCGAGTTCGAGCCGCTCGCCAACACCCAGGGCGCCGAGACCCAGACGATCGTCATGAACTGGAGCTTCGACCCCTGAGCGCCAGCCGGTCCTGACGATCCTTCCGCAGCGACACCTGCCCGATCGACGGTGGCAGCGATCGGAGGCATCGATGAGAACCCAGACTGAGAAGGCTCGGGCGTTCCGGGAGCTGCACGGAGTCACCCGCGCGTTCGTCATGCCTAATCCCTGGGACGCGGGGACGGCCCGCCTCCTCACCCGTCTGGGGTTCGAGGCCCTGGCGACCACGAGCGCCGGCTTCGCTTTCTCGATCGGGCAGCGGGACCGAACGGTCGGGCGGGATCGGATGATGGCGCACGCGGCCGCCATCGTATCGGCGACCGATCTACCGGTCAGCGCCGATCTCGAGAACGGCTTCGGAGACGAGCCCGAAACGGTCGCCGAGACGATCCGGCTGGCCGGCCGCGCCGGTCTGGTCGGCGGGTCGATCGAAGACTCCACGCAGAGCCCGGGCGAGCCGCTCTACGGGATCGACGCGGCCGTGGAGCGGGTGCGGGCCGCGGCCGAGGCGTCGCGCTCGCTCGCCTTTCCCTTCACGCTGACGGCGCGGGCGGAGAACTTCATCGCCGGGAGACCGGATCTGAAGGACGCGATCCGGCGGCTGCAGGCCTACCAGGAGGCGGGGGCCGACGTGCTCTACGCCCCCGGTCTCGCGAGCGAGTCGGATATCGCCTCGGTCGTGCGCTCCGTCGATCGCCCCGTCAACGTCCTCATGGGTCAGCCCGGAGTCCGGCTGAGCGTCGCGGCCCTGGGACGCATCGGGGTCCGGCGGATCAGCGTCGGCAGCGCGCTCACCCGGGTCGCCCTGGGGGCGTTCCTGCGCGCCGCGCGGGAGATGCGGGAGCTCGGGACTTTCTCCTTCGCCGAGGAGGCCGCCGCCGGCCGCGACATCCAGGCGATGCTGGAAGGCTGACAGCGCCGCCACACCTGAGGAGACCCATGGTCGACGTCACCGTGAAACGATTCGAAGAGCTCGATTGCTACCGCGGCCAGGGCGTCCCGGAAGGCCGCTTCCAGTACGCCGGGAAGGGGCTGGGCGTGACGGCGTGGGGCATGAACATCCTGAATCTGCCCCCGGGCTGGACCGATTACCCCGACCACGACCACGCCAAGGACGGCCAGGAGGAGGTCTACGTCGTGCTGCGCGGGAACGCCACGCTGCGCGCCGGCGGGGAGTCGTGGGAGCTGTCTCCCGGCACGCTCGCGCGCGTCGGCGCCGGGCAGAAGCGCAGGATCGTCCCGGGGAGCCAGGGGGTCACGCTGCTGGCGATCGGGGGCACTCCCGGCAAAGCGTATCAGCCGCGGTGACTCAGGACCCGGAGTCACGTCCTCCCGCGGGACAGCCTCTCGCGGGCGTGGTGGAACGCGGCAGGCTCGGCACCCCCGTGATATAGTCGGGCCACGCATCGCGACAGGGAGTGCATGGCACGCTACGCGGCTCTGAAGACCCCCTTCCTGGCCTTCTATTCCTGGGATCTCTATCGCGACGTCGCCGCGCACTGGCGGGCAAAATCGTTCGCCTATCTTCTCGCGCTTCTGGCGATCTGCTGGATTCCCTCGGCCGTCCAGATCCACCGCGGATGGGCGACGATCGTGGACAAGAAGAGCGGGCCGCTGGTGGATCAGATCCCACCGATCACGATCACGCAGGGGACCGTGACCGTCGACGCCAGCCAGCCGGTCTACATCACCGACCCCGACTCCAAGAAGGTGATGGTCATTATCGACACGACCGGTCAGGTCACCTCTCTCGACGGGACGGGCGCCCTGGTGTTCCTCGGCAAGGATCAGATCGTGATTCGGAAGAGCCCGCAGGAGACCAGGATTCTCAGGCTGTCCGGCGTCGAGTACTTTCACGTCGACCGCGATGTGGCGCGGCTGTGGCTGCACCAATCCACGTACATCGTGTCGCCGTTCTTCTACCTGTCGGCCGTCGCCGGCGCCTTCGTCTACCGGTTCGTGGAGGTCCTGTTGCTGGCGGGCTTCGGCGCGGCCGAGTCGAAGCGTCTGAAGATGAATCCAGGGTTCGGCGCCCTGTCCAGCGTCGCCGTCCTGGCGATCACGCCGCCGATCGTCCTCCAGACCGTGTTCGGTCTGGCGAGGGTGACGATCCCGATGTCGTGGCCGGTCTTTCTGATCATGACGGCGGGCTATATGCTGTACGGTCTCCACGCCCTCCGCGCCCCCCGGTCGGGGCCGGAAGGCGAGCTCGTGCCGGAGGGGTGAGCCGATGTCCGACAGGAATCTCCGCCGCGCCTTCATGACGCTCTACATCACGTTCGGCGTCGTCGTGTTCGTCCAGAGCCTGCGGGCGGCGCTCGCCGCCTCGGGGTGGGAGTCGGCCGTCGGGCCCGACCGGCACGTGCTGGCGCTCGCCAGCCTGGAGACGCTCGGGGCGCTGCTCTTCCTCTGGCGGCCCGCCGTGCGTGTGGGCGGCGCCGTCCTCCTGGTGACTTTCGCGATCGCCGTGACGGCGCACGGCCTGCGGGGAGAATTCCCCGGTGCGCTCCTGGTCTACGCCGCCGGGACCGTCTTCGTGATGACGCACGGCTTCGCGCGCCAGGGCGATCGGCTGTCGATCGACCGCCGGGGCTGAGGGGGCGACGCGATGGGGGGCAGGCGGCTCTCGGGCCTCGCCGGACCGGTGCTGATCATCGCGGGGCTCGCGGCCGCGTGCGCCAACGCCTATGTCCTGGGGATGAGCGACGGCCGGCCGGCGCCGGCGCTCGCGTCGGACGCCGCGCGTCTGCGCTCGGTGCGGATGACGAGCATCACGGGCGTGACCGGCGGCACGGTGCTGCTGCTGGTCGGGCTCGCGGTCCAGCAGGGAGGGCGCAAACGGCCGCCCGAGGAATGAGGCCGCCGGGAGTGGGGCCGCGGGTGACGGCGAACGGTCTCCGGGAGGCGGCCGAGCGCCTGGCGGCGCGCGATCGGGACCTCCGTCGCGTCCTCAGGAAGCACGGCCCGCCCCCGCTCTGGGCGCGCCGGCCCGGGTTCCGGACGCTCGTGCGGATCATCCTCGAGCAGCAGGTCTCCCTGGCGTCGGCCCGGGCGATCGACGTCCGGCTGAGGCGCGGCGTCGCGCCGTTCACGCCGGGGCGATTTCTCGAGGTCGGAGCCGCGCGCCTGCGGGCGATGGGCGTGACCCGGCAGAAGACGGCGTACTGTCTGCATGTCGCCGAGGCGGTGCGGGACGGCGGGATCGACCTGCGCGCCATGGCGACGCTGGACGACGCGGAGGTCGTCTCCGCCCTGACGCGGCTCAAGGGCGTCGGCCCGTGGACCGCCGACATCTATCTCCTGATGGCGCTCCGGCGCCCGGACGTCTGGCCGTCGGGCGACATCGCCCTGATGCAGGCGGTGACCAGCGTGAAGCGGCTGCGCAAGCGCCCCTCGATCGAGCGGGTGGCGACGATCGCCGAGTCCTGGCGGCCGCTGCGTTCGGTGGCGGCCCGGATGATGTGGCAGCACTATCTGGCGGAAAGGGCGGGTGCCTCATGAAAGCGGTACCGAGACGGATCGAAACGATCGTCGAGCCCCAGGAGGTCATGGAGGGGGCGGGCGTCCGAGTGAAGAGAAGCATCGGCACGCGCGAGCTGGACTCCCTCGATCCGTTCCTGCTGCTCGACCACTTCGCATCGAAGAACGCCGACGACTACCAGGCGGGGTTCCCCCTGCACCCGCATCGCGGCATCGAGACGGTCACGTACGTCCTGACGGGCGAGGTGCGCCACAAGGACACCCTGGGGAATTCCGGCAGCATCGGGGCGGGCGACCTGCAGTGGATGACCGCGGGGGGCGGCATCATGCACGAAGAGATGCCGCAGGTGCGGCCCGAGGGGGTCGCCGGCTTCCAGCTCTGGGTCAATCTCCCCGCGAAGCTGAAGATGACCGCGCCCCGCTATCGCGACGTGCGCTCCGCGAGCATCCCGGTGATCACGACCGGCGGCGGCGCGCGGGTGCGGGTGATCGCGGGTCGGGTCGGCGACGTGGGCGGCGCCGTGTCCGGGATCGCGGCCGACCCGCTCTACCTCGACGTGACCATCCCGGCGCGCGCCGCGTTCACCCAGCCGATCCCCCGCGGGCACGCCGCCTTCGTCTACGTCTTCGAGGGGAAGGCGCGCATCGGCGCCGGCGGCGCGCGGGACGGGACGGTGGTCGCGCATCCGCGGCTGGTGGTCCTGGGCGAGGGCGACGCCGTCGAGGTGGCGGCGAACGGCGGCCCGGCTCGTTTCCTGCTGGTGTCCGGCAAGCCTCTGCGCGAGCCGATCGCGCGCTACGGGCCGTTCGTGATGAACACACGCGAGGAGATCGAGCAGGCGCTCCGGGATCTCCGTCAGGGCACCTTCGTGAAATAGACCTGTGGTGGTACCCTTCTTCGGCAGACGAGAAAGGAGAGCAACATGGCGGAAAGCGTCTACAAGGTCATCGAGCTCGTCGGCACCAGCAGCGAGTCCTGGGAGAAGGCGGCCGCCGCGGCCGTCTCCACGGCCTCGCGCAGCCTGAGAGATCTCCGGATCGCCGAGATCACCAATCTGGACATGCAGCTCGAGAAGGGCAAGGTGCGCGCCTACCGCGCCAAGGTGAAGGTGTCGTTCAAATACCAGGCAGGAGACTGAGCGAGGGAGGGAGGCCGAAGATGCCGAAGTACGTGATCGAGAGGGAGATCCCGGGAGCGGGCAAGCTCTCGCCCAAGGAGCTGCAGGCGATCTCGCAGAAATCGTGCGGCGTCCTGCGGGAGATGGGGCCGCAGATCCAGTGGATGCACAGCTACGTGACGGACGACAAGGTCTACTGCGTCTACATGGCGCCGAACGAGGACGCGGTGCGCAAGCACGCCCAGCAGGGCGGCTTTCCCGCCAACCGCATCTCCCGCATCCGGACGGTGATCGACCCGACGACCGCCGAGTGAGCGCGCGCGCGGGGCGGGCGGGAGCGTCCTGATGCGTCTCGAGGAAGGGCTGGTCGGCCTGGAGGACGTGGTCGCGGCCCGCCAGGTGATCGCCGGACGTCTGCACCGCACGCCCGTGGTCGGATCGACCTTCCTCGGCCGGCAGGCCGGCGTCCGTCTCTTCCTGAAGCTGGAGTCGTTCCAGAAGACCGGCTCGTTCAAGCCGCGCGGCGTCCTGAACACGCTGCACCACCTGACGCCTGGCGAGAAGCGCAAGGGCGTGGTCACCCTGTCGGCCGGCAATCATGCCCAGGCCCTGGCGTGGGCGGCGGCCGTCGAGGGCATCCGGGCGACGGTCGTGATGCCCGCCGCCAGCGTCCGCAGCAAGGTCGAGGCCGCGCGCGGCTACGGCGGCGAGGTGATCCTGACCGAGGGCGACCTGCTGTCGGCCTGCCTCGCCATCCAGAAGGAGCGCGATCTGACCCTGGTCCATCCGTTCGACGACCCGCGGATCATTGCGGGACAGGGCACTCTCGGCCTCGAGATCCTCGAGGACGTGCCGGAGGTGGACGGGGTCGTCGTCGGCTGCGGCGGCGGCGGGCTGCTGTCGGGGATCGCGACGGTCCTCAAGGCGAAGAAGCCGTCGGCGCGGATCGTCGGCGTCGAGCCGGAGGGAGCCGCGGCCATGAGCCGCAGCCTCGAGCGCGGCGAGCCGGTCCGCCTCGAGCGCGTCGACACCATCGCGGACGGCCTGGCGGCGCCGTTCGCCGGACGGGTGACGTACGCGCACGTCAAGGCGCGCGTCGACGCCCTGATCACCGTGGCCGACCGGCCGATCGCGGAGGCGGTCGGGCTGATCCTCGAGCGCTGCAAGGTCCTCGCCGAGCCGGCGGCGGCCGCGTCGGTCGCCGGTCTTCTCTCGGGGACCACCGGTCTGCCGCGCGGGTCCACCGTCGTCTGCGTGCTGAGCGGCGGCAACATCGACCGCGACCGGCTCGAGGAGATCCTGCGATGAGCGGCGGCGCGGGTCCTGTCGCCGATCTCGCCTCGCACGGCTGGACGGTCCTGCCCGACTTCCTTCCCGCCGACGCGATCGCCGCCCTGCGGCGGGAGGCCGAGGGATGGCAGACGGATGGGCGATTCCGCCCCGGCGGAGTGGGACGGGCCGCGGCCTGCGGCGTCCGACACGAGATCAGGGGCGATCGAATCGTCTGGCTCGACCCGGAAGGGGCGACGCCGGCGCAGGAGCGCTTCTGGCCCTCGATCGAGCGGCTCCGTCTCGAGCTGAACCGCGAGCTGTACCTGGGCCTGCAGTCGTTCGAGGGCCATTACGCGCTCTACCCTCCCGGCGCCCGGTACGCGGCGCACCTCGATCGCTTCGAATCGTCGGACGAGCGGGCCGTCTCGTGCAGCCTCTACCTCAACGCCGGATGGGCCGCCGGCGACGGCGGCCATCTCAGGCTGCATCTTCCTCAGAGCCCCGTCGACATTCCGCCGAGGGCCGGCACGCTCGCCCTGTTCCGGAGCGACACCGTCCGCCACGAGGTCCTTCCCGCCTCCCGCCCGCGCTTCAGCGTGACCGGCTGGTTCCGGCGACGCCCCCTCGGCCGCGGCCTGCTCTCCTGCCTCGTGGCCGCGCTGATCCTGACCGGCGCCGCCCGCACCACGCGCGCTGAGGATCGATCGTCGGCCGCGCCGGAGACGATCGTGCTGCTGCACGGCCTGAGCCGGACGCCGCGATCGTTGCGACGCCTGCAATCGGCCCTCGAGAGCCGTGGCTACCGCGTGCTCAACGTCGACTACCCGACCGGGCGGACGCCGATCGACGCGATCGCGAAGATTCTGGACGAGCGCCTCGCCGTCTGCCGGGCGAGCGGTGCGCGCATCGACTTCGTCACCCATTCGTCCGGCGGCATCGCGCTGCGGTATTACCTCGAGACGAGGCCGCTCCCCAACCTGGGGCGCGTCGTCATGCTCGCTCCACCCAACGGTGGCAGCGAGCTGGCCGACGTCCTGCGCCGGATCCCTCTGGCCCGGACGATCGCCGGGCCGGTGCGGACCGGCCTGGGCACCGGCCCCGACAGCCTGCCGGCGCGCCTCGGCCCTGCACACTTCGAGCTGGGCGTCATCGCCGGCAACCGCAGCCTCAACCCGCTCTTCTCCTGGATCGTCCCCGGCCCGGACGACGGGATGGTCTCGGTGGAGCGGGCGCGGGTCGCCGGCATGACCGACTTCCTCGTGGTGCCGCGCACCCACTCGTTCATCATGAGGAGTCGCGAGGTCATCGCCGAGACCGGGACGTTCCTGGCGACCGGCAGGTTCGACCACACGGAGTCCGGTCACGCCGCTTCGTGACCCGGTTCCCGCCGTCCCCCGACTGCGCTATCCTTCCTGGTCGTGAGCTGCTTCCGAGACTCCTGCGAACGGAGGGATCCCATGCCATTTTCGTTGCGGGTTGAGCCTGAGACCGGCATCGTCATCGCCACATGCACCGGCGCCCTGGCGCTCGCCGACGCCAAGAAAGGCGCCGCGGCCTTCTGGGAGAATCCGGAATGGGGCGGCAGGCCGATCGTCTGGGATTTCCGGTCGGCCCGCCTGGACGTGACGGGCGCGGAGGTCCGCGAGATGGCGCAGTTCATTCTCGAGAACCAGCCGCAGAGCCCCCCCTCCAGGGTCGCGTTCGTGACCTCCAGCGACGCCGATTTCGGTCTGGGTCGCATGTTCGAGGTGCTCCGCGAGCACCCCTCCACGCAGGTCCGGGTTTTCAGGGACTATGCCGAGGCGGTCTCGTGGGCCCGATCTTCTGAACGGCCCGCGCTCGACGCCGGCGCGAGCGGAGGTCCGAAGCGATGACGCGCTCCACGACGCGGCTGATCGTTCTGGCCCTGAGCCTCGACACCGCCATCGCCGCCGGGGCCGCCGCCGACTCTCCCGCCGCGATCCGCGCTGAGGTGGAGCAGTTCGCGCACGCCTACATCGAGGCGAACAATGGCACCGACCCGTCCGTGGTGATGGACCTGATGAGCCGGAAACCGGAGGTCTTGTCGGTCACCATGGGCGCCGTGGCCCGCGGCCCGGAAGCGATCCGGCGCGAGATCGGCACGCTCGCCGGCGTGCAGGGGTCGCACCGGATGCGTCCGGACGGCATCGACGTCGTTCCGCTGGGACCCGGCTTCGCGCTGGTGGTCGCCCAGGTGACCTTCGAGTTCGCGGCCGAAGGGCTGAGCTCGGACCTGCACGGCGCCCTTACGCTCGTCGTCGAGAAGTCGACCGGAAGGTGGAAGGTGCTGCACGAGCACGTCAGCCTGCAGTTTCCTCTCTCCGACGTGCAGGGCGGGAACAGCGAGTAGTCCGGAGGATCCTCCGTGCGGGCGATGGTTCTGGAGCGGCCCGGGGACGCGCTGCGGGCGCTCGACCTGGCGCCGCCCGTGCCGGGACCGCGCCAGGTCCTTCTGCAGGTGCGCGCCTGTGCCGTGTGCCGCACCGACCTGCACGTGGTCGACGGCGATCTGCCGGATCCCAAGACACGCCTGATTCCCGGCCACGAGATCGTCGGAAGGGTCGTCGGGCTCGGGCCGGGCGCCGGGCGGTTCGAGAAGGGCGACCGTCTCGGCGTGCCGTGGCTCGGCGGCAGCTGCGGGGCGTGCCCGTTCTGCCGGAGCCGGCGCGAGAACCTGTGCGACGACGCGCTCTTCACCGGGTACCGGATCGACGGCGGCTACGCGGAGTACGCGGCGGCGGACGAGCGATTCTGCTTTCGTCTTCCCGAAGAGTACGACGACGCGCGGGCGGCTCCCCTGCTGTGCGCGGGGCTGATCGGCTACCGGTCGCTCGTCGCCGCCGGCGACGCGCGACGTCTCGGTCTGTACGGTTTCGGGGCCGCGGCGCACATCGTGGCGCAGGTGGCCCGCTACCAGGGACGGCGGGTGTTCGCGTTCACCCGCCCCGGTGACGAGCAGGGCGGGCGGTTCGCGCGCGACCACGGCGCGACCTGGGCGGGTGACTCCACGCAGGCGCCACCCGAGCCCCTGGACGCCGCGATCATCTTCGCGCCCGTCGGCGCGCTGGTCCCGATCGCGCTGCGCGCCGTGGCCAAGGGCGGAACGGTGGTCTGCGCCGGTATTCACATGAGCGACATCCCGGCGCTCCCCTACGCGCTCCTCTGGGGCGAGCGGGTGGTGCGCTCGGTCGCCAATCTGACGCGCCGGGACGGCGAAGAGTTCCTGGCGCTGGCCCCGCGCATCCCCGTGCGCACGGAGATCCGATCCTATCCGCTGGAGCGGGCCAACGAGGCCTTGGAGGCTCTGCGCCGAGGCGAGGTCCGCGGCGCCGCGGTGCTGTCCATCTCCGGCTGAAGCCCAGCGCATCGTTTCGTGCTACGCTCCCGGGCTCCTGGCTCCAACGCACAAGAATCGGAGGCAACGGATGAGAGAAGCAGCGGCGATCCGCCCGGGTCCTGTCCGATCGAGCGATATCCTTCTCGTGCTGGCGGCGGCGCTTGCGCTGCTGGCGGCCGCGCCGGCGCCGGCGGCGCCGCCCTCCGGCGGCGCCACTGGGGCGGAGAGCGAGACGCATGGACCGCGTCTCGGCTTCCTGGGCGGCGGCCTCGAGGCGGAGCGCAAGGCGGAGCGGGAGATGCTGTCCGTGCCCACGCCGGAGCGCGAGCGCGCCTGGCTGCACGCGCTGACCGAGGAGCCGCACGTGGCGGGGACGCCGCAAGGGAAGAAGCTGGCCGAGTACGTGCGCGACCGTCTCGTGGAGTTCGGTCTCAAGACGGAGCTGGTGCCATACGACATCTGGCTCAACCATCCGCTGTCGGTCAGCCTGAGCCTCGTGAAGCCGGAGGCGGCGCCTCTGTCGCTGCGCGAGGCCGGGTACCTTCGCGACAAGTCGTCCTACAGCGAGGACGCGTTCCCCGGGTTCCACGGATACGGCGCCTCGGGCAAGGCGTCGGGCAAGGTCGTCTACGTCAACTACGGAACGCACGAGGACTTCGAGAGGCTCGAGTCGCTGGGACTGTCGGTGGAGGGCCGCATCGTCATCGTGCGTTACGGCAAGGTGTTCCGCGGTCTCAAAGTGAAGGAAGCCCAGATGCGCGGCGCCCGGGCGGTGATCATCTACAGCGACCCGGCCGACGACGGCTACATGATGGGAGACATCTATCCGGACGGCCCGATGCGGCCGCCGTCGGCGCTGCAGCGGGGCTCCGTGCAGTTCCTGTCGTCCGGCCCTGGCGATCCCTCGACGCCGGGGTACGCCTCGACCAGGAACGCCAAGCGCGTGGCGCGTGACCAGATGACCGGCATCCCGAAGATCCCGTCGCTGCCCCTGTCGTACGGCGAGGCGGCGAAGATCCTCGGGGCGCTCGCGGGCGACCGCGTGCCGGACGACTGGCAGGGCGGTCTGCCGTTCGCGTACCACCTCGGTCCGGGACCGGCGGAGGCCGAGATGGCGGTCGAGATGGACTACGCCATCCGGCCGTTGTACGACGTCATCGCGACGATCCCGGGCACGGCCGAGCCCGACCGTCTGGTCGTCCTCGGCAACCATCGCGACGCCTGGACGTACGGCGCGGTCGATCCGAACTCGGGCACCGCCTCATTCCTGGAGACGGCGCGCGCGCTGGCGGCGGCCGTCAAGAGCGGATGGAAGCCGCGGCGCACCATTCTCCTGGCCTCCTGGGACGGCGAGGAGTACGGCCTGCTCGGCTCGACCGAGTGGGTCGAGGACCGCGTGCCGGCGCTGCAGCAGAACGCCGTCGCTTACATCAACCTCGACTCCTCGGTGACCGGCGGCGACCTCGACGTGTCGGGGATCCCGTCGCTGCGCGACCTGGTCCTCGAGGTGGCCGGCGACATCGACGAGCCGCGCCACGGCGGCACGCTCCTGGACGCCTGGCGGGCGCGCAAGCAGCGCGAATGGGCGAAGAACGAGCCGGCCTGCCCGCGTGACGACTCGACCTTCGAGCTGCATCTGAACCCTTTGGGGTCGGGCTCCGACTACACCGCCTTCGCCGATCATGCCGGCATCGCCAGCCTGGACTTCACTTTCGAGGGCCCGTACGGCGTCTATCATTCGATCTACGACGATCTGTTCTGGATGGAACACTTCGGAGACCCGGAGTTCCTGTATCACACGGTCGCGTCGCGTCTGTACGGGCTGCTGGCGATGCGTCTGGGATCCGCCGAGATCGCGCCCTTGCGCTACGGCGCCTACGGCCGGGCCCTGTCGCGCGAGCTGGAGCTGCTGCGCCGGGACACGGTGCGCGAGCGGCGCATCTGGGAGGCGGCCCGCACCGAGCCGCGCGCCGTCGAGCCCGGCTCGCAGGCGGCGGTCGAGGCGCGCAAGAAGCCGGCGCTGGTTCCGGACCTTTCCCCCGTCGCGCAGGCGATCGATCGGCTCACCTCCAGCGGCATCGATCTGGACGCGCTGCTCGACCGGCTGCAGGAGAGTCCTCCGGCCGCACCCGACCCGCAGGCGCTGGCGCGACTCAACGACGCGATCGTCCAGGTCGAGCGCGCCTTTCTCGACAAGAGCGGGCTGCCGGGCCGTTCCTGGTTCCACCACACCCTCTACGCCCCCGGTCTGACGACCGGCTACGCGTCGTGGCCGTTCCCCGGCGTCGTCCAGGCGCTGAAGGACCGGGATGCCGAGGCGCTGCAGGCGGAGATCCGCGTCGTGGTCGAGCGCATCGATGCGGGGGCGCAGAAGGTGGCCGCGGCGCGCGACCTCGCGACCGCGATCGCCCGCCGCTAGTCTCGCGCGCCCGTCAGGCGTGCCGGAGCTGGCGGACGATTTCCCTGAACGTCGGCCGCTTGCCGTACATCAGGAGACCGAGACGGAACAGCGCGGCGGCGCCCCGGATGCCGAGATAGACGCCGGCCCCCAGGCAGAGCAGGGCGACGCCGGCGTCCCAGGCCGCGACCTTGCCGGTGCCTATCCGGATCATCATCGTGATCGGCGCGGTGAGCGGGAACCAGCCGAGGGCGCGGGCCATCCAGGTGTTCGGGTCGTCCATGATCAGCATCCAGGTCATCGCCGGGGGGAGGATGAGCGACAGCGTCCAGATCGCCGAGTACTGCTGGCTCTCGCGGGCGTTCGACCCGAGCGCTCCGGTGCCGGTCATCAGGCTGCCCATCATCAGGAAGCCGCCGATGAAGAACAGGGCGCAGAACAGGAAGAGCTTCGCATCGAGCATCGCCACCGCCGCCGCGGCCAGGAGGCTGGTGGCGAAGCTGCCGGCCGAGACCCAGACCGCGAGCTGCAGGAGACCGGCCGCCCCCAGACCGATCAGCTTGCCGAAGAGCAGGTCCTTCGGGGCCACCGACGACAGGATCACCTCGATGACGCGGTTCTCCTTCTCCTCCACCACTCCCTGCAGCAGGTAGCTGGCGCTGGTCATGAGCGACATGACCAGGATGATCGCGAAGATCCCCGGGATCGCCATGCGGGCGATGCGCATGGCGTCCCGGAGCGGCTCGACGCCGCCGTCGGCGCGCACCAGATAGGACGTCGAGGACGACTCGTCGATCGGCCGGTCGAGTCGCGACCGGACCTCCTCGGGCATCCGCCCGGCCGACAGCGATCGCCGCAGCAGCCGGACGAGGGCGCGCTCGATCCGCTCCTTGCTCAGGCTGAACGCCGAGCCCTCCGCCTGATACGTTTCGATCGCCCCCGTGGCGAGGTAATCGGCCGGGACCAGATAGACGCGCTGCACCTCGCCCTCGCGGAACCGCCGGAGCGCCTCCTCCTTCGACGGCAGGGCCACGAACGGAACCGGCGTGGCGACCTCGCGCAGCAGGGCGACCACGCCTCCCCACCGACCCCTGGCGGGCGCCAGACGGTTCACCAGCTCATCCGCGGAGCGCTCCGGCGCCGCTTCGGCGCTGTCAGACGCTTTCGCCTCCTCGATGCGCACGATGCCCGCGAGATCGACGATGCCGATCGGTTTCTGTGACGCGCCCGCCCGGCTCATGAAGTACATCGGCAGCACCCCGACCATGGCCAGGTAGATGCCCAGGAAGAACGGCATGCCGAGCGTGACGATCAGGTACGAACGGCGCTTCACCGTCGACAGGAACTCGCGCGCGATCACCACGCCGACCTTGCTCACGCCCGCTCCTTCGCGCCGCTCACGCTCCCCGCTCCATCCCGGCCGGCGCGACCAGCGGAGGCGGCGCCGGCGCGCGCGCCTGCACGGTGCGCACGAAAATCTCCTCGACCGGCATGCGGGCCACCTCGAAATGATCGACCGGGATCCGTCTCTCCTGCAGCACCGCCATCAGATCCGCCGGGCGCGTGCCGTCGCGCAGGATCACCCGCCACAGGCCGCCCTGTCTCTCGACCGCCGCGACCTGCGGCAGACCGCGCAGGTCGGCGCCCGTGCCGACCAGGACCGCCGACTGCCCGAAGCGGCGGCGGATCTCCTCGAGGTCGCCGTACAGGACCAGACGGCCGCGATCGATCATCGCCACCCGGTCACACAGCTCCTCCACCATCGGCATCTGGTGGGTCGACAGGACGACCAGCGCCCCGGCGTCGCGACGCTCGCGCAGGATCTCCTTCACCAGGACCGTGTTGAGCGGGTCGAGACCGGTGAACGGCTCGTCCATCACCAGGATCTCCGGATCGGACAGGAGCGTGCCGGCGATCTGCACTTTCTGCTGCATCCCCTTCGACAGGGAGTCGGCGCGCCGGCCGGCGACCTCCGGGAGCCCGACCCGCTCGAGCCACGCCCGCGACCGGTCGCGCGCCTGGCGGCGGGTCAGCCCCTTGAGCATGCCGAAATAGATCAGGATGTCGATCACCTTCTCCTTGCGGTACAGACCGCGCTCCTCCGGAAGGTAGCCGATGCGATCGCGCTCCGCCGGTCCGAGCGGCCGCCCGTCGAGCAGGATGCGGCCGTCGTCCGGCGCGATGATGTCGATCAGCATCCGGATGAGCGTCGTCTTCCCCGCGCCGTTCGGGCCCAGAAGACCGAACACCTCGCCCGGCCGCACCTCGAACGACACGTCGTCGACCGCCACGGTCGCGGCGTAGGACTTACGCAGGTGGGAGAACTGCAGAGCGGGCATGGCCCCGGACGGGCCTCCTTGGTCGTGCGCGTCGCGCGAAAGGCGCGCTATTATACAGGCGATGCGCCACGCTCCCGACGCGCGCGACGGTCACCCGCACCGGGACGCGCCGCTCGCCCTCCTCGCCGCCGCGCTCGCGGCCGCCGCCGCAGG
>JACXTT010006722.1_pt1 | contig 16374 bp, 11 predicted proteins | sample 9270951 | NCBI WGS metagenome assembly JACXTT01 (sample SAMN15532306, study PRJNA645909) | rock metagenome | isolation source: weathered quartz diorite | place: Puerto Rico | collected 2017-06-21 | reverse complement strand
CCTCGACGCGGCAGGCAAGTTCGCGGGCGAGCCGCAGCGCCACCGCGGTCGACGGTACGAACTTGCCGGTCTCGAGGTGGATGATGCTCTGGCGCGTGAGCCCGCTGCGGCGCGCGAGCTCGGCCTGCGTCCAGCCGGCGGCGGTCCGCCGTTCGCGCAATCGGTTCTCGAAGTCGGAAGTGCCCATGCGTGGAATGTTACAAATGCTTTACTCGAGGTGCTGCGTAGATTACACAGCCGCCCGTCCGTTTTCCAGCATACAGCCACCAGGAGGGAGCCATGCAGCGAAAGCGTATCGCCGGCGCGATGGTCGTGCTCACGCTCGCCGTGGGGCAGGTCGAGGCACGCGACCTGAGCGAGATTCTGCAAGACAAAGGGGTGATCAGCGGAGAGGAAGCCAAGGAGGCGACGAAGAGCGAGCAGCAGGCTCCGGCGCCCGCGGTCCCGGCGCTGCCCGACTGGGTCTCGCGCATCACGCCGTACGGCGACGTGCGCGTCCGCAACGAGACGTTCTTCCGTGACGGCGATCACGACCGGAACCGCGATCGCTTCCGCTTGCGCTTTGGCGCGAAGGTGAAGGCCAACGACGAGACCGAGCTCGGCTTCAAGCTCGTCAGCGGCACCGCGAGCGACCCGATCTCGAACAACGTGACCGCGAGCGATCAGTTCACGTTCAAGAACATCAACATCGCCAACGCGTACATCAAGCTCGCGCCGGCGGCCTCGATCGGCCTCGACCGCCCGTGGATCACCGTGATGGGCGGCAAGTTCGACGTCCCGACGTATCGCATCCCGGGGCCGGCGCAGCCGATGCTCGACGGCGACCTCACGCCCGAGGGCTTCTTCGAGAGCATCAAGCCGATCGAGTCGAAGAACGGGATCCTGCGCGGTCTCGCGCTGAACCTCGGCCAATGGATCTTCCAGGAGAACACGAACACGGGCGAAGGCGCGATCTACGCCTTCCAAGGGCTCGCGAACCTGGCGCTCGGTGACGTGCTGGTGAACGTGGCGGTTGGCGACTTCAAGTTCGTGAAGCCGAGCACCATCGCCGTCGCACGCAACAAGAACACGTCGCTGAACGTGACGAACACCGTGGAGCTCTCCGATGGAACGATCGTCGGCGGGCGCTCGATCGATCCCGCGAAGTTCGGTCCGAAGAAAGACGGCTTCGCCGCACCGACCGTCGACGCCGACGGCAACACGGTGCCCGGCAAGGCGATCACGATCACGCGCTACGTCAGCGACTTCAACGAGATCGACGCGGCGACCGACGTGCTCGTGCCGACGGGAATGGAGAAGTTCCCGCTGCGCTTCTTCCTCGACTACGTGAAGAACACCGACGCCGAGATCGACGACGACACGGGCTTCCAAGCCGGGGCGACGATCGGTTCCTCGAAGGACCCCGGCGATCTCTACTTCACGTACGCCTACGAGCGTCTCGAAACCGATGCCGTGGTCTCGGCGTTCTCCGAGAGCGATTTCGGCCACGACGGGGGCACCAATACGAAGGCGCACATCCTGCAAGCGGGTTACGTGCTGCTGAAGGGCGTTTCGTTCATCTCGACGGCGTACATCGACGAGCCGATTCGCAACGTCCCCGGGCGGAGCACCGAAACCGACGTGCGCTGGCAGGTCGACCTGCTCGCGAAGTTCTAGGGATCCGTGAGAGACGCGCCCGCGGCGGCGAATCGCCGCGGGCGCGCCCGGTCCTTGACCGGCGCGTGCCGGCCGGCCATGACGGCGCGATGAAGCGCCCGCGCGTCGGTTGGATCGGCCTCGGCATCATGGGGGCGCCGATGGCGCGCCACCTGCTTCGCGCCGGTTTCTCCGTCACCGCGTACAACCGCGGTGCATCGCGGCGCGAGGCCTTCGCGGCGGACGGCGGGCGCGTCGCGGAGAGCCCACGCGACGTCGCGCGTGCGAGCGACGTCGTCTTCACGATGGTCTCGGACACGCCCGACGTGGAGTCCGTCGTGTTCGGCGAGAAGGGCGTCACGGAGGGAGCGCTGTCGGGGACGATGGTGATCGACATGAGCACGATCTCCCCACGCGCGACGCAGACGATGGCCGGCCGGCTCTCGGAGCGGGGTATCCGTCATCTCGACGCGCCCGTCAGTGGCGGCGAGAGCGGCGCGATCGCCGCCACGCTATCGATCATGGTCGGCGGCACGCCGCAGGCTTTCGCCGATGCCGAGCCGCTGTTCGCCGTGCTCGGCAAACGAATCACGCATGTCGGCCCGAGCGGAGCTGGCCAGTCGACGAAGCTCGTGAACCAGGTCGCCGGCCTCGTCACCCTGGCGGCGGTCTGCGAGTCGCTCGCGCTGGCGCGTGCATCCGGCCTCGAGGAAGGGCGTGTCCTCGACGCGGTCGGCGCCGGCGCCAGCGCTTCCTGGCAGCTCTCGAACCTGGGCCCGAAGATGCTCGCCGGCGATTTCCGCCCGGGATTCCCGGTGCGACTCGCACGCAAGGATCTGTTCCTCGTGCTGGAAGCGGCCGATGGCCTCGGCCTCGATCTCCCGGTGATCGCGCTCGTCGAGCGTCTGTTCCGCGAGCTCTCGCGGATGGGGTGCGACGAGGACGGTACGCAGGCGCTGTTCCGGGTGCTCTCCAAGCGCTGAAGGGGGCGTTTCGGCGGGCCGTTCCCTGGGATGGCCCGCCCCCGGCGGGAGTGCTACATCGGCGCGGGGCACCTCGGCCGGTTCTCGGTCGCGGGCATACAACCGGACGATCGAGGAGGATCGCATGGCGTTCAGCCTGTTCCCCAAGGGGGGAACCGAGTTCTACGATTTTTTCGAGCGCCATGCCGCGAAGACCCTCGAGGGCGCGAAGCTGCTGCACGGCATGCTCTCGAACCTCCAGGATGCCGAGGCCGACGCGGCGCGCATCAAAGAGATCGAGCACGAGGGCGACGAGATCACCCACCGCGCGATGGAGAAGTTGCACTCGAGCTTCCTCACCCCGATCGACCGCGCCGACATCCACAACTTGATCAGCCGGCTCGACGACATCCTCGACCTCATCGATGCGACCGCCGAGCGGATCTGGCTCTACCGCGTGAAGGTGATCGAGACGGAAGCGGTCGAGCTCGCCGCGGTGCTGATCAAGGCGGTCACCGAGGTCTCGAAGGCGATGACGCAGCTCCGGAATCTCAAGGACCGGACCGGCATCATGGAGACCTGCAAGGAGATCAACCGCTACGAGAACGAGGGCGACCAGCTGATCCGCAAAGCGGTCGCGCGGCTCTATCTCGAGGAGTCGGACGCGATCCGCGTCCTCAAGTGGAAAGAGATTTACGACTACCTCGAGGACGCGGTCGATCGCTGCGAGGACGTCGCGAACGTGCTCGAAGGCGTGGCGCTCGAGTACGCCTGACGTGACCGACGAAATTGGGATGTTGGGTAGGGGGGTGGGGTGACGTTCCTGCTGATCGTGGTGCTCCTGCTCGTGCTGGCCGCTGAATTCGTGAACGGCTGGCACGATGCCTCCAATGCGATCGCCACGGTGGTGTCGACGCGCGTGCTGTCGCCGCGCGTAGCGGTGCTGATGGCGACGGTGTTCAACGCGATCGGTGCGTTCTCCGGCACCGAGGTCGCCGCCACCATCGGCAAGGGAATCGTCTCGACCGGGTCGATCAACCTGGTGACGGTCGCGGCCGCGATGAGCGCGATCGTCGTCTGGGACGTGCTGACCTGGTATTACGGCTTGCCGACGAGCACGAGCCACGCGCTGGTCGCCGGGCTGTCCGGCGCTGCGCTCGCCGCCGCGGGTCCGTCGGCCCTCCTTTGGGAAGGGTGGAGAAAGGTCCTAATCGGCCTTCTCTTCTCGACGTTTCTCGGCTTCTTCGCGGGCCTGTTCTTGATCTGGGTGATCCTCTGGATCTGCTCGAGATCGACGCCGGGGCGCGTTCGAACCGTGTTCGGGCGTCTGCAGGTGCTGTCCGCGATGTTCATGGCGTTCAGCCACGGCAGCAACGACGGGCAGAAGTTCATCGGCGTGTTCACGCTCGCGCTCGTGCTCGGCGGTGCCATCCCGGAGTTCCATCCGAGCTTCTGGGTCGTGCTGCTCTGCTCGATCACCATGGGCCTCGGTACGTCGGTCGGCGGGTGGCGGATCATCCGCACCATGGGCATGAAGATGGCGCACCTCGAGCCGTACCATGGCTTCGCGGCGGAAACGGCGGCGGGCGCGTGCATCGAGCTCGCGTCGCGCCTAGGCATCCCGCTCAGCACCACGCACACGATCAGCACGGCGATCATGGGCGTCGGAGCTTCGCAGCGGCTTTCGGCCGTGCGCTGGGGCGTCGTCGGGGACGTCGTCGCCGCGTGGATCTTGACGTTCCCGGTCTGCGGGGCGATCGGTTGGGCCATGGCGGTGCTGTTCGCCCGGTTCGCCTAGAGAAGCTCGTAGGGGCCGGGCCGAGAGACACCGCGGCGGACATGGCTCGGACGGGCTCCTAGTGGACAAGCGGCTTCGCGCGTTCGCCTCGACGGCACCGATGCGCTTCGCCTCCGCGCTCGCGGAGGTGGCGAACGCGATCCGCCGCCGGAGCCCGGCGCCGAAAGACCAGCCGTACTATGGACTCGACCATCCGCTCGGCGTCGGCCCGAAGCTGCTCGACCAACTGTCGGAGCTCGGCATCTTCCGCTACTACGAGCGGGTGCTCGATCTCGACGCGAGCCTCGGTGCGACGGCGCGCTGGCTCGCCCGCCGGCGCGGCTGCGAGGTCGTGAGCCTCGCGGAGTCGCCGACGGTCGCGGCGGCGAACGCACTGCTGACGCGCCGGGCCCATTTGCACGAAGCGGTGAGCGTCGTGGTGGGCGCGCCGGAAGCGATCCCGGCACCGGACGAGGCCTTCACGCACGCCTGGAGCCTCGCGCCGCTCCCGCGCGGAGAGACGCTCGCGCGCCGCGCCGCCGAGCTCTACCGGGTGGTCCGCCCCGGTGGGCATGTCGCGCTCCAGGACTGGCTCTCCGGCGAAGAGAGCGACGCGTCTCCGGGACGAGAAGGGGTGCTCCGTGTGCTTCGGGCGGCCGGATTTCGCGAGGTCCATGCGGAGCAGGCCACGGATCTCGTCGAGACCGAATCGACGATCGCCGGCATCGTGCGCGAGCGCGTGCTCGAAGCGCTCGGCCATCCGCTGCCGAGCGAGCGGAGCGCGATCGCGGCGGCGTTTCTCGCGCTCGAGGCCCGGGAGCAGCGTGCCCGGAGCGGCGAGCTCGTGCTCACGCAGATCTTCGCGCAAAGGCCTGCGTGAGCGAGCGCGCTCCCGGCTCCGGCGATCGATTGCTCCCGTATCTCGGTGCCCGCTTCGCGGCGGGGACCGGGGTCACGATGCTGCGGGCGGCGATTGCGTGGCAGGTGTTCGCGGTGTCGCATTCCGCGCTCCACCTCGGCTTGATCGGCCTCGTCCAGTTCGTCCCCGCGCTCGGCTTCACGTTGATCGGGGGCGCGGTCGCGGACTCGCGCGATCGCCGCCGTGTGATCATGCGGACGGGGCTCGTGCCGCTCGGCTGCGGCGTGGTGCTCGCCGCGGCGACGCTGTCCGGCCACGTCGGGCTCGGAATGCTGTACGCGATGGTGTTCGCGGCCGCCGTGGGGATGTCGTTCGAAGGTCCCGCGGCCTCGGCTCTGCTTCCCGCGCTGGTCGGCCGCGAGCGTTTCCCGCGTGCGGTCGCACAAGCGCAGACCACGCGCGCGCTCGCGTTCGCGACCGGGCCGGCGATCGGCGGGCTCGTCATCGGTGATGCCGGCATCGCCGCCGCCTATGCGGTCGCGGCGAGCCTCTCCGCGCTCGGGCTGCTGCTGATCTCGCGCATCGACGTGCCGTCCACCGTGACCGAGGGCCGGCGTGCCGACTGGGCGTCGATCCGCCAGGCGCTCGCGTACGTCTGGAAGAACCCGGTCGTGCTCGGCTGCATGACCCTCGACATGCTCGCCGTGATCTTCGGCGGAGCGGCGGCGCTGCTGCCGGTCTACGCGAGCGACATCCTGAGGGTGGGGGCGCACGGCTACGGCCTGCTCGCGGCCTCGCTCGATCTCGGCGCGATCGTCTGCTCGGGAGCGCTCGCCGTGCTGCCGCCGATCCGCCGCGCCGGGCCGGTGCTGCTCGGCGCGGTCGCCGTCTACGGCTTCGCGACGATCCTCTTCGGCGTGTCGCGCTGGTTTCCGCTGTCGGTCGCGGCGTACATGCTCGTCGGCATGGCCGACCAGGTGAGCGTCGTGCTGCGCAGCACGGCCATCCAGCTCGCGACGCCGGACGAGCTCCGCGGGCGGGTGAGCGGCGTGAACCTGGTCTTCATCGGCGCCTCGAACCAGCTCGGCGCCGCGGAGTCGGGGCTCGTCGCCGCTGCGACCTCGGCCACGTTCTCGGTGGTGAGCGGCGGCCTCGCGAGCGTGCTCACGGTCGCGGCGGTCGCGTGGGCGTTTCCAGCGCTCCGTCGCTACCGCTTGCCGTCGAGTGCGCCGAGCGCCGCCTGAGCCCGCGCGCGTTCAGAGCTTCGGACGCCGACGGTGCCAGTCCGTCGCGCCCTGGTAGGCATGACCCGCGGCGAGCAGCGTCGACTCGTCGAACGGCCGCCCGATCAGCTGGAGCCCGATCGGTAGGTTGCCCTGGGTGAGGCCGCAGGGGAGGGACAGCGCGGGAAGACCGGTCGCGTTGAACGGCGCCGTGCAACGGATCATCGCGAAGATGACCGGCTCTTCTGCGCCGCCGTAGCGTGCCGTGTCCTGTCCGATCTTCGCGGCGGGAATCGGCGTCGTCGGGGTGACCAGCGCGTCGACGCTCTCGAGCACGAAGCGGAACGCGCTCGTCAGCTTCCGCATCTCCTCGAGCGCGTGCGTGAGGTCGGCAGCGCTCGGGCTCGGTTGCTCGAGGATGGCGCGCACGTCCGCTCCGAACTTCTCCGGGGTCTTCAAGCGCTCTTTGTGGATGTGCTGCGCTTCGGCGAGGATCGCACCGAACACGGGCATGATCGCGGGCTCGGAGCTCGGCACGTCGACGTCCCGGACTTCGGCTCCGAGATCGCGCAGCGTGCCGAGCGCCTTCTCGACCGCCGTGGCGACCTCGCCGTCGAGGCGATCGTAGAAGTACGCGCGCGGCACGCCGATGCGCATCCCGCGCACGCCGCGGCCGAGCGCCTCGCGGTAGCGATCCACGGGCGTCCGTGCCGTCGTGGCGTCGGCGGGATCGTAGCCGGCGATCGCTTCGAGCACGATCGCCGCGTCCTCGGCGCTGTGCGCGATCGGGCCGGCGTGGTCGAACAGATAGGCGAGCGGGAAGATACCGGCCTTGCTGACGCGTCCGTACGTGGCCTTCAAACCCGTGGCCCCGCACAGCGACGAAGGGATGCGGATGCTTCCGCCGGTGTCGGTGCCGATCGTGGTCGCCGCGAGGCATCCGGCGATCGCGGCGCCGGAGCCACCGCTCGAGCCGCCGGGAATGCAGCTCGGATCCCACGGATTTCGCGTCGCGCCGAAGTGCGGGTTGTCGGTCGTCACGCCGTAGGCGAACTCGTGCGTTGCGGCCTTGCCGAGCAGCACCGCGCCCTCGTCACGGAAGCAGCGTGCGACGGTGCAGTCTTCGGTCGGAACGTGGTCGGCGAAGAACGCGGAGCCCGCCGTGGTGCGGATGCCCTGCGTCTCGCAGAGGTCTTTCAAGGCGATCGGAACTCCGTGGAGCGGACCGCGCGATCCGCCGCGGGCGATCTCGTCGGTCGCGAGGCGCGCGTCGGCGCGCGCGCGATCCGCGGTCACGGTGGTGTAGGCGTTCAGCTTCGGCTGCAGCCGTTCGATGCGCGCGAGATACGCTTCGGTCAGCTCGGTCGAGGAGACGTGCCCTGCCGCAAGCTGGCGAGCGGCTTCGGCGACCGTCCACTGGGTGAGCTCTTCGGATGCCATTCTCGGAGACCTCCGTGCCGGCGGACTGTGGCACAATCTCAAGCGGACGCGTAGGCCCCGCGCAGTCGAACTGGCGGATGCGCGGCGGAATCGGATACGCTCGAATCGGATGGAACGCGACCGCCCCGGCCCGTCTCGAAGCACCCGCGCTTGAGACCTCCGGCCCATCCGGCGCGATCGTTCTACGGCTGGAGAATCGTGGCCGTGTGCTTCGTCACGCACTGCCTGAACGTCGGCTCCGTCTTCTACAGCTTCGGCGTCTTCTTCCACCCGCTGTCGGTGGCGTTCGGCTGGACGCGGACGCAGACCTCGTGGGGATTCTCGCTGGCGGCCGTGCTGGGATCGCTCTACGCCTCGATGGCCGGGCGGATCGTCGACCGCCATGGGCCGAGGCCCGCGCAGCTTTTCGGCCTGGTCATGCTGTCGGTCGGCTTCTTGTTCCTCTCCGGCATCCAGTCGCTCACGCAATACTATCTCGGCATGGGACTCCTGGTGGCGCTCGGCTCCGCCGCGCTCGGCCCGGTGTCGAGCAACACCGCCGTGGCGCGCTGGTTCGTGCGGCGTCGCGGGACCGCCCTCGGCATCGCCACGGCAGGGATCTCGATGGGCGGCGTGATCTTCGTGCCGCTCACCCAGTGGCTGATCGACCATCTCGGCTGGCGGCACTCGTTCGTCGCGCTCGCCGTCATCGTCGCGGTGACCGGGCTGCCTCCGGTGGCGTTGTGGATGCGCCGGTCTCCGGAGTCGATGGGCCTCCTGCCGGACGGCGAGCCGATGCGTCCTTCGGTCGAGATCGGGCTCGCCGAGCGCGATCTCGAGCTTTCCGTCACGCCGTCCGAAGCGGTGCGCAGCCGCGAGTTCTGGCTGATCGCGTTCGCGTTCGGCCTCACGGTGAGCGGGCTCTCCGCGGTCCTCATCCACCAGATCCCGTACCTGCTCGACCAGGGAGTCTCGCCGACGGTCGCTTCGTGGGTGCTCGGCGGAACCGCCGCGGTCGGCGTCGTCGGCAAGCTCGGCTTCGGCTCGCTGATCGACCGCGGAGACCAGCGTCGCATCATCCTCGTCTGCTTCGCACTCCAGGCGCTCGGAGTGAGCCTCTTGTTCTTTGCGCGATCCCCGATAGTGCTGGGGGCGTACGTGCTGCTGTACGGGTACGCGATGGGGGGGAACGCCACGCTGCAGGCGACCATGGTGGGGGAATGCTTCGGACGTACCCATTACGGAGCGATCGCGGGCCGCATGAGCCCGGTGATCGTGACGTTGCAGGCGCTCGGCGTGCCGTTCGTGGGTTGGGTGCACGACCGCACCGGCAGCTACCGGATCGCGTTCGTCACGGTGCTGGTGACGACGCTGGTCGCAGCCGTCGCGGTGACGGGGATCCGGCCGCGGCGGCCGCTGCTGCGGGAGGCGTCTTGAGCACCGGCCGGCGCCGGTTTCGATCGTTCGCGCTCTCGCTCGTCCTGTCGTTCTCGGTCGCGTCCGTGGCTCGTGCCCGCGAGAACCTCGGCACGGAACGGCTGCTCGCGGACGTGATCCAGCAGGGCGTGATGGAGCGGGACGGAACGCTCGTCCCGGGGCAGGGCTGGGCCGTGCTACCGCAGATCGGCTACAGCCCGGACAAGGGCCCGAACGCCGGGATCAAGTTCACCGACCGCAACGTGACGCCGGCGCGCATGACGGTCGATCTCGACGCGAACTACGCGCTGAAGCGCCAGCAGAGCATCTCGCTCGGCGTGGTCGCGCCGCACTTCCTCGACGACATGTTGATCTTCGCGATCGAGGGCGAATCGCTGTTCGACCCGACCAAGGAGTTCTTCGGCATCGGCAACAACTCGGTCGGGCCCGATCCGCTGTCGACGCACGAGTATCAGCTGATCTCCGCGCTCGGCACGATCGCCGTGCGTCCGTTCTCGCGGCTGACGCTCGCGATCACGGGAGGCTTCACCGACGTGCGCATCCGCCGCGGCCAGCTCGAGGACGGGCATCCTTCCACGGTCCAGGCGTTCCCCGATCTCGTCGGCGTCCATGGCGGTCGCACCAGCCCGCTCGCGTTCTCGCTCGTCTTCAACAATCGTGAGGAGATCACCCGGCCGACGCGAGGCTGGAACCTGATCGCCAAGATCCAGCACGTGAACCGGAGCCTCGGCAACGACTTCCATTTCACGCGCTACATCCTCGACGCGAGCTACCTGTATCCGCTGATGACGCGTCGGCAGGTGCTCGGCCTTCGCGTCGGCGGCGAATACATCGACTCCAAACGGAATCAGATCCCGTTCTTCGAGCTCTCCGCGCTGGGCGGCGCGCAGAGCCTGCGCGGCTTCTTCCTCGACCGTTTCCTCGGCAAGGCGAGGATCATGATCAACGGCGAGTATCGGCTGAAGGTGCTCGACTTCGACTTCTTCGACATCTGGCACGTACGCATCGACGGCGTCGCGTTCGGCGACATGGGACGGGTGTTCGTCGGCGGCTCCGACTTGTCGAACGAATTCCGCCTGAACCGCGAAACCCTTCCGCACGTGTTCAAGGACTTCCGCTACAGCTACGGCGGCGGTACGCGGATCGCGCTCGGCGAGGCGATCCTGGCGCGGATCGACGTCGGGTTCTCGAACGAGGAGACCGGGCTAGTCTACCTGACCTTCGGCCACACGTTCTGAGGGCTCGGGATTCGCGAAGTGCTCGCGGTAGATGCGCAGCACGACCACCAGCGTGGCGAGCAGCACGGGGCCGACGAAGATCCCGACCGGGCCGTAGGCCTGAGCGCCGCCGAGGATCCCGAAGAGCAGCAGGAACGCCGAGACCTCGGCCTTGTTGCCGATCAAGATCGGCCGCAGCAGGTTGTCGAGCAGGCTGACCACGAACACGCCCCAGGCGAGCAGGAAGAGGCCGCGCTCCCACTCGCCCTGCGCGAACAGGTAGGCCATCGCGGGGATCCACACCAAGGCGGCACCACCGAGCGGCACGAACGAGGCGACCGAGGACGCGATGCCGAGGAAGAGCGCGAACGGCAGCCCGAGGAACCAGAACGCGAGTCCCGCCGTCACGCCCTGCATCGCGGCGGTGACGACCATGCCTTGCACCACCGCGGACACGGTCTCGTAGAGCCGGCCGAAGATGCGGTCCTTGTGCTCGGTCTCCATCGGCAGCAGGTCGCGGAACGACTGGTAGATGCCGCGCCCGTCGCGGAAGAAGAAGAACAGCACGACGAGCATCATCGCGAAGTCGATCACGAAGCTGACCACGTTGCCGGCGATCACGCCGAGCTGGGCGACCAGGTATTCCGTGCCGCGCTGTGCGCCCTGCATGCCGAGGTCGCCGAGGTCGATCCGCTCGCGAAGCTCCTCCGGGAGCGCGCGACGGACGATCTGCGCGATCCGATAGTTCTGCAGCGATTCGAACCAGCTGCGCGCCTGACCGGATTGGGTCTTCTCCTGCAGCGCACGGTACAGGTTCTGGCCCTGGCCCACGGCGACGCCGCCGATCGTCGCGATCGGCCCGGTGACGAGCAGCGCGACCAGCAGCGTCATGGCGAGGGCCGCCAGCCACGGCCTGCGGACGCGCACCAAGGTCTGCCGGTAGAGCGGGAAGAACGTGAGCGCGAGCATCGCCGCCCACGCGATCGGCGCGAGGAAGTACGAGAAGATGCGGTACGCCTCGCGCAGAAGGAGCGCGAGCACGAGGAAGAAGAAGACGGTGAAGAGGTTCTCGCGCGACACGCGGCGACTTCTAGGGGCGTGATCTCGGCATCGTCAAGCCGCGGACTCGCTCCGCGCGGCGCTCAGTCGCAGACGAAGGCGAAGTCGGCGCCGCAAAGCGGCCCAGCGCCGGCCTCCTGCTCCACCTCGACGGCGAGCTCGGATCCGGACGGGACCTCGACCGTGACGCCGGCGGACGCGCAGGTCTCGTTCACCGCCGTCGCGGAGCATGCGAGCGCGCTCCGCTCGCCGTTCACGATCAGGCGGAACGTGCGTCGGCCCGGGCTGCCGGCGGGCCCACGAGCGCGCGCCGTGAGGCCGCGTGCGGTGCACGCGGCGTTCGCCGAGAGCGTCGCGACCGCCTCGGCCGTGCACGGGGGATGGAGGCACGGGGCGCCGGCCCCGGACGTGCCGCTCGCCGGGCCGAACGCGTCGAGCGCACCCGTCGGGCACGCGTCTCCACGTCCGAGCACGATCCTCGAGCTGAGCGCGGCGGATGCCGACGTGGCCGCGATGCTCGGCGGCAACACCACGGGCGCGTAATAGCCGACCACGTCGGCGACGAGATCGACCGCCTGCGTCGCGAAGACGCTGAAGTCCGACCCCGCGGCATCCTGGCGCACGCTGGTCGCCACTTCGTTCGCGACGTTCAGGTTCGGTGAGAGAGCCTGGAAGTTCAACGTCGAGGCCTGTGGCATCGCTTGATCGGTGGCCCACGCGCGGAGGTTTCCAGCGCCGGCGGGGTTGACCGCGACCAGGTTCAGCGCCAGCGCGGCGACGCCGCTCCCGAACCCCGGTAGCGCACATCCGCTCGCCGAGCCGCCCTGCGCAGACAGGTCTCCGTAGATATCGAACGAGCGTGTCTGGTTCGCCGCGAACCGTTGGGCGTGGATGCGTGTGTCGACGAGGCGGCAAGGTGCAATCGTGGTCAGAGTCCGCGGAGCGGCCGCCACGGTGGGGAGAGGCGTCGGCGTGCTCGTGCCCGTCGGAGTCGCGGTCGGGGTCACCGTGGCGGTCGGCGTCGGAGTGCCGGTGGGCGTCGCGGTTGGAGTCACCGTCGGCGTGAACGTCGGCGTGGGGGTCGGCTGCAGCGCCACGCACGCCGGGTTCGCAGCGGCACGCGACAGGACGTAGTCGTGCATGCGCGTCGATTCCCGCGAGGCCGCGATTCCGTAGGGGTGGTTCTGGCCGAACGTGAAGGTGATGTTGCCCATTCCCCCCGGATACAGGTCGCAATAGCTCATGATCGTGCCGTTGCCTGTGCCCTGGGTGCCCCCGTTCAAGCTGCTCGTACCCGGAAGGCTGTAGGACGGCCCCTGGTAGCAGGTGAATCCGCTCCCGGCCGGGGGATTGTTCTCTCGGTCGCAGATGTCGATCGGATTCGGGTCGCCGCCGATGCCCTGGTAGCAATGCGTGTGCGGCGAGTTGAAATTGTGGCCGATCTCGTGGCTCACGGCCTTTACGTCCCAGACGACCTGAGGGTTGGCCACGTCGAAGCGGCCGTCCATCGCGCCGGTGTAGCTGAAGTCGCCACCGTACGGCTCGGTCGTCGTGGGTAGGCCCGTGCAGCTCACCGGAAAGCTGAACGGTGCTCTGCAGATGGCACCGAGCCAAGCGAGACCGCCGCCGGTGTTCCGCCCGCTCATCATGTGGACCAGCGTGCGCGAGACGTCGGCGTGATTCAGGTTCCAGTAGCGGCCCAGCTCGTACAGCGCGCAGTCGCTGGTCGTGGTCACCCAGGGATCGCTCGCGGTCGTCCAGATGCTGAGCGACGAGATCTGCAGCGCGGTCTCGATCTCCGTCACGTACGGTGACGACGCGTATGCGATCACGTCGCCGACGTAGTTCGTGAGCTTCGTCGGGTCGTTGAACTTCTTGTAGAGCTCGAAGTCGGTCTCGACCGCGATCCGGGCGGTGTAGGCGGCGTTCGCGAACGCGCTGGTCTCGCCCACGGTGCTGGCGGCCGGCTCCGGATGCGACGACGGCGGAGACGGCGGGAGACGCTCCACGTCGCACTGGAAGCCCCGCGCGTTCTTCGGAGCTTCGCTCACGGCGTCGATGGCGCGTGCCGTGAGCCCGCGACCTCCGCCGTGATCACCGCCCAGCACGTAGGCCTTGCCGTCGTCGAAGACGAGGCCACGGACCTCACCGCTCTCGAGAGCACTCAGCACCGCCGTGGATCCGGGTCGCCCGTCGACCGTGCCCCGCAAGTAGGCGTTGGCGGGCACCGGCAAGGTGGACTCGCCCGCATCGCCGTGAACCGTGATCACCGCATCCGACGTGAACGCCTCGAACCGCTGGAGCGAGAGGTCGACACGCGCGGATCCCGGCGTCAGCGTGACGCCGCGAACGCGCAAGGCCGCGCCTTTGGGAAGCGTCCGTGCGGATGCCGAGATCGCAGCCCCGTCGAAGGCCACGTCTGCCGCGGGCGCGCTGGACGCGCAGAGCGCGAGTACGGCCGACGAGAAGGCGAGAACGCGCACGAGGAAGAAGACCCCGAAGACGTTCTCGCGTGACACGCGAGGGTTCTAGGGGCGTGATCTCGCGATCGTCAAGCCGCGTGGGGGCGAGGGTCAGCGACAGACGAAGGAGACGTCGGCACCGCAGAGCGGGCCCGCTCCGGCGTCTTGCTCGACCTCGACCGCGAGCTCCGATCCCGGAGGTACTTCGACCGTGACGCCGGCGGAATCGCAGCTCTGGTTCATCCCCGCCGTCGAGCAGCCGAGGACGCTACGCTCGCCGTTCACGATCAGTCGGAACGTGCGCCGGCCGACGCTGTTGGCGGGACCCTGCGGACGCGCCGAGAGTCCTCGGGCCGTGCACGCCACGTTCGGCGACAACGTGGAAACGGCATCGGCCGTGCACGGAGGATGGAGGCACGGCGCGGCGGCGCTCGTCGTTCCGTTCGCCGGACCGAACGCGTCGAGCGCGCCCGACGGGCAGCTGTCGCCACGTCCGAGCACGATCTTCGAGGCGAGCGTGCTCGCGCCTGCGCTCGGCATGGCGTCGAGTGCGCTCGCGACCGGGGTCGAGGTCGACGAAGCCACGGGCTCGCCCCCGGCCGCGGGGCCCGAAGCAGCGTAGTAGCCGACCACGTCGACCACGAGATCGACTGCCTGGCTCGCGAACACGCTGAAGTCTCCCCCCGGAGCATCCTGGCGGACGCTGGTCGCGATCTCGTTCGCGACGTTCAGGTTCGGCGAAAGCGCCTGGAAGTTCAGCGCCGAGGCCGACGGCATCGCCTCGTCGCTCGCCCACGAGCGTAGATTTCCCGCGCCGGCAGGATTCACCGCCACGAGGTTCAGCGCGAGCGCGCGGAGCTGTGCGACTCCGCCGAGGAACGCCGGCAGTCCGCAACCGGTCGCGGATCCGCCCTGCGCGGAGAGGTCGCCGTAGATGTCGAACGTGCGCGTCTGGCCGGCCGTGAAGCGCTGGGAGTTGATGCGCGTGTCGACGAGCCGGCACGGCGCGATCGTGGTCAGCAGCTGCGGATTCGCCATCACCGTCGGCAGCGGCGTCGGCGTCTCGGTGGGCGTGAACGTGGCGGTCGGCGTCGGCGTGATCGTCGGCGTCAACGTGGGAGTGCTCGTCGGCGTGTTGGTCGGCGTATTCGTCGGGGTGCTCGTCGGCGTCTGGGTCGGCGTGTTCGTGGGAGTGTTCGTCGGCGTTTGGGTCGGCGTGTTCGTCGGGGTGTTGGTCGGCGTCAGGGTCGGCGTGTTCGTCGCCGTCGGAGTTCGCGTCGGGGTGTTCGTGGCCGTCGGCGTCAGGGTCGGTGTGTAAGTCGGCGTCAGGGTTCGTGTCGGCGTCATGGTTGGCGTCGGAGACGGCGCCTGGAATGCGACGCATTGAGCGTTGGAGGCCGCCGTGTTGACCACGAACTGGTGCATCAGCGTCGACTCGCGCGACGCCGCGATCCCGTACGGATGGGTCTGTCCGAACGTGAGGGTGATGTTCGCGTACGAGCCGGTGAGCAGATGGCAGTAGCTCATCAGCGTGCCGTCGCCGCCGTCCGGGGAACCGCCCGTCAGGCTGTTGATACCGGGCAGGGTTTGCGGCCCCGCATAGCAGGTATGTCCGTCGGCCGCGGGCGGAGTCGGGGAGGCCTCGGCTCCGTTGCATGCGTCGATCGGGTTCGAGTTCCCGGCAATTCCCTTGTAGCAGTGGGTATGCGGCGAACCGAAGTTGTGGCCGATCTCGTGGCTCACCGCGATGATGTCCCACAGCGACAGGGGATTGGCGAGGTCGTAGCTGCCGTTCATGCTTCCCGTGTAGCCGTAGTCGCCGCCGTACGACTGAACCGTGGTCGGGAGGCCCGTGCATCCGGTCACCGCGAAGCTGAACGATGGGGCGCACAGCGCGCCGATCCACGCGACGCCGCCCCCCGTCGGCCGGCCGCTCATCATGTGGACGATCGTGCGCGAGACTCCGGCGTGGTTCTGGTTCCAATAGCGCCCGAGCTCGTAGAGCGCGCAGGAGCTCTGCGTGGTGGCCCAGGGATCGGCGCTCGTCGTCCAGATGCTGAGCGATGAGACGACGAGCGAGGTCTGGATCTCCTTGACGTAGATCGTCGACGAGTACGCGATCACGTCGGCCACGTAGTTCGCGAGATTCGTCGAGTCGTTGAACTTCTGGTAGAACTCGAAATCGGTCTCGACCGCGACTCGCGCGGTGTACGACGCGGTGGTGTACGAGGTCGTCGCTTCCGGGCCCGACGCGGCGGTCGGGCCCTTCGGCAGGACCGGCGGGGAGCGAAGGTCCTCCGCACCGCCTTTAAAGCCCGTCCCCC
>JACXTT010006721.1_pt1 | contig 16375 bp, 15 predicted proteins | sample 9270951 | NCBI WGS metagenome assembly JACXTT01 (sample SAMN15532306, study PRJNA645909) | rock metagenome | isolation source: weathered quartz diorite | place: Puerto Rico | collected 2017-06-21 | reverse complement strand
GCCAGCATCAGGCGGCGGCGCTCCACCGACATGCTGTCCGGCATCACCAGCACCAGCTTGTAGCCCTTGACCGCGGCCACCATGGCCAGGCCGATGCCGGTATTGCCCGAGGTCGGCTCGATGATGGTGCCGCCCGGCTTGAGCACGCCGCGGCGCTCGGCGTCTTCCACCATCGACAGCGCGATGCGGTCCTTGATCGAGGCGCCGGGGTTGCTGCGCTCCGACTTGATCCAGACCTCGTGGCCGTTGCCGAACAGCCGGTTGATGCGGATATGCGGGGTATTGCCGATCGTCTGCAGGATGTTCTGGACCTTCATCTTGTTCTCCGTGGCGGGCGCGATGCCGCAGGCCTGTAAGGCGCGGCCATCGCAGGATCGAATGACGGGACGATTCTAGAGCAAAGCGCCGCGCAGGCGGAACGCTTCATGCCAGGACCGTATCGTTTGCAATGCCCTCAATGTTCGAACTTCAGCGTAGGGCACTGAAGGAAGTACAGATAGGCAATCAGGTACGCAGGACCCAGCGCGAAGATGAGGACAAGAATCTGCGCGTAGATTTTGGTCACTAGCCAGCTCGTCCCCGTCCCTGCCTTAAATGATCTTCATATCAGAAATAAACAACAACCGCCTGATGCGACATAGCGTCGTCAAAGAGCTCACGCCTATGGCACCATGCGGACTAGTCGTATGACTATGCCGACATAGGTCTCCGCTTGTAGCTCGACGGGCAAGGCGCCCATTGGAAGCCAACATGAAGACTGAGCAGCCCAAACGCTATATCGCCTTGCTCGTGGCCGTCTACGTGTCTTGCGGATTCGCGTATATCGCCTGGCGCGTAGGAACCATCAACATGGACGCGCCGTGGCTGTCTCTGCCGCTGTATGCCGCTGAAGTCTACGGTTATCTGAGCGGTCTTCTGTTCGTGCTGATGACCTTTCGGCTCAGCGTGCGGGAGGTAGTACCGCCGCCAGCGGGACTGACGGTCGATGTGTTCGTACCCACTTACAACGAGTCCGTGGACCTGCTGCGCCGTACGCTGCTGGCGGCCACGCGGATGGAGTACCCGCATGTTACCTGGCTACTGGATGACGGCCGGCGGCCAGACATGCGCAAGCTGGCCGAGGATTTGGGCTGCCGCTACCTCGCCCGCGATAACAACTTCCACGCCAAGGCCGGCAACCTGAACCACGCGCTGCAGTTCTGCGAAGGCGAATTCATTGCGATCTTCGACGCCGACCATGCCCCTCGCAAGGACTTCCTGGTGAAGACACTGGGATTCTTCCGCGATACAGACGTTGCGTTCGTGCAGACACCGCAAGACTTCTTCAATATCGACTCGTTCAACCACCGCATCGGCAAGAAGCGGGTCTGGGATGAGCAGGCGCTCTTCTTCAAAGTCATACAGCGCGGCAAGGACGCACTGAATGCGGCATTCTTCTGCGGCAGTTGTGCGGTTATCCGACGTTCCGCGGTGGAGAGAATCGGCGGCTTCGCCACCGAGACCGTTACGGAGGATGTCCATACGGCCGTCAAGCTGCACAAGCTGGGATTCAAGTCTGTCTACTACGCCGAATCACTTGCCTTTGGCCTGGCGCCGCACAGCATTGACACCTACCTGAAGCAGCGCATGCGTTGGGGAATGGGAGCGATGCAGGTGTTCCGGCGCGAAAGAATTCTTTTCAGCCGGGGCCTGACGCTGGGCCAGCGACTCAATTATTTCGCGTCGGCACTTTTCTTCTTCGAAGGTTGGCAGAAACTTGTTTTCTTTCTGACACCGCCGGCAGTATTTCTCTCGGGCGACCTACCCATAGTCTCATCGCTCAGCACCTTCCTGCTGCTGTTCTGCCTGTACTACCTGCTGTCGATGTTGGTTCACCTTGAGCTGGGACGCGGCTACAACTCGATGCTTCTCAGCGAGCAGTACGCCATGGCTCGATTCTTTGCCTTCATGTCAACGAGCGTTGGACTGTTTCGTCGCAACATCCCGTTTGCCGTGACCGACAAGCAGCTTTCCGATACTGGCAGGATGTGGCTCTGGATGTCGCCGGTGCTGGTGCTGGCGGGTATTACGGCAATCAGCGTGCCGACAGGCCTGTACCGGATGCATACAGGAAGCATTCCGGTCGGTGCAGGCGTCGTCACGCTCATATGGACCTGCGCGACCCTTCTCACGGCAGCGATGGTGATCGTGTACGCTCATCGCCATGCAAGCAACCGCCGCACCGAGTACCGCTTCCCGCTGCGGCTGCCGATCACGCTGACCCTTGATGGCAAGTCATACCTTGGCTTGACATCGGACCTTTCCCCCAACGGCGCGCTTTACATCGGGGAACCAATTCCAACGTTATCCCTCGGCGACACGGTAAACATAGCCATCCACCTGCCCAATCTAATCGTATGCGATGCGGCGGTGGCGACGTTCGTCAACCGATCTGCGGCGTGGGCGGCAAAGGCCGCGGCGGGCGTCGCCGGGGAGGCCGCAGTGGGACTGCGCTTTAACTGGGATGCGCAGGGCAACACCGGCGCACTCGAGACGTTCCTGTACGGCAGTCGGCTGCAGCTCGAAATGGGCAACCTTTCCGAAATTGAAATTCCGCCGCTTACTCGCCTGGCTGAATTGCTGAGCCGTGACGGGGGCGCGCCACTGCTGACCCAGAACTGGGCGCCGGGACTGCTGATGCAGCCGCTGCGCGCCGGTGTGTTGCCGGTGGTCATCGCCACGATCGAGGGCGCGGCGCCGCTGCTGTTCAGCAGCATCGAACTCGATCTGGACACTGGTGCCACGTTGCGTCGTACGACGAAAGGCATGGCCACGGAACATACGGTCAGGCTGACGCCCACGGGCAGGCTAGCGACGCCAACCGGCGATTTCCACCTTTACAACATTGCGCCGCACGCTACGACGGTATGAAAGAAAAAAACATGACGCAGGACACGCGCAAGAATATTCGGGCCGACCGTGCTCTCGCCATCGTAACCCTCTGTGGCGCGGCCATCGTCCCGTTGCCGGCTATGGCGGGCACGTTGTTCGGCGGGGCAAGCTTCGCCGGTGGAGGTGAGCGTAGCGAATACGCTGGTGTCACCGGAAATTGGCTGCCCGTGTCCTTCCTCAGCCAGAAGCTCGTCGTCAGCGACTACCACTACAAGTACGGCTCGAACGGCACGACGGTGTCAGTGAACGGGCAATCGGCCGAGGCGGCGCTTGGCGTACAGAAGGGCTGGGAGACCGGCTGGGTTGAAGCCACGGCCGGCGCGCGCTATCGCTACAATCGCGTGTCGCCAGAAGGCGCCGATAACCGTGTCGACGGCGGCGAATGGGGCCTGGCATTGACAGTCCTCGGCCAGCAGGAGTTCGCGAAACACTGGGCCGTCAACGGGATCGCGAGCTACAACATCGGGCCTAAGGCGTATTGGGCGCGCGGCCGGATTCTCTACAAGATTTTCGGCGATGCGTGGGCCGGAGCGGAGCTCATCAAGCATGGCGATCCGTTTTACCACTCCACGCAGGGCGGTCTGGTGCTGACCGGCATCTCGCTCGGCCAGACCGTGAAGCTTGGCTTCTATGGTGGCGTCAAGAAGACCGGTGGGCAGCCGCGCGCATTCTATGGCGGGCTGGAAATCAGCAAGGCGTTCTGATGGCGCTTGTGCCGCACACATACGGCTGCGGGGCGGCGCATGGCGTTCCTGTTGACGGAAATCCCCAAAAAATAAGCTAACTATTTGATTCCATTGACATGGAACGTTAGGCTGAAGTTGTTGGCCGGCATTGGCACCGGCTCGTCGCAGCGCATGCCCTGTGCCTCGCCCAGCGCGATCACGGCTTCCATGTCGCGCACGCCCCAGTCGGGGTCGGTAGCGCGCAATTGCGCGTCGAAGGCCGCGTTGCTGGGCGCCGTATGCGCGCCGCCGCGGCGATAGGGGCCGTACAGGAACAGCACGCCGCCAGGGCCCAGCAGCTTGCCGGCGCCCTCGAACAGCGCCTCGGCCGCGGCCCATGGGGCGATATGGATCATGTTGATGCACACCACCGCATCCGCGGCATCGATGCCCCACGGCTGGCGGCATACGTCCAGCGCCAGCGGCGCGCGCACATTGGCCAGGCCCGCATGCGCGGTCCAGGCAGCGATCGACGCGCGCGCGGCGGCTTCCGGATCGCTTGGCTGCCAGGTCAGTCCCGGCAGCGCTGCGGCGAAGTGCACGGCGTGCTGGCCGGTGCCGCTGGCAATTTCCAGTACCGTGCCGCTGGCGGGCAGCACATTGCGCAATACCGCAAGGATCGGCTCGCGGTTGCGCTCGGTGGCGGGCGCCATGCGGCGTGCGTCGGGGTCTTGGGTCGAGCCGGTCATGATGGCATGCTCAGCGGGAGAAAGCGCCTAGCGTAGCAGAATCGGCCTGCCGGGGGTGCGCCGCCCTGAGGGGCAGCGTGTCAGCTGATGAAGGGCGGCAGCCTGGGCAGGATGCGATGCTGCTGTACCTCAACGGCGCCCCGGGATCCGGTAGATCAAGCGCTCAAACTTGCGCGTCGTGGCCTGGCCCACTACCGTGCCGCCAAGCGACTCTGCGATCCGGCGGCTGGGCCAGTTCTGTTCGGCCACGGGATAAACCAGGTGCGCCGGCGACAGGTTGTCCTGCGCCCATTGCGCCAGCGCGGTGACCGCTTCCAGGCCGAAGGCATGGCCGTGGCAGTCCTCGCGGATCCAGATGCCGAGTTCCGGCGCGGGCGTGTCGGCGTGGTGCAATCCCGCCAGCCCCAGGAACAGCCCGTCGTCGGCACGCCGGATGGTGAGCACGAACTCCGAGCCTCGCGCCATGCCTGCCAGCCAGCCTTGCCACACGGCTTCGAAAGCCGCCGGGGAGGGTGACGGCTCCCAGTCCATGAATCGCGCAAGCGTCGGGGTGATGCAGGCAAACGCCTCGGCTGCGTCGTCGCCACGAAAGGGCAGCAGGCTCAGGCGCGCGGAGTGGATGTGCGGAAGCTGGTCAGGCATGGCGGGCGGGAGGCTGGGCATGATGCCGGAGTTGCCATGTTAGACGATCGTGCCCCAACAAAAAACGGCGGGCCGAAGCCCGCCGCCCTCATCCTGGCACTGCGCGACGCGTCAGGCCTTGGCCAGCCTGACGCCGGTCGGATCGGCCGTCAGGTAGCCCACGGCGGCACCGAAGCGGTCCTTGTAGTTGGCCATCACCTTCGCTTCAAGCGCGGGCCGGACCTTGTCGTGCAGCGGCGTCTCCCAGTCGCCAACGTGCTGGAAGTTGCTCATCACGTAGGTCCAGCCGTTGATCTCGTCCACCGCGTGCAGGCCGGTGGATTCGGCGCCGACCGGGCACGACAGCACGCGGCTGAGCACCTTGGTATCGACGTTGTACGCCCACAGGAAGTTGTTGACATGGGTGTTGCTGTCCTCGCCGACAAACAGCGTGCGCAGCTTTTCCGAGAACTTCAGGTTGTCGGGCGTGGCGACCTTGTCGGGGTTGGCAAAGTTGCCCAGCGCATCCTGCTGCTTCATCTTGCCGCCGCCCAGGTCTTCGCTGACCAGCGCCGGCACCGCCGCCATGTCGACTGGCACCCATTCGCTGCTGATGGCCGTGCCGGTCTTGTCGGCCTGGCCGCCCTTTAGGTTCAGCTCATAGACCGCGCCGGAGTACGGGCCTTCCACCTGGATGTCACCGGCGTTGGCGGCGTTGCCCGTGAGCATGCTCGACTCGATGCGCGACATCGCCGAGTAGGCCTTCTTGTCCTTGATGTTGACCGTGGTGCCTTCCATCTTGGTGAAGCCCAGGCTGCCGCCGACCAGTGCGGCGTAGCGGTGCGTTTCCAGGAACGCCGCCGCCTTTTCCATGCCCGGCATCAGCTTCACCCAGTTCGGCTTGCCGTTGTAGATGATGCGGCTGTAGCTGACGTCAGCCGGATCGGTGGTCTTGACGTCCATGATGTCGGCCAGCTTGATGCCGCCGTCGACCAGCGCGCGGATTTCGGCACTGGTGGCGCTGCCCAGCCGGATCCACGACAGCGTGGCGCTGCCCGGGCCCACGCCCGAGGTCTGGTGCCACTTGGCGACGTACAGCGTGCCGGACGACAGGTCGCGGGCGCGGTCGGCGATAAACAGGAACAGCCCGCCGTTGGTGGCATCGTCGCCCATCAGCACGGTGCGTTCGTCGGGCATGACCTGCACCAGCTCATGCGAGATGCGGCCCAGGCAGTAGTGCTTCTTGATGGTGCCGGTACCGTCCGGGTTGACCGTGACTTCCGGCAAGTGGCCGTAGTTGTAGGCGTTGGCGCGCGCCGGGTCGCCGTACAGGTTCTGGCTGTAGCCCTGCAGCTGCGTGACCGCGCTGGCGTTCAGCAGGTCGGTCTCGTACTCCTCGCTCGACAGGTGGGTGTTCCACGGCGACAGGCTGGCGCCGCAGGTGATCCACAGGCCGTTGACGCCCGAGGTGTCGACGTTGTGGTACTTCACCGCGGTCAGCTTGCCGGTGGCCGGGTCCTGGTCCAGCGTCACCACGGCGATCGGCGACGGCAGCAGCCCGTACATGCTGACATTGCCCTGGTTGCGCGTGGTGTACTCGAACTGCACCACCGCAAACACTGTCTTGCCCTTGACGCCGGGCACGGTCGGGTTGGCCAGGGTCAGCAGCGAGCTGCCGTCTGGCGCGTCGGAGAAGAACTGGCGTTCCTTGCCGGCCACGGAGGTGTCCATGATCGGCTTGTTGTTGATGTCGTAGTAGCCGCCGGCCAGGATGGTGCCGCCCTTGCCGTCGGGCAGGGTGTCGCCGGTAATGAAGAACGGCTGGTAGGCCAGCTTGTAGGTCTGGCTGGTGCCGTCGCTGAATGACACCTTGAGGCTGGAGCCCACCGTGGTGGTCGCCATGGCGTCCGGCGTGGCCAGCGTCGGCGCGCTCATGCCAACGAATTCGGCCGTGGTGAACGTGGCGGCCTGGGCCGGCGGAAGCGGCGCGGCGACAGCGTCGTCGCCACCGCCGCAGCCTGCCAGCAGGCCGGTGGAGGCAAGGCCAAGCGGCAGCATCGGCGCGCCGGCCAGGAGCTTCAGGGCCTTGCGGCGGCCAGCATTGGGTTGTTCAAGCATGTTCTCGATCCGGGGAAGAGGAAGGCATATGTTGTTCACTGCGTATTTGCGCCGGACCCGCGGGCGGGACCGGGCACCTGTTGGCACAGGCGGGCGGCGGGCGGCATTGCGCATGGCCGGAGCGGATCGTAGGCGCAGTTTGTGACAGCAAGTTGACGATACGACACAAAAGCGGTGCTTTCGGCCTGGCCCCGGATGCCGCTGCGGTACACTCGCCCTTTGCATCCGCGGCTCCACAGGCGCGGATCTGTTGAATGCCGGCAGCCGCCGTTTCTGCCCCCTTCCGCCCTTCCGCTTGCCCACTTACACGCTAGCCACCCCCGTCCAGGCCGAGATCGAAATCCGCAAGAGTCGCTTCCTGGCACTGGCGCTGCCCGTTGCCGACCGTGACGCCGCCATGGCGGCGCTGCAGGCGCTGCGCGCCGAGCACCCTACCGCCACCCACGTGTGCTGGGCATTGCTGGCTGGCGGCGCCTCGGGTATGTCCGACGATGGCGAGCCCTCCGGCACCGCCGGCCGGCCCATCCTGGAAGTGCTGCGCCACCATGACCTGGACGGCGTGCTGGCGGCGGTTGTGCGCTATTACGGTGGCGTCAAACTGGGGGCCGGCGGGTTGGTGCGCGCTTACACCGATGCCATCGCGGCCGCGCTGAAAACGGCCGAGCGCGTGGAACGCATCGCTTACGGCACCCTGACGGTGTCCGTCGACTATGCCGATGAGCCGCGCGTGCGCCGCTGGCTCGACTACGACGCACAGCCGGGCTGCACACTGGCCGACACCGCCTATGGCGCGCAGGCCACGCTGGTCCTGCGCATGCCCGCAACCCAACTCGACGCCGCGCGCGACGCCCTGCGCGACGCGACCCACGGACGCGCCCAATTCCCGGAAGCGGAGGACGAGGCCCATGGCTGAACGCGAGCCGGTGGCGCCGGACGATCGCGCGGAATTCACCGCAAGCGTGCTGCCAGGCAATACCCGCTTCGCCGCGCCGGCGGAGTTGAGCCTGCTGGAAGCTGCCTTGCTCGAAGGCGTGGCGCTGCCCAACTCCTGCCGCAACGGCACCTGCCGCGCCTGCGCCAGCCGGCTGCATGCGGGGACGATCCGCTATCGGATCGAATGGCCGGGGTTGAGTCTGGATGAGAGGGAAGAGGGGCTGATCTTGCCGTGTGTGGCTTGTCCGGCCAGTGATGTGGTGTTTGAGCCGGTAAGTCTTGGGTAGGCGTTCAGATCAGGCGGACAGGCCCGGGGTACTGGGCAACGAGCTGGTCCGATGTCAGCAGCGTAATGCCCTCGACAGTCGCCTGGGCCACCAGGAGCCGGTCAAAGGGATCCGTGTGAATCGGAGGAAGGCAATCAATCGCCACCGCGTGTTCGCTGCCGATCGGCAGCTCGCTGTAGCCGTTGTCGATCAAGCCTCTGCGCAACACGCGGGCATCGACCTGAAAGTCCGCGCGGCCGAGCCCTTGCTTGATCGCGACCTCCCATAAACTGGCCGCGCTGAAATAAGGCCTTGTGTCCTCGTTACTTAGTATCGACTGTGCGGCGGGCGACAGGCGCGCAGGCATCAAGGCCGCCCATAGCAAGAGGTGGGTATCAAGCAGGACCTTCATGACTCGCCGCCGAACATGGCTTCAATCTCACGCTGGCCCATGCGATCAAAGTCATCGGGCACCTGACCCTGGCCAGCCATGAACCCCAGCCGCTTGACCTGGTTCGCTTCCGGCGCATTCAACGCAATGACCTTCACCAGTGGCTTACCTGCCTTGGCAATCACAAATGGCTCGCCCTTGGCCGCCTGGTCAACGAGCCGGGAGAGATGCGTCTTCGCGTCGTGAATATTGACGGTTTGCATGGCATGACTCACTAAACTAAGTTTAGTTAGTCTAGTCCTACCATATCTCCAAAGCAATAGCCGTTTTTCTAAACTCCAACCGCCAGAAAAAACCGCAACGCCAGCTTCAACCCATCCGGCCCCGCCGGTTCGGAGAACGCCTGCCCGCCTGCCCCGCCGCTCCAGGCGTGACCCAGGCCCTCGATCCGCACCAGGCGCACGTAAGGCGACTTTCCCTCTATCCAGTCGGACACATCCATGGCACGGCGCATGCCGCGCTGGATGCGCCGTGCCGGCACCGCGGACAGCGCGTGCGCATCCTCCGGCTGCAGGTGCATCCACATGCCCGCCGCGGCGGTGGCGTTGCTGAAGTCGACCACGTGGTCGGCATCGCCATGCAGCAATAGCAACGGCGGCGGGCGGCGCCCTGCCAGCCCAAACCGCAGCGCCTGCATGGCCTTGGCATCAGGTCCTCGGCCCCCGCGCATGGCGCGCGCTGCCTGGGCGGCATTGGTGGCGCTCCAGGGTACCGCGCCGGAGTGCGATCCCACTGCGGCAAACCGTTCCGGGTAGCGCAACCCCAGCATCAGCGCCATTGCGCCGCCCGCGGACAAGCCCAGCACGCTGACGCGGTCCGCGGCAACCGGATGGCTGCGGCAAGCCTGGTCGATCAGCGCCATCAGCAGCCCGGCCTCGACGCCGCCCTGCGCGCCGGGCCGGAACCAGTTCCAGCAGCGCTGTGCGTTGGCCTGCGAGATCTGTTCAGGCAGCAACACCACCCAGCCGGCTTCGCGCGCCACGGCGGCGGCGCGTGTGACCGCGGCAAAGCTGGCGGCGTCCTGGCCGCAGCCATGCAGCAGCACCAGCATCGGCGCGCGCCGCGACGCCGTGACGCCGGCCGGCACGAAGATGCGGTAGCGGCGCGGTGCCAGTGGCGCGCCCCATGCGCCTTCCTCCCAGCGCCCGCTGCCGCGGCTCTGCGGCGCCTGCACCGGCGATACCACGCCCGACAGTGCGCGCTGCGTGGCGGCCGTGACTGCAGCCGATTGCTTCACCGCGTTGCGCACGATGACCTCGGTCATCGGCCCGGTCAGGTTCTGGTTGACGGCGCGCTGCATGCGGCGCGCATTGCGGGCCGCGGCCTTGTTCAGCGTGGACCAGAGTTTTGCTCCGGATGAGCGGGGCATGCGGCGTCCTGTCGGCTTGGGTAACCCGTACATCATATGCGCAAGCTCAGGCCGTCTTGCATGCAACGCGCGCCGGATGACTGCCTACAATGCAAGGGCCGTGTCGCCCCGAGACATGGACAGGAGGCAAGCATGAGCGATGTGACAAACGAGTTCAGGCCCCTGGATCCTGGCCGCATCAACCTGATGGATCCGCTTGAAGTGCAGTACTGGTGCCGGGAGCTGGGCTGCAGCACCAGCGACCTGGAGAACGCCGTCGATGCCGCGGGCGACCATATCTCCGCGGTACGCGCGCAACTGGAGTCGAACCAGGCCGGCGCGCGGCCTGGCTGAAATCCCGAGACAAACGGTGGCAGGCAGGCATCCCCGGCTGAGCGGGGATGCCTGTGGTGCGTGCCACGTGAGATGTCGGCGCCGTGTCCGTTCCATGACGGCATGCGCGGCACGCATCAATCGCGTGCGTGCATGCAGTCCATACCCTTGTTAAGTGCAGTGCAGACCGGAATTCAGCAATGCCTTATTCGCTGGACGGCAGTTTTGCTGCATGATTTCCGGCCCGGGCAAAGATCCGGCACTCAAGGCTGGGGCAGCTTGATAACACCATGTCGGAAAACAAGGGGTTGCCAACACTAGGACGCATCGACAATGAACAACAGGCTGCCGATTATCACGGTTTGCACCGCCTTGCTTGCACCTGCCGCGTGGGCGGGCAATGACCCGCACTGGAGCTATACCGGACCAACCGGTACCAGCCACTGGGCCAGGCTCGGCCCGGACTACAAGACCTGTGCGCTGGGCAAGCACCAGTCGCCCATCGATATCCGCACCGGCAAGACCCAACCCGTGGACCTGAAGCCGATCGGCTTTAGCTACGCCGCGGCGCCCGCCACCGTGGTCAACAATGGCCACACCGTACAGGTCAGCCTGCCCGCCGCGGGGCAGATCGAACTCGACGGTGTGCCCTACAAGCTGCTGCAGTTCCACTTCCATACGCCCAGCGAAGAGAAGATCAACGGCAAGACCTATCCGCTGGTCGCGCACCTGGTGCACCAGAATGCAGAAGGCAAGCTGGCGGTGGTGGCGGTGCTGTTCAAATCCGGGCGGGAGAATGCGGCGCTGAAACCCGTCTTCGCGAGCCTGCCGGCCAAGGCCGGAGAGTCGCGCGAACTGGCGGCGCCGCTGGATGTGGCGGCGTTGCTCCCGGCCCGGCAGTCGTACTGGGCCTTCACCGGCTCGCTGACCACGCCACCGTGCAGCGAGGACGTGCGCTGGCAGGTGCTCAAGACCCCGGTGGAAGTGTCGCCGGCGCAGTTGGCCGCATTCCGCCAGCTTTATCCGATGAACGCCCGCCCGGTGCAGCCGCTGAACGGCCGCACGGTGCAGGCCAGCCGCTAGAGGACGGCGCACTGTTTGCTCCCCTCCCCCGCAAGCGGGAGAGGGGAGCAAACCGGCAGCGTGCTCAGGACAGCCCGCGCAGCGCCAGTTCGCCGCCCAACACCAGCAGCCCGCAGAAGAACAGCTTGCGGAAGCGCTCGGCGCTGATCCGGTGGCGCAGCCACTGGCCCAGGAACATGCCGCCGAGCGCCGGCACCAGCGCCAGCGCCGAGGCGCCCAGCACCGGCATATGCAGCAGCGACCCGCCCATGGCCAGGCTCACCGCCAGCGCAATGGTCGATACCGTGAACGACAGACCGAGCGCCTGCACCAGGCTTTCCTTGTCCAGCCCGAGCCCCTGCAGGTAAGGCACGGCGGGAATCACGAACACACCGGTCACCGCCGTAATGCCACCCGTGACCAACCCGATCAACGGCCCGAGCCATCGCTGCACCCCTGCCGGCACCACCAGCTTCACCGCTGCCAGCCCGACCACCGCGTACAGCACCAGCGCCACACCCAATGCCGAGGTAGCGTGCGTCATCATGCCGGCCGGCACCCATGCCGCGCACAGCCAGGTGCCGGCGCAGATCGCCACCAGCATCGGCCACAGCCGTTGCATCAGTTGCCCGAAGCGCGGGCCGCCGAACAGCTGCACCACGTTGGTCACCATCGACGGCGCCACCAGCAGCGCCGCCGCCTGCGCGGGCGGCATCACCAGCCCCAGCATGCCCACCGCAACCGTGGGCAAGCCCAGGCCCACCACCCCTTTGACAAAGCCTGCCAGCAAGAACGTCAGGCCGATAAAGGCGGCTTCGGTGCCGATCGCTTCCATCGTCATCGCTGCGCCCCTTCATCCCGCCTTGTGGTCATGCACAGCGCGGCTGTCCGCCGGCGCCTGGTCGCGTTCATTCAGCCCGTAGTCGCGCAGCACCTGCGCCACGCGCAGCCGGTAGCCGGCAAACACGCCGCCGCGACCGGCCGCCTGCGCCTGGCGATGCGCCAGCGTATTGCGCCAGGCGATCACCGCGGCCTCATCGCGGAAGAACGACAGCGACAGCAGCTTGTTGGGGTTGGTCAGGCTCTGGAAGCGCTCCACCGAGATAAAGCCGTCGATAGCTTCCAGCTGCGGGCGCAGGTGCGCGGCGATGTCGAGATAGTTGTCCTGCCGGCCCGGCGCGGGCTCGACTTCGAAGATGACTGCGATCATGTTGTCTCCTGGGGCAATGGCGGGATCAATGGAAATGCGGAATACGCGCGTTCAGCGACGGACGATAGCGGAATGCCTGCGCCAGCGCGGCCGCATCGGCACCGCGCGCACGCAGCGCCGCCACCGTGGCGGCAGCCAGCGCCTGCGCCAGGCGGTCGCCGGGACAGGCATGGCGGCCGTGGCCGAAGGTCCATGGCCGTTCGCCGGCTTCGGCACCACTGCACGACGCCGCGGCCAGCAGCACCAGCACCGCATCGCCGGCCTTGACGGCGTGGCCGCACAGGTGCGCATCGGCGGCCAGGAAGCGGCGCGTATTCTGCACCGGCGGATCCTCCCGGGCGACCCGCGCCACCACGGCATCGAGCGGCAGCTCTGACTGCGGCGTGTCGCGACCCAGCCGCAGCAGTGTATTCCCGGCAAGCGCCGCGGTGGCTTCGCAGGCCTGCACCAGCAGGCCGATGATGTTGGCGGCGACAGCCTGCGCGTCGATGCCGACGGCACCGGCGGCCTGCCGCAGCGCCGGCAGCGGCCCTGCGCCGGCCGCCGCACCGGCAAGCCAGTGGCCCAGCCATTGAGCGGCCTCGGCGCCAGCGTGCACGGCCTGTGCATCGGCCAATGGCGACTGCGCGCCGGCAAAGGACGCAACGCGTTGTGCGACTTCGGCTGCGTTGCTGCCTTCGCTGGCAACCGGCAGGCCAAGCAGGTCGGCGAGCGTGATGACCGGCAGCGCGAACAGCCAGCGATTGATGCGCTCGCCGGACATGGCGGCCCGGGACGCTGCGCCGGCATCGAGCACCGTCGCCAGCACCGTTGCGCGCTGCGCCGCGGCGGCCGGGTCGATGCCCGCCAGCATCGGCATCAGCAGGGCCTTGAGCGGCGCGTGCGCGGCGCCGTCGTTCATCCGGATCAGCCGGCCGAACAGTTCGCCGGCGGCGGTGCCGGCCAGCGCGGGCGGCACCGGCTGTGCGGGCGGCCGCACGCGGCAGTCGGGGTGGGCGAGCACGTCGGCCACTTCCCGTGGGCCGGCGGCGACCCACAGGCCCAGGCGGTCATCGCGGAAGAATGGCTGGCTGGCGGCCAGCTCGCGGTAGTACGGGTACGGGTCGGGACGGGTGACGGCGCTGAGCGGGTCGATATTGGTATCGGGCATGGCGGCACAGTGGATTGAAGTGCTGGGCCCTTGCAGTGAACCCAGCGCCCGTGGGCGGGGCGGACAGTCGCATCATGCCGCTGCGGCGCAGGCCGAAGGTTCATGGTGACATGAACTATCGAATGCAATGGCGCAACACCGCCGCACCCTGGGTCTTCACGCATCCACTCGCGCCAGCTCCCCTTCCCCTTGCGCCGCTTCCGTCGCCGGCTCGTCGTTCCGGTGCGCCAGCCGGTACAGCACCGGCAACACCAGCAAGGTCAGCGCCGTCGACGACAGGATGCCGCCGATGACGACCGTTGCCAGCGGGCGCTGCACCTCGGCACCTGTGCCCGTGGCCAGGGCCATCGGCACGAAGCCCAGCGAAGCCACCAGCGCCGTCATCAGCACCGGCCTCAGCCGCGTCAATGCCCCATCGCGGATCGCCGCATCCAGCCCATGGCCGTCCTCGCGCAGCGAGCGGATAAACGACAGCATCACCAGCCCGTTGAGCACCGCCACGCCGCACAGCGCGATAAAGCCCACCGCCGCCGAGATCGATAGCGGAATGCCGCGCAGCCATAGCGCCAGGATGCCGCCGGTCAGCGCGAACGGGATGCCGGTGAAGACCAGCAGCCCGTCCTTGACGTTGCCGAACATGGCGAACAGCAGCACGAACACCATCCCCAGCGCCAGCGGCACTACTATGCGCAGCCGCGCGGTAGCGGACTGCAACTGCTCGAAGGTGCCGCCCCAGCTGGTCCAGTAGCCCGCCGGGATCTGCACGCGCGCGCGGATGGCGGCCTCGGCCTCGGGCACGAAACTGCCGATATCGCGCCCGCGCACATTGGCGCTGACCACGATGCGGCGCTTGCCGTTCTCGCGCGAGACCTGGTTGGGGCCCGGTGCGATCTCCACGCTGGCGACTTCGCTCAGGGGGATATAGCTGGTGCGCGCGGCGGCTTCCTTCGGCAGCGGCACCGGCAGGCGCCGCAGCGCTTCCACGTCCTCGCGCACGGCATCGGGCAGGCGCACCACGATGTCGAAGCGCCGGTCGCCGCTGAAGAAGGTGCCCGACACCTTGCCACCGATGCCGATCGCCACCGCATCCTGGATATCGCTCAGGTTCAGGCCGTAGCGCGCCGCTTTGTTGCGGTCGATCTGGACCGTCAGCATCGGCAGGCCGGTGGTCTGTTCGACCTTCACCTCGGCCGCGCCGGGAATGTCTTGCAGCACTGCGGCGATGCGGTTGGCGGTCTGTTCCAGCATGGCGTTGTCGTCGCCGAACACCTTGACCGCCACGTCGGAGCGCACGCCCGAGATCAGCTCGTTAAAGCGCAGCTGGATCGGTTGCGAGAACTCATAGTTGTTGCCGGGCAGCTTGCCCACCTCATCGCGGATCGCGGCGAGCAGCTCGTCGCGCGTGCGGCGGGGCTCGGGCCATTGCGAAACAGGCTTGAGCATGATGTAGCCGTCGGAGATATTCGGCGGCATCGGGTCGGAGGCGATCTCCGCGGTGCCGGTGCGCGCAAAGATGCGCTCGATCTCTGGGAACTTGGCCTTCAGCGCGGTTTCCACCTGCTGCTGCATCGCCACGGATTGCGTCAGGCTGGTGCCGGGGATGCGCAAGGCCTGGATCGCCAGGTCACCCTCGTTCAGGCTGGGCACGAACTCACTGCCCAGCCGCGTGGCGATGGCCAGGCACAATGCCACCGCCACGCCGGCAAACGTCAGCACCACCGGCGTCGCGGCCAGCGAGCGCTCCAGCAGCACCGCGTAGCGGCGGCGCGCCCAGGCCACCAGCCGGTTCTCGCGCTCGGCCACGCGGTTGCCGATGAACAGCGCCACCGCCGCCGGCACGAAGGTCACCGACAGCACCATTGCGCCCAGCAGCGCCAGCACCACGGTGAAGGCCATCGGGTGGAACATCTTGCCCTCGACCCCGGTCAGCGCAAAGATCGGCAGGTACACCACCATGATGATCAGCTGCCCGTACAGCAGTGGCCGGCGTGCCTCGCGCGCCGCGGCAAAGACTTCATGCAGGCGTTCGCTGCGTGTGAGGGGCCTGCCGTGGCGCTCCTGCGCATGCGCCAGCCGGCGCACGCAGTTCTCGACGATCACCACCGCGCCGTCGACGATGATGCCGAAGTCCAGCGCGCCCAGGCTCATCAGGTTGGCGCTGATGCGGTAATGCACCATGCCCGTGAAGGTGAACAGCATTGACAGCGGGATCACCAGCGCGGTGATCAGCGCCGCGCGCAGGTTGCCCAGGAACAGGAACAGGATGGCGATCACCAGCACCGCGCCTTCCAGCAGGTTCTTCTTGACCGTGGCAATGGCCTTGTCGACCAGCGTGGTGCGGTCGTACACCGTGACGGCCTTCACGCCCTTCGGCAGGGTGCGGTTGATCTCGGCCATCTTGCGATCCACCGCCTGCGAGACCGTGCGGCTGTTCTCGCCGATCAGCATGAACACGGTGCCCAGCACCACCTCGCGGCCGTTCTCGGTGGCCGCGCCGGTGCGCAGCTCGCCGCCGGTCTGCACGGTGGCCACGTCGCG
>JACXTT010006720.1_pt1 | contig 16375 bp, 14 predicted proteins | sample 9270951 | NCBI WGS metagenome assembly JACXTT01 (sample SAMN15532306, study PRJNA645909) | rock metagenome | isolation source: weathered quartz diorite | place: Puerto Rico | collected 2017-06-21 | reverse complement strand
TCCCCCAAGCTGATACTTTCCCCCTCTTGGCGGCCCTATTATCGCTCCCGCATCCCGAGGGCTACCCGCCCATTACGGTCAGTCCGCAGAAGCAGAAGGAGAAGACGCAGGCCGTTCTGGTGGCGTGGCTGATCGAGGAGGCGGAGCAGCAGCCAGTGTACACCACCTGGGAAGATCTCCACTGGGCGGATCCGTCCACACTGGAAGTGTTAAACCTGATCGTGGACCAAGCTCCGACCACACGCCTGTACGTGCTGCTGACCTTTCGCCCTGAGTTCATCCCGCCGTGGGGCAACCGCTCACACCTCAGCCAGTTGACGCTGAGCCGCTTAGGGCGCAGCCAAGTCGAGGCGATGGTGGAGCGGGTGACGAGTGGCAAAGCCCTGCCCCCAGAAGTGGTGCAGCAAATCGTGGCCAAGACGGACGGCGTGCCGCTGTTTGTCGAAGAATTGACCAAGAGCGTCATAGAGTCTGTTGGGTCCATAGAGTCTATAGAGTCCATAGGGTCGCACGACCATAGGGCTCTCCAAACTATTGCCATTCCTGCTACGTTGCACGATTCCCTGATGGCTCGCTTGGATCGGCTCGGTACGGCCAAGGAAGTTGCTCAACTGGGCGCCGCCATTGGGCGGGAGTTTAGCTATGAGCTCCTGCAGGCCGTCTCTCACCTCGACGAAGCGAGGTTACAGCAGGGGCTGAAGCAGTTGGTCGAAGCGGAATTGGTGTATCAGCGCGGGCTGGTGCCGCAGGCCCACTATCTCTTCAAGCATGCGCTCATTCAGGACACGGCCTATCAATCCTTACTCAAGAGCACGCGGCACCAGTATCACCGACGGATTGCCCAGGTGCTCGCGGACCGCTTCCCTGAGACCGTCGAGGCGCAGCCGGAGCTGGTGGCGCAGCACTACACGGAGGCCGGCCTAAGAGAGCAGGCCCTGCCCTATTGGCAGCGGGCAGGTAAGCGCGCCACTCAGCGCTCGGCCTATGTGGAAGCGGTGGCTCACTTCACCAAGGGACTGGAGGTGCTCAAGACCCTGGCGGATACTCCTGAGCGTGCGCAACAGGAACTCGCGCTGCAGCTCGCTCTTGCAGACCCATTGGGAATCACAAAAGGCCATGCTGCTCCAGAAGTGGGCGCAGTCTTCACGCGCGCGCTCGAGCTGTGCCGGCAGGTTGGTGAGACCCCGCAGCTCATCCCGGCGCTCGGGCGCGCGTATACCTTTTATTTGTGGCGGGGAGAGTTGCAGACGGCGCAGGAATTGGGTGAGCGACTCATCTCCTTGTCTCAGCGAGTGCAAAACTCCACTCCCCTCCTGACCGCGCACTTTGTGGTGGGACAGGTCTTTGCCGTTTCGGGGGAGATGGTTTCGGCGCGCGCCCACTTTGAGCAAGCCCTTGCCCTGTACGCCCCTGGGCAGCGGCGCGCTGTCATTGCTCGTGTTGGAAGGGATTGCGGTGTAGCCAGTCTCCCCCTTCTGGCTGAAGTTTTGTGGGTGCTCGGGTATCCGGACCAGGCGCGGACGCGGAGTCGTGCAGCGCTGACCCTGGCTCAGGAGATTGCTCACTCTCTTACCACGGTTCTTGTCTGTCTCCCTGATACTCGGCTCCATCAGTACCTACACGAGGTACGGACAGTACAGCAGCGGGCCGAAGCAGCGATCGCGCTCTGTAACGAGCAAGGGTTTTCGGCTTTTTTGGCACACGCCATCCCAGGGTGCGGCTGGGCACTGGCCATGCAAGGGCAGGAAGAGGACGGCATCCAACAGATACAACAGGGCCTGGCGGCCTTGCGGGCCACAGGGGCAGAGCTTCTCCGGCCATATTTCCTCGGCCTGCTGGCTGAAGCATATGGAAAGACAGGACAGGTAGAGGAGGGATTGGCTGCGCTGGCCGAGGCGCTGGCTGCAGTGGACAGAACTGAGCAGCGTATGTACGAGGCCGAGCTGTATCGGCTGAAAGGAGAGCTGACGCTGCAACAGTTCAACGTTCAAGGTTCAAAGTTCAAAGTTGCCAACCCCCAATCCCTAACCCCTAATCCCCAAGCGGAGGCGGAAGCCGAAGCGTGTTTTCACAAAGCTATCGAGATTGCTCGCAAGCAGCAGGCGAAGTCGTGGGAGCTGCGGGCGGTGATGAGCTTGGCGCGGTTGTGGCAATCACAGGACTTGAAGCAAGAAGCTCACGAGATGTTAGCGGAGATCTACGGCTGGTTCACTGAGGGGTTTGACACGAAGGACTTGCAAGAGGCGAAGGCGCTGCTGGAGGAGCTCTGATGAAACAGGCCCTAACCCTTGCCTGCCTCTTAGCTGCATGACAAGAAAGAAGGAACGGGGAAGAACCCGCTATCCAAAGCCTAGGAGCAACGACTCCTTGCTCCCACAAGGCATGTTCCAACAGAAGGGAGACCGCTATGGAAAAAGAGTCTCAGACCCGCCCTCCAGTGGCCATTGGGCACGTGAGCCTACGGGTGACCGATATCCCGCAGGCCACCCAGTATTTTGTTACCCTGGGACTACGGCTCATTCATCAAACCCAGACTCTTGCTGTTCTGGAGTTGCGGGGGGGCACCCATCTTGTCCTGAGGCCCACCACTGAGCCGATCCCGCCTGGGGCGAAGGCACCCTTTGATCTCATGGTGGACGATATTGTCAAAGCGCGGCAAGAGTGTGGAGCCGTGGGGATGAACCCTGCGGAGCTTGAGACTGGGATGGTCCACCGCTGGTTTACCCTGGTTGGGCCCGATGGGTACGAGCTGACGGTGACCTCATCGCATACTTCGGGCAGGGTGGTGTGAGATCCGGCTGCGATCAAGGGCAGCCGACAAGCAAGTACACCGCAACAAGCATATCCAGCTGTGCTACGAGGCTGGAGTGATCGGGCTAGTGTCAGTGTCTACCGCCAGAGTGCCAAGTCCCTGGAGCTGCGGGCGGCGATGAGCCTAAGCCGGCCGTGGCAGCAGCAGGACAAGAAGGAAGAAACTCGGCAGATGTTGGCGGAGATCTACGGCTGGTTCACCGAAGGGTTTGACACGAAGGACTTGCAAGAAGCTAAGGCGTTGTTGGAAGAGTTAGCGAAATCCGTATGAGTGAGTGTTCGCAACCATCGGAGTCGACGCATCGCCTTTTTTAACGGGTACGTTATATTCCTGCGATGAGACTGGTAACCGAAGATCATCACATTTCTGAAGAAGCATCGGCTCTGGTAGGGCGGGATAAGAAACACTGACCGACTCACTTCACGATGGAGGTTCGCCATATGTCCACGACTATGACACGGCAAGAACAGCAGGAATTCCTCGCCGCACTGCACGTCGGTGTCCTCAGTATCGCGGACAAGGAGCGCGGCCCGCTGACCATCCCGCTGTGGTACGCCTACGAGCCGGGCGGAGAGTTACGCTTTGTGACGTCACGAAACTCCCGGAAGGGACAACTGCTACGCGCGGGTTGTCGGGTGAGCGTGTGCGTGCAGGACGAACAACCGCCCTATAAGTATGTCAGTGTGGAAGGACCCGTCATTGCCATGGAGAAATCCGAGGTTGAACGCGACGTGCGTCCGTTGGCCTCTCGGTATCTCGGCCGCGAACGAGGCGATCGATTCATCACGATGACCGGTGGCGCTGAAGCGCGTGAGGAGAATATGCTCGTGCGCATTCAGCCCGAGCGCTGGTTCTCGGCAGACTATGCCAAAGCGTTCGATTTTTGAGAAGGACGTCAGCGTTTGCTTATCGTGCGTTCAGGATGAGGTGGGCGCACCCTGCGACGAAAGACTTCCCTTTTGTTTCTCGGAAAAATTACCGACGCTGGCTTTTCTTTCGATCTCTTGCGCGGATAGGGCGCCAGTCGTCAAAAGAGTGTGAGGAATCACAGAGTAGGCAAGAGGGAAGCGAGAGGGCATTCACGATCTCTAGAATAAGCGCATAAATGCCTCCGACTTGAGGCCAGCGGCCACGCAAGGCGTAGCAGGGAAACAGATAATCCCTAGGTCAGTCACTAGGTCGGACAAGGTGAGACATTTTGCGTTGACTAGCTTTTTACGTTGCTTCAAGACGGCTTTCTCTCGCTGCACCATCTCCTGGCGACGATAGGCAGCAGGATTCACGGGCAGTAGGCCCTGTTCCATAAGTTGCGTCGCTTCTCGTAACGCTTTCTCCTCCTCTTTCAGCCGTGCCGCTTCGTCTATGCTTACAGGTCTCTCTTGTTAGTCAGTGCAGGAAGAAAGTTCGCCGCGACGATGCCCACTATCCGCCAGCCTTCAAACCGGCTTTGGCCTCTGACGCATCTTTCATTAAGCGCCTCTAGCTCCTGAAACCGCTCTCCGAGAAGTGCAAGACGGTCCTTCAAGGGCGAAAGGCCACCGTCGGCAATATCGATAAATTGCTCAAGGGCTTCCTGGGAAGGAAAAGGGTTCATCGTCGTCGCCTCCCTCAGGCGGCGAGTCGGCAGTAGAGGAGGTACAGGACAATAACAGTGTTGAGCAGCAGCACGACTTCCGTGCCGAGAGTGGCGTGCTCCACCACCTCATAGAGTTCCCACGGCAGATAGAGGCTACCCGAGAGGAGTGCGAACCATTCCGCCCAGACCCGTTGGTGCCACAGCCCATACGCCTCAATGAACCGGACCGTGGCATAGGCGGTAGCGCCTCCGGCCAAGGCCCACAGCTTGGCATCGGTCAGCTGGGAGGCCGCTTGCAGAAAGATGAACGGATAGCGGCGGGCCGGGTTGAGATGGAAGCTACGCACGAGGTGGGCGGCCATCTCTCCCACGTCGCGGTGGAGCAGCGAGAGCAGGCCCACGCCAACCAGCAAGACCAATATGCCCTTGGCGGCTTCCAACACGGCGATGGTGCGCAGTCCAGCCAGGGGGGCGGTCGTGTCTAAAGCTGGTGGCGTGGGCTGCGGTTGGCGTGCGGCGCGTGGCTGCATGGGTCGCTGACGGAAGAAAGCAAATCTTCTCATGCGGGCTTTGCTCATTAAGCCAAAAGGCTACCAATGTCGAAGACCTCCTGGCACACAGCCCAATTCAACATGTGAGGAAACCTTCGCGGATTTTCCATTCATGCTGAGTCTACCGAAGCACGACCACGCTTTTTCCGCCGCCTGCTAGATTCGTATTAACTCATATCTGCAGGCGTCTATCCCTTCTTCCCAGCCGTGGGCGTCGAGAGGACTGTGGTCACCCTAGTGGCCCCGGTCGTCCAGGTAGTGGGCCCCTTCTTACTGTCCTGCAGAAACACACCTCGCTTTTCGAGATCGGCGCGAATGGCGTCCGCCTGCTTGAAGTCCCGGGCCAAGCGCGCCTCGTCGCGCTTGGCGATCAATTTCTCGATGTCTTCAGGCGTGAGTTGTGTCTGCTCAAGCCCTCGCTGCTTTCTGGCCTCCAGGAACAGGTCCGGCCGCTCATTCATAATGCCCAAGACCGCGCCGATTGCCGCGAGATCGCGCCGGCTTGCCACGAGATCGGTCGTCTGCCTGGCATCCAACATACGGTTCAGCTCCCGGATGGTTTCAAAGACGATGCCCAGCGCCCGGGCGGTGTTGCAGTCATCGTCCATGGTCTCACGGAAGCGCGTCAGCAATGCAGAAGACGAGTCAGGATCAAAGCGCTCAGTGACACCAGGCAAAGCCGAACCGGTAGGCAAGGCCGCATCAACCCGCGCCAACGTCTCGTAGATGCGAGTGAGTCCTTTTTCTGCCTCTTCCATTTTTTGGTCGGAGAAGTCCAACGGCATGCGGTAGTGAGTCGAGAGTAACACCTGGCGCAAGACTTCCGGCGTCACCTTCGTCAACGCTTCGCCGATCGTCAGGAAATTGCCCAAGGACTTGGACATCTTTTCCCCCTCGACTGCTACCATGCCGTTGTGTAACCAATAGCGAGCTAGCGGGCATCCCTTCGCACCTTCCGACTGGGCGATCTCGTTTTCGTGATGGGGAAAGATCAAATCAGAACCTCCGCCATGAATGTCGAAGGGTTGGCCGAGATACTTGCTGCACATGGCCGAACACTCAATGTGCCAGCCTGGCCGTCCTCTTCCCCACGGGCTCTCCCACCACGGTTCCCCGGGTTTACTGGCCTTCCACAGGGCAAAATCCATTGGGTGGTGTTTGCGTTCATCGACCTCGATGCGAGCGCCGGCCATCATATCTTCAAGACGGCGGTGCGAAAGTTTGCCATAGCCGGGAAAGCGGTCCACGGCAAAGTAGACATCCCCATCCACTGCATATGCCAACCCTTTGGCCTCCAGTTCCTGAATGAGGGCAATCATCTCCGGAATGTGATGAGTGGCGCGTGGTTCGTATGTCGGTGGCAGGCAGCGTAAAGCCTGCATGTCTTCGCCGAATTCGCGGATATACAGCTCGGACAGTTCCTGTGCCGTCATACCTCGTTGATTGGCTCGATCAATGATCCTGTCATCCACATCGGTGAAGTTACGCACGAAGGTAACGTCGTAACCAAGAAAGCGCAGGTATCGATAGATCACGTCAAACGTGATCAGCGCGCGGGCGTGGCCGATATGCGAGCGGTCATAGACAGTGACTCCGCAGACATACATGCGGACCTTGCCAGGCGTTAAAGGGGTAAACTCTTCGTCTTTGCCGGTGAGGGTGTTGTAAAAACGCAACATAAGCAGTGAAGAATGAAAAGTTATAAATGAAGAATTAGGGAATGAAAAGTTGTCAATTCTTCACTCTTCATTCTTAATTCTTCACTCAGGCTATTGCCTTCCCGCCACCAACTGGTCGACCACGGAAGGATCAGCCAGGGTCGAGATGTCGCCAAGTTGATCAAGCGCCCCTTCACCAATTTTGCGCAGAATGCGGCGCATGATTTTGCCACTGCGGGTCTTGGGGAGCCCGTCGGAAAACTGTACCTTGTCCGGCGTCGCGTGCGGCCCGATCTCATGGCGCACTGTCTCAATGAGTTCCTTCAGCAGTGTCGGAGATGGCTGTTGGCCGGTTTTGAGTGTGACAAACGCGTAGATCCCTTGTCCTTTCAAGTCGTGCGGCATGCCGACGACCGCAGCCTCGGCCACGGCGGGATGCTTGCCCAACGCCCCTTCAATCTCAGCCGTGCCCAGGCGATGGCCGGAGACATTGATCACATCATCCACCCGACCGGTGATCCAGTAGTAGCCGTCCTGGTCGCGGCGACAGCCGTCGCCAGTGAAGTATTTCCCGGGGTAGAGCGAAAAATAAGTCTGGCGAAAACGTTCGTGGTCACCGTACACCGTCCGCATCATCCCTGGCCAGGGAAATTTGATGCACAGGTTACCGGAGACCCCATTGCCGGTCAGTTCCCTCCCTTGGTCATCAACCACGCAGGGCTGCACGCCGAAGAACGGTAGAGTGGCCGAGCCCGGCTTGGTCTTGATCGCGCCGGGGAGCGGGGTAATGAGAATCCCGCCGGTTTCAGTCTGCCACCAGGTGTCCACGATCGGGCAACGCTCCTTCCCAATGACCCGGTAATACCAATGCCACTCCGGACTTTTGATCGGCTCACCAACTGTGCCGAGAACCCGCAGGCTCGACAGATCATGCTGAGCCGGCCAGGAGTCTCCTTCCTTCATGAGTGCACGTAAGGCGGTCGGCGCGGTGTAGAAAATATTGACCTTGTGTTTCGCCGCCACTTCCCAGAAACGGCCGAAGTCGGGATAGTTGGGGACGCCCTCGAACATCACACTGGTGGCCCGGTTGGCCAGTGGACCGTACACGATATAGCTATGGCCGGTCACCCAGCCAATGTCGGCCGTACACCAAAAGATGTCGCCCGGCCGGTAGTCGAAGATGTACTTGTGGGTCATGGCGACGTGGACGAGATAACCACCGGTGGTATGAAGCACTCCTTTGGGTCTTCCCGTTGAACCCGAGGTGTAGAGGATGAACAGCGGGTCTTCAGCATCCACCGGCTCGGACGGACAGACGGGAGATTGTTGCGGCATCACCTCGTGCCACCAGAGGTCTCTCCCTGTCTTCATCGGCACAGAGTGGCGGGTGCGCCACACGACAACCACGTGCTCAATGGACGGACAGTGGGCCACAGCCTCGTCGGCATTGGCCTTCATGGGAATATCGGTCCTGGCCCCACGGATGGCAGTGTTCTGAGTAATCAAGACTTTACAGCCCGAGTCCTGTATACGATCACGCAAAGATTCCGCCGAGAACGCGCCGAAGACCACCGAGTGGACGGCACCGATCCGTGCGCAGGCCAGCATCGCTACCGGCAGCTCTGGGATCATTTGCAGGTAGATGCACACCCGGTCGCCCTTCTTGACGCCGAGGGATTTGAGCAGATTGGCGCAGCGGCAGACCTGTTCCAGGAGTTCGGCGTAGGTCAGCGTGCGCACCTGGGTCGGATCGTTGCCTTGCCAGATCAAAGCCGCCTGCTCGCCGGCCCCAGCCTCGACATGGCGGTCGAGGCAATTATAGGAGACGTTGAGCGTGCCGCCGATGAACCACTCGATGTGCGCCGAGTGGAAGTTCCACTCCAACACCTTGTCCCATTTCTTGAACCATGTGACAAACCGTTCTGCTTGCTCGGCCCAAAATCTCTCAGGATCTCGCACCGAGTGCTGGTACATCCGCGCATAGGTTTCAGGATCAATGGCCGTCTGCCCTTTCACCGGAGCCGGGATGTCGTAGATCAACTCGCTACTGTCGGACTCTGACATTGTGCTTCCTCCTCAACGCGAGATTTCAGCCCTTTGACGGCAGTCTTGGAACACTAGCACAAAGAATTTTCTGTGACAAAACACAAGGGCTGTACTGTTGACACTGCGGTATTAACCACATTCATCGGAAAACCCCTGTTAAGGAGCACCTCGCTATTCCGATGCCCTTGCCCGTTTCATCTGCTCAAGATTGACAAGGATGGCATGTTAGAGAAGTGCGCAGTAACTGCCTTCTGCGCAGTTGATAGGAGTCCCTCGGAGACTTCTCTTCTACGACAGCTCGTCCAGCAGCGTTTTAGCGTCTTGGAGGTCGGCCGTATCAAAACCTTCGGTGAACCAGTTGTAAACTTCAGATAACAGACCGTAAGATTCCGTTTTCTTGTCTTGTCGTTGCCACAGGCGGGCTAGGCTTGTGGCGGCGCGGAGCTCTAACGACTTCGCACTTTGCCGGCGGGCAACCTCAATCGCTTTCAAAAAACACTCTTCCGCCTCTGATACTTTTTCGTTTTTGCCTTTTGCCTTTTGATTTTTGCTTTCTTGCGCTAGCAGAAGCTCCCCCTTGAGCCGATACAGCTCTGCCTCGTATGTACACTCTCCAGTCTGGCGCACCACGTCGAGCGCTTTAGCCAACAGCATTAGCCCTTCCTTAGCCTGCCGCGCTTTCGCATACGTCGCGGCCAGCATAGCAAGATAATATGGCTGTCTTAGCTCTGCTCCCGTGGCCCGCAAGGCAGCCAGGCTCTGGCGCATCTGGGCAATTCCCTCCTCTCTCTGCCCCTGCTCAGCTAGCGCCCAACCCTGCATGACAGTCCCCCACGCCAGGTAGTATGCAAACCCCTGCTCAGTACAGAGCGCAATCGCTGCCGCCGCTCGCTCTTGGGCTGCTTGCCTCTCCCGGCGGAACTGATGGAGGATTGTGGCATAGTCCAGAGCCAAAGCCAGGCTAAAGGGGTGAGACAACTCCTGGGCTGAGGCCAGCGCCTCCTGGGTCCTCTTGAGGGCCTGGTCCGGATAGCCAAGAGACCATAGAGCATGCGCCGTCCAGGACAGGCAAAACACTCTGGGATCCGACCCATAGACTAGGGTGTGGGAGCGGTGCTGCTGGGGATCGTAGCGGGCAATGCTCTGCTCCAGGTGCTCTCGGGCAGGAGCGAACTCTCCCAAGCAGTACAAGATCGCCCCCCAATCAAAGTGGGCTTCTAAGAGGAAAACCGGGTCTTGCTGGTGTTGGGCCAAGCTGAGGAGCTGCTCCCCCAACTCACGTGCCGTCTTGTGCTCCGCCCGCACTAAATAAAACCTAAACAGTCCCCACAGCACCCGGAAGAGCTGAGGAATTTCCCCCACCTGTTGGCACAGCTCCCGAGCCCGGGCGTAGGTTTTCCCCACTTCTGGGGCAGCCCAGCCTTTGGTAGATATCAGCGCAACACCCATAGTGACTTGCAGCCTAAGTTCCTGTTGGGTGCGCTCAGGGGTATCTGGCAAAGTCTCCAGCAACTCCAGCCCCTTGGTGAGGTGACTGATCGCTTCCACATAGGCCGAGCGCTGGATGGCGTTCTCTCCTGCTTGCTCTAGATACCGCACGGCCTGGCGGTAATCCCGGCCGCGCTCAAAGTGTACAGCCAACTCCACAGCAATCTCCCTTGCCCGTTCTCCATACCCTTCCTCCCCACGCTCGCCGATCCTCCGGTGCAGCCGCGCCCGCCGTGCACTTGGCGCCCGGTCGTAGAGTACTTCTTGATACAACGCATGGACGAAGCCGTAACGCGCCGCCACTGTTCCGTCCGGCCATTCCTCTGTCCCCCGCGCCCGCAGGAACTGCTCCCGTCGCACTAAGGCGTCACAATGTTCCTCTACTGCTTCTACTTCCTGTTCTATACCCGCTGCCACCTCCGCTGCCGAGAATTCCATCCCCGCCACACTCGCGGCTTCTAACACCTGCCGCTCCTTGGGACTGACCCGGTCAACCTGCTGCTCAATGAATGCACGGATGCTCGTGGGCACTTCCACCGCTATTTCCCCTGTTGCGCCCTTCCATTCCCACTGCCCATCCCGCCACACGATCATTTTCTGCCCCATTAGATAGTCCACTACATTGACCATAAAGAGGGGGTTGCCCTCCGTGCGTTGGTGGATGGCTTGTGCTAAGCTACGTAGGGATGCAGCGTGCTGCGCCCCTACAGAAAATCTCACTGCTAGATACTCAGCCACATTCTCTTCGGTGAGGAAGTCTAGCACCAGTTCCTGACAGTGCCCGTGCAGCTGTAACTCCTGCTTGAGCCCTCGCAGCGGATGCTCACGTACCAGCACGTCCACCGGCCGATACGTCGCGATCACCAGCAACCGGGCTCGCTCCTGTCGCCGAGCCAGATAGGCAAGCAGCCCCAGCGTGGAATAATCGCTCCAATGCAAATCTTCCAGCCACAGCACCAGCCCCCTGTCTGCCGTTAGCGCTTCTACCATCCGGGCCATCTCCCGTAGCATCCGCTCTTGCGTGGTTCCTGCAAGCTGACGCAGCAATCCCTCTCGCTCGGCAGGATCACTAAGCGCGGGCAGTTGCACCAGCCACATCGGGGCCTGCTGGCGCAACAATCCAATCAGCCGTTCGCCGCCTGTCATGCGACACAGCTGCTCCAGGGCTTCCAACATCGGCAGGTATGCTTCCCCCGCCCCATAGTGTTCGATGCACTGCCCCCGGGCTACCCAGAGGTCCTCCTCAGCAGCAACGCGTGCCAGAAACACCTCCACCACTGTCGTCTTGCCGATCCCCGGCTCGCCCGCGACAAAAACGACTTGGCGCTCCCCGCGCAGCGCCTGCTCCAACCAGCTCTGGAGTTGCGCACGTTGTGCCTCGCGTCCCACCACACCACCAGGACTGAGCAATGGGGACCGAGAACCGAACATCGGGGAGCGGGATTTAGGTTCCAAGGGCTGCGGGCTAACAGCGGAGAACTGACTGCTGATTGCTCCAATGAACCGATACCCTCGACGGTGCACCGTCTCGATGAACTGTGGCGCCTTCGGATTGTCCCCCAGCGCTTGCCGCAGCTCGTGAATGCAGATCGTCAACGCTGACTCGCCGGCGTAGGTGTCAGGCCACACGGCGTTGAGTAATGTCGCCTTGGTCACCAACTGGCCGGTGTGTTCCAGGAGGCAGCGTAACACCGCAAACGTCTTGCCGCGCAGCGAAATTCGTTCTTCTCGACACCGCAGACACTCATTGGCGAGATCCAAGCGAAAAGGCGGAAAGACGAGGGAGAGCTCAGCACCCATGGCCCCTCTTAGCAAAATTCAAGAGAAATTAAAGGGAAATTCTAGAGAAATTTTAGAACAATTATAGGACTTTCTATCCCACCTCGGCCTATTATCCCCTTGTTACGAACAACTCGCAGCCGGATTGCAGCCGGTGACATGTGTATTGGGTTTCAATCTAGTGAATCCAGTCAGGAGGTACATAGTATGGGAAGAATCGTCGCCTTTATGTATGGCGTAGCTGCATACGTCGTCTTCCTTGGCACGTTCTTGTACATAATCGGCTTTGTGGGAAACGTAGGTGTTCCCAAGTCAATCGATTCCGGTGCTGAAGGATCGGTCGGTCCAGCATTGCTTATTAATACTATCTTGCTCGCCCTCTTCACGGTTCAACATAGTGGGATGGCCCGACAGGGGTTCAAACAGTGGTGGACCAAATTTGTCCCGCAACCCACTGAACGTAGTACGTATGTCCTGCTTTCGAGTTTAGCTCTGCTCTTCCTGTGCTGGCAATGGCGACCGCTGGGCGGAATTGTGTGGGAGGTGAACGGCCCGGTCGGACGCCTCGTGCTTCGCCTGCTCTTCGGCATGGGATGCGGTATTGTCTTAGTGAGCACGTTTCTGATCAACCACTTTGACCTCTTTGGATTACGGCAGGTCTATTTCTACCTGAGCGGCAAGGAATACACGCCGCTGGAGTTTAAGACGCCGGGGTTCTACCGCTACGTCCGGCATCCACTCTATGCGGGCTGGTTGTTCTTTTTCTGGGCGACCCCAACGATGACAGCAGCACATCTGGTGCTTGCGCTACTCACGACGGTCTATATCCTTGTGGCCATTCAGTTTGAGGAGCGGGATTTGGTGAGGTTCTATGGACATGCGTATGAGGACTACCGCCAACGGGTCCCCATGCTCATGCCCCGGGTTTTTAGAAAGAAGGATGTGGCGAACCAAAAGGTCGCGCAGGCGAAATCGAGCATCGCCTAAATGGCGGTAAAGCTCTAATGGGGATTAAGAACATAAAGGCAACAGAAAAACCCACCCTTGTGAGACTGATCTCGTCGCTCTATTTGTATGGCATGCCTAATTTTCCTGCCGCGAAAGGAGACTCACATGTCTAAGCGCTGTTCATGGGCAAGGTTGAGCATATGGAACCTTATGTTGCTGACCACCGCCTGGCTCGCAGCAAGCTTTGACACTATACACGCGGATGAGACCTGCCAGTCCCCCTACCTGCCGAAGATCACCGGCCAAGAAGATTTCGTGTATGTGTGGACTCTCGGGGCTGATGGGATCGGCGACGGCTCAGACAAACTGGTCACCATCGGCGCGAATCCGCAAAAAGCCGACCAGTATGGCAAGGTGGTGTCGAGCGTCTCGGTGGGGGGCCGGCACGAAGCGCACCATGCCGGATTCTCGGACGACCGCCGCTATCTGTGGTTGGGAGGACTCGACGACAGCAAAATCTTTGTCGTGGATGTAGCGACGGACCCGGCCAAGCCGAAACTGGCGAAGACCATCGACACGTTCGTGCAGGACTCCGGCGGGGTGGTCGGTCCCCATACCTTCTACCCCTTGCCCGGCCGCATACTGATCACCGGCCTTTCCAACGCGACCGACCACGGCGGCAAGACTGGGATCGTCGAATACAACAACGACGGCAAATACATTCAGACGCTGTGGATGCCAGAGGGAGCGGAGTACGGCTATGACGCGCGCGTGCAGCCCCACCTGAATCGCCTGCTGACTTCGTCGTTCACCGGGTGGAACAACTATATGATGGACTTCGGCCAAATGCTGGCCGATAAAGAGGCCATGAAACGCTTCGGCAGCACCATGGTCCTGTGGGACTTCCATGCACGCAAACCGATCCAGACCTTCCAGGTCCCCGGTGCCCCGCTGGAGATCCGCTGGGCGCTGCAGCCGCGCCACTATTATGCCTTCACTGCGACTGCCCTGACCTCAAAGCTCTGGCTTATCAGTCAGAAGGCGGACGGCACGTTTGAGGCCAAGGCGGTGGGCGATATCGGTGATCCAACCAAGATACCGCTGCCGGTGGATATCAGTCTCTCGGCTGATGATCAGACCCTGTTCGTCAACACCTTCCTGGACGGCTTCTGCCGGGTGTATAACGTGGCCAATCCCACCAAGCCGCAGCTGATTCACGAGCAGAAGATCGGCGCGCAGGTGAACATGGTCTCGCAGTCCTGGGATGGCAAGCGCGTCTATTTCACTTCCTCATTGCTAGCCAATTGGGACAAGAAGGGCGACGCCAACGAGCAGTTCCTCAAAGCCTACACTTGGGACGGCAAGAAATTGACCCCAGCCTTCACCGTAGACTTCTACAAAGAAAACCTTGGCCGGCCGCACATCATGCACTTCGGCCAGGAGCAGTTTTACAAGAATCAGATCTTTACCAAACAGAGCTCGCAAGGCGCGACAGTGGTAGCGGATGTGCGCTAGGACTTATACAAAAGCCATGTGGATGGGCACTGCCCACCCACTCCACAGCACGATGCGAGCAGTGATGAGCGTGGTGCCGCGGCTTGTTCTTTGCGTGGTCCTCCTCACTTTTCCTCCGCTGCCCTCCTCCGTCGCCCAAGACGCCGATCCTGCCTCCGCGGCCATACAAAGCGCCTTGCAGCCGCAGTTCACTCCCCCACCGCCAGGCACGTATGCCCTGCCGACCATCGACACGGTAAGTGACCACATCCTCCTCGATTCCACCGGTAAGCAGGTGAGTCTGTTCAACTTGACCGCCGACAAAATCGCCGTGTTTTCGTTAATGTACACGGGGTGAGCGGCCGTCGGGGGCTGTCCCCTGGCCGCCGCCGGTTTGCAACATCTGGATCGGCTCCTGAGCGAGCGCCCGGAGTTGGCCGGGCGGGTCGTACTGCTCTCGGTGAGTTTCGATCCAGAGCGCGACCCTCCCGCACGTCTGACCGCGGTGCGGGAGACACTGAACCCGCACACGGAGTGGCATTTCCTCACGAGCAAGACTCTCGCGGACCTCCAACCGGTACTGGCGGATTTCCATCAGCCCGTCGCCAAACTGTGGCAGGAAGACGGGACCTGGAGCGGCATGTTTCGCCACGTCTTGAAAGTCTATTTAATTGACGCCGAGCCAAAAGTGCGGAACATCTACAGCACGGGTTTATTCAGCGCGCAACTCGTACTGAACGATATTGAGACGGTGTTGCTGGAGGCGGATAAACACGCTGCTACAGACCGACGGTAATGTGTCTCCTCACTTCCTGTATCACCATCCTACTCATTCTCTTCCTCAGCCCTACCCTCGCGGTCTCGCAATTCACCCTCTACATTCCCCTCGGCCTTCCCACTCCCCTTCCCATTCCCGACAACAATCCCCTGACCCAAGAAAAAATCGTGCTGGGCCGTCGCCTGTTCTTTGACCGTCGTCTCTCACCTAACGACACTATGTCGTGCGCCATGTGTCATGTCCCGACCCAGGGGTTCACGGTCAACGAGTTACGCTTAGCGGTAGGCATCAATGGCAAAACCGTCAGGAGGAACCCTCCAGCCCTCTACAATGTCGCTTACCAACGGCTGCTCTTTCACGACGGGCGAGAGTTCTTATTGGAAGATCAGATCATCTCGCCGCTGACCAATCCGGTGGAAATGGGCAACCCGTCGATCGGCTATGTGGTGGACAAAGTCAGGAGACTCCCAGGTTATGAGGAGCGCTTTCGGGAAGTGTTTGGCGAGGGCGCCAGCGTAGCGACCCTGGGCAAAGCCCTGGCGACTTACGAACGCACCCTCCTCTCCGCGAATTCACCTTTTGATCGGTGGTATTTCGCCGGCGACGCCGTTGCGGTAAGTGACGAGGTCAAAGCCGGCTTCAAGATTTTCACCGGCAAGGGGCAGTGCTTTGCTTGCCACACGGTCAGCAAAGAGGCGGCTTTATTTACCGACCTGGGCTTCCACAACACAGGGGTGGCACAGTTACCACTGATTCCCGAGAAGACCGTGGACGTGGACTTAGGCGGAGGACTGATCGTGCAAATGCCGCGCGCCCAAGTCGATGAGATCCTCACTCCACCCGGCAAGGATCTGGGCAGATACGAGGTGACGCTTGACCCTACAGACCTGTGGCGCTACAAGACCCCCTCCCTGCGCAACGTGGCGCTGACGGCACCCTACATGCACAACGGCGCCTTGCTGACTTTGGAAGAAGTGATCGACTATTACGACCGTGGCGGGACAGGCGCCGAAGGGCAAGACCCGCGGATCTCGCCGCTTCATCTGACGTCTGAAGAGAAAAAAGCACTGCTGGCCTTCCTGCGTAGCCTGACTGGCGATAACGTCAAAGTACTTGCACAGGGGACCATCCCAGACTCACCATGAGCAAAACCAAATACAGATTGTAGAGAATAGGGGAAAAGGATAGCATTTTTCCCATGGTACCACGTTCTTCTGTTGCCCCGAGTGTCCACCGCTTCACGCG
>JACXTT010006719.1_pt1 | contig 16378 bp, 13 predicted proteins | sample 9270951 | NCBI WGS metagenome assembly JACXTT01 (sample SAMN15532306, study PRJNA645909) | rock metagenome | isolation source: weathered quartz diorite | place: Puerto Rico | collected 2017-06-21 | reverse complement strand
GCCTGCAGCCCGGCCAGGTCGAGGTCCGCTTCGGCCACGCCGTCTACCTGCCGGCGGCCGAAGAAGCGGTGCTCTACCAGGTCGCCACCTCGCGCGACAGCGCCGTCTGGCACGGCGCCGGCGCCATCTACCAGCAGCAGCGCCTGGCCCTGCTCAACGCCGAACAGGGCGGCGCCGACTGGCCTTTCGGGGCGCAGGGCGAAGCCAGTGTCCTTCTGATCAACGATGGACCGGACGCCCCCCTGGAAGTGCAGGTGCGCCCGAAAGCGGCGCTCGATTGCAGTTTCGATGCGGTGGGCGGCTACTACGTGATCCGCGCGAAGACTGCAGCGCCGGGCGAAACGCCGGCGCGCCTGCTGGTGAAGGTGACGAGAGTCGGCGCCCCCAACCCGACGAAAGCCGGGACGCCCGATCCGATCCAGCTGAAAAGCGCCGCCGTGTGGAAGACGCGCGCCCGCGTGCAGGCGCCCGACAATCCCGACGCCACCGCGTTTCCCCTCACGCAGCGCCCGCAAGAAGACAGTGCCGACAGCGCCGACAGCAGCGATGCCACCTACGCACCCCTCGCCCAGCAGCAGGTCAGCCTGGTGGCGCTGGCCCTGCCCCGCCTGTCCCGCTACCGCGAGACGGGCGCGCAGGCCCTTGAAATCGGCTTTGACGGCAGGCTGGCGCTGGCCGCGGCGGATGCGCCCACCGTGATCCGCTTCGCCGTCGATGGCGATGATGCCCTCACCGCCATCACGGCGGCCGGCAGCGAAGGGATCGACGCGCCGGCCGTGTTCACCCCCGTCGATGGCGGCAGTGTGCGCCTGTGCGCGGTGGCGCCCGAGATGGCGGAGCGTTACCGCGCCCTGCTGCTGCTGCCTCCACGAGGCGCGCCCGAGGCCGTCGGCGTCGCGGCCGGCGCCCGCTTCGTGTTCGGCCGCGGCGCGCCCATGCTGGCGGGCCTGCGCGTGCTCGATTCGCCCCGCTTCATCCACGGCCCTGATGCCGGCACGCCAGCGGCGGCGGCCAGCGCCGACCGCATCGGCCTGTCGCGCCGTGCCTTCAGCTTCGAAGCCACCGAGGGCGGCTACCGGATTGCGCGCCTGACGCCCACCCAGGCCCTGTATCACCTGGACGAACAGCTGGACTTCGTGGCCGCGATTGCCGGCGACGCGGCTTATCTGCTGCCGCCCGGCCACCACCTGGTGGCCGGCCATTATGTGCTGCGCTTCGATGCCTGAGGCCACCATGCCCGTCCTGTCCACGCCGCTGCTGCCCCTGCTGGCATACACCGCCGCCCTGATCGCCACCCTGATGCTGGCGGCATTTCTGACGCCGTCCCGCTGGTGGCGCCGGCCCAACGTCAAGGCCCTGGCCGTGCTGGTGGCGGGCACCTGGGGTATCGGCAGCCTGCTGCTGGCGTTTGCGCCGGAGCGGGCGATCGCGCAGCCGGTGGCGTCACCAGTGCAGGCAATCGCACTGGCGCCGATGGAGCAGGATTATTTTGTGTTCGAGGATTTGAATTTACGGGAAGCGCCGGGAGTGGGGGCGCGGCGGGTGGCGCTGGTGCCGGCCGGGGCGACGGTCACCACCACGGGCGCGCGCGAGGGCGACTGGTGGCAGGTCAGGACCAGTGTGAGCAAGCGGGCGGGGTGGGTGAGTAGTTTGTGGTTGAGGCGGGCGGAGGAGGCGGCTTCGCGGCGGGGGCGCAGGCGCTAGTAAAAACGGTGACAGGCGGCGCGCGCCAGTCCCCAGGTGGATGATTTAACATGGCGGCAATACAACGCTCGTGGCATGTGTGCACGAATAATGCTGAGAAGCATTGACCCTTGCGTGGGCGGGGCCGTAGACTGGACTCACCATGTCCAAAGACAGTATGAGCGTCAGTCTGCCAGTCCCGCCCGCCGCGGGGCAGCCGCAGCTGCGCCAGAAAATTCCCCTGTCCCAGCCCTTGCGGCACGCGCGCTACCGCCGCCTCTGGCTTGCCAACCTGGTATCGAACCTGGGCACCTGGATCCAGACCTTCGCGTCCGCCTGGCTGATTGCTTCGCTGTCCCACTCCGCCTCCACCACGTCGCTGGTGCAAACGGCCAGCTACGTGCCCATCTTCCTGTTCGCCCTGGTGGCGGGGGTGGTGGCCGATGCGGTCGACCGGCCCAAGTTCCTGTTCTACTGCAATCTGTTCATGGCGGCCTGCGCCTGCACCCTGGCGGGGCTGGTGTTGACCGGTCACCTGTCGACCACGCCGGTGCTGGCGCTCACCTTTTGCCTGGGCGCGGGATCGGCCTTCATGTGGCCGGCCTGGCAAGCTTCCATGTCGGGCCTGGTCGATGCCGGCGAGCTGGAAGCGGCCGCCACCCTCAATAATCTCAGCTACAACGTGGCCGCCGTGATCGGCCCGGCGCTGGGCGGCGTGCTGTTCAGCTGGATCGGGCCGGGCGCCCTGTTCCTGGCCAATGCCCTGTCGTTCATCGGCCTGCTGACGGTGTACTGGTCGTGGTGGCGCGAACGCACGCCTGCGAACATCTCGGCCGTGCCTTTCCTCGAGAGCATGAAGGCGGGACTGCGCTGCGCCTTCGGTTGCAGCCGCTACCGCAGCATCCTGCTCAACGTCTGCACCGTGTTTTTCGCCACCATCGCCTTTGCCAGCCTGCTGCCCGTGTTCGTGCGCGACGTGCTGCACATGAACTCCAGCGTGTTCGGCACCCTGATGGGCAGCCTGGGCTGCGGCGCCGTGCTGGCCGCGTTTATCTTGCCCAGCCTGCGCTGCCGCTACGACCGCAAATGCCTGCTGACCTGCGCCCTGCTGGTCTACGGCACCATGCTGCTGGCCATGTCCTTCGTCCACTCGCTGCCCGTGCTGATTTCCCTGGTCGTGTGCGGCGGCATGGCCTGGTCGGCCACCGTGTCCACCCTGAACGCGGCGGCCCAGGCGTCCTTTCCCGCCCACATCCGCGCCCGTACCCTGTCGATCTATCTGTTCGTGATGGCGGGCGGCTACACCGTGGGCAGCCTGGTGTGGGGCCGGCTGGCCGACCATTTCGGCGTCCAGGCGGCGTTTGCCGTGGCCGGCGCCTGCGTGATCGTCAATGCCATCGCACTGGCCAGTGCACGCCGGGAAAAACCGCTCTGATCCGCGCTTCGCCTTCCCGCCTTTCTTGCTAAGCTGTCGCATCGGCCACCCGGCCTGCCTGAAGATTTTGATGCTGACCTCGCCCGCCCTCGATTTTGCCGACCGCTTCGACATCGCCGCCGCCAGCAGCGCGGGCAGCGACGCCCTGGAAAACCAGGACAATTTCCTGCTGGTCGATGCGGGCGGCCGCGCCGTGTTCCTGGAAGGCCAGCATTTGCATGAAGTGCAACTGGCTGGCTGGCCGGCCGGCCATGTGCGCGTCGCTGTGCTGGACGGCATGGGCGGCCACGGCCAGGGCCGCCAGGCCGCCGAAGCGGTGGTGGCAGGCCTGCTGGCCATGCCCGCCTGCACCAATCTGCCCACCCTGTGCGCCTGGCTGGACGCCCTGCACAGCCGTCTGCAGGCCGACTTTGCCGAATCCGCAGCCGGCCAGACCGAGCCGCCGCGCCGCCCCGGCACCACCTTGACCCTGCTGGAACTGCCGCCCCACGAGGCGCCGCTGCTCTACCACGTGGGCGATTCGCGCCTGTACGAGTTGCGCACCGGCGCGATTGCCGCCCTGACCGTCGATCACGTCCCCGCCACCGCCTTTGCCATGGCCGGGGTGTTGGGCGCCGAAGAATGGTGGCAGCAGGTGCACGGCGAACACCGTTCGCAGATTGCCCAGGCCTTTTTGCTGGGTAACGCGTTTGCCGATGGCGCCGTGCTGGGCGACGATTTGTTTCCCCTCGATCGAGACCGCCTGCCGCCGTTTTTGCGCCACCTGCCGGACCGGCGCGCCCTGGCATTGCGGCTCGACGCCAGTTATCTGCTGGCCAGCGACGGCTTTTGGGCCTGCGCCGCGCCAGCGCCCTGGGTGGCCGGCTGGCCGGGGCTGCTGGCCGCAAAGCGCGACGCCCAGGGCATGGTGGCCGCCCTGTTCGACGCCATGGCGCAACAGCCGCCCACCGGCCTGCACATCGACAATTTGACGGCCATCATGATCCGCCCGCTGCCGCGGCGCGATGGCAGCGACGATACCTATGCCTGAGGCCAGCAAAATAATTCTGAGGAGCAAAAGATGTTACACTCGCCGGGTAGTTACACTCTGCAAGAATTGCTTTGCCGAACATGCAGCAAACAGGCGTAAACTTGCCATCTCACGGACTGATCCCCCTGCCCTATTGCCATGAACAAGTGCAGTAACGCCGACCATCCCCACTGCACCTTGTGGGTATTGCCAGGCGACCAACAGTGCGCCGCCGGCCACGTGCAGAGCGCCCCGCCAACCAGTTTCGATCTGGTCAGCGCGGCACGTGCCCGTTCTGCTGGCGCGCCGGTTGCGCTGGAAGGTAGCCGGTCCCCGGAAACCGCACCCGCCCTGCCCCAGCAGTTTCCCCAGATTCTGCCCGTGCTGCAGCGCCCCCACCTGCACGTGAGCGGCTTCGATCCCCGCGCCGCCGGGGGACGCCAGGCCATCAAGCTGGAATTGCGCGGCATGCCGCCCGGCGCGGCGCCCCTGGTCGACATGCGCCTGCGCTCCGCCCTGATCGCCGGCGGCGCCTCCAGCCACGCGTTTACCCGCACCACCCGCGGCGACTGGCGTCCCGTGTTCGTCGAATTTTCTTCGCGCGACAAGGAACACGGCCAGTACCAGATCGACGTTGAACTCAATGCCGCCAGCGACACCGACGCGCCGCGGCGCTGGGTCTGCACCATGCTGCTGCTGGTGCCCCGCGCCGACGCCAGCCTCACCGACATCCACCAGACCTTCCTGTCGACCCACAAGAACGTGCGCGTGATGGCCGACGACGCCTCGATCGCCCGCGTCAACAGCCAGATGGGCGGCGGCCGCCTCGACATCGATCTGACGGCCCGCAACGCGTCCATCGCCCATTTGAACCTGGACGCCGTCGGCAAGGTCGATCTGGGCTTTTCCAGCATCGCCTGGGACGAAGACCTGATTGAAATCGACGTGCCCGAACACGCCCAGCCCCACCCCTATCCGGTGGACGCGGCCTGCCTCGTCAATGCGGCGCCCGACAGCGGCGGCCAGCGCCAGATCCGCATGTTCGGCATGGGCGAGTGCGTGCTGGGACGCTGGGAGCAGTACGATCCGGAAGCGGACGTGCTGCTGGCCCACTTCAGCGAAGATGGCCCGGACAATGCAGGCCTGACGCGCCGCCTGTCGGGCCGCCACGCCGTGCTCCGCCGCGGCGAGCGGGGTTTTGAAATCGAGGATGTCTCGCGCTATGGCATCCTGCTCGATGGCGTCTGGCCCGGCAAGCACACCCCGGTGCCCCTGCGGCTGGGGATGAAGATCGAACTGACCGCCAGCATCAAGGGCGTGGTCACGCTGAACGTCAGTGCGCTGATGCCCAACGGCGTCATCATGCACCGCATCGACAACGGCGAATTCGCCGAGTGCTTTTATTTTCTGGAGCCGGACCGCCATCCCGGCTTTCCCCTGCCCGCCTGCGCGCGCGAACCCCGCGCTTGCGCGATGCCCGTGCTGTTTCACCGCGACGGCGGCTTCTGGCACCTCGACACCATCACCGGCGTGGAGACAGCGCTCACGCCCGGCGTCGCGCTCGACCGCCTCAGCCCTTTCCAGCGCCACGTGCGCTTTGCCGCCGAACCGTATCCCGAATCGTGGATCATCCGCACCAGCGCAGGCCAGCTGCAGCAGGCGCTGACCCACGATATGCAGACGGCGTAAGAGCTGGCGAGTCAGCGCTCAGGCAGGATCACAAACAGTATCAAGAGCCAGCCGGCCGCCATCGCCGCCAGCAGCGTGAGCACCAGCACGGGAATACGGATGTTGTCGGGGATTTTCATGGCGACACCTCGGGCGCAGCGTGTGAACACGCGCCGCGCCTGTCGGCATTCGTGTGCTGCCGGCGTCAGCGCAGCGGCTTGGGCAGCGGAATCCATTCGGTTTCGCCCGGCACCTTGGCGTAGCGCTGCTGTTCCCAGTCTTCGGACGCCCTGGCCAGGCGCTCCTTGCTCGACGAGACAAAATTCCAGAAGATGAAGCGCTGACCGTCGAGCGGGGCGCCGCCTATCACGACAAATTTTACGCCCGTCGCCGTCGACAGGCGCGCACTGCTGCCTGTCTCCATCACCGCCATCGTGAATGGCGGCAGCGCCTCGCCATCGATGGCCAGCGCACCCTCCACCACGTAGACGGCGGCCTGCTCGGGCAGATTGTCGAGCACCAGTTCGGCGCCCGCGTCCAGCGCGATGTCGAGATACAGGGTCTCCATGAAGGTAGGCACGGGCGAAGTCTGGCCGAAGGCGCTGCCGATCAGCACCCGCGCGCGGCCGCCCGCAAAATCTACCTCAGGGATGTCGGCGGCCGGCGTGTGGCTGAACGAGGCCGGCACTTCCTCGTGCGCCTTGGGCAGGGCCGCCCACAACTGCAGGCCGTGGCTGCGGCGCGGCTTGCCCTTCAAATCGTCGGGGGTGCGTTCGGAATGAACGATGCCGCTGCCGGCCGTCATCCAGTTGATGGCGCCCGGCTCGATGCGCTGCACCGAACCCACGCTGTCGCGGTGCATCATCGCCCCTTCGTACAGATAGGTGACGGTGGCCAGGCCGATGTGAGGATGGGGCCGCACGTCGTGGTTGGCGTTAGGATCGGCGTCGATGGGGCCGAAGTGGTCGAAAAAGATGAAGGGGCCGACCGCCTGCATGGCGGCGGAAGGCAGCAGGCGGCGCACGATAAAACCGCCGCCCAGGTCTTTCTCGTGGGCTTTGAGGTGGTGGGCGATGCTCATGGTGTGATCCTCGATGTCTTAAGCCGCGTCGGCCAGGGTGGTGGTGATCTCCGTCGTCACCGCCGTCATCAGCTTGTGGATGGGGCATTTGCCGGCCACCGTCAGCAGCTCCTGGCGCTGGGCGTCCGTCAAATCGCCCGCCAGGCGCAGGCTGGCGGCCAGCTTGTAGACGCCCTGGCGCTCGCCGCTGTCGTCGCGCTCGAGCTGCACCTCGACGTCGGTGAGGGGGATGTTCTTGCGGCGGGCGTACCACACCACCGTCAAGGCCTTGCAGGACGCCAGCGCGGCGTCGTACAGATCGTGCGGCGACGGGCCATCGTCATTGCCCCCTTCGGCCAGCGAGCCATCGACGATCAATTCATGGTTGCGGATATGGACGCTGTGCCGCATGGGCTGCGAGACGTCGCGGTTGACGGTGAGGGTCATGGCGCGCTTTCAAAAATGAACGGAGAACGGGAAAGTGAGGGAAAGTGGCAATGTACCGCAAATCGGCGCGCTTGGCTGGTGCCAGGGCTACTGCGGCCTACAGCAGTTCGCGCGCGATGCGAAAGCCGATGATGCCATTGCTGCGCGCCGCCGAAAACCCGTTGCGCAGGGCCGAGCGCAGGTAGCGTGGGTTGTACAGCCAGGAGCCGCCCCGCAGTACCCGCCGCGCGCCGTCGCCGCCGTCTTCCCAGGCCCGCCCCGTGTTGGGCGCGCCCTCGTAATTATCGTGCACCACGTCCTGCACCCACTCCCACACATTGCCGTGCATGTCGAACAGGCCCCACTGGTTGGGCGCGAATTCGTCGACCGGCGTGGTGCCCTTGCGGTAGACGCCTTTCGGGCTGTCGTTGTAGCTGGCGGTGCCGTCGTAATTGGCCAGGTCCGTGCTGATGCTGTCGCCGAAGCTGAAGGCGGTGCGGGTGCCGGCGCGGCAGGCGTACTCCCACTCCGCTTCGCTGGGCAGGCGGTAGCGCTGGCCCGTCATCGCCGACAGCCAGGCGCAATAGGCCACGGCGTCGTGCCAGCTCACGCCCACCACGGGATGGTCGTCGGCCTGGCGGTAGCCCGGTTCGGCCCAATTGAACTGCGCGCCCGCCTGCCAGCCGGTGGCGGCGACATAGGCGCGCCACTGGCCCACGGTGACGGGAAAGCGTCCCATCGCGATCGGCTTTTCAATGCCGACCCAATGCTGGGGCGTTTCGCGTTCCACCCACGATTGCTGCGAGCCCGCCTCCATTGCCTTCTTGCGTTCGTGCTCGGGCGAGCCCATTTGAAAGCGCCCGGTCGGGATCAACACCAGATCCGGGGCGATGCCCGAGCCATCGAGGAAGCGGTCGCGCAGCACGCCCTCGCTGTCGGCGATCGGGCTGTTTGCGCTGGGCAGCAGGGCCGCCAGCTCGGCCTGCACCTTGGCCGCCACTTCAGCGCGCACTTTCTGCTGCTCCTGCCTGTAAGCTGCCGCCGCCTTGGCCTGCATCGCCTTGCGCTGGGCTTCTTCCTTTTCCTGGCGGGCCGCCTGGGCATCGAGGGCGCGCCGCTCCAGCAGTTGGCGGCGCAGCGCTTCTTTTCTCTCCTGGCGGGCCGCTTCGGCCACGATGCGCTCCGCCTTTTCCTTTTCGCGCCGCTCGCGCGCGGCCTGCTGGGCGGCCGTGGCCGCGGCAGCCGCTTCCTGCTTGCGCTGCGCCGCGACCAAATGCGGCTGCTGCTCGCGCACCGGATCGGCCTTTGCCGCTGCCACCTCCTTGGCAGGCACGCCGGCCGGGGCCTCGGCTTGAATCGTCTCGGCTTTGCTCGGCGCGATCCGCGCTTCGCTTGGTAGCGCCTCCGGTTTCAAGCGCGCCAGCAGCTCCGTCACGGATGCGGGACGGGCCGCCGGATCGATCGCAAAGCCGGCCCGCAAAGCCAGCCACTGGCGCTCGTCCAGTTGCGCGGGCCGCGCCGGCAAGGCCGTGCTGCCGTTGCGGGGACCGTCGAAGGGCAGTTGGCCTTCCAGCATCTGGTACAGCATCACGGCCACCGCATACACGTCCAGGGTCGGTGCGGGCGCGCGCCGGCGCAGGCCCGTTTCCGGCGCCCGGTAGCCGGCCGTGCCGGAACTGGCGGGCGCTTCCAGCTTGGCGCCCACGCTGGTGTCGGCGCCGGTGACGGCACCGGCGCTTGCACGTGCGCGCGCGGCGATGCCGAAATCGAGCAGCTTGATTTCGCCCGCGCTGGTGACGAACACATTGCCCGGCTTGATGTCGCGGTGGACCAGGTGGTGCTTGTCCCAGGCATAGGCCAGCGCCGCGGCGATGGGGTCCAGCAGCGCCAGCGCGCGCGCCAGCGGCATGCTGTGTTCGCGCGCCAGCAGGCTGTCCAGGTCTTCGCCTTCCAGGCACTCCATGATGAGGAAGTAGCTGGCGGTGGCGGGATCCTGCGCCCACTCGTAGACGCGCACAATGTTTTCGTGGGCCAGGCGGCGCGCCTGGGTCGCTTCTTCCAGCAGCAGGCGGGCGTGGTTGGCGCTGGAGGTGAGCTGGGGCGGCAGGATCTTGACGGCCACGCCGGCGCTGTGGCCCAGCTCCTCGTGGGTGGCCAGGTCGACCGCTTCCCACACCTGGCCCATGCCGCCCTGGCCGATCAGGCGCACCAGCCGGTAACGCCGGTTTTGTGGACCGATCTCCTGGCCGGCCATCAAGCCCAGTTCCGTCCCTTGTCGCGTTGGCGGAAACCCAGGCGGCACCGCCCCCGGCGGCGCATAGGCGGCGTCGAGGATGGCGTTCTTGCGGCTGTCGAATTCCTGCTGGCTCAGCAGGCCATCTTCGTGCAGGGCGCGCAGTTCACGCAGCTGGTCGCGGGCGTTCTGCATTGTCCTTGTTCAGCCTCCCACGGCGGCGCCGCAGCGCGAACAGAAACGCTCGCCCAGCTGCACGGTGTGACCGTTCGGGCAGGTCGGCGCTGCAGTCGCGGCACGGCCGTGCGCAACCCCCATTCCCAGTTCCGCCTGCGAGGCCAGCGCCTGCTTGTTGACGTCGTTTTGCAGTTTCAACAGGTCCAGCTGATGCTGGCGTTCCTTGTCCACCTCCTGCTCGCGGCGCGCGCGCGATTTTTCCTCGCGTGCTTCGGCCAGGCGCATCGCTTCCTGCGCCGTCACGTTGTGGCTGGCGCCCACCACACCGCTCAGCGCTGCCAGCTGCTGGGCGCTCATGCCGGCATGAACCTGGGTCTTCATGTAGTCGGCCAGCGCCGCCGCGTTGTGGGCGTCGGCCAGGGCCAGCTTGGCCGTATCGCTCATCGCACCGAGGCTTTCGGCGCGGGCAATGGCGATGCGGGCCAGGTCCGCCTCGTGCGCCAGTTCGGCAAAGCGCAGCTCGCGCTCCTTGTCGATGCGGCGCAGCTCCTGCTGCCACTGGGCTTCCTGGCCTTGCAGCGCAATCTGTTGGCGGCCCTGTTCCAGTTCCAGCTGGCGCTGGTTTTCCTTGCGGTTGTAGAGGTCTTCCGCTTCGATGGTGCGCAGCAGTTTTTCATGCTGGGTCTGGGCGTCGGCCGCGCCGCCCTTGCGGGCCAGCTCGCGCGAGCGTTCAGCGGCCAGCTGGTCTTCCCATTCCTGCACCCGCTCCGCTTCGCGCCGGTGCGCCGCATTGACCAGGGCCAGCGCCTGGTGCTGGGCCAGATGCTGTTCCTGTTCGATCGCAGCCTGGCGTGCAAAGGTGGTCTGCTGCAGCTGGTGCAGGCGGGCCAGTTCGGCGCGCTTGCGGCTTTCATCCTCGATCAGCTGGGCCTGGGCCACCTTGTTGGCGATCTGCTGCTGCAGCAGCTGATGGGCGAAGCGCTGCTGCGCCAGCTGGCGCTGTTCGGCCCCCTGCTGTGCCGACAGTTCCAGCTCCGTGCGCATGCGGATCTGGGCGATGTGGCGCAGATGGGCCCAATCGGCTTCGACATCGCCCCGCGCGGCCTGCTTTTGCGCGATCTCGTGTTCCAGTTCGGCCAGCACTTCACCGGCGCCGGCGGCGATGGCCTGCTGGCGGTTCTTCGCTTCGGCGATGCGGCCATACAGCTCGATCTCGCGCGCCCGCACGGCTTGCAGGCGCTCGCTGTTCTGCAGGGACAGCTCGGCCTTCTCGATGGCGTCGTCCTGGGCCAGTTCGGCGCGCCGGTAGCGCAGCCGTGCTTCGCGTTCCTCGCGGCGGATTTTCTGCCATTCGGCGTCGTCGTAGAGCTGGTCCAGATGGCCCGCATGTTCCAGGTCGACGTTGCGCTCGTCCGCCACCAGCCACAGGCTGCCGATGCGGGCGCGGTGGGCGTCGAATTTGTCGTGTTTGAGGGCGAGGGTGTCCACCTGTACCACCGCCAGGCCGTACATGGCCAGGCGCTGTTTCAGGCCATCCTGCAGGCGTTCGTCCAGTTGCAGGCGCAGGTCGCGGTTGCGCGACATGTCGCGCAGCGACTGGCCGGCGACGAATTCAGCCGCCAGCTGGCGTACTGAAGGTCCCAGTAATTCGACGAGGTTGGCCGCCGTGACGGTGCCGGGCATGGTCATGAAGTAGCGGGCAAAGGCGCTCACCTGCTCGATCTGCACACTCACGGAAAGACGCGCCGACAGGGCCAGGTGCTCGGCGCTTTCCAGGTCGTCGAAGGCAAATTCGACGGCGATGGGGGTGCTGCGGGTGATCAGGATTTCGGCGTGGCCGTTGCGCAGCAGGTGATTGAGGCGGCTGAAAAAGCCTTCGATCTCGTACTCGCCCTGCGGCACCTCGGTGGCCTGGTCGCCCTGCAGGATGTAAGCGCGGGTGGTGGCGGGCACGCGCAGCGTCTTGACGAACAGGCCAGACAAGGCCTCGACGCCGAAGAACACGGCCAATTCGTCGGGACCGGCGATCCAGCGGTTCTCGCGCAGCACGGGTTCGTTGCGGGGCGCGCCCAGGGTCAGGCCGCACTGCGCGCAGTAGGCTGCCGTGGCGGCGTTCTTGTGCTCACAGCGGGGGCACTTGGCGCCGCCGAATCCAAACATCTGCAACATACTCACTCCCGGTTCATCAATGGGCCCCGCTGCCTGATTTTAGCAGGGCGGCGGCGATTTATTTGTTTCGGTACACGGCGCGGCGCTTCAAATGATGCCGATGCGGGACACGCAGGCGATGCTGGCTCCCTTGGCTGCCAGCGCCCCCGCAAATTCGGCGGGCAGTCCGGCTTCCCACGCGGCCGGCACCAGCAAGCGGTCGCCCGCCACCGCCTGCGCCAGCATCAGGGCCAGTTTCGGTTCGCGCGCGTCGACGGGATCGACCCGCCCGCCCTGCCAGTCGCTCGACGTGCCGGTGGCGATGACGCGCCCCCGTGGCAGGAACTCGCGCCCGCGCGCGATGCGGTCGGCCATCACCAGCGCCAGTTCGGCGGAACTGCCTTGAAAGCGCGCCGCGCCGAAGCGCACCACGCTGCGCCAGCGTCCCGTGCCGCGCGCATCGAAACGGCGCGAGGCTGCCAGCGCCCGGCGCACCGCGGCCTGGCCCAGCATGTCCAGGCCGGGCACGGCGATGCTGTCCTCTTCTTCCACGGCGTCGCTGCCGGCGTCGAGCGGATAGACGCTCACCTCGACCCAGCACAGGCTGTCGTTGATGCCGCCGCTATGCAGGGGAAACCAGCAGCGCGCGCTCGATACGGCCGCACCCTGGTCGGGGCGTCCCGTCAGCATGCCCAGATGCGCCAGCTGTCCCGGCCCGCCCAACAACATCGTGGCGTCCGCGTCACGTACACCATGGCCGTCGATACGGCCCAGCTGCCATTGATCCGACCAGCCGTTCGCCAGCACGGGCGCCAGCGGCTGCCAAACGCCCCGCACCATGCGGTCGGCCAGCACGGCGGCCAGTTCCCAGTCGCGCTCTCCCGCGCCGGGCGCGCGGTCGAAACTGAGCACCACCTGGTCGCGGCTGTCGAAACGGGGCTCGGTGTGGCGGGCCAGACGCAGCACCTGCAGCAGGCGCTCGGCCAGCGCTGGCGCCCCAGGCACGCCCGTCTTGATGTCGGCCCGGTTGGCCCGCTCGCGGCGCGTGGCCGTGATCGTCAGCAGCGTGCCATCGGCCAGCCGGCTGCGGGCCTGGGCGCTGGCCGGCATCATGATGCCACCTCGGCCACCCCGGCCACCTCGGCCACCTCGGCAACCGCGCGGCGGCCGGCCACGTCGCATTCGAGATTGGCGACAATGCGTTCAGCGTTGTCGAACAGGTCCGCCACCGCTGCAGTCGGTGCATCATCGGCGTCTTCCCGCTGCAAGCGCGCCAGCAAGGCCCAGGCTTCGTCGAGCGACACGCAGGCGCGTGCCGCGTGGCCGATGCGACGGGCCTGCTCCGGCGCGGCGAGCGGCACGCCGGGCGCGGCCAGGCTCAAAGTCGGCATGGTGGTCACCGCCAGGCTGACCAGGTCGAGCCGGCGCAGCACCGCCTGATGCCGCTGGAATTGTTCCTGCCCCCGCGGCAGCACGGCCACCCGCAGGGCGCACATCAGGGAAGGCAGTTCGAGGAACAGGCGGCGCAGAAAGCGGGCGTCGTCGACGGCGGTCAGCGGCGCAGCCACCGTTGGCACGGGCGCATCGGGCGGCACGCCATGCGGCAGTGCAGTCGCATCGGCGGCTACGCGCTGGCGCAGCAGTTCCGCGAAATCAATCGCGTCGCCCAGGTCGACCGGCAGGCATTCATCCACCGTCACACCGAAGCGCACGTACAGCAGGCGATCCAGGCCGGAACGGAAGCGGTTCCACTCGGCCAGCGCGGTGCACGGCGGCAGATCCAGCTGTCCCTGTGCCAGTTCGCGCTGCACCGCATCCTCGATTGCCTTGTAAAAGCCGGCGCAATCGAGCAGCTGCAAGGTGCCGGCCTGGCCGCCGCCCCCTTCGCTGGCGAGATACAGGTCGAAGCGCTGCTGGGCGGCCCTGGGGTCGGCGCTGTCGACGGCAAAGCGCAGCCGCAGGCCCAGTTCCGCCGCGGCCGCAAACGGGCGCAGGTCGAACTGGTAGGGACCGGGCCGGAACAGCCAGGCCGTCTCGCCCGCCGCCGGCGCCAGCCGGCCCACCTGCTCAACGCGGCGGGTGCGCCCGCCGGCATCGATCAGCACCGCCGTGCAGCCGGGTGCGATCGCGCTGCCGGGCGCCACTTCCATCGCGATTGCGCTCACGCCCAGCGCCGAGGTATCGGCCGGCGGCGTTGCACTGCGCTTGAACAGGCCGATCATGGATGGCCGGAACCAGCGCTGGCGCGCGCCACTGCAAAGCGGGCGCCATGGCGCTGCAAATGGGGCGCTGGCGCTTCGGCGAAAGGCCAGGCCTGTTCGCATTCCCCATCGCGGTCCAGGCCTCCCTGCAGCAGCACGGCGCCGGCGCCGTCGCGCACTTCCAGCAAGGCGCCTGCAGCCATCACGCTGGCCGCGAACGGCGCGGCGGGATCGAGTTTGAGCACGACTTGCCAGCCGCCGTCGGCGGGCAGGAAATGCAGGGCCCAGTGGCCGTCGTCCGTTTCCAGGGTGCCGAGAGCAGCGCCATCGTCGGCCGCGCGCAGCATGCCGTGGCTCGCTTGCCAGATCGCCCTGCGCTGCTCCGCCAGGGTACGAAAACGCCGCAGGGTCAGGGGCGAATCGAGCAAAGCCTGCGCCTGCGCCGCCCCCAGCGGCTGCACGCCGTCGAGGGCCGCGGCAAGAGTGGCGTCGTCCAGTACCAGGTGATCCTTGTCGACGCGGCGCGCCAGCAGCGCGCTGGCCTGCAGGCGCCGCTCCAGGCTTGCCCCATTGTCTGTCTTGTTCACTGTGCCGTCCTCCTTGCGATGTTCCTGGGTTGATCCGGATGGAGCGCGGCCTGCAGGGCCGCGATGGCCGCGTCGCGGCGCTTGCGCAGGGTCGGCAGCGAGATCCCGTCCAGCACCGCCAGCTGCTGCATGGTGGGCAGTTCGCCGGTGGCGGGATCGAGCCATTCGGACGGATAACTGTCGTCGCGCCCCCCCATCAAACTGGCATACACGGCCAGCCGCACCGGCATGCTCCACGGCGCCATCGATTTGGCCGCCCAGCTGGCCCCATCCTGCGCGCGCCGCGCCATTGCAAGATAGCTGGGGGGCAGTGAAACCCGTGCCGCGGCCAGCGCTTCGGCGGGATCCGGCGCAGCTTCGTCACTGCCATCGACCACCGCATCGTCAGGCTCCGCCTCGATTTCGTACTCGGGCGCCGGCAGCAGCTCGCCGCTGTCGCCGCCCTCGCCGGCCGCCTGCTCCATCACCCACGCCAGGTCGTCCAGCCAGCCGGCAGCGTCGAAGGCGTCCTGCTGCCACGGCTTGTCGCGGTTGGCGGAGAGTTCTTCATATTCGCCGATTTCGCGCAGCATGGCGCCAATTTTATCGGGCTGGCCTTTGAGACTGGCGAAGCGTTTCGAGCGGGTGTGCAGGGGCCCGGGCGCGCCCGTAAAACGCTCGCGCGAGGCGCTCCAGGCGAGGATCCACTCGCTGCGGCAGTCGCCGATGGATTTGAGCTGGCGCACTTCGATCGGCGCGGCGGCGGCACTGACGGCGCGCCCCAGGATGGCGCCCACCTGTTCGTGCGCCAGGCTGTCGGCTGCCGCCCACAGCGCAAACAGGCGGGCGATGTCGGCGTAGGCCGTGTCGAGCATCCGGTAAGCATAGATGCGGTTGGCGCTGCAGGGCCGCCCGCAGGCAGCCATGTAATTGTCGGCGTCCACCTTGTCGCGCAGGACTGCATACATGTCGTTGACCTTCTTGCGCAGGATGGCGTCGCCGCCCGGCCGCTGCCAGAAAAAACCCAGTTTCTCCGCTTCGGCCGTCACGGCGGCGGCCAGGGCCTGCCAGTCGCCGGGCCGGGCCTGCAATTCGAACAACAGGTCCAGCGCCAGTTCCAGCACGCTGTCGCCGTAGCTGTTGCCATCGCCACTGGCGCGGCCGGAATGCGCGCTGGCGCGCAGCAGTACGGCCATGTGTTCCAGGTAGTGCTGCAGTGCCTCGGCGGTTTCTCCCCGCACCAGTTGCCCGCACAGGGCGAATCCCTGCTGGGCGCAGGCCTGCAGCGAACACTGTCCCAACAGTTTTCGCACGTGTTCCCAGCCGTGTTCCTGGTACCTGGTGCCCGGCAGGCGCATTCGGGTCCTCGCGTGGTGGATCGGTTGCCGCACAAGGCGGCGGCAGCAAAATGATGCCACAGTCCGCCGCCCGGCCAGCCGCACGTCTGAACCCTATTTACCCGTCTGTTCGGCGCTGGGCAGATCGGCCTTGGCCAGCACGGGGCGCCCGCCCGGCAGGCCGCTGCGGGGCTGCAGCAGGCCGCTGCGCGCCGCTTCGGCCAGCACGGCGGCCACCATCGGAGCGGCGTGTTCGCCGCCGCTGCCGGACGAGTGACTGACGAAGGCCGCCACTGCCAGCCGGTGGGTCTGGCCCGGCAGGCTGCCCGCTTCCAGGAATCCCGTGAACCAGACGGTGGCCTCCTCGCCGCTGCCGGTGGGCGCGGTGCCCGTCTTGCCGGACAGGCCACGCCGCACCCCGCCCAGCGCGGGACC
>JACXTT010006718.1_pt1 | contig 16383 bp, 9 predicted proteins | sample 9270951 | NCBI WGS metagenome assembly JACXTT01 (sample SAMN15532306, study PRJNA645909) | rock metagenome | isolation source: weathered quartz diorite | place: Puerto Rico | collected 2017-06-21 | reverse complement strand
AGTCAAAATTGGGTAATTGTGCTGCTACATCCAATGAAATAAGGCAGGACAAAAACAGCAATATGTGCGGATGTTTATTCAAAGTCTTTGTCTTCATCTAATTTACAAAATTAATCTGATGTCTGAGGCCGGAAGTCAGAAGCCTGAGGTCCGAGGTCCGATCGTTTGCTTCGCCATCGGCCTTCCGATTTCGGACCTCCGACCTCCGACCTCCGACTTCCGTCTTCACCTCAATAACGTAATATCTCCCTTCTTAGTTGTTACCGAACCATCGGTAAATTCCACATTTAACGTATACGCGTACACATCCATGGGCTGCACCACCCCTTTGAATTTGCCATCCCAGCCCTGGTCGCGGTCGGTGGTGGAAAATACCAGGTTGCCGAAGCGGTTGTAAATACGCCAGTTCATTTTACCTATACCAAAGCCTCTTATATATATGATATTATTGGGAGCGCTGCCCAACGGGGTAAAGGCGTTGGGCACATCCAGCCGGGGCACGATAATGTTTTGAAGCGGGGTGCACACGGTATCGGTACAGCCGGATGCATTGGTGGCATAGAGGCAGGCATTGAATGTGCCTGTCTTATTGTACTGGTGGTCGATATTGGCGCGACTGCTGGTGGCCAGGGTATTGCCGTCGCCAAAATTCCATACAAAGCTGCTGGCATCGGCCGATGAAATATTGGTAAATGTATACGGGAAATTCTGCTTTGCCGAAACCGGCGAATAGGTAAAGCCGCCTGTGGGCTTGATTTGCAAGGTGATGGTCGTAGACGTGCTGTCGATCTTATTACAGGTGGTTGTATCTACCGCCACCAGCGAAACCGTAAACGTGCCCGGGCTGCTGTACAGGTGGGTTGGGTTGATAGCCGTGGACGTAGCCCCATCTCCAAAATTCCAGGTAAAGCTCTGGCCGGCCAGCGAGGTATTGTTAAATATTGCATTATAGGGTACGCAACCGGTGGCCGGTGTTTCAAATTGTGCTTTTACCTGCGGCGCCACACGAAGTGAAATGGTGGTAGAGTCCGGCGCATTGCAATAATTGGTATCGGTTAATATAAGCCGTACATTATAGGTACCTGCCGCGGCATAGGAATGCACCACGGTATCGGGGCCCGAGGTGCTGATGCGGGTGCCATCGCCAAAATCCCATGTAAACGATTGGGCGGAAAAATTCTTCGCGGTGGCCGAATGCGTGGAGGTATTGATAAACTGGTAGGAGAGGCTTTGACAGGGGGCCAGTTTCTGGTAGTTGATGGAAAGATAGGCCTCGTCATTGCGCACGCGAACAGTAGTATAGGCGGTATCGCGGATATTGCAGGTAGTGGAATCAATGCCCACCAGCATTACCGTATAGCTGCCAATAGCATTGTAGGTATGTGACACATCAAAATTAGTGGTCTTGACGCCGGGAGAACCGTCTCCGAAATTCCATTCGTAACTGGTAGCCGTGCGCACCGTGTCTTTAAACTCCACTGTGAGCGGCACGCAACCCGAGGTGTCGAATACCGAATTGATAAAGGCCCGTACGCCAGCCCCTACCCCGGCAAAATTAAACGCAATCTTCAGCGCACCGAGATTACAGCCCTGGCCGTTGGTGCCATTGGTAGGCGATACCGCGTTGAGCGTATAATACGGAATGGTAATAGGAGCACCCGGAACACTATTGCCTTCACAATTGGCGCAGATAGCCATATAAATAGCACCCTGCTTGTCGAAGCGGCTGGTGCCGCCGTCTACATGCTCTCCAAAACCACCGCTCTGCCCGAAAAAGGAAGCATAGAGCAACTTGGCCGCATTTTTCTTGAGCACGATAAAATAAAAGTCGCGGTTGTCCGTAGTCTGTTTCTGGGCATCGGACGTTATTTCCATGCCAAAAGTGCCCGCCATATTAAACAAGGCGTCGATCTGCGACACATAATTGGCGCCCCAGCCGGATACGTACACGTTTTCACAACGGTCTACCAGGAAAGCCACCGGTGATATATTGGGGTATTTGGCAGCAGTGCCATATATGGTAGAATAGACAAAATCGGATAAATCCGGTTTCAGCTTGGAAATAAACTGGTGGGCGCCGGCCGGGCCCTGGTAAACAACACTCACCACCGGCCATTTGCCTTCCGAAATACCCATGATATAAGGAAAACCCAGCTTATCAAATTTAAGCCCGTAAATAGCATCATAACTGTCCGTGCCAAGATAGGTGGTACGGACCACGGTGCTGAGGTCGGGGGTTAGTTCGGCCACAAACCCATCGGTGGTATTGGAATTGGCGGTATTGATAGTGGGCTGTTTAACTCCCACAGAAGGAACGCCCTGCAGGTCGGCGCTAAACGTGGTGCCCGCAATATACAGGTGGCCGTTAGCAGGGCTGATATCCATTACAAATACGCCATCGTCTTTGGAACCGCCAAAATAGGTGGAGGCAATAACGCTGGTGCAGGTGGGGTTGATTTTTACAATAACGCCGTCCTGCGCGCCGGCGGGGTTGGGCTGGAAAACACCCGCCGTAGTGGGAAATTTATTGGCGGCAGAAAGCCCGTCGGACTGCGACTGCGAAACCACGTAGATATTACCCGCAGGGTCCAGTATTACTTCACCTCTTGAATCATCGCCATAAAAACGCAGGGTACGTGTTTCGCGCAGCAGGTTGGTGCCCCGCTGGTCTTCTATATTCACCGCATCGCTGCCGGTGCCGCCTATACGCAGGCAGCCCAGGATGGCGGTTCCGGTGGGGTTCAGTTTTGTTACCACCAGGTCGCTGCCGCCGCCGGAACCTACCAGCACACTTTTGGGAAAATCATCGCCGGAATAGGTGCGGCCCATGATAACCAGGTTACCCTGCTGGTCGGAAATAAGGCTGAGGGGAAAATCGTGCCCGGTGCCACCCAGGTAGGTGCTGTACATGCGCGACAGACCATCGGGACTGAAGCGGGTAATACCCATATCCCAGTTGATGCCCCCGCCGGCATGGGTGGTTTGCACCACGGAGCCGGAGGAAACAGGATAAACACCAAAATCGTTGCGCACAATACCGCCGGCAAACAGGCTGCCATCTGGACCGGGAGTAGCCGTAAAGCCCCAGTTGTCCGAACTGCTGCCGGTAAACGTTGAAAAAATAATGACCGGGTCAATGACCAGCGGCACATCGTGGGCAAAATGCTGCACGCGGAACCTGACCGTATTGCCGTTCTTTAGTTCAAATTTGCAGCCTATATCGGTTTTGCCGTTTACTTTGTCAAACTGGTAGCTATAGGGGTATAATTCCTTTACATCGCCCACGGAAGTGCCTACATAAAGCTGGTTGTTTTTTACACTCAGTTTATCGGCCCCTTCGTATTTCAATGCAATATTGTCCGGGTTGGCGCCGGGGTTGACCACGATATCGTATTTCATGGCACCGGCATCGGAGTAATAACGTATATCAATACCCGGGTAAACGTTTTTGTAAGTAACCGCCCGGTATATTTTACAATCGGAAGCCCATTTGGAAGGGTCTTTGCCGATAAAATAATTGTTGTGGCTGCTTTGCAGCTTATCGGGTATTACCTCTATATTATCGTTGGCGCCTTCAAAGCTGACGCGGTATACATGCGAGCGGAGCACAGCCGAATCATTGCCCGGCAGGGCAGATCTGCCGCCCGTAGCAGTAACACTGGTTACACCGCCCGGTCCAATGGGATGGTGGGTGTACCGGGCTATATCAGCCTGGTTGTACAGCGATACGGTAAACCCGTTTTTACCCATAAAAAAGGAGCCGTTGCTGCCAATATTGCCCGCGAATTTAACGCGGCTATCCCATTGACCCTTGTTCTCTACAAATTCAAAATTGGGTGATTGCGCCACTATTTGCAATGAGATAAGGCAGGAGAAAATGAGGAATATGTGCGGTTGTTTCTTCAAAGTCTTTTCTTCAGCTGAATTTAGCAATTTTAATCGTTGTTACAACAGGTCAATACGCCATCGGCAATTTAACCCCTGTTGTACTAAAGCCTGCCGGTTTTAATAGCAGTTTAATGCCACCCGCAGCCAGGCCTCCCTGGCCGGATGATAAAAACCCTATAAATACATACGTGAATTCCGAAAAAGCAGTTGGCCGGGAGGGGGCATTCCTACGAGATTTTGCTCCAGGCGGTCTTCCCTTTTTGCGATTGCAGGTATGCTTTCAGGGGCTGGTTTTCAGCGGAAACCAGGTCGGGGTCCGCATCCAGCACACGTTCGGCCATTTCCCGGGCCACCTGCAACAGCTGTTTATCCTGCAAAATACTGGCCAGTTTAAAGTTCAGTTCGCCGCTTTGCCGGGTTCCCTCAATATCGCCCGGCCCGCGCAGTTCAAGGTCTTTTTCCGCTATTTTAAACCCATCGTTGGTTGCGCACATGATCTTAATACGCTCTTTGGCTTCCCGGGTTGGTTTCATGCCTGTTAACAAGATGCAAAAGCTCTTATCGCTGCCCCGCCCTACCCGCCCGCGCAGCTGGTGCAACTGGGAAAGGCCAAATTTTTCGGTGCTTTCAACGACCATTACGGTGGCATTGGGCACGTTTACGCCTACTTCTATAACAGTGGTAGACACCATTATTTGCGTATCGCCGCTTACAAAACGCTGCATATTGGTATCCTTTACATCGGGCTTCTGGCGGCCATGCACCATGCTGATATAATAACGCGGTTCGGGGAAAAACGCTTTTACGTTTTCGTACCCCTGCATCAGGTTCTCATAATCCAGTTTCTCCGATTCCTCTATCAACGGAAAGATAATATAGGCCTGGCGTCCCTTGGCCACTTCTTCTTTTATAAAGTCCATTACTTTGGCCCGGTCGTATTCGAAACGGTGGGCCGTGGTAATGGGTTTGCGGCCGGGAGGCAGTTCATCGATAACGCTGTAATCCAGGTCGCCGTAGGCCGTCATGGCCAGGGTGCGGGGTATGGGCGTTGCCGTCATAACCAGCACATGCGGCGGGGTAGTTGCTTTTTGCCATAAGCGGGCCCGCTGGGCCACCCCAAAACGATGCTGTTCGTCCACCACCGCAAAGCCCAGGTTTTTAAACTTTACCGCATCTTCAATGATGGCATGGGTGCCAATAAGGAAGGGGAGCGAACCGTCTTCCAGCCGGGCCAGTATTTTATTGCGGGCGGCTTTTTTGGTAGAGCCGGTGAGCAACTCTACCGGCACGGGCATATCCTTCAGTAATTCTTTTACCCCGTTGAAATGCTGGTTGGCCAGTATTTCGGTGGGGGCCATCATGCAGGCCTGGTAACCGTTGTCGGCCGCCAGCAGCATACACAACAATGCCACGATGGTTTTGCCGCTGCCCACATCGCCCTGCAGCAGCCGGTTCATTTGCCGGCCATGGGCCGTATCGCTGCGTATTTCCCTGAGCACTCTTTTTTGCGCTCCCGTGAGCGCAAAAGGAAGATGGGATTTATAAAAAGTATTAAATAAATCGCCCACCTGGCTAAATACAATTCCTTTTGAAAAGCGGTGCCGCCGGCTTTTGATGAGGTTGAGCCTTACCTGGGCCAGGAACAGTTCTTCCAGCTTAAGGCGCCGCAGCGCTTTTTCATACAACTCCGCATTGGCCGGGAAATGCACCTGCCGGAACGCCTCGTACCGCCCCATTAACTGCAATGATTGCAGTACGCCGGGCGGCAGGTTTTCCGGCAAATCCCTTTCCTTCAGGATGTCAAACAACTGCAGGGTCAGCTTTCCCAGTTGCCGGCCCCCCAGGCCTTTGGCTTTCAGCTTTTCGGTAGTGGGGTATACCGGTTCCAGGAAGCTGCTGCCGCCGGCTTTTGCGGGGGTATACGATTCTATTTCCGGGTGGGTGATTTGCGGGCTGCCATTGAAAAAACCGGTACGGCCGTATACCAGGTAATCGGCGCCTGTTTCCAATGTTTTGTCTACCCAGTTGATACCCTGGAACCATACCAGTTCCAGCAGGCCGGAGCCATCGTACAATTTACCTACCAGCCGCCGGCCCCTTTTCTCCCCTGCTATTTCCTTACTCACCAGCTTGCCCGCTACTTGTATAAACTCGGTTTGCGGGCTGATATCACGTATAAGACCCAGTTTTGTTTTATCTACATGCCGGTAGGGAAAATGTTCAAGCAAGTCGTTGAACGTAAAGATGTTCAATTCTTTTTTCAGCATATCGGCGCGGTAAGGGCCTACACCTTTCAGGTATTCGATGGGGTTGCTTAATATGGATGCAGGATGGCTGATGCTGCGAAGATAGGAAGTATGAGGTCAGAAGTCTGAGGTCTGATCGTTTGCTTCGCCCCTCTGACTTCTGACTTCAGACTTCTGACCTCCTACTTCATACTTATTTGAGCCTTTGCACGTTATAGTTTAGATTTGACCCATTAAACTCTCTGTTAAACGTATGCGACCGATTTCCATACCGGCCCAGGTGCAGGAGCACAATCAACCTCATGCTGCTTTATCGATGAAGCTGGAAGGCATGCGCGAGCGTTTCCGGGAATTACTGAAAGGTGAGCCGGAAGTGAGCGTGGTAATACCTGCTTATAATGAAGAGGAAACCATTTTGCGTACGCTTTCCTCACTCAGCAGAACCGTTACCCACCGCTCCGTGGAGTTTGTGGTGGTAGATAATAATTCCAAAGACCGGACCGCCGCCCTGGTACGTTTGGCCGGCATTACCTGTGTGCCCGAAACCATCCAGGGCATTACCCCCGCCCGCAATGCCGGGCTGGCCGCCGCACGGGGTAAATACATTGTGGATGCCGATGCCGATACCATTTATCCTCCCGACTGGGTGGAGCTGATGGTAAAGCCGCTTGAAAATCCCGCCAATGGCATGAGCTATGGCCGTTTTTCCTTTATCCCCACCGGCAGCACCGGCCGTTTTGTTTATTTCTTCTATGAATACATTGCCGACCTGGTGCGTTATTTCAATAAATATTTCCGCGAAGAAGCCGTAAACGTATATGGCTTCAATTCGGCTTTCCGCCGGGCCCAGGGCCTGGAAGTAGATGGGTTTACCCATCCCGACCATGCCAATGAAGACGGCTGGCTGGCGCTAAAGCTGCGCAACAAAGGATTTGGCAAGCCCTGTTACGTTACCAATATCAAAGCACTGGTGTGGACTACCGACCGCCGGTTACAGATAGACGGTGGTTTATGGAAGGCGCTGAAAAAACGGGTAAAAAGAGTGGTGACGGGAAAGCGGGCGTAGACTAAACTTTGCCTTTTTTGAGTTTTTTCTTTTGAATAGCCCATTTTGATTTTGCATCTCTTAAATCAACAGTACGTTCTTGTTCAATCTGCCTAATCCAATTTTTAAAGGTCTTCAATGATAAACTTTTTCCAGGCATTGAGGGAGAATCAGGATATAAGATAGGCATGTGATTACATTTTTATTGTTTTAACCCTAAATAGTCTTCGGGAGTAAGGATTGAAATACCTGCATTTTTATAATCTTTCAGGTTTCTTGTCAATAATACTACAACCCCGTTTTGCACTGCACAATGATATTGTATAGCATCTTCAAAGTCACTGAAATCCGAGTTCAAAGCCAGTTCTATTGTTTTATCATCAACACTCAAAACCGTAACCAATACCTTAAATTTACTCAGCAACCTGCGTGCCGACGCTGCTGTAAACTGTTTAGATAAAATATAATTTAAGTTGCTAAAAGAAAGAGAGGATACAAATAATTTTATTTTTCGCTTGTCTGCCATTGTAAATAACCTGGCAGCAAATTTATAATGGGGCTCCCGCTCCGCCAGTAAATCGAGACAAACATCTGTGTCAACGAAGATATTGCTATTGCTCATCCTTATTTATACTTACCAGATAAATAATCTCCATACCCCTTTTTAAGATCAAAATTTTTAGGCAGTTTTATTATTCCGGTGAGGCTTTTAACAAGTGGCGAAATATCGTCCTCTTCCACCACTCCCCCCGAGGTAACACTTAAAAGATAGCTTTCTATTAATTTAGAAAGACTTATATTCTTTTTCTGCGCATATTTCTTTGCGCGTTCTATTATGCTCTTATTAAGCGATAAGGTAAGCTTTGTATCCATTGGGCTAAATATTTATACGTACAAATATATCAAATTTATACGTAAAACGGAAATTTCCCGCCTGCTTTTCCTGTGTCAAAGAATTGTTAATCGTAACAATCCCATAACGCCGCGTTCATGATGAATTAACCCTCACCTGCCAGCTTTGCTGCTGAATTAGTAGCATTTCCAATGAGGAGACTATCCCTGTTTACAGCACTGCTGGTTATTCACTGCGCCCTTTATTGCCAGCAACCGGCGCCGGGCCAGCGCCCCAACCCTTCTTATCATTTGATCAGCGGCGGCAATTATGTACAATCCAAAAATTATTACCTGCTTACCCTGCTGCAGGAAAACAGCGCCGCCCGCCAGCTGGTTGAAAGCGATACCGTACTGGCTTCCATGGCCCGCAAGCATTATGAACAGTTATCACAGGCATTGACCGCCTGCGGCAGCGACGCCTCCTGTTTTACCGGCCGGATGAAATTTTCCGCCGAAGACATTGCCGCGGTAAGTGCGCGCCTGCTTGCGTTGTATACCAAAACCAATGCATTGGGGAAACTGGTGGATGAACAGCTTATTCCTTCCGGTACTTATATTTTATTCTACCAGCTGGCGCCGGAGCAATTGCTGGTAAAAGCCTGGGAGCAGGATGCCAATGGCATCAACTTTGCCATTGGCGTATATGGCGAAGGCAAAAAAGCCAATTACCCCAACATTGATTCCATTTCGTTCAATGTAAACGACCGGCGCTATGCCGGGCTGCTTTATACCACCGCCTATACGATAGCCAGTGAATGCAGCGGCAACCATTTGTTTTTTGCACTCCCGCTTACCGCCTCGCTGCAGTTTATTGAACTGAACGACCGCAACCGCGCTGCCGATTACGAGCCCATGGCAACCACGGAGAACAAAGCAGCAGTTGACCGTATCAAAACCATTGCCTGGAACAAGTATAAATACACACTGATACTGGTACCCGGGGCCGGCCCCGAAGAACCCACCGTGGCGCTAAGTGCCGAAGGCATGCTGCGCTGCCGTATGGCCGCCCTGCAATACCATGAAGGGCTTGCCCCTTTTATTATGGTATCGGGCGGTAAAGTGCACCCGTACAAAACCAACTTTTGCGAAGCCATGGAAATGAAACATTTCCTGGTGTACGACCTTCATATACCCGAAAATGCCGTAATCGTGGAGCCTCATGCCAGGCATACCACCACCAATATGCGCAATTGCGCCAGGCTGATATTCCGTTATGGAATGCCGTTCAGCAAACCTTGTCTTACTGCCACCTCCCGTGGGCAAAGTACCATGATTACCGCTACGCTTGCTGCCCGATGCGAAAAAGAACTGCAGGAAATTCCGTTTAAAAACGGACTCCGCCTTTCGGAAACGGAAGCCGAGTTTTACCCGTTGCCGGAATCACTGCACATCAACCCTATGGAGCCGATGGACCCTTAACCGCCGAAGCTCCGGGCCTTGAACCGCCTCATTTTTAAATAACATATATGAAAAAAGTCCTCGCGCCTGCGCTGGGGGTAATGGCATTGCTATTGCCCGGCCCGAACGCCATCCGCATGCAATTGCAGGGGTCGTTTACCATCGATTCGCTCGGCGCCTGCCAGGGCATTTCGTACCAGCAGGGAAGATTGTTTCTCTATGGCGACCGTGAAGTGGGTATGATCCGGGAGTATAAAACGGACCATGATTCGCTGGTATGGCTTCACAAAGAATACCGGCTTACGCTCAACGATACCGATGTTATCAATCACCCTACCGGCATTGCGTGGAACGGCAAGGGACCTGTTTTTATGGGCAACAGCATACGCCTCAACCCGGAAGGCACACGCTGGAAAGCCATGATTTACTGTATTAACTGGGAAGGGTTGCTGCACAGCGGCACACTGGATGGCAACCTGCTAAATACCATTGAAGACGATACCTGCGTGCAGGGTACGCGGCCGGAATATGTGCAATACAATAATAAATGGTATGTAGCCACGGCCGATTACGGCAATAAACGGAATGAAGTAAGGCTCTACAATCCGCAACTACTGCAGCATGCGCGGAAAACAAGCGAGCAGGGTGTGCTGGTAAAAAAATTCCAGTGTACACCCTGGGTACAGAACCTGCAATGGATACCCGGGAAAGGCGTCCTGGTGCTGATACAAAACCAGGAAGAGGGCCGCAAATGGCGGTTTACTTATGTGGATCTTAAAAAGTCCATCGAAACCGGAACGCAGCAGGTAATCAGCGTGGCAGATATTGACCGCGGTGATGAGCTGGAAGGGTTTACGTTTCTCGGTTCCCCGGAAAAAGGCATTGCCGTTACCTCCTCCCGGAAAAACAATGTCAATACAATACATATAGACTGGTAAAAAATAGTTGTGTTTCAAATCAACCAATTTAAACATTATGAGAAAGAATGCGCATGGCCGTACCATATACGGTCTCCGAAGCAGTATAAACCCGTTGCGGGTTTTCTGCCTGTTGTTCGCCACCTGTTTTTTTATTGCCCTGCAAACCGGTGCCCAGACCATAACGGTATCGGGCACCGTAAGTGATGAAACCGGGCAACCGCTGCAAAGCGTAAGCGTACTGGTAAAGGGATCGAAAAAAGCCACGGTTACTGATGCCGGTGGTAAGTTTACCCTGGCAGCCGGCACCGGAACTATCCTGGTGTTTAGCTATACCGGTTTTTTGCCGCAGGAAATAGCTGTTGCTAACCAAACGGACTTCAGCATCAAACTGAAGGGGAATGCTAAAGCGCTGGATGAAGCGGTTTTTATCGGCTACCAGAAATTACGTAAAAGCGATCTTACCGGGGCCATATCCAGCGTAAAAGCAAAAGAGCTGAACCTCAGCTCGCCTACTATCAGCCAGGCCCTGGTGGGCAAAGTGGCGGGCGTTCAGGTATCGCAGGTCAGCGGCGCTCCTTATTCCGGCGCTAAAATAAGAGTGCGTGGCGTGGGCTCCATCAATGCCAGTTCGGAACCGCTGTACGTGATTGACGGCTATGCGGTGGGCGGCAATGTAAGCTCCGGCCCCGGCAACAGCACCAACAGCACCAACGGCTACAACCCGTCTACGGCAGGCAATGATATTTTTATCAACCCGGAAGATATTGAGTCGATAGAAATATTGAAAGACGCCGCATCGGCCGCCATTTATGGCTCCCGCGCCTCCGGCGGCGTAGTGCTGATTACCACCAAACGCGGTAAAAAAGGAAAGGGGACCCTGGAATACGATTATATGGCCGGGGTAGACCAGCTGGCTAAAAAAGTGAAATTACTCAATGCCGACCAGTTTGCTTCCCTGTTTGTAGACGGCCGCAACAATTCCTACCATGATGTGCTGGTGGCCAAAGGCATTGCCTGGAACGATTCCTATTATTCCGACGATAATGCCACCCGTGTCACCAAAGCAGGTACCACCAACACCGGCTGTTCGGTGTGTATCATTAAAGATGTGTATAATTTCAGTACGCAAACCGTTATTAAACCAAAATACAATACCGACTGGCAGGACGCGCTGTACCGCAATGCACTCATGCAACGGCATAACCTGACCTTTTCGGGCGGCAGTGACAATACCCGCTACCTGGTAAGCGGGGGCTACCAGAACCAGGATGGCATCATTACCAGCACCTTCCAGCAAAAAATAAACCTGCGGGCCAATATCGATGCCGACGTAAGCAAAAAGCTGAAAGTATCCTCCAGCATGTTTATCACCTACAACAGTAACCGGGAAGTGGAAGAAGGCCGTTTTGACCATGGGCCCATCCTGGGCGCGCTGGTATACATGCCTTTCTTTCCTGAATACAATCCCGACGGCAGCCTGCAGCTGGGACAGGCTTCGGCGCAGACAGATGGTTATGCGTATGCTTTCCAGGGCATCGAAAATCCTGTAGCGCTGGCACAGCGGGTCAATATTACCCGGAAGGCCACCCGCAGTACCTACAATGCGAGCGCTACCTATGAAATTATCCCCCACCTGTTTGCCAAAGCCAACCTGGGCGCACAAACCTATAATGAGAAGTACGAATATTATTATCCTACCAATCTCAGCTCAGGCATTAACCCGGCCGGCTCCCCGCAATCTGTTCTCGCCGCCAATGCATCGGCTCAAACCATCTCGATGCTGGATGAACTGGCCGAGTTTACGGCCAACTATCAGCGGCAGTTTGGCCAGCACCAAATTAATGTGCTGGCAGGCTACACGGCGCAGCAAACCACCAGCGATATCGTGAGCGTGGGCGCCAACGGGTTCTCCAACGACCAGGTGCAGGAAATCACCGCCCGTGGTGCCAATGCAGCCAATTTCTATCTTAATGCTTCGGCCACGGGCAAGTCTAATACCACCCTGGTGTCTTACCTGTCGCGCGTGGTATACAGCTACGCCAATAAATATTTCTTGTCAGGGTCTTTCCGTACAGATGGTTCTTCCCGCTTTGGCCCGCAAAACCGCTGGGGCAATTTCCCCTCGGTATCGGCCGGCTGGAATGTATCCAACGAGTCGTTTTACCGCAACAGCCTTATCGGGGACAAGGCCACCCTCAAGCTGCGCGCCAGCTGGGGACTTACGGGCAATAACAATATTCCCAATTACGCTTACGAGCAAACAATGGCAGGATCGAGCGGCGTGGTATACGGTCCCGGCAATATTTATACCGCCAGCTGGGCCAACGGCCTGTCTGATCCCAAACTGGGGTGGGAATCTACCTCGGAGTACAATTTCGGCGCCGATATAGGTTTACTGAATAACCGTGTGTCGCTGATCCTGAACTACTACGTCAGCAAATCCTATAACCTGTTGATCAGGCAGAATATCTCTGCTATATCCAATTCGGGCTCGATCAATTCCAATCTCGGAACGCCCATTTCCATTTATACCAACCTGCACGATGCCAATATCCACAACAGCGGTATCGATGCACAGGTGGATGCACATATTATTTCCACTAAAAACTTCGGCCTTAACTTCAGCGGCAATATCAATGTGAACCGCAATAAGGTAGTGAGCCTGGGCGGCGCCAGCCCTATTTACGTGGCAGGCGCAGAACGTTCGTATACCACACACGTAACAGAGGTAGGACAGCCCATCGGCATGTTTTACGGTGTACAGGTAGCTGGCATGGTGCGCCAGTCGGATATGGCCAATATCGCGGCAGACAATGCCGCCCTGCTGCCCAACAATACCTTCCCGGCAGGGTATAAGATGAAAGGCCCCCCGCGCTCTACCTATTCCAGCACCCCGCTGAATCCCGGCGACCTGTATTTTAAGGACATGAATGGCGACGGGCTGATTACCGAAGCTGATAAGGGAGTTATCGGCACCCCCTACCCGAAATTTACCTATGGCTTCAACCTGACCACCAATTATAAACAGATCGATTTGAGCGCCTCCTTCAATGGTTCTTATGGCAACCAGGTGCTTGACGGGCAGGATTATTATATCCGGAACATGGAAGGATCGGGCAACAACTATGCTGTGGTGGCCAACCGCTATCGTTCGGAAACACAGCCCGGCGACGGCAAGACCTATCGCGCCTCGCGCGGCGGCACGCAAAGCAACAGCACCCGCCTGAGTAGCTACTACCTGCAGGACGGCTCTTTTTTCCGTTGCACCAATATCACTATCGGGTATAACCTGGTGAACCGCTTCCTGCTGGAGAAATTAACGGTCAGCAGCCTGCGGATTTACGCGGGTGTGGACAATGCGTTTACCGTGACCAAATACCTGGGCTATAACCCCGAGGTGGATTACAACAACGGGTCTAACCTGACACCCGGTGTTGATTATGGCAAGTATCCATTGGTGCGTGCATTTAACTGCGGCGTTAAAGTTCAGTTTTAACTATTTACCTGTTATTAAAACATTCGTTATGCGTAACCTGTTTATTATAGCTTTCGGCGCACTGGTGGCTGTCACCGCCGGTTCGTGCAAAAAGACGTTCCTGGAACAAACCAATCCCAATGCCGTTGCAGTAGATGATAATTTCCAGACGGAAGGAGATGTTGTTAATGCCCTCGGCGGCGTATACCAGGCGCTCCGCAGTTCGTACTGTATTGGCGAGAATGCCCAGACCTGGACGGACGATCGGTCGGACGATGTGAATACGACCGACAACCAGAGCAACAACGGCGAGCCGTTCCAGTTTACCGCTTTTTCGCTGGTGCCCAGCAATACTTACCTGTACGGTCACTGGGCCGCCCTGTATGTCCCCATTTCAAGGGCCAACCTGGTATTGTCGGTCATTAACAGCAATAAAATAACGTTTGCCAGCGACAGTGCGAAAACGCAATACGTGGCAGAATTGAAATTCCTGCGCGCCCTGATGTACTTTCACCTGGTACGGGAGTTTGGCGCCGTGCCGCTGGTTACCGACCGGCTGACCAGCCTGCAGCAAACCACCGCAGCCACCTTTCGCGTGTCGGCGGACAGCGTTTATGCGCAGATTGTAAAGGACCTTACCGATGCTACCGTCAGCAACCTGCCCGTGGTGCAACCCACGGCCAATAAGGGCAGGGTATCGTTACAGGCCGCCAATGGCCTGCTGGGACAAGTATACCTGACTATGGCCACCACGCTTTCGGCAAACAATAAGGCTGCCAATCTCTCTAACGCTCAAAAATACCTGCTGGCCTGTTATAACATGAAGACCTTTGGGCTGTTGTCGGCTATTCCTTACACCGATGTATTTGATGTAACCAAAAAAGACAACTGTCCTGAAATCATCCTGCAAATCGTATATAAGCAGGGAGATGCTAATTACTACTCCAGCCTCGCGGCCAATAACCAGGCCAAGGGGGAAACGATCAACTCGCTGGTGGTATCACAGGGCGCGGGCGGAACACTGACCAAAGACCTGCTGAAAGAGTTTGAAGCCGGCGACATACGCACGAATTTTTCTATCAAGTTTGCCAACTCCGTACAGGCTTATTTCATCACAAAGTTTCGCGATACCAGTCCAGCCACGGTCGTGGGCACCGCGGTTTATGGCGGCAACGACTGGATACTGCTGCGCTATGCCGATATTATTCTTAACCTGGCCGAAGTATCCTATTACCTGAATGATAATACATCCGCCATCCAGTACCTCAACATGGTGCGCGCCCGGGCCGGGATGCCGGACTATGCTACTATGATGACACAATCGGCTTATGCCTCCCGCTATCCAACGCTTATCCTCGCCATATTGCATGAAAGAAGAATTGAACTGGCGTTTGAGCATCACCGCTGGCATGACCTGTTGCGGTTTTTTACTCCCGCCCAACTGGTGGCTTATTTCCAGGCCAAAAGCCAGGCGGATTACGATAATTCGCCGCTGACCAATATTACTACGAAGGATTATTACTTTCCCGTACCACTGGTTGAATATAATCTCAACCCGGCGAAAATGTACCAGAACCCGGGGTATTAGGGGGAGTTGATGGTTGGTAGTTGGTGGTTGATAGTTGATGGAACGGTGGGTCGCCCTCCCGGGGCGGCTCACCGTTCCATTTTTATTGTATATCGTATATGAACATAGCGCTGTTTTACAATAGTGTGCGACCAGCCCCGAAATTGCCTGCAAAGCAATCGTTAACAGCTCACTATAACCTTTTCCGGGCGGTAACTGCCGGGGTATTGCCCTGGGCCGGGCAGGAGCAGGCGTTTTTTCCCGGAAAGTGCAAAGTGCGCCTTTACCTTATATCCCGGCCCTATCCCGGCTATAGGAAAAGGCCGGGCAGGCTACAGGATATTTTTACCGGGCCGGGTGCCGCCACAGTAGATTTATTTCGGAAATTGGCTTAAATTAGCTTATAACCTGATCCCATGGCAAGACAAACACTCCCGCCATTTTTTGTTGGCACCATCGATTTCCTCACATTTTACAAAATGCATGGCAGATACTTTGCCCGCAAAAAAAGCTCCCTTACGGCAGAACGGGTAAAGACAGCGGCCTGTTTTATTCCCACCATGCAGCAGGCCGATTTCCTGCGCCGCGCTTCCAAAATCGGTTCTGCTGTATATGCGCTGACGCCCAAAGAGCACAAGCAGCACGAGTTGTACCGCATCCTCACGGGGCAGGCCAACCTATACCTGAAAAAAGGGTTGACCGAAGAAGAAATAGTACCCCGGCTGGTATACAATTATATTGTTCCACTGAAGAAAAAGCGGGTAAAAGCAATCATACGAAAACAGAAAGCGGCCCGTAAAAAAAGTAACAAATCCTGCCTGCCGCCTTACGTGCGGCGTTGCCGCAAGTTTAGGATGATTGATGAAATTCCTGCCATACAGGCCCCGCAGGGCGTATTACCGGCCGTTGTAAAAAAGATGCTGTTCAACGGGCGGGCTGCGCCCGGCTGG
>JACXTT010006717.1_pt1 | contig 16383 bp, 16 predicted proteins | sample 9270951 | NCBI WGS metagenome assembly JACXTT01 (sample SAMN15532306, study PRJNA645909) | rock metagenome | isolation source: weathered quartz diorite | place: Puerto Rico | collected 2017-06-21 | reverse complement strand
TGGGTGTTTTCTTGCCGTCCGGCGTTTTTCGTGGTATCCGGCTGGTGACGACCCTCTCAGGAGAGCTAAAGGTCAAGATCTGCTGACCCTCAGGATTTGCCATTTTTCCAGGGATTATGGCAGATTTTGCCCCTGAAGTTCACGTCCGGGGGGGACAAGCAAAGGAAAAAAATCGTTTCCAGCTCAACCGACCTTGACAGCAAAACACGCATTCACCGGAAGAGCCGTTTTACTTCCCCTTCGCCACGCCGATCGCATAGTCATTCAGCCGTTTCTCGACGGCGACGAACAGCGGCAACACCTCCGCCTTCGGGTACGCCTGAAGGTACGCGCTGGCGCCGCGGAAGCTGACCTCGTGCTTCTTGCCATTGGCCTCGACAGTGATCTTGGCGGTGCCGGCGCCGCCGATGGCGATGAACGGGCCCTTGGCGGCGGCTTCGTTGATCGCGGCCTGAATCTTCTTCTCGGTCAGGTCGAAGAACTTCTTGTCGACGATGACGAAGCGCAAGAGATCGTCGAGTTCCTTGGCGGTGAGCTTTGCTTCCTTCTTGGCGCCGTCGTGCAGATTGGTGACGGTGACGCTGCCGTCGCCCTGGATCTTCAGATACGGCGCCTCGCCCTTGCGAATGAAGCCGCCGGCGCCGGGGTCATAGGAAAGCACCACCGCCTTGGGGTCCTTGGGCAGCACGATCGGCTTGGGCTCATCGGCCTTCTTGTCTTGCGCCCACGAGGCGGCGCCGGCAGCAAGCACGGCTGCGATGAGTGTAAACGGGAGCATTCGCAGGTTAAACTGGCGCGTCATTGGTTGCACTCCTTCGGCAAGGTTGGTTGGACAAGTCCGCATCGTCAGGGTACGACATCAGTCCCAATCGGAAAGATCGCGGGCCCTTTTCAGGCAACCCGTTGGCGAGGCAATCCATGGAGCGTGAGCCCTGCCGGCAATCCAATGCGGATGAGCATTCGTCATTAGATAGCCGCACGAATTCGTTCCTCCGGGGGGGAATTGCCATGAACGCATTTGCCGCCATATTTCTGGCGATTGCCGGCGCCGGCGCCGGGACGCCGATCGAGAAGAATCCGCCGGTCATTGCGAAGATGGAGGAACTGGGCACCGTCTATCTGACGCGCTTTCAGCCGGGGCCGGCGATCAAGAAAAAGGTCCGCCAGGACCAGGTTCAGGAGATCAACAATAACATCAAGAAGGGCACGATCATCGGCGTCGATTTTCGCCCAATGGCGGGGAGCGATCCGAAAGAGGTCGCGAGTGTCGTGAAGGAACTGGCGACGCTGCCCCATCTGCACATGGTGCTGCTGCTGGGTCAGGATGTCACCGATGAAGCCGTGGACGCCTTGCCCGCAAGTGTCGTGAACGTCCGCTTCTTTAACACGCAAGTGACCGACAAGGGAATCGCCAAGCTAGGCCGGCTGAAGAACCTCATCGGCTTCAACTACACCGGCGCCAACCTGACGGATGAAGGCATGAAGGAGCTGGCCAAGCTCAAGACGCTGCAATCTCTGTCGATCACCGACGCGAAAGGGGTGACCGACACGGGCGTGGCGGCCCTGGCGAGCCTCGCCAACCTGCAAAACGTCACCATCGAGAACACCTCGGCGTCGCCACGGGCCGTCAGGTCGCTCAAGCTAGTCTTGCCCAGTTTGTTTGAGCTCGATTTTCGCAACATATGATAGGCAGTCGTCCGAGTGCCGGGCGCACTCATCGGAGCTAATTCGCCTAGCTGGCGCAACCGTGAAAGTTGTCCAATGTTCCACGTGGAACATTCCCAGTTTATCCAGATTTCCTATTCGCGCAAATGTGGCTTTCGTTGCGCGTGCCGAATTCTACACACACGGTCCTCCTTTTGACGACGCCTGCCCATTCAGATCTGCTGACCCGCAAATCTTGCAAGAATCTGCTCAAGATGCAGTCGTAAATCCGATAGATGACGCTGTACCGTCGCGTTGGCCGGCGTTCTGCGCATCGCTGTCGGCCGGCTATGGAGAGGAAAACGGTGATGAAATCGACCGTATCATCGACTATTGCACCGACGCGAGAAGCGCCGGCGTCAAGCGCGTCGACCGGGCCGACGACGTTTCGAGCCTGGGCCTGCAAGGTCGCCATGCTGCTGGCGATCCTGCTCCTCGGCGGCGAGCTGGTGTCGCGCGGCTTCTGGACGCTCGACCGCCAAGCGCCGCTGCTTGCGCGCAAGAGCCTGTGGCACGCTTATTATCATCAGTTGCGCAGCTCGGGCGTGGAGAACGCCGCCGCCACCAAGACGAAAGGGATGTACGACATCTTGATCCTGGGCGGATCGACGATCAGCGCGGAATACGGCTCGATCGGCACTCAGTTAGCGGCCGGGTTGCAGGAACGGCTTGGCCGGCCAGTGCGTGTCTTCAATCTCGCCTATGCCGCCCACAACAGCCGGGACTCGCTGCTCAAGCATCGGTGGCTGGCGGACCAGCGGTTCGATCTGATCGTGGTCTATGACGGCTACAATGACGTGCGCATGAACAACGTCCCGCCCGAGCTGTTTCGCGACGATTACTCGCACTGCCACTGGTATCAGTGCCTCAATCGCCTCGATAAGCACCCGGTGCTGTTTCAGTCGGCGTTGCCCTTCACGCTGCTGTTCGCGGCGGACCGCGGCGCGGAGGCGGTGGGCCTGGCGCGCTATGTGCCGTCCAGCCAGCCAAGCGCCGCCTGGCTCGAGCATGGCAAGGTCATCCGGACGCGCGCGCCGTATCAGCGCAACCTCGGCGAAATCATCGCGACGGCCAAGCAAAGGAATGAACGCGTGGTCGTGATGACATTCGCGGCTCACATTCCCGCCAACTATTCGCTTGAAGACTTTGTCGCGGGAAAACTGGATTACAGCGATCCGAATGCCTGCCCCGTGGAACTCACGGGCAAGCCGGCGCACGTGATCGCAGCCTTGCGGGAGCACAATAACGCGGTGCGCGAATTGGCGGCGCAGAACCCCGATATCGTGTTCATCGATCAGGATCGTCTGATGGTGCGCGGCAAGGCCACTTTCGAAGACTGCTGTCATCTGACCGAAGCGGGCTGCACGCAGTTTGCCAACAACATCCTGGCGGCGCTCAGGTGATGCCGCTTGCGGCTTTGCGCTCGCGCGGCGCCATGCGAACGCCAAACGAAGACAGAAATGAGGGTATGTTATGACGGCAGTCCTCGGTATCTCGGCCTACTATCACGACAGCGCAGCCGCGCTCGTCGTGGACGGAAAGATCGTCGCGGCGGCGCAGGAAGAACGCTTCACGCGCAAGAAGCACGATCCCGGCTTCCCGTCGCGCGCGGTCCAGTATTGTTTGCAAGAGGCCGGACTTGACGCTGCCGCTCTCGACTATGTCGCCTTCTACGACAAGCCATTGACCAAGTTCGAGCGGCTGCTCGAGACTTACCTCGCTTTCGCGCCGCAGGGCCTGCGCAGCTTCAGTATGGCGATCCCGGTTTGGCTGAAGGACAAGCTGTTCCTGCGCAGCCGAATCCGCAGCGAGCTGGCGGGCATCAAGGCGCCGCTGGTTTTTCTCGATCATCACGAAAGCCATGCCGCGAGCGCATTCTTCCCCAGTCCGTTCGAGGAGGCCGCCATCCTCACCATGGACGGCGTCGGCGAATGGAGCACGACCTGCTGGGGCCAGGCCACCGGCAACAAGATCGGCCTCACCCATCACCTGCACTTCCCGCACTCGCTCGGCTTGCTCTACTCCGCGTTCACCTACTATTGCGGCTTCAAGGTCAACAGCGGCGAATACAAGCTGATGGGCCTCGCCCCCTACGGCAAGCCCATCTACGTGGACGCGATCTACAAGCACCTGATCGATCTCAAGCCCGACGGCAGCATCTGGCTCAACATGGACTACTTCGACTACTGCCAGGGCCTGGCGATGACCAACCGCCGCTTCGCGAATCTCTTCGGCCGGGCGCCGCGGAGCCCGGAATCGAACCTCGAGCAGATACATATGGACCTCGCGGCCAGCATTCAAGCGGTCACCGAGGAAGCGGTGCTGCGCATGGCCGGCTGCATTCAGCGCGAGACGAAGCAAAAGAATCTTGTTCTTGCCGGCGGCGTCGCGCTCAACTGCGTTGCCAACGGCCGATTGCTGCGCGAAGGCCCGTTCGAGAACCTGTGGATTCAACCTGCCGCGGGCGATGCCGGCGGCGCGCTCGGCGCCGCTCTATTCGTGTGGCATCAACTGCTCGGGAATCGCCGCGAGCCGAACCCCGGCGACAGTCAGCGCGGCAGCTTGCTCGGCCCGCAATATTCGCAGCACGAGATTCGCAGCTTCCTCAATCAGGTCGAAGCGCCGTACCATGCCTTCGACACCGAGGCCCAGTTCCGCGAACATGCCGTTGGCCTGCTAGCATCGGAAAAGGTGGTCGGCTGGTTTCAGGGCCGCATGGAGTTCGGCCCACGCGCCCTGGGCGCGCGCAGCATCATCGGCGACGCGCGGTCGCCGCGCATGCAATCGATCATGAACCTCAAGATCAAGATGCGCGAGAGCTTCCGCCCGTTCGCGCCGATCGTCTTGCGCGAACACGCCGCCGCATGGTTCGACATTCGTCCCGATCAGGAAAGCCCGTATATGCTGCTGGTGGCGCAGGTGCGCGACCGGCATCGCACGCCGATCGATGCCGACCTGCTGGCGCGGATGCAGAGCGATCCCGACCTGCGCCGCCGCGTCAACGTCGTGCGCTCCGATGTGCCGGCGATCACGCACGTCGATTACAGCGCCCGGCTGCAAACCGTTGATGAGGCGCGCAATCCGCGCTTGTGGCGCATGATGAACGATTATCATGGCGCGACCGGTTGCCCGGTGCTCGTCAACACCAGCTTCAACGTGCGCGGCGAGCCGATCGTGTGTACGCCGCGCGACGCGTTTCGCTGCTTCATGGCGACCGAAATGGACGCTCTGGTGCTGGAGAATTGCGTGTTGCACAAAGAGGAGATGGACCCGGAAAGCGTCTTCAGCAATCGCGAAGAGTATCTGGCGCAGTTTCAGCTGGATTAACCCTTCTTCGTTTAGCGCTAGCATGGTTCCATGCGGGTGCCAAACGAAGACAAGGAGATCGACCGATGCAATGGTCCGACATACCGCGCAATCCGTCGCGCAGGATGCTGCGTCAGTTCGCCGCCATCTGGCTCGTGTTCTTCAGCGGGCTCGCCATCTGGCACGGTTGGATGCACGGCCGCACCGAGCTGGCGTGGTGCCTGGCCATTCTCGCTGTAACCGTCGGCAGCGCCGGGCTCGCCCATCCGCCGCTGGTGCGCTGGATCTTCGTCGGCTGGACGATCGCGGTGTTTCCGATCGGCTGGCTGGTGTCGCGCATCGTGCTGGCCGTGATCTTCTACGGCCTGTTCACGCCGCTGGCGCTGTTGTTCCGCATGATGGGCCGCGATGCACTGGCGTTGAAGCGCAAGCCGGACGCGGCGACCTACTGGCAGATCAAGCCCGCCGTGACTGATGTGAATCGATACTTCCAGCAGTTCTAGTCCAGGAGAGGAAGCGATGAATAGCAAACCATCCGACGCCTTCGAACGGGCCGCCGGCGAGCAGGCGAACCACAGCCTGCTCGGCGAATTTTGGCAGTTCCTGCGCTGCAACAAGAAATGGTGGCTCGGCCCCATCGTCCTGTTGCTGCTCTTGATGGGCGTGCTGCTCGCGCTGTCGGGCAGCGCTGCCGCGCCGTTCATCTATACGTTGTTTTGATCCTTGCGCCGCTTGCGGTTTAGCGCTCGCGTTGGCGCCATGCGAGTGCTAAACCGCAAGCGGCAGGGCCTCACTTCGCCTTCGCCGTCTTCTTGTGCTTGTTGAAGAACTCGAAGATGTCCGGCATCTTCGTGAACGCGATGGTCACGTGATCGCCCCCTGCTACCTCGATGTACTCGTGCTTCATTTCCAGCTTCTTCATCATCTCGGCCCAGGGGCGAACGCGTTCGACCTTCACGAGATTGTCTTTGTCCCCTTGCACGAGGATGATCGGCACGTGCTTGATCTTCTCCAGCGCCTCGGGCTTGGCGAACAGCGCCGGGGCTATCGGACCAAGGGCGGCGAAGAGGTCGGGGTTTTTCAAAGCGATGTGCATCGTGCCGCCGCCGCCCATCGAATGGCCCATGAGGTAGATGCGGGCGTCGTCGATGGCGAACTCCTTGCGCGTTATGTCCAGCACGTTCATCACGTCCTTCTCGCTCAATTCCGAAAGATTCGCCGGCGCGTCCTTGTCCTTCTTGAGCTTGGCCGGGCCCTTGATGCCATACCAGCCGCTTGAGTTGTACCCCATCGGGGCGACGACGATGTAGCCGTGCTTCTCGGCCAAGTCGGTCAGGCCGCGATATTTCATGATTTGCTGCGGGTTGCTGCCGAGTCCGTGCAGGGCGACGATGAGCGGCGACTTCTTATCCTTGTCGTAGGTCGTCGGCACGAACAGAGCGTACTCCATGTCCTTGCCGGCTTCCTTGAAGTCGTAGGTGCGCTTCTGGATGCGCGCCTGGGACTTGCCCTTGTCCTTCTTGTCGTCATCCTGGGCGGCGAGCGGAATGGTCAAGATGAGCAACAAGAACATGCTGTAGCGAATCATCGTGGCACCTCGGGGATGAAGGGTTGCGAGCGTGAATTCGTTAATGTTCAAGCATAGGCACTACCCGCACCGGTGGGCCAGGTTTCCGGCGATCTTTTGGATTTTTTTCATGCCGCTCGATTGCTCTCGCCGGCGCGTTGCCGTACCCTAGTCATGGGTAAAAGAGAAACCTCATCAACGCGGACGCACCATGCCTGACCCGACCCCGCAGCAAGCATCGCTGAAACCAGCCGTGATCGTGATCGCCCTCATCCTCGCCGGCGCCCTGGTGATCTGGATGATCTTCTCCGCCCCTGGTGGCGGCGACGGCGATGACGGCGATGCCACCACGACCGGGTCTGGGCTCAAATACGTGGACCTGAAAGTCGGCGAGGGTAAGGAGGCCAAGGCGGGCGATGCCGTTGTGGTCCACTACACCGGCATGCTCAGGGACGGCACCGTCTTCGACAGCAGCCGCGGCAGGGCGCCGTTCGACTTCACGCTCGGCTTGGGCAAAGTGATCAAAGGCTGGGACGAAGGCGTTGCCGGCATGAAGGTTGGAGGCAAACGCAAGCTCATCATCCCTTCCGACCTCGGTTACGGGCCGCGCGGCAGCCCTCCCAAGATCCCGCCCAATGCCGTCCTCGTCTTCGAAGTCGAATTGTTGAAAGTGAACTAAAACTCCACGCACTGCTGGGCCTGAAGGCGCCGGCGCTACACTTACCGAAAGGATTTTCAAATGAAGTTAGCTGTACTCGCATTTCTGGTCTTCGCCGTCGTCGCCATGATGATCTCCGCCACCGAGGCCGGCGACAAGGACAAGAAGCCCGAGGAGAAAGTCATCACCACCAAGTCGGGGCTCAAGTACGTCGAGCAAAAAGTCGGCGACGGCGCCGAAGCCGTCAAAGGAAAGAGTGTTGTCGTTCACTACACCGGCACGCTCACCAATGGCAAAAAATTCGATTCGAGCCGCGACCGCAATGACCCGTTCGAGTTCGATCTCGGCGCCGGCATGGTCATCAAAGGTTGGGACGAAGGCGTCGCCGGCATGAAGGTCGGTGGCAAACGCAAGCTCATCATTCCTCCCGATCTCGGCTACGGCGAACGCGGCGCCGGCAAGGTCATCCCCCCCAACGCGACGCTCATCTTCGAAGTCGAGTTGTTGAAGGTGAAATGACTTGTTCCCGCTTGGGGTTTAGCGCGCAAGGTGTCACGCGAGCGCGCTTATTTGCGGCCCGCGAACAAGATGGGACGCCCCTGGCTGATTGCCGAGTGAACGGCGAGGACTGGGCGCATGGGGCACAGGCACTACGTAAATATGCCATTACATGGCCTGCGGCAGGATACGAGTTTCGCAAACAGTATGTCGTGCTACAAAGCATCAAGCCGTGGCTGATCTTCCGCACCGAGCAGCTCGATGACTACGACCGCATCTGGAGCGAGCGCATCGAGCGGCGCGGCAAGCAGATCACCGTCGTCGCCAACCTCGCGAAGTGGCAAGGCAAGTACTTTCGCAACTTTACTTATTACCAGGTCATCGTCGTCAACCTGGGGAAGCTAGAGCCAGGGCAGTACGAAACGAAATGGGTCATGCAACCGCTTGAATTCACAAAATTCGACGGCGACGGCAAGGCGGTTGATTCCAACTTTCCCAAGGACGAGCGCCGTGTCGAAAAGAAGCCGACGGAGCTGCGCGTCTCCTTCAGCTTGGGCAACAATTTGGTCACTCAGGTTTCTCCACGTCCGGCTCCCAGCAGTAGACGCTGCCGCTGGCCAAGCCACGGCTATGTGGCCGCCGGCGGAGAAGATTTCACCGGTGCGAAAAATACGCTTGGTTCGAAAAAGGCCAGCACGCCCCGAAAAAGGCGCGCCGCGCCGGGCCGATGCGGGTAAACTGTTAGCACCACCCGATTGACGATCCTCTGGGGCGAGCCTCCCGGCTTGCCACGCGTCATGCCCAACGGCCAGTTGGATTGTGCAAACGTCACTCATTGCTCGTGAAGAGAATCAATCTGATGCGTCTCTCCGGGCTTCTGCGCTGAACGGGAGTAATCCATGCGTCAAATTCTTGTTGCTGGATTGAGTTTGCTGGTCTTTTCTCTTCCCACACGCGCGCAGGAGAGCCCGTTCAGCACGCCACCGACCGCGACGCGCGTGAAGGATAAGATCAAGATCGCCTTCGCCGCCAAGCCTATCGACGTCGAAGTCGTCCTGCTCGACTCCAAGGGCAACGTCGTCCGCCACCTCGCGGCCGGCGTGCTCGGTGCAAAGAATCCGCCGCCGGCGCCGCTGGTTCCTGGGCTCACGCAGGAGTTTTTCTGGGACGGCAAAGACGACGCCGGCAAGGTGGCGCACGGCGGTCCGTTCGAGGTGCGCGTGCGGGCCGGGATGACGCCGACGTTTGGGCGAACGGTCGGCGACAGTCCGCACAACTTCAATCAGACGATGTGCCGCGGTTTGGCCGTCGACGCGAACGGCGATCTCTATTTCATGGGGCTGCGTTCGCAAGACGCCACGCTCTATTTTCTACGCGTCTACGATCGCACCGGCAAGTTTTTGCGGGAAATCTTGCCCTATCTGAGCACGCTCACGGCGGACGAACGGAAGCCGTTCGGCATCGTCGAGGGCGTCAACGCCGAAGCACTGCCACAGAATTGCTACAGCCTCTGGCCCAACTTCTATCCGTTCCACCAGCACAAAGTAAAGTTGCTTGGCATGCATCCCACCGATGGCTCGGCAGTGCTCTTGTCGGTGAAGTGAAACAGTTTTGATCGCGAGGGAAAACAATGTTCATTACCAAGCGCCAATACGTGGCCACCGTTCTCCTGTTGCTGCCCTTGATCGGTGGCGCCCACGCCGGATCCGGCCCGCGTTACTCGGCCTGATCCAGCCGCGGCAGTTCCGCTCCCTCTGCGTTCCGTTGAAACGCAACCGGATTCGATTCTCGAAACGAGGAATAAGTCATGGTGACCACGTGCAACAACCGGACATTGATCGTCACGCTATGCATGATCGGCTTCGCAAGTCTGATCACGGGCCAACCGCTGGTCGCACAGGACAAGCCGTTGCAACGACCACTGCGAGTCGATCCCGCGCCGGTCGCAAGCGATAAATCCATCAAGTACGACTACGACATCGTCTACGTGCGGGCGCCGCGCACCGCGAAAGACAAGAGCGGCAAGGAGCGTTTGGCGATGGTCTGGCCCGACGCGAGCGAGCCGTTTAACATGAACGCTTCGACCGACCTGATGCTGCTGCATCCCGACGGCAAGGACGAATTGCTCGTCGCCGGCGCTCCCGGCGCCATTGCCGATCCTTATGTCTCGTTCGATGCGCAGTGGGTCTATTACACCCACTATCGCGATCTGACCGGGCGCGGCGGCGCGGACGTGTTCAAGATCAACGTCAAGACACGCAAGATCGTCCGGCTCACCCAACAAGAGTGGACGCGCAATACCGGCGTCCCGCAACCAGCCAAGGGATCGTCACCGGATAGCGTTTACAACATGCATCCCTGCCCGTTGCCCGGCGGCAAGGTAGCGTTCGTTAGCAATCGCGACGGCATGATGGCGCCGCGCCGGGGCGGCGGCCTGGCCATGCAGCTCTTCGTCATGGATGAGGATGGCGCGAATGTTGAGAAGATCGGGCATTTGAACCTAGGCAGCGCACTGCACCCGGTCATCCTCAAGGATGGCCGCATCATCTTCAGCTCGCTCGAATCGCAGGGCCTGCGCGACCGGACCCGCTGGGGCATCTGGAGCATTCATCCCGACGGCACCAACTGGAACCCCGTAGTCAGCGCCTACGAGAATCACGGCGGCGGGATCTTCCATTTCCAGGCCCAGCTTTCCGACGAGAGCATTGTCGTCGGCGATTATTACATCCTGGCGATGGGCGGGTTCGGCACGTATCTCAAGTTTCCCGCCCGGCCGCCCGCCGACGCACCTGCGTTTGCGCCGGCCTCGTATCAGGAAAAGGGCTTTAGCATGTACATGGGGGATCGCGTCGTCGGGCCGCTGCCGTTCAAACCCCACGGCATGGAGGTGTTGACGCATTTCATTCAGTCGCACGATTCGGCGTCGCTGGCCGACCGGAAAAGCCCGAAGTCGCAGCATGTTGGTCGACTCACCCATCCGTCCGGCGCACCCGACAATCACCTGTTGACCGTGTGGAGCGGCGCGTTGACTCTTCCTAACAACGGCTCGTCGCGCCCCATCGGTTATACCGACGAGCCGCCGATGGACGCAGGCATTTATCTCATCAAGGAGGGGCGGCCGATCTGGGAGCCCGGCGCCATGTTGCTGGTCAAGAATGACCCCAACTACAACGAGCAATGGCCGCGCCCGCTCGTGCCCTATGAACGCATCTACGGCGTCAAGGAACCGAAACGGTTGCCGAGCATGCGCAATGACGGCACGTTGTCGAAGCATTTGCCCGCGGGAACGCCGTTCGGTTTGATCGGCACGTCGAGCCTGTACAAGCGCGAGAGTTACCCCGGTGGCGTGGTCCAACCCGGAAGCGTCACCGCAACTGGCGGCCTCTACGCGGTCTTCCCGACCAGCGCATCCGTCACCAACTGGACGCTGCAAGGCGCGGACAACGGCCTCTACAGCAACAGCGATATCCACGCCATTCGCATCATCGCGATGGAGGCGCCGACCGCCGGTACTTCGAACAAGTTCTTCAACCCGGCTGGCGAACGCTTCCGCATCCTCGGCGAGTTCCCAATTCGCCATTTCGACAAGGACGGCAAGCAGCCTCTCGATCCGGACGGCAATCCCGACACCAGCTTCCTCGCGAAAATTCCGGGCGACGTTGCCTGGACCTTTCAGACGCTCGACAAGCACGGCATGGTGCTGAACATGGCCCAGACCTGGCACCAACTGCGGCCCGGCGAAGTTCGCCATGATTGCGGCGGCTGTCATTCGCACAGCCAGAAGCCGACCGACTTCAAACTAACCGCGGCGGCCCGGCTCGATTATGTCCCCTTTGACCTGGCAACGAAAACGCCTCTGGTCACCACCAAGAAGAATGATCAATCGGGGAAGAAATGGGACACCGACGACGCCACTGGAGTGCGTTATGTCAAGGGGAGCGTGAACGTTGAATACCATCGCGACATCAAACCGCTCCTGGAACGAAGCTGCGTTGCTTGCCACACCGGCAAAGCCGACAAGCCCGCCGGCGGCCTCGTCCTCGACGACCACAAGGTACGCGAGGGGCGTCCTGCCAGCTATGCCACCTTGCTCCGCGCCAAGGATCGAAACTCCGAGCCCTATGTCTGGCCGTTCCGGGCCCGCAGCAGTCTGCTGACCTGGAAGCTCTTCGGCGAGCGCGTCGATGGCTTCCCTGACAAAGCGCCACCCGCGGGCGACAAGTCCCACTACCAATATCAGGCGCGCGGCGGCGTGCCGTGGACTGGCTTCAAGGGAAGCGCCATGCCGCCGCCGGAAGCGATCAAGGAAGGCAAGGCGGCGCCGCTGAGCGATGAGGATCGCCGCACCATCTTCCGCTGGATCGACCTGGGCTGCCCGCTCGACCTGGATTACGATCCGAGCCAGCCGACCCGCCGCGGCAACGGCTGGACGCTCGACGATCAGCGCCCCACATTGACGCTGACCTATCCGCAGCCCGGCCCCAACAATGCGGTGACGAGGATCCTGATCGGCATGCACGATTACGACACCGGACTCGACATGACCACCTTTCAAGTGACCGCCAATGTCCCCGTCGACGGCATTGCCGCCGGCGAGAATCTGGCACCGCGATTCGGCGCCAAGTCTGACGGCGTCTGGGAACTCACGTTGAAGACTCCGTTCACAAGCGTGGCCAAAGGAGAGTTGACGGTATCCGTGCGCGACCGGCAGGGGAACATCAACCGCATCGTGCGGTCGTTTTCGGTGGGGGAGAAATGAAGTGGGGATCGACCAACTCGTACAGTTAATGCCTCCGCCTGAGAAATCTCTCGCGGCGAGCGGTGATTGGCAAGCTGTCGCAGCAGCGGTCGGCACTGCTTTGCCGATTGACTACATGGCTTTCATTTCGCGATATGGTACAGGGCGCGTCAGTGGATTCCTTTGGGTGTACAATCCGTTTGAGCAGAATGCTCACCTTAACCTTGTATCTCGTTTAGGAATCATCCTTCAACCGGAAGAAACCGTTACCTCGGCACTACAGACCTACCTTAACCTCAAGCGGGCGGCCGGTCGGAGCGAAGATGCCGCCAATGCCGTTTTCCAGAAATACCTCAGCCACGACCTGCATGCTGCGGCAGTGCGGGAGGAGAAGCGAAAGCGTGGAGACGTTTGACCCGATCACTGCTAGCCGCGCCGTGCTCATTGAAGTGGCGAACGTGCTCGGTGTGGCGCGCCGTTATTCATTCGTGATCGTGGCGACTTGCTCGGCAGCCGTGCCGTTGTCGGGAAACGCAAATGTCACTCGTAGCGGCGCTGGCCCCGTGCGCGGTATCGCCAGCACCGCAACATCGGAGTTGGATTTCACGCCAGACGCGATGCCATCGTGGGTCATCGGAATCCAGCGCAGTGTTTCCTGGGTCGGCGCTCGCATATGGAACGTCCGCGCTGGGAAATCTTTGAGGTCGGCATGCGGGTTGTCCGAGTGAGCACCAAATAGCAGATTGATCTTCTGCTCCCGGATCAGCCCAATCGGGGCGAATCCCTCGTAGCAGACCACAACGCGGTTGGTCGCCGCGGGCCGATTGCGAAAGAGCGCGTGCACATCCTCCCACGATTCGTACGGCCACGACCTTCCGCCAACCCTTCAACTACCGTGTTCGGCGCAGGAACTGTATGACTGGGCACGTGCACTGGAGAAGACGATTTGTGGCGAGCTTGACAGCTTTGGTCCATTGCGAGCCAATTCGCTTCCAGGCCACGATTCCTTGTTCGCTCTCGGAATCGTTACGCCCGAGACGCTCAGCATTGACCAACGTCCTGTGGCCGAGCGCATTCTGTTGATGATGGATGAAATCCACAGGTTGACCGCTCACCAACGCCGGCTTCTCGTCGAACACGTTATCGAGGCCCGCAGCCGGGTCGGTGTCTGGATCGCCGAACGGTTCGAGGCCCTCAACACCGAAGAGTTGCTTGCGCCGGGAGCGACCAGCGGCCGAGACCGGGAATCGCCAATTGAGATCGAATGGTATTGGCGAAAACACCATGAACGATTCGAAAAGCACGTCATGCGCATCGCCGATCGAAGGGTAAAGGCTTCCACAGAGACCGAGATCGCGAGTTTCCGCTCTTGTCTCGAAGACAATCTCAATGGCCCGGAATGGGAGCCCATTTTCAACAAGGCATCGGAGGAAATTGCCGTCCGCGTGCGCAACCGAGCTGGCGACGCGACGCTATTTCAGGACTGGATACTTGCGTGCGAACGGTCGGACGGCATTCCGTCGGAGCGTGCAATTGCCTGGCGATCCCTTGAGATCCTCATCGAACGAGAGCTGAATCGACCACAGAAAGGTCTGTTCGATGAAATGACGCCACTTGATGAGAGCGAGCTGCAGGACACGAGCGATTCTCGGCTCCGCCAGGCCGCGGAGCTGTTTCTGGCTCGGGAATTCAATCTTCCCTACTTCTACGGCCCTGAACGAATCGCGAGGCTGGCCTCCTTGAACATTGCACAATTCCTTTCCTTGGGCGGAATGAACTTTGAAGAGGTTCTAGCCGCGGAGCTTCTGAACCCTAGCTCCCAAGGCAAGATTTCGGCAAGGCGCCAGCAGGAACTGATGAAGAAGGCCGCGCTTGCCCTTTGGAATGACATTCCAAAGAACGTCCACCATGGCCGCGAATTGCGGGCATTCCTCGACTCGGTCGGCAAATTCAGCGCCTGGTACACGTATCGCCCCACGGCGCCCAACGACCCTGGCGTCGGCGGAACGCGGGGCGCACGCAAAAAACGCAATCTGCCCCGGCTCACCGTAACCCTGATCCTCGAATGGGCCGGCGCACATCGCCGGCGAACCGGCCAATGGCCGCGACACCTGTCTGGACCAATCCCGGAGGCGCCGGGAGAAACCTGGCTGGGCGTGGAAATGGCATTGCGTCAGGGCATTCGCGGCTTGCGAACGCGATCCACACTTTTTCGGATGCTGCAGAAGTATCGCAACGCGAAGGCATCAGGTTGACTGACGATATTGACGCAGATGGCGTCCGCAGTAGGCAATAATCGCCTTCTGGCTCGTCTCGTCAAAATCAAAGTAGATCTGGATGCAATTGCGCCCGCCGCCGAGCGTCAAGTGGCGCTGGATCTCTCGCTTTCGGCCACGGCACTGAAAGACCCGCTCGTTCCCATACATGGCCATCGTCATCTCGCCTTCGCCGGGCGCATACTTGAAAGGGACTCGATCACGAAAGAGTTGCTCTAATGGCCCGATGGATTGACCTGAATGCAAGGCCGCGAAGTATTGGCGGCCGACTTCTGCGATTGCCTGTAAGGCCTCCAGGATGCGGCTCGGTCCAGCAAAATTCGACTGCTCCGCAGAACTCCAAGCATCGTCCCAAATATCCAGCATGTCACCGCAACGCTCGTTAGCATGTCTTAGCGCGTCGAACGCGGAAGCCGGCAATGGCGACTTGGGCGCCGACGCCGGCAGCTCTTCTTGCACTGGCCGCTTCGTCGTCGCAGCAAGCAGGTCGAGGTTCTTTCGAGCGGTGGCTAGGTCTGATTGCAATAATGCAATTTGCTGTCCTGCAGATTCCAGCTCGACGAGATTACGATCATTCTCATGCCACGCCCGGTCAACTTCTAGGTCGATGTCGGCAGCGGTTGCTGTGTCGGTCGATCCCTTCTCAATCGCCGCTCGAAGGACGGTAACTTCCTGATCGCGGACGGACAGCATCTGTTCGCAGCCACGAAGCTTTTCCAGGACGATGCCGTTCTCGGCACGAAGCCGTGCTATTTCCTCCTCGCAAGCGCCAAGCTGGGCTCGCAACTCCTTGATCTCCTCGGTGCGAGCCCGGAGTTGGTCCGTCAAAAGGCTTTCCGTGGAACGAAGCAATTGCCGCGCTTCGCCGCAATCGGCCATTACCCGATTACGCTGGGCCTCGGCGGCCTTGGCCCTCTCCTCGGCCACGGCGACCCGGTTCATCAAATCCGGCACGAGATCGGAATGCTTGGCCCTCTCGGCGGCGACAGCGGCCGTTGCGGCATCGATCAAGGGACCGCCGGGCACGCGATGCACGCACATTTTCATTGCGTCCTGGTGCAGCGCCGCCGATACGATCCTGTTATTGAACGCCTCCCCGCGGAAAAGCGGATGATGTTCCGGCGGCGACTGAAGTGTGAACGTCGGGTAGTAAACTCTCAACATGCCCTGAGGACACGCTCGCGGTTGCCCAACCAAATCCGCCAGACGGTGTGCCGCCTGGCCATCCATCAGCGCTGCGACGTGGGCCGCGGCGAGCAATTCGCGTTGCAGGTCTTGCATACGAGGCGGTGGCACCTTGAATCGGCCGTCGGCGGTGAACACGATCGCTGGCAGCACTCGTCTGCGATTGAGCAAGATACGTTCGACGAAGGCTTCAATGTCGTTGCGTTGCAACAATTCCACGGCGACGGGAACCGGCCAATTGTCGATGGTCGCCGTCCATCGCGCCAGAATGGCGTGAAGCAAATCGTGCGGCATGATCAGCCTCCGGTCCTGCTTCATTTGCAGTTTCGCCGGTGGCAGCGTGGAGCTTCGCAGTCCGACTTCCGCGCGATACTGCCATTCCACCCGGTGGTGATCGGCGGCACCGACACAGGAGATTTGCCACAAATGGCACAAATCGCCAGGCAAAGGC
>JACXTT010006716.1_pt1 | contig 16383 bp, 16 predicted proteins | sample 9270951 | NCBI WGS metagenome assembly JACXTT01 (sample SAMN15532306, study PRJNA645909) | rock metagenome | isolation source: weathered quartz diorite | place: Puerto Rico | collected 2017-06-21 | reverse complement strand
CCATATGTGCCGCCGTCGTAGCTCACCTCGTGCAGGCTGCGTAGAAACTGTTTGAAGCCGGCCACCCAATACGCGAACTTGCCCGTTGCGCGCTTGAGCCCGGGAATCACGTCGTGCACGATGCGTGCGTCGAGTCCCACGCCAGTCATCGCGAGAAAGTAGCGCGACTCCGCGGCGCCTTGCAATTGCAACTGCCCCACTGCGACGCGGCGAGGCACACGCTGCATGATCCTGCGCGCGGCGCTCACGGTGTTGGTGCCGATCCTCGTTTCGATGGAGATCACGTTCGCTGTTCCGCCCGGCAGAATCGCAAGCGGCGTCTGCGATCCGATGACGCCGCTGGCGATTTCGTTGATGGTGCCATCGCCGCCCAAGCCGATAATCAGATCCGCGCCAGCGCCGATGTGCCGCCGCGCGAGATCGCCAGCCATCCCCGGGCCAGTGGTGGGCGCCAGTTGCGGAGTTATCCCCGATTCGGACAACGCCGCGACCACTTTATGCAGCAACCGCTGATTGTTGCGTTTGAGCTTGCCTGCGACAGGATTGTAGATGAGAACCGGTTGGCGGAATGCGGGCACAATCAACCATGGTAACCGGATTGTCACCGGGCCGTTGGTTTGACTTTCCATCGCCTCTCGCGATACCGTCATTATTGGAGTCCGGTGCGGTAGCCAAGTGGTAAGGCCAGGGTCTGCAAATCCCTTATTCGTCGGTTCGATCCCGACCCGCACCTCCAACCCCCCTTCGATCTTCCCCAAATACCCGCTTGCCACCGCGAAAACAAAATGTTAGTGTTGTGGTTTCACGGACTCTTTTATCGATCGTGACAACGGGGTCGAAGCGAGCCGCGTGAAGGGATTGGTCAAGAACGGAGAGAAGTCGACCGCGTCGTCCGGCAACCGCCGGACTTGGAGGGGATCCAGACGGCCGCAACGTTGCGGCTTTCGCGATCAGACGGTGTAGAAACGCCTTTGTTGGAAATCCACATTCCTCGAAGCGCCAGGCTCCTGAAGCGTGTGTCCAACCGGAAATCAACCCGGACCCAACACGTCCCTGCACAACCTCTGCTCATTGCATTGCCGCTCTTGGTGTGTCCCTAAGTTAGTTCGTTCGTGCGTGTCCGGCAGTCTGCCGCTTTCTACAGCGGCGAATCAGATGAAATCGTCCGACAAGGTGTAGTTCTCGAACTCATGGACGGAGATCGTAAGTACAAACAACGTGGATATTACGAATCCGGCGCCTCCGGCAACAACAACGGCGGCCCCCGCGATTCCCAGCAACAGAAGCCGCGCCAGCAAGGGCCGCGCCCGTCGATCGACATCACCGGGCCCCGCCTTCCCCGTCTGGTGCAGACCGTCACCGCCTCCCGATGCTTCAACTGTTCCACCACCCTTCCCACAGATATTGACTTCAGAGCCAACTGCCCCAAATGCAATGCTCCCCTGCATTGCTGCAAGCAGTGCGCGCATTTCGAACCTTCGACGCGATTTCAGTGCCTGAAGTCGATTACGGTTCGGGTGGCTGGCAAGGATCTGGCGAACGAATGCGAGCTGTTCAGTCCGCGCGTCACGGTGGCGCGCGAGGTGAAATCGCAACCCGCTTCGGCTGGCTTGTTCCAGGCCAACGGCTCGCTCGGAGGCAATGGAAACGGCTACAACCAGTTCCACGGCAACGGGAACGGCAATGGTGGTGACGGCGGCGGCGGCCGCCGCGAACCGATGCCGCGCCAGGACGACCGTCCGCGCAATGCGCAGGACGCTCGGGCCGCATTCGACAACCTCTTCAAGAAGTAAACTGGAAGCAGCTTGCGAGTCGCTTCTCTTTCTTCTCATCGCCGCTTCGAAATCTCGGAGCGTGACCCCGGTTCGATCGCCGCGGGATTGGTGCGTGTGCGCACATCCGCGGTCGGCATCTGTGGTTCGGACCTCCATTATTTTGGGGAAGGCGGTATCGGCGACGTGCCGTGCGTCTACCCCATGGTGCTCGGGCACGAACCCACAGGCATCGTCGAGGAATCCGGCTTCGGCTGGACGAAAGGCGACCGGGTATCGCTCGAGCCTGCCATGTACTGTTACCACTGCGAGTTTTGTCTCAAGGGACGCCACAACGTCTGCTCGCACCTCCGCTTTCTCAGTACGCCGCAAGAGCCCGGATTCTTTCGCGACCTGGTGGACTTGCCTCCCCACAACCTGATGCCGCTCGGCAGGAGCATGAGCCTTGCCGAAGGCACGCTGGTCGAACCTTTGGCCGTGGTGCTCCACTCGATGGAGTTCGCCGCCTTTCAGCCTGGCGAGACGGTAGTGGTGCTGGGTTGCGGGCCGATCGGCCTGTTGACAATCGCGATGCTTCGTCTGAATGGCGCCCGGCGCATCTGGGCTACTGACCCGTTGCCCCACCGGCGCGCGATGGCCGAAAGCATGGGCGCCGACGTGGCGTTACCCGGCGGCAAAGATGCGGTGCAGTCGATTCTCGCGGAAACCGGCGGACGCGGCGTGGATGTGGTGTTCGATTGCGCGGCCAAGGATGGTTCCATCAATGAGAGTCTGCACCTGGCCTGTTCGCGCGGACGCGTCGTGATCACGGGCATTCCGTCTGAAGCGCGCATCGACCTCGAGTTCCACGTCATGCGGCGCAAGGAACTGTTCTTCTACAACGTGCGCCGGTCGAACCACGATTCGCAGAATGCGCTCAATCTGCTCGAGACGTTTCCCAAGAGCTTCGCTCCTGTGATTACGCACAAAATGCCGTTTGATTCGATTCAGTCGACCTTCGAAATGGCTGAGAAGTATCAGGACGGATCCGGCAAAGTCGTTCTGACTCTGTCGTAAGAATTAGCAAATTAGTTTGCGGGGCAGTTCTTTGCGCGAGCTTCCAGCGCCTCCGGCATCCACTTTTCGAGTTGCCTGATGCGCGTTTCGTTACTCGGATGCGTGGACATGAACTCCCGCGGTTGCCCGGTGCTGGCCCTCGACATGCGCACCCAGAGCTTGGGCGCCTCACGCGGATCGAAACAGGCGCGGGCCGCATTAATGAGCCCCATGTAATCGGCCTCCGATTCATGCGAGCGCGAGAACGGCAGCATGATGCCGTACTGCCCGCCGATGCCGAGCGCGCCCATGATGGCGTTACGCTGGCGGGGATCCATGTCGCTCACCGCGACGCCCGCGGCGAGCGTTCCTAACTGCATCAGTTTCTGCTGCGCCATGCGTTCCGCGCCATGCCGTGCGATGGCGTGAGCGATTTCGTGACCCATGATGGCCGCGAGTCCGTTGTCATTAGCGGCGATAGGCAGAATTCCTGTGTAGACGGCGACCTTGCCGCCTGGTAGACAGAAGGCGTTCACCTCGCGCGACTCGATCAGGCTGTATTCCCACTGAAAGCCCGGGTCCTCTGAAACCTTCGCGAGACGCTGCCCGATCTCTTTGATCTTGTCCGCCAGTGGACCAGACCGCACAACTCTCGACGTGCGAATCACCTGCATGTACGATTGCAGGCCGAGGCGCGATTCCTGTTCGCGCGATATATCCACCAACTGCTTGCGCCCGGTCATGGGCACGCGTTCGCGGTGGCTGAAGTAGTAATACGCGAAGTAGAGCCCGAACAGCATGATCGGGATGAGACGCATTCTTCCGGACATGGAACGGATTCTCCTCGAATCCAACTCGGAAGGTAACATGGGATATGGCGAACCTCGAACGTGCGATCGCACTCGCAGCCCTGGCGCATGAAGGGCAAACCGACAAGACCGGCGCTCCGTACATACTGCATCCGCTGCGCATGATGATGCGGCTCGAAACCGAAGAAGCAAAGATCGTGGCGGTGCTGCACGACGTGGTGGAAGACACCGAGTGGACCCTCGAAGGTCTCGCCACCGAGGGCTTTTCAGACGCCGTGCTGCTGGCGCTGGACCGCGTCACCAAGCGTGAAGGGGAAAGCTACACGGATTTTGTCGGCCGCGCCGCGGTCGATCCCATCGCGCGCCAGGTGAAGCTGATGGACCTCGAAGACAACATGAATGTCCTGCGCCTCGCCGACGTCACCGACAAGGATCTTGAGCGCCTGCGCAAATACCACCACGCCTGGAAAACGCTGCGTGGTGTATCGTTACAAGATGACTCGGCGTGATGTACTCGCAGTGGCCAGCGCCGCTGCCTCCCTTTCTGCATCGCAGACTGCCTCCGGACAGACCCCGAAAACCGCGGGGGTGCGCTATGTGCGCTTTCAAGCCGGATCGAAGATTGCCTACGGCGTGCTCGACGGCGACACCGTGCGGGAACTGCCCGGCAGCTACCTGAAGTTCGATAAGCCGAAGGGCGGGACGTATCCTTTGTCGAAGGTGACGCTGCTCGCCCCGGTGGAGCCTCCCAATGTTCTCGCGGTGGGCCTGAACTACAAGAGCCACCTCGGCTCGCGGAAGCCGCCGGAGAATCCCGAATTGTTCTTCAAGCCGACGACCTGCATTCAGAGCCCCGGCGGCGAGATCGTCATTCCGAAAGATTCGAAGAACACGCACTACGAAGGCGAACTCGTGCTCGTGATCGGCAAGAAGCTTCGCAACGGCACTCGCGAGCAGGCCAGGGACGCGATCTTCGGCGTGACTTGCGGCAACGACGTCAGCGAGCGCGACTGGCAGGGCGGGCCCAACAAAGATTTGCAGTGGTGGCGCGCGAAGGGTTCCGATACCTTCGGTCCCGTCGGGCCCTGGGTGGTTCGCGGAGGCATCGATTACGGCAACCTGCTGCTGCAGACGCGCTTGAACGGCGAAGTCGTTCAAAAACAAAACACGTCTGATTTGTTGTTCGACTGTCCCACGATGGTGGAATTCGCCAGCCGCTATGTGACGCTCGAGCCAGGCGACATCATCTTCACGGGGACTCCGCAGACGACGAAGAAGATGAGCCGCGGCGACACGGTCGAGGTGGACATCGAAGGCATCGGCATTCTGCGCAACAAGGTCGTCTAGCTTGCCCGTTTCGTGGATCCTCTTCCCGGCCGTGACGATGTCGCTTGGCTGGGGCTTGCGCGGCTTCATCGGCGGAGGTCCGCTGGGCGCCATGATTCCCGGAGCGATGGTGGCGATGGCGCTGTGCCTGCTGCTCCGGCGCACCGATGCGCAGGCAAATGGGATTGCCGCCGCGTTCGGCGCCATCGGGGTTGGGTTCGGCGGGCAAATGACCTACGGACAGACGATCGGCCTCACCGTGCATGCGGAAACCGCCGCCTGGGGCTTGCTCGGTTTGACCGTGAAAGGCGCGATCTGGGGCCTGCTCGGCGGGGCGGTTTTGGGCGCCGGGCTGATTGCATATGGCTTGCCCCGGCGTCGAGTTTCGTTAGCGAGCGTCGCCCTGATCCTCGCCTGCTGGATCGGCCGGAAAGCGGTGAACGAGCCGAGGCTCATCTACTTTTCGGACCCCATCAACAAGCCTCGCCCCGAAATCTGGGCTGGCCTGATGCTTGCCGCGGCGGCTTTTTTACTCGTGGTTCGCAACCGCGTCGCCTGGACCTTCGCGTGGATCGCCTGCCTCGGCGGAGGCTTGGGTTTTGGCCTCGGCGGTTGGCTGAACGCCTTGGGACGGAACTCGGGTTGGGAACCTCCGGTGGATTGGTGGAAGCTGATGGAGTTCACCTTCGGCTTCCTCTTCGGCGCGGCGCTGGGACTCGCGGCGTGGGTATGCCGGAAAGACCTGACGCCCCCCGCCCTCGAATCTGAACCGAGCCCGGTTCTATTCGCCGTGCTGCTGCCACTCGTCCCCCTCGCGATCGCCGCCGAGCGGGCTTCGGGATTCCGTTTTGTCTATATGACCGCCGGCGCCTTGCTGCTGTTCGCCGCGTCGTTCCGTGCCCGGTTCGCGTGGCAGATTGCGATTGGCATGACCTGCACCGCGTTTGGCGTGGACTTTCTGCACAGCCGCCCGGACTGGAACCAGCCATTGCTGTGGACCTTCGTGACCGCCGGGTCGGCCGTCGCCGCATGGTTCGCCGATCGCAGCCGCGGCGACCTGCCGCGTATGCTGTTGTTGCTCACTTGGCTTGCTGTGGCGATCTCGCACCTCAAATCCTGGATGCCGCCGTTTTTATGGGTGTCTCCCAAATCGTGGGCGCACGCCGAGGTTGAAATTGCATTCACCGCGATGGCGATCGCCGTCACCTGGTTTGTTGCGTCGCGGCTTTCCGGCGGCCCGCCATCAGGCGTCCTCTAGCGCCTCAACGCCACTCGGCCGTTCAAAGCTCGGCTCAATCAATTTCCACGCCTCGCCGTCGATACGCTTGCCGTCCAGCAGACGGAACACCAGATTTGGATACTTGCAGGTTTTCGCGAATGCGGCGAACTCCCTTCGGTTGCCGGTGGATGGCGCCGCTGAGAAATCTTGCCGCGCGGTATCGAGAACGACGGAGTGGTCGTAGCGGTAGGCGCGACAACGGTCTGCCGCCCATGCCCTGAGGTCGCCAGCGAGTTCTGCATACTTCACGTCAGGGTCTTCCCCAGCCCGTAGCATCTCCCAAATCGAGCGAGTGGAAAGTTCAAATATCAGACGGTGCACGCGAAGGTATTCGTCCAGTTTTACCTTGGCGCGGGTTCCACACGGCCACCGCAGCACAAAGCCTTCTCCCGCCAATTCATGAGGTAGCTCGGACGCTTCGCGCTCACCATGGAAACGGGCTGCACGAAATAGCATCCCAATCTCAGCTTTGAGGTCATCACGATCCATCCCGCCCCTATCGAGGACAGCCAAAAGCACCAACTCCTCGCTTTGTCCGTAATCCACCACGATGCGGTTTCCCGGATAGATTGCCTCGAAACAATATGTGAAGCCGGATCGCGGCGAAAACGTCCTCGGGATCATCGTTGCCGCCCACTGCGCCTGAGGGGATTCGAAACTGCCGCGCGTGGAACAAAGCACTTCGCCATTGAAGTCGAACGCAAGAATCAGGCTCCCATCCGCCTTCTCCCAAAACTCGGGCTTGCCTTCCGGCCACGTCTGCAATTGGGAGAGATTGAAGAACTTCCGAAATCCGCGAGCGACGACAAACCCTTCGGGGCTCAGAATCAGGCCGCGGGCGTCACGCAATGCTTCCGGCCAGTTTTGAGCCCCGTAAGTGTGTTGCGCTCGGCTTGTGTAGTTGTAGATCCAGAGAGGATGCTGCGGATGCTTGCGTTTTGAGCAAAAGCCACCCGCAACAAACTGCTCGAGTTCCTGCAATCTGGGATATTCCATCCGTTACTTGGAAGGACAGCGCTGCCCTTTTGTATCGGCCCCCGCCGGGTTGCCAGGATCACCCTCGATACAGGGGATTGCACTCAAGTACTCGTACATCGCATTCATCTCGTGGTTGGTCATGTCCTGGTATGCGGGCCAAGGCATGATCTGCAGAAGCGATCCATCGAAAGGCGGCGGAATGCAGCCAGGAGTCGGCGCACCGACACAAGTGGGATGCCAATTGTCTCCGTCGGCGCCGCTCTTCAGCAACTTCCGGAATTCCTCCTTCGTCAGACCCGCAGGCTTGCCATCCTTGTCCGGCGTCAGATTGCGGGAAACGATGCTCGCCGATCCCGGAATCAAGGCTCCGAAATCTCTTCCCCCACCCAGGTACGTTGCAGGATTGACCTTGGTCGGCTTCTGGCCAAAATACGGCACTCCGCCTGCGACATACTGTGTGGCGGGGCCGCTTGAATGACAACCGTTGCATTCACTGCTCACGTTCACCAGATAACTGCCAAGACCAACGGCTTTCCTGTCCTTTCCGTCCAGGTTGAGCGGCACCGGAGCAGCTGACAGACCTACCCGAACTTTGTTCGAGTCTGCCTCATCCTGCGCCGGCATGGGCTTGGTGATTAGCACGACTGCCAGCATTGCCCCGACCACGGTGGTAAATCGGGCTGCACTCAATAACATGGATGTCTTCATGGTTTGTTCGCCTTTCGTCCATCGGAACCATAGTATACAGCAATTTACGGGCAAGGCCTCCGGGCGTTCGAAGACCTGATTGCGTCATCCATTTGATTCATTTGCGACCAGCATACTGCACGTCGCCCGACTGTATGCGGGACGGATGGCGATTGCCTGCGACAGGTTCCCTGTCATTGGGCGCATGATGTCCGATATCACTTGCATTTGTGGCAAACACTTGCGCACGGTCGCAAAGGACCTGGTAGCCATCACCGCAACACAATCACGCCTACCCCGTCATACTGCGACATATCGCTGACGATCACTTTGTCCCCCGGCTGCAGACCGCTCTTGATTTCGATCCGATTCACCGAGGCAGTGCCGAACTCCACTCGAACCTTCTTCGCCGAATGGCCGTCGGGTTCGAGCTTGAAGAGCATAACCGGGCTGTTGGATCGGCCGAACACCGGCTTGCCCACGTACACCACGTTCGTCAGCCCCCCTACCGTAATAATCCCGTCCACCGGTTCCTGCAGATTGATACCGGGCGGCAGAGCGCCATCGATCGCTATGTCCACAGTCATCGTGCCGTTCGCCGCTTCCGGATGAGCCATTGCAACCTTGCCGCCCACGGTCTCCTTGCGATTCCGGAAACCAATCATGGCTGGCTGGCCTTGCCGCACGTCCTGCATCTGCGTCTCGGCCACTTTGAGCGCCGCGGTATTGCCGGACGTCAATCGGCCCGGCCCTCGCACCTCCAGCTTCATATCGCCTTGCTTCACCGTATCCGTCCACATTGTGTTGAGGTTGACCACCGGCTGGCTTTGCCCTTGCGCGCCGGTCACCGCAACTCCTGCGAGCCCTAATAGCAGCAGCGCGCCCAATGACCAGGCCACTCCCCATCCGGCAGGCCTGTGCGCCGCCACCGGGTCGGCCAGCCGCTGGATCCGGCGCAGGAGTGAACCGTCGTTTGCGGAGAGAGCGGCCTTAAAATGTGCCGGCCGCATGGATTCCAATTCCGCCAGTGCGCGAGCGTACACCAGCACATCGCCGCTCGCCGCAACGGCGAGATCATCGCAGCAATGCTCGCGCTCGGCCCGGATCTGGTTTGAGATCCACCATACCGCAGGATGGTAAAAGAGCAGGCTCTCGGCGATCCCTTGCAGAACGTTCACCAGGTAGTCGTGCCGCCGGATATGCGCTAGTTCGTGCGCCAACAGCGCCTCTACCTGCTCGGGTGCGAGCCCACACAGCAAACCCACCGGGGCGAGAATCACTGGGCGAAGGCAGCCGATGACCGAAGGAGAGTCCACTCGATCCGTGGCCAGCAAACGCACGCTTCGCGACACTTGCATGCGTTCGATCAGCCGGTCGAGGATGTGCTGCCATTCGATGGGCGCCGGAGCATATGCCGAACGCCTCAGAGCCGCCGCGGAGAGGAATCCCATGAGCAGCCGGAGGGAACACGCGGCGGCGCCAGCGAACCACGCCATTACAATCCCCGGCATCGCCTGTTGCCAGGGATCGGTGACCGGTGAATACACAACCCCAGGGGCAAGCTGCCCGGCGCCTGAATCGGTAAGGTCCCCGGTCCGCGCCCCCTGCCCGGAACTTCCAAGCTGCCAGTAAGTGAAAGCAGGCGCCGCGGTCATCGCCAGCAGCGCAGCGCAGGCCATTGCGTAGCGGCCGCGCGCCGAAACGCGGCTGCCGCCCAATGCCCGGGCGAGCGCATAGAGGGCCGCCACGAGGATCCCCTGCCACAGAAAATGCAGTAGCGTCCAGCCCAGACGCTCGGTCCACGGCTGGTTCAGTAGCGTGATCATCTATTTTCCTTTCCTCTTCTCGAATTCGTCCAACAGACTCCGTATCTCGGCCAGATCCTTGCTCGAAGCCGGTTGCGCGGCGAGCGCTCCCAGCACCAGGCTCTTCGCCGATCCTTCGAATGCGCGCTGCAACAGGTCGCCGGCGATCTGGCGCTGCGTCTGTTCCTTGGGTGTGCGCGCTTCGTAAACATGCGAGCGGAAGCGCTCGTTGCGCACCACCAGACCCTTTTCGAACATGAGCTGCATCAACTTCAGCGTGGTGGTGTATCCACTGTCCTTACCCAGCGCTTCATGCACCTCGCGCACGGTGCTGGCGCCTCGACGCCACAGCACCGCCAGGATGGCTATCTCGGCATCGGTTGGAAGCGGCGGGGGAGCCTGCTCTTTGGAATGGGATTTGGAGGCCACGCTTCGAGTATCATACGAATGTCTTCGTATGTCAACGAAATAATTCGTATGAGGGACCCAGCCGTGAGACGATGAGCAGGCGCGTGGCTGAGCAGATCGAGGTCGCGCGCATTGACGCCGTGGGTTTTCCCCGGCGCCCGGGCCGTCAAGCAACTCACGCCCGAGTTTGGCGACTCACTCGCGAAGCTAGCTGAGCCGCCGCGGCGGCGGTAAGCTCGCGCCATTCACGAACCGAGCAGGGAGTGGAATCGCGTGCAACCAGCTCATGGATCCAGTCATTTGCCGATGTCTCCGCCTGTGCGGACCCAAATAGCTCCGTTACCGCCTTGAAGAATGCGGACAACTCGCGCTCGGCCATCGCGGACAATTCAGCGCAGGTAGGAGGTTGAGTCCCAAGCGGCCCATTCGGTGTCAGTTCATCCATGTCACCAACGATCACCACGGGATCGTTCCGAGGGTTGCGTGTGTAAACGTGCCGGTCGGGCTGTCGGGGCCGAGTAGGGCGACGCGAACGGCCTCGCGGGCGCCCTCTTCGACAGTCTCCGTGCCGGAATAGTTGTTGAGGTTCGTCTTCGTGTAACCCGGGGCGACCGCGTTGACCTTGATGCCGCACGATTCCAGCTCGATCGCCATGGCGACCGTCATCGCGTTGAGAGCGGTCTTGGACGCAGGGTAAACAGGGCCGAAGATCGAGCGGTAGTGGTGAGCCGGGTCCGAGTTCGCCGTCAACGAGCCCAGGCCGCTCGACACGTTGACAATGCGGGCGTGTGGCGCCTCGCGTAAGAGCGGGAGCAACGCCTGGTAAACGGCAAGGACGCCGAAGACGTTGGTTTCCCACACGGCGCGGACTTCATCGAGAGAGACGTTGCTCGGGCGAGTCGATTTCGCATAATCCTCAATGGTCATGCCCGGCTGCAGGCTCGTATTCGAGATCGCCGCGTTGTTGATGAGCACGTCAAGGCGGCCGAATTCGTTACGGACGCGCCCGGCCGCAGCGGCGATCGAATCAGAGTCGGTAACGTCGAGTTGCAGCGCGTGTGCGTCTCCATTGATCGTTTCGGCCGCATCCTGCCCTCGTTCGAAATTTCGCGAGCCCACGAGCACGGTGAAGCCGTGCGCGGCGAGGTCCTTTGCGATTTGTAGGCCAATTCCTTGATTGGCTCCGGTGATGAGTGCGACTTGTTTGTAGTGCATGAGTATTGCTCTCTTTCCTTGTTCATCCTCGCGCCATGATTCTCAGTTTTCGAAGTAGCGCATTGCTTCCAGGTCGGCGATCAGCCCAGGTCCGGCCGGGCGCCACGCCAGGCGCTCTTGGGTCAAAGCGCTTGAGGCCGGCATGTCGAAACTGGCGAAGGGTCCGAGGAAGCCGAAATGCCCGGTGGCTTCGTCGTTCGATTTGGTGACGACGGGCGCCTTCAGACCACGTCCGATGGCTTCGGCGATTTCTTTCAATGGGATGCCTTCCTCGCCGACCGCGTGATAGCGAGCGCCTACGGAATTTCGATCCGATGCTGTCTTTTCCAGCGCGAGCCGGTAAAGTCGCGCCGCATCCAGCCGATGCACCGCGGACCAACGGTTTCGCCCGTCGCCGACATAGGCCGAAACGCCTTTCTCGCGGGCGACCGCGATCAGATACGAAACAAAACCTTGCTTGACCGGATCGTGGACTTGCGGCAGCCGCACGACCGAGGCGCGCACTCCGCGCGCAACCAGCGAAACCGCCGTCTGTTCCGAGGCTCGCGGATAGGCTGCCGTACTCGGCATCGGCGCGTCTTGTTCGGTGGCGGCGCGGCCGGGCGCAATCGGCCCGAGGCCGGAGGTGACAATCAATGGGCGATCGGAGCCGGAAAGCGTGGAACCAAGAACCTCAATGGCCTGCCGGTCTTGCTCGCAGTTGTCCGCAAACTTTGAAAAGTCGTGGTTGAATGCGCAGTGAATTACGCCATCCGCCATCGCCGCTCCGGTGCGTAGGCTTTCGAGGTCTTGGAGATCGCCACGCTGAACCTGAGCCCCGGCGGCGGCAAGGGAGCGGGCGCCTGCATCGGAGCGCGCAAGACCAAGCACTCGATGGCCAGCGCCGATTAGCTCCTCTACGACAGCGAATCCGACGAATCCCGTAGCTCCCGTAACAAAAACATGCATATGCTAGTCCTTTCTGGGCTCTCGGTTTTGCTCGGATCGACCAGGCGTGGATTGACCAGGCGGCGGTCATCTGGTAAAACGGAGAAAGCCTCCGCATAGGTAGATTAGCGGAGACTGTCTCCGGTTGCAAGTTTTTTGAATGGCTACGAAACACTCCCCCTCCCCCCAGCGAAAACCACGCGCCGATGCGGAACGGAATCGCGACCGGATTCTGGAGGTGGCCAAAGACGCGTTCACACAGTTTGGCGCGGAGGCGAGTCTGGATGACATCGCCAAACAGGCAGGCGTCGGGGCGGGCACGTTGTACCGTCACTTCCCGTCGAGGGAAGCATTGATCGAAGCGGTTTATCGAACGGAGGTGGCCAAGTTGGCCGCCGCCGAGCGGAACTTCGCCAAGGTGATGCCGCCCATTGAAGCGTTGCGAGCCTGGATGATGTTATTCGTGGACTATATCGCCGCGAAGAAACTCATTGCGCCGGCGCTGAATGCCTTGTTCGGGGGAGCCTCTCAGGTCTTCGAGTCCTCACACCTTCAGATCTGGGACGCGATTCGCTCATTGGTGAACCGCGCGATCCAGAGCGGCGACATCCGGGAAGACCTCGACCCGATTGACTTGCTTCGTGCCCTGATTGGCGTGTCGAACGTTGCCTCCAGCCCCGATTGGCAGCAGAGCGCCAAGCGGCTCGTCGACATACTCATCACAGGTTCGCGGCCAGTCAAATAGTTGTCCCCCCACACGGGTCGCTCCACAGCCAACCCGACGCGCTCCAACTCGAGTTCGGACACAGTTCCGTCACAACTCGCGTTACTCGACACACTGCCCAAAAACACAAACAGCCTTCGAACTTTCGAAGGCTGCAATAAATAGTCGGGGCGAGAGGATTCGAACCTCCGGCCTCCTGGTCCCGAACCAATCTGATCGTCGATGTCAGTAGCTGTACTGCGCTGCAAGCTGTTGTCTTTCCAATGGTCTCGCGAGGCCTCTGAGAATCAAACCTGTGGCGGAGCCGCTTCCCGACTCGAAGACCAAGGGGCTCATTGCGCACGTTGAGGAGCCGCTCGCGACCTACATCCAGCGAGTCTCGGTGCAGGACAACTTCGCGCAGCGTCAGCCTTTCGACCACTTGAAGGACCCGATCTACATGCGCCTGATCCGGGACTTCATCGAGGGAGCGGCAATGCCCGAGGCCAAGGTGGCCGCGCTGGGCACAGGTGGTGGCGCGGTAAGGGTCCAGTCGCTCCACCAGTCCGACATCCGGTACTCCGTCATCGACGGGCTCCAGCGCCTCTACTGCTACTTGATCGCCATCCTCTTGGTATTCAAGCGCGAAGCCCTGGTCCAGGAACGCTGCGTCGCCAAAGAGGCTTGGGACTACTTCAAGGAGGCAGTCGAAGCGACGGAAGATCCGACGGCTGCGACGGAAGCCATCCTGAAGCGGATCACCCGGTACGAGATCTTCTACCAGATCGACCTTGAAGGGCTCCTCCACTACATGGTGACGTTCAACACTGGGCAGCGGCGGATGAGCCTCGACGTTCAGTTGGAGATCATGCAGCGGCCACTGATCGACGAATTGAAGCTGAGCGCCAACATTCCGATCTGGCACGAGACGCAGAACGTACCGGGCAAGGCGAAGCCCAAGGATCAGTTCAGCGCAGCCGACCTGATCGTGTCTGCTCGTGCCTTCATCACCGCGAACGCCCAGGTGCGAAAGCAGGACCAGACGGAGGAGTTGCTGGAGGCGGACGAGGGGTACCTCGAACTCGACAGCACCTTCGACTTGGGCGACATCAACGACGTCGTCATCACGCTGCGCCGGATCACCACCGACGTTCACGGGCGAATCCTCGCAGCCTACGATGACAACTCTACGCACAAGTACATCCTGTCGAGCGGCGGAATGTTCCTGCTCAGCTTCGCCGCAGCCTGCGGCAAGCTGCGCACCGACTCGAACATGGCGCAACTCGAGGGAGCGCTGCTGCGCCTCCAGAACCTGATAGGCAACGGCGGGTCGGACCCGATGAACCTCGACGAGTACCAGAAGACGTTGCTCAACATCAAGTCCTCGAGGGGCAAAGCGATTCGGCGGCTCGTCTACGACTCGTTCCTCCGCTTCTTCAACGGCACCACCAGTCGGCTTGAATGGGCCGAGACGTACCGCCTCTTCTCGTAAGACCTGGCGGCGAAGTAGCTCAACCCTCGAAGCGGCGGTCCTCTTGGTCCGCCGCTTTTCCGTCTCTAACCGCAGTTATAACAGCACGAAGATCGAGGATCATTCAATCATGGACACCTACATAAAGGCTCAGCGGACCAACCTCGATAGGGGGAGGCAGTCGCCGCTCTTCAGCGAGCTCGTGGGAGACGCAGATCGGGCCTACCGGGCGGTAGTCGCCGCTCATCCCGACCACGTATCTCCGATCTTCGGGAAATTCATTCTCATCTGCCACAGGTCTCTGCTGGCGGCGGCGACGCTGACTGCCCAGTCTCAGCCCGACGACGGCGCGGCGATCACTCGACGAGCAGTGGAAGTTGCTCGAACCGCCCTGGCGATCAAGCTGAACGACCAGAACGCCGAGCAGTGGCTCTCGTTCCAACAGAGGCACGAGCGCTGGCTGAAGCGGCAACAGAACGAGCGACCGAAGACGTTCCAAGTCCATTTCCAATCCATCAAGGGGGAGCCTCTTATCGATGACCTGGACAACATCCTCGGCGTCTTGTCCGATTCGGCGGTCCATTTCACGCCGGAGTATTTCATCACGTTGGACTGGGAGGAGCGCTGGGGCGAGTCGGGGAACGGCGCCATCTTCCTCAACTACTTCCATCGCGACGCGAGAGAGATCGAGCGCAGTCTTATCTACTTGGGCGCCGCTCATCTCAAGATCCTCGAAGTCTTCGACCGTTGCCTGGACGGGTGGTTTCGCGCGACGCCGAGCGTCTGGCAAGCGCTCGCCGCGTTCATCGCGACTGGGCGGCGGCTCAACGCGGAGTACGAGCAGACGTACGGAATCAACCGCAACCCTTCCGATCCAAGCGAATGATGTGTCGTGGAAAAACAAGCGAGGCCGGCTCCCAAATTCGTTCCCGACCGGTAGGGTGAGATCGGGGCGCGCCGAATCGAGCGTCCCATAAAGCCCACTAGAGATCAGAAAGGAACGAGACCATGCCCAGAGCGAAAGCCGAGACCACCAAGCACCTGGAGATCGCGAAGAAGCATCCGAAGGGGAAGGCCATCCCGCCCAAGGCCCATCTCGTCGAGGCACAGGAGCGAGTCGTTGTGCTGAGCGGCTTCGATCTCCGATAGGGGGCACAGCGACCAAGACGAAAAAGGGAAGGCCGCCTGAGGCCTTCCCTATGATTAAGACGGGATTGAACTTAAAATGGTCGGGGCGAGAGGATTCGAACCTCCGGCCTCCTGGTCCCGAACCAGGCGCTCTACCAGACTGAGCCACGCCCCGATGATGCGTGCAATCCTTAATCTAGCACACTCACCCCGCCGGAATCAGCCACTGGCGCAGCGATTCGTGCAGTTTTTCGAGACTCACCCGCTCCTCTGGGCCCCATTGCGGGAAGTCCGGCGGCGCGATCAGCAGGATCTCGTCTACGCCCTCGCCCGCAAACAACATCACGGTATTGTTTTTGTACTCCGCGAACTTCAGATGCTCCCGCCATACATATTGATACATCACCTCGAGGTCCACGTAGCTGCCGAGCATGTCGCCCTGCGTCGGAATCTGGTTCGATTTCTCCTGATCGGAGTAGATTAACAGGCTGCTGAACGGCTTCACCTTATTGCGGATGCCGAACCCAACGTACAGCATAGATGGCTTGGCGCGGCGGATCGCCTGCGCGGACGCCCATTCTACAAACGTATTGTTGATGAGCAGAGTCCCGTTGCCGTTGAGCAACGTCGCGCGCACGAACTCGTTTAAAGCGGGGTCAGAGGAGAACTCCGACTCCGCCGCCTGCATGCGCATCGTCTTCAGGCGGGCGCCCAATTGGCGCGGACCCTGGATCCCCTCGCTTTCAGTGATCCGCCGGACCTCCGCCATCAACCGCAGCCGATACGCCTCCAACCGCTGATAGCTTAGCCGCACGGCCTTCGGATCTTTGGTGAATCCGG
>JACXTT010006715.1_pt1 | contig 16385 bp, 10 predicted proteins | sample 9270951 | NCBI WGS metagenome assembly JACXTT01 (sample SAMN15532306, study PRJNA645909) | rock metagenome | isolation source: weathered quartz diorite | place: Puerto Rico | collected 2017-06-21 | reverse complement strand
GAAGCGGTTCTCGCCACCCTCCGCCAGCACGGGTTCGACATGCAGGCCGCCGCCCACGCGCTCGGCTGGGACCGGAGCACGGTCACCCAGCGGCTCAAGGGCCTTGGGTTCCGGGCGCTCGTCGACTCGCAGGGGGATCGGTCCAGGGCCGCCCTGGAGCTGGCGGGCGATCCGACGCTCGCCCGGACGGTCGAGCTGAAGCTTCGGGAGTATTCCGATCACCTGCTGAGGGTGGTCGAAGGCTTCGGCTCGCCCGGCGAGGCGATCGCCGCCTGCCGCCGGCGGTTCAAGAACCTCCCCGAGCGCCACTTCCGCTCGCTCGAGCTGCTCGTGCGCCAGCACTTCGACCGCGGCACGCCGACCGTCAAGGTCTGACACTCCCGCGCTCGCGGGGAAGTGCTGCCCCTTGTGCGGGGATGCGGGGAATCCCCGCGTGGCGCCGACCCGGCGCTCGTGGCCTTCGCTCGCCAAGTTCCTGAACTCGCGACATTCCCGCATCGCGATCGCACGTCCGCCTGTGTGGCGTGTCTGTTGCTCTGCCTCTCGGCCCGGGCGCCGGCCGCACCGGGCGGATCGAGCGACCCGAACAGCGAGACGCCGAGCGTCTCGAGAAAGAAGGGACAGGGTCATGGCCGAGATGCAGCGCAGAGAGATCGGTGGCGTGAAGGAGCTGGTGGTCCTCGTCGGGATCCTCCTGACGGTGGTCGCCGGCGCGATCGGAACGTACTGGATTCAATCGCAGGGTGTGGAGGCCGCGAGCACGAGCATGGGCCCTCGTGCCGCGATTCCCGCGCCGCCGGCGGGAGTCTTCCACGCCGACGTCTACTTCGACTTCAAGAGCACGCGCCTGCGCGCCGACGCCGCCCGCGTGCTCCAGGAGACCACCAGTCGCATGGACCTGACCAACGCGTGGGTCGTGCTGGTCCAGGGCTCCACCGATAGCCAGGGGCCGGCCGAGTACAACCGCGGTCTCGCCGAGCGTCGGGCCACGGTGGTGAAGCGCTTCCTGGTCGACCTGGGCGTGCCCGAGGCGTCGATCAAGATGGTGACGATGGGCCCGAACGGTGCCCTGTGCGACGACCCGGGCAAGGGGTGCCAGGAGCTCAACCGCCGGGTGCATCTCGAGTTCCGCAAGCTCGCCGCCGCGGCGCCGGCCGCGTCCGTCGCGGGGGCGGCGGCGATCGAGCCCAGGCAGGCCGACATCACCTCGCCGGCCGGCGACAAGTAAGAGGCGGGTCGATGGCCCGTGTGCGCAACTTCTCCGTCCTGGCGGCCTCCGCCAGGACGGAGCGCAGTGCCGATGAACGCAGCTCCCCTCTTCCAGCCTGAGCCCGCCAAGCCATGCGTCGACTCCGCGCCGCGCTCGGGTGGGCCTGGGCGGTCTCTCGGAATCTGTCGGCCACGGTCTTCGGTCGCGTCGCCTGGGAAGCCCCGGGGTGGCTCCCCTGGTGCGGCAGGACGATCGGTCTCGCACGTACCCGGCTGGCCGCCCGGCCCAGGCTGACCCCCGGCGGCGCCGTCGCGATCGTCGTTCTCGCGGCCGGTGGGTTGTGGACCCATCACTGGTGGCAGGCGCGGCCTCGACCCGTGGTCGTCACGTTCACTGCGAACACGCCCGAGCGAACGCAGATCGAGCACAACAAGAAGCCCAACCCGCTGATCGTCAGCTTCCACCGGTCCGCCGCGCCCATCGCGAACGTCGGCAAGGAGGTGGCGAGCGGGATCAGCATGAGCCCCGCGCTGGCCGGCACGTGGCGCTGGACGTCGGACACGACCCTCAGCTTCCAGCCGGCGGACGACTGGCCCGTCGGCACGCTGCACACGGTGACCTTCGACAGGCGCCTGGTCGCTCGGGACGTGCGCCTGGCCGAGTATCAGCTCCCGTTCCGGACGCCCGCATTCGTGATGACCGTCGCCAGCGCCGAGTTCTACCAGGATCCGGTCGATGCCGCGATGAAGAAGGCGGTCATCGCACTGAGCTTCAGCCATCCCGTGAACACGGCCGAGCTGGAGAAGCGGATCGAGCTCAGGCTGGCCGGCCAGTCGGCCGGCATCCTCGGCGTGGGCCGGCAAACGACGAAGTTCACGATCACCTACGACAAGCTGAAGCTGAACGCCTCCGTCCACTCGTCGCCGCTGCCGGCTCCGAAGGAAGAGACCTCGCTGATCGTCACCGTCGACCGCGGCGTGATCTCGGCGCGCGGCGGCAGGCCGACCGAGGAGGCGCTGACCCAGAGCGTCGCCATCCCCGGCCTCTATAGCCTGCGCGTGGGCGAGGTCGGCGCCACGGTCGTGAGCAACCCCGCCGACGAGCCGGAGCAGGTCCTGATGGTCGCGGTGTCGGCCGCCGTCCACGAAAAGGAGATCCAGAAGAAGATCTCGGCGTGGGTCCTGCCCGTCCTACATCCCGACCGCCCGCGCGAGCCCGGCGAGCACCCGTACGACTGGCGCAATCCGAGCGAGATCACGGATGCCATCCTGGCCGCGGGCGCCCGGCTTCAGCTCGAGCCCATCGCCGCCGAGCGCGAGGACGCCGAGGTCCACACGTTCAAGTACCGCGCCGACGTGGGCCGGTACGTGTACGTGCAGATCGAGAGCGGCCTGCGCTCGTTCGGCGGCTATCTCCTCGGCGATCGAGTGCAGCGCCTCGTGCGGGTGCCGCCGTTCCCGCCCGAGCTGAAGATCCTGAGCCAGGGCTCGCTCCTCGCACTGAGCGGCGAGCGCAAGATCGCGATCCTGGTCCGCGACCTGCCCGGCGTACGGATCGAGGTCGGCCGCGTGCTCCCCTCGCAGCTGCAGAATCTGGTCTCGCAGTCGGCGGGCGACTTCGCCCGTCCCCACTTCGGCCATCGGTTCGGCGCGGACAATCTCGCCGAGCGCTTCGAGCGGAAAGTGCCGCTGCCGAATCTACCGCGCGGCCGCCCGTACTATCACGCGCTCGATCTCTCCGACTATCTCAAGCTCGACGGCGCGGAGCGGCGCGGCGTCTTTCTCGTCACGGTCCAGAGCTACGATCCGGCGGCGGAGCGCGACGATTCGACTCAGGACGACACCGAGACACGGTGGGTCAGGCCGCGCTGGGGCCAGGGAGGCGAGCTCATCGATCAGAGGCTCGTGCTGGTGACGGACCTCGGCATCCTCGTCAAGAAGGCGCTCGACGGCACGCAGGACGTCTTCGTGCAGTCCATCCATTCGGGAACGCCGGTGGCAGGCGCCACCGTGGACGTCATCGGCAAGAACGGCCTGGTCGTCCTCTCGCAACCGACCGACGCCGCCGGCCGGGCTCGCTTCCCGAAGCTCGAGGGGCTGACGCGCGAGCGGGCCGCTCTCATGTACCTGGTTCGCCACGGTGGCGACTCGAGCTTTCTGCCCCTGTCCCGGCCCGATCGCGGGCTCGACGTCTCACGCTTCGACGTCGGCGGTCTGCAGAACGCTCGCGTTCCGGATCAGCTCAGCGCCTACCTGTTCTCCGACCGGGGTCTCTATCGGCCGGGCGACTCAATCCACGTGGGCGCGATCGTGAGAGCGGCGGGATGGACGAAGGGCCTGGTCGGGTTGCCTCTCGAGCTCGACGTGGTCGATCCGCGCGGTCTGACGGTGAAGCGCGAGAAGCTGACCGTAGGCCGCGGCGGCTTCAACGAGCTCGAGCATCGCACCGACGAAAACTCGCCGACGGGCCTTTACGTCTTCACGCTCTTCATCGTAAAAGACGGCAAGCCCCACGAGCAGATCGGCTCGACCACCGTCAGCGTGCAGGAGTTCCAGCCGGATCGCATGCGGGTCACCGCGGCGCTCTCGCGTGAGGCCGACGAGGGCTGGGTGAGCCCCGCGGGGCTCACCGCGCGTATCCGCGTGCAGAACCTCTTCGGAACTCCGGCCGAGGGGCGGCGAGTCGAGGCGACGCTCACCCTGCGCCCGGCCTTCCCGGCCTTCACGCGCTATCCGGGCTATCGCTTCGTCGATCCGCAGCACGCCAAGGACGGCTACAGCAATCCTCTGAGCGACGCGACGACCGACGAGCGCGGTGAGGCCGAGCTCGATCTGCGGCTCGACCGCTACGCCAGGGCGACCTATCAGCTTCACCTCCTGGCGCGCGCATTCGAGCCCGAGGGCGGGCGCAGCGTCGCCGCCGAGACCGGGGCGCTCGTCTCCGAGCTTCCGTTCCTGATCGGCTACAAGGCTGACGGGGCGCTCGACTACGTCACCCGCAACGCCCGGCGCAGCGTCTCGGTGATCGCGATCGAACCCGGCGCGAAGAAGACGGCGGTCGGCGGGCTCACGCTCCAGCACGTCGAGCGCACCTGGGTCTCGGTCCTCACGCGTCAGGCGAACGACACGTACAAGTACGAGTCGCGCCTGAAAGAGGCGACGCTCGGCGAGACGCCGCTCGAGATTCCCGCGGCCGGTCTCGATCTGGCGCTCGCGACCTCGCGCCCCGGCGGCTTCGCCTACGTGATTCGCGACGGCCAGGGCCTCGAGCTGAACCGCGTCGAGTACACCGTGACCGGCCACGCCAACGTCACGCGCTCGCTCGAGCGCAACGCCGAGCTGCAGCTGGCGCTCGACCGGAAGGACTACGCGCCGGGCGACGAGATCGAGATCAGCATCCGCGCGCCGTACGCGGGCGCCGGCCTCATCACGATCGAGCGCGAGCGCGTCTACGCCCACCAGTGGTTCAAGAGCTCGACCCTGGCCAGCGTGCAGCGGGTCCGGGTTCCGCGTGACTTCGAGGGCAACGGCTACGTCACGGTGCACTACATCCGCGATCCGGCCTCGGCCGAGATCTTCATGAGCCCCCTCTCGTACGGCGTGGTCCCGTTCACCTTGAGCCTCGCCCAGCGGACCAACGCGCTGACGCTCAGCGCGAGCGAGACGGTGAAGCCGGGCCAGCCGCTTCGTATCAAGCTGTCCGCCGCCCGGCCGGCCCAGGCGGTCGTCTTTGCCGTGGACGAGGGCATCTTGCAGGTCGCCGGCTACCGGAATCCCGATCCGCTCGGGCACTTCTTCGCCAAGCGCGCGCTCGAGGTGCGGACCGCTCAGATCCTCGATCTCGTACTGCCCGAGTTCAAACGGCTCATGAGCGCATCGGCGCCCGGCGGCGACAACGAAACGGCCGCCCTGCTGAGCCGCCACCTGAATCCGTTCAAGCGCCGGCGCGACGCGCCGGTCGTCTTCTGGTCGGGGCTCGTCGACGTCACGGGCGAGCGCGAGCTCGTGTACGAGGTCCCGGGCTACTTCAACGGCGCGCTCCGCGTGATCGCGGTGGCGGTGAACGACGCGAGCCTCGGCGTCGCCAGCGTTCAATCCCAGGTGCGCGGCGACTTCGTGCTGTTGCCCAACGTGCCGCTCGCCGTCGCGCCCGGCGACGAGTTCGACGTCACCGTGGGCGTCGCCAACAACGTGCGCGACTCGGGCCCCGACGCGGCGGTGGCGATCACGCTCACGACCACACCGCATCTCGCCGTCCTGGGCGCCGCCGCTCAGACGCTCAAGATCGGAGCGCTGCGCGAGGGGGTGGCCACGTTCCGCGTGCGGGCCAAGGACGGCGCCGACGCGCGACTGGGCTCGGCGACGCTCAGCTTCGCCGCGACGGCGGGAGCATACGGCGCCGAGCTCGACACCGACGTGTCCGTGCGCCCGGCCACGCCGCACTACACGCAGGTCACCGTCGGAAGCTTCACCGGGTCGACCGACGTGCGGGTGCAGCGCGAGCTCTCCGCCGAGCATCGGCGGCTCGAAGCGGCCGTCTCCCCCTTGCCGCTCGTGCTCGCCTCGGGTCTCGGCGCGTACCTGGCGAGCTTCAGCCACCTCTGTACCGAGCAGCTCGTGAGCCAGGCGATGCCGGCGGTGGTCCTCGCCCGGCGTCCCGAGCTCGCGCGCCCGGACCAGCCGGGACCGCCGACGGCGCGGAGCTTCGCTGACGCCGTCCGGGTCCTGCGCACGCGGCAGAACGCCGAGGGCGGCTTCGGTCTCTGGACCGCCTCGGTCGAGGCGCACGAGTTCGCGTCGGTCTACGCGATTCACCTCCTGCTGGAAGCGGCGGAGCGCGGCGAGCGGGTGCCCGACGACATGGTGCAGAAGGGGCTCGGCTACTTGCAGCGGCTGAGCGCCTCGCCGGCGCTCGATCTCGGCCGGGCGCGGACGCGCGCCTACGCCGCGTATCTGCTGACGCGCCAGGGCATCGTCACCGCGCCGATCCTCGCCGCGCTGCGCGAGAAGCTCGACGACAAGTATCAGAGGGCGTGGCTGCCGGACCTGACCGCCGCGTACCTGGCGGCGAGCTATCAGCTCCTCAAGCAGGATCGGCTCGCCGCCGGCTTGATCGATCCGCCCCTGCACGAGCTGGGCAAGAGCCCTGCGCCCTTCCGCTACGAGTCGTACTACGACCCGCTCGTACGCGACACGCAGGTGCTCTACCTCGTCTCGCGCCACTTCCCGGGGCGCGCCCGCTCGCTCGCGGCGACGGCCCTGGCCGACATGATCAAGCCGATCCAGCGCGGACACTTCCACACGCTCTCGGCCGCCTACACGATCCTGGCGCTCGACGCGTACGCCACCACGGTGGGCGCCGGTGCCCTCGGCAAGCTGTCGATCACGGAGATCGGGCGCGACGGCACGTCCCGGCCCCTGGCCCTGCCGAATCATCTCGTGCCCCGATCGGCGTTCTCGCCGAGCGCGGCCGCCCTGCGCTTCGCCGACGGCGAGCCGCTCACGACGTTCTACTCCGTGACCGAGTCCGGATTCGACAAGACACCGCCGGCCGGCGAGCTGCGCGCGGGCCTCGAGGTGTTCCGCGAGTACCTGGACGCGAACGGTGAGCCGACGACGTCGGTGCAGCTTGGCGAGGAGATCACCGTGCGGCTCCGTTTCCGCGCGATCGACCGCACGGTTCCTGACGTCGCGCTGATCGATCTGCTGCCCGGCGGCTTCGAACCCGTGCTGGCGCCGAACCCCGTCCCGGTGAGATCGGGGCCCCGCGGCTGGGTCAATCCGCTCGGCGGCGGCGGGACCTGGTTGGCCGAGTTCGCGGACATTCGCGAGGAGCGCGTGGTGCTCTACGGCACGGTCGGATCCGGCGTGCGGGAATTCACGTACCGGATCCGGGCGACCAACGTCGGCCGCTTCGTCGTGCCCCCGGCCTACGGCGAATCGCTCTACGAGCGCGCGATCCAGGCGCGCTCGCTGCCGGGCCGGATCACGGTCGAGCGGCCCTCGAAGTGAGCGGCACTGTGCGCGGCGGCCGCTCGAAGCTTGCGCTCGCACTCGGCGCCCTGGCGATCGTGGCTGCGGCCGCTCCACGCCTTTTGCCCGCGCCGACGCTGCGCGAGCGCGCGCCGCTCTCGACGGCCGTCTACGCGGAGCGAGGCGAGCTCTTGCGTCTGACCCTGGCCGCCGACGGTCAGTACCGGCTGTGGACGCCGCTCGATCAGATCGCGCCGGCGATACGCGAGGCCGTGGTGCTCTACGAGGATCGCTGGTTCTTCTGGCACCCCGGCGTCAATCCAGTCGCCCTGGCTCGCGGCGCCGCGCGCAGCGCGCTCGGCGGGCGGCGCCTGGGCGGGTCGACCCTGTCGATGCAGCTGGCGCGGCGACTCGACGGGGTCGACAGCCGCACGGTTCCGGGCAAGCTTCGGCAGATCGCCGGCGCGATGTGGCTCGAGCTGCGGTACAGCAAGCGCGAGATCCTCGAGGCCTATCTGAACCTGGCGCCGTTCGGCGGCAACGTCGAGGGCGTCGGCGCCGCCAGCCTCGTCTACTTCGGCAAGCGGCCGTCACGGCTCGACCTGGCCGAATCGCTGACGCTTGCCGTCATTCCACAGAACCCGCGGCGCCGGCTCCCTCCCGCGCGGCTCGCACCCGCGACCGAGTCGCAGCGCGAGCTGGCCGCCGCGCGCGAGCGGCTCTGGCGCCGGTGGTCGGCGCGACACCGCAACGACGAGCGCGACGTTCCCGTGTTGCCGCTGATGCTGGCGACGTCGTCGAGCGAGCTTCCGTTCCGCGCGCCGCATCTGGTGGACTCCCTGCTCCGGGGCCCCCGACCCCGGGAAGCCGAGATCTGGTCGAGCATCGATCTGCGACTGCAGGCCACCGTCGAGCGCATGATCCGGCGGTACGTCGACGCGCATCGTCCCGCCGGCATCCGGAATGCGGCCGCCCTCCTGGTCGACACGCAGACGATGGAGGTCAAGGCGCTCATCGGCTCGGCCGCGTACCTCGACGACGAGATCGACGGCCAGGTCAACGGGGTCTTCGCGAAGCGCTCGCCCGGCTCGACCCTGAAGCCCTTCGTCTACGCGCTCGGCCTCGACCAGGGCCTGGTGCATCCGCTGACGATCCTCCGGGACGTGCCGACGGCGTTCGGCCCCTTCAGCCCCGAGAACTTCGACGGGCGCTTCGTCGGGCCGATCAGCGTTCAGGAGGCGCTCGTGCGAAGCCGCAACGTGCCGGCCGTGGCCGTCGCGGCCCGGCTCTCGCAGCCGAGCCTCTACGAACTGCTCAAGAGCGCCGGCGTCGCGCAGCTCGCGCCCGAGCGCCACTACGGTCTGGCCCTCGTCCTGGGCGGCGGCGAGGTCACGATGGAGGAGCTGGCTCGCCTCTACGCGATGCTCGCCAACGCGGGCGAGCTTCGTCCCCTGCGCGACACCCGCGATGCCTCGCCGCGCGGCGGCGGTGTCCGGCTGATCAGCCCGGCGGCTGCGTTCATCACGCTCGAGATGCTGCGCGCCAACCCTCGGCCCGACTCCGGCCGCCCGGCCGCACCGGCCGTCGCGTGGAAGACGGGAACCTCGTGGGGCTTTCGCGACGCGTGGTCGGTGGGTGTGCTCGGCCGCTACGTACTCGTGGTGTGGCTGGGAAACTTCGACGGCGCCGGCAACCCGGCCTTCGTCGGCGTGACGGCGGCCGCGCCGCTCTTCTTCCAGATCGTCGACGGGATCCGCGGCCAGGGGCTCGATCCGGACGAGCCCGCACGCGCCGTCCCGGCGACGGTCTCGCGCGTGGAGGTCTGCGCGACGAGCGGCGACCTGCCGAACGCGCAGTGCCGCGAGCGCGCGACGACGTGGTTCATTCCGGGCAAGTCGCCGATCAAGGTCAGCACCCTGCACCGGCCCGTCATCGTCGACACGCTCTCGGGCCGCGCGGTGTGCGCGGACGGGCCATTCACCCGGCGGGAGATCTACGAGTTCTGGCCCTCGGACATGCTCCGCCTCTTCCGCGAGGCCGGCATGCCCAGGCGCGAGCCCCCCGCGGCCGCGGTGTGCGAGCGCGAGCAGAGCCCTGCCGACGGGAGCCCGCCGCAGATCACGTCGCCTTCGCGCGGGGCCACCTACACGATTCGCCTCTCGAGCCCGATCGCCATCGATCTTCGGGCGACCGATTCGAGCCGCACGCTCTTCTGGTTCGCCGACCGAGGCTTCCTCGGGCGCGCCGAGTCGGCCGAGGGGCTCGCGTGGACCCCGACCCAGGCCGGGCGCTACACGGTGAGGGTTCTCGACGAGGCCGGACGCTCGGACGCGCGCGACGTGAGCATCGAGATCGTCCCGTGATATAAACACCTCGGCAGCACCAACTCGGAGGAGACGAGACCTTAGGAGTGGCGCGTCGGCCTCGGTCCCGAGGCATCCGGTCGCTCGTCGTGCTCGCCGCCGCGACGGTGGTGGTGCTCGGCCTGGTCGCCGTCGCGGTCCCGGCGCGGTTCATCGGCGAGCATTGCTTCAGCGTTCGCGCCCAGCCCGACGAGCGGCCGCCGGAGATCGTCCAGGCCTCGGCCAGCGTGTCCGGGTACCTGCGCGACGGGTCGTCGACGTTTCTCACCCTGCCCGCGTGGTACGTCGTCTACAGCGCCGAGGAGTTCGCGACGTTCGTCAAGTCTCACCCGCCGAGCCGGTTTCCGTACTTCGCCGCCATCAGACAGTACTGGCGCTACTACGCGAGCTCGTGCGCGGGCACCAAGCGCGTCTTCCCGTTCGAGGGGCGCACCCACCTGGTCCTGGGATTGACCGGGCTCGGCTTCACGCTCGACAACACCGTCAAGGGCGCCTACGAGAACACGGTGGGCGTCGTCAGCGAGGGGATCGGCTTCTACCACACCGAGGAGGACGTGTTCGCGCGCAAGACGGCCCGCCAGTACGCGGACTTCGTGCACACCGTGCCGTGGTACGACTTTCCGTTCGCCGCGCGGCTCGAGGCGCTCTGGAAGGAGACGCCGCTCTGGGGGCTCGACGTCGTCCGCAAGTGGGAGCGGCGGTTCGCGCTCAGCGCCGAGTATTCGCTGATGGCCACGTACGCGGGGCTCATCCGGCTCAGCGCCGACAAGAGCCGACGGCCCGAGGATCTCGTGATCCACGCCTGGATCGCCGGCGCGTCCGACCGGATCTTCGAGGACGATCGGATCCGCAAGATCAAGACGCTCGGCGACGGGTCCTACATCGTCACGCTCCCGCGGTTCGAGGCGTTCACGCCGATGGTCGTCGCGCTGACGAAGCAGGGCGTCCGGTTCCGCGAGTTCGCCGGCAACGACGAGATCCTGCTGACCGCGATGGCGCCCAGCGCCCTGGAGTTCCGGCTGGCGGCAGGCGACCTGCTGCTGTACGAGCCGCTCCTGACCAACCCGGGCGCGACGCGCATCGCCGTGAAGGTACACGTGGAGTCGCTGCGCGAGGTTCTGGCCGAGCTGGCGAGGTACGGGATCACGCTCGAGCGATTCTACGACTACTAGGCGCGCGACGAGATGAGCGCCCAGCCCGAGTCGGCCAGCGGGCGCGCGCGGCGGCCGCGCTCCTCGGCGTTGGGGTCGTTCGCGGTGCCCGCGACCACGCGGCCCATGATGCCCTGGGCGATCGCGCCCAGCCGGAACATCGCGAACGCGAGACAGAACTCCCAGTCGGCGATGGGGCCGCGGCCGGCGCGCCGGCAGTAGTCGGCCACGTAGTCCGCCTCCGCCGGGATCCCGAGCTCGGCCAGGTTCTTGTCGGCTATCCCCTCCCACTCGCGCGTGGTTCGATACGGCAGGCAGAAGTACGCGAGATCGGCGAGCGGGTGGCCGAGCGTGGAGAGCTCCCAGTCGAGCACGGCCACCACGCGCGGCTCGGTCGGGTGGATGATCACGTTGCCGAGCCGAAAATCGCCGTGGACGAGCACGGTCTCGTCGCCGGCGGGGATGTGCGCGGGCAGCCACGGGATCAGCCGCTCCATCGACTCGATCTTCTCGGTCTCCGAGGCGCGGTACTGCTCGGTCCAGCGATGGATCTGGCGCGCGAAGTAGTTGCCCGGCCGCCCGAAGTCGGCGAGGCCGAGGGCCCGCCAGTCGGTGGTGTGAAGGCGCGCCAGCACGTCGATCAGCGATTCGTAGATCGCGCGCCGCTCCGCGGGCGAGACGTCGGGGATCGCCGGGTCGCTGAAGATGCGCCCGTGCACGCAGTCCATCACGTAGAACGCGGTGCCGATGACCGCGTCGTCCTGGCAGAGGGCGAACGTGCGCGGCACGGGAAAGCCGGACTTGCCGAGCGCGGTGATCACCCGGTATTCGCGGTCGACGGCGTGGGCGGAAGGCAGGAGCTTGCCCGGCGGCTTCCTGCGCAGCACGTACTCGCGGCCGCCGGCCGACAGGTGGTACGTCGGGTTCGACTGGCCGCCGCGGAACTGCCGCACCTCGAGCGTGCCGCTGAAGCCCTCGACGTGGGCGCGCATGTAGCGCTCGAGCGCGGCCGTGTCGAACCGGTGCGCCTCGCGGACCTCCGCGGTCTGCGCGATCATCTGGCCTGGGTCTCCTTCCGTGCGCGCGTCAGTATAATCCCACTCGCTCGATTCCGACTCCCGGAGGCGCTCATGATCCGCTCGGTGCCCGGCCGCACGCCACGAATCGACCCGGAGGCCTACGTCGACCCGCAGGCCGCCGTCATCGGCGACGTCACGATCGCGGCCGGCGCGTCGGTCTGGCCCTTCGCCGTGCTGCGGGGGGATCAGAACTACGTCACGCTCGGCCGGAACTCGAACGTCCAGGACAACTCGGTGCTGCACGTCAGGCCCGAGCACCCGTGCATCGTCGGCGACAACGTGACGATCGGCCACCGGGCGGTCGTGCACGGCTGCCGGGTCATGAACAACGTGCTCATCGGCATCGGCGCCGTGGTCCTGGACGGCGCCGTGATCGAGGAAGGCGCTCAGGTCGGCGCCGGCGCGCTCGTGCCGCCGGGCAAGATCGTGACCGCCGGCTGGCTCTTCGTGGGAGTGCCGGCCAAGCCCGTCCGGAAGCTGGAAGCCGCCGAGCTCGAGTACATCTTGCAGAACGCGCGCGACTACCTCGAGCTCTGGCGCCGCGACTACCGGAGCTGAGCTCGCGGCCCGCGCAGAACGGCGGGCTAGTGGCCGTTGCCCCGCACGGCCTCGCCGAGCGCGACGGCCAGGTTCTGGCGCGCGCCGCCGAGCCTGGGATGCACCGCGAGCGCGCGCCGGAACATCCCCGCCGCATCGCGGTGGCGGCCAAGGGCCATGTAGCAGAGCCCCGCGCCCGAGAGCGCGCCGAAGTGGTGCCGATTGCGCGCCAAGGTCTCCTCGCAGTCGGCGATCGAGCCCTCGTAGTTCTTGGCCACGTAGCGCACGGTCGCGCGCTTGTTCCAGCCCTCGGCGAACGCGGGCGCCTCGGCGATCATCCGCGCGAAGATCGCCTCGGCGCCCGTCATGTCGCGGCGCTCCATCGCGCCGATGCCCTCGCGCATGAGCGCGTCGACCTCGCGGCTGCCCGAGCGATGCCACATCTCCCACAGCGCCGCCTCGGCGCGGGCTGCCGCCGCGGCGTCGCCGCCCTGCAGCGCCTTCAGGCCCTCGTCTTCGGTCACGGCGCGGCTCCCGCGGCTCCCTTCATGGCGCCCCAAGCTTGCGTCGAGTCGGCGCCAAGAGCAAGATGGCGCCTGACATGGCTCGATTCACCGGAAAGGTCGTGCTCATCACCGGCGGCGCCGGCGGCATCGGCCGCGCGGCGGCCGTGCGCTTCGCCTCGGAGGGCGCGCGCGTGGTGCTCGTCGATATGGCCGCGCCCAATCTGCGGCAGAGCGTGGCCGCGGTGGAGAAGGTCGACGGCGAGGTGCTCGCCGTGGAGGCCGACGTGACGCGGCTGGCGGACGTCGAGAAGTACGCCGAGGCGGCGGTGAAACGGTTCGGCGGCGTCGACGTCTTCTTCAACAACGCCGGAGTGCTCGGCGCGCTCAAGCCGCTGGTCGACTACCCGGAGGAGACCTTCGACCGCGTGATCGCCGTCAACGTCAAGGCCGTCTGGCTCGGGATGAAGGTCGTCACACCGCTGCTGCGCGCCCGCGGCGGCGGGGCCATCGTGAACACCGCGTCGATCGCGGGCCTCCGCGGCTCGCCGGGCATCATCGCCTACACGGCGAGCAAGCACGCCGTCGTCGGCATGACGCGGGCCGCCTCGCTCGAGCTGGCGCGCCACAGCATCCGCGTCAACGCCGTGTGCCCGGCGCCGATCGAGACGCCGATGGCGCGCGAGCTCGACGCCGCGATCAGCCGCGAGCGGCTCACCGCGACGATCCCGATGCGGCGCTACGGCGCGCCCGAGGAGGTCGCGGCCCTGGTGGCGTTCCTCGCCAGCTCCGACGCGGCCTACATCACCGGCGGCATCTACACCGTCGACGGCGGCGCGATGGCGTGATCGTCGCCGTCAGCGGCGCCGGCGGACTGATCGGCTCGGCGCTGGTCGCTTCCCTCAGGGCTGGTGGGCATCGCGCGATCCCGCTCGTGCGCCGGGCGCCGCGGCCGGGCGAGGACGCGGTTGGCTGGGACCCGTCGACCGGCGCGCTCACCGCTAGCGGCTCGACATCCGCCGACGCGGTGGTCCATCTCGCCGGCGAGAGCATCATCGGGCTCCGGTGGACCGCGGAGAAGAAACGACGCGTGCGCGAGAGCCGCGTGACGGCCACGCGCCTCCTGGTTCAGGCGCTCACTCGCCTCCCCAAGCCGCCCGCCGTGCTCGTCTGCGCCTCCGGCATCGGCTACTACGGCAGCCGCGGCGACGGGGTGCTCACCGAGGACAGCCGCGGGGGCACCGGCTTTCTCGCCGACCTCGGCCGCGACTGGGAGGCCGCCACCGCGACCGCGATCGCTCAGGGGATCCGCGTCGTGAACCTTCGGCTCGGCGTGGTGCTGAGCGCGCAGGGCGGTGCCCTGGCCACGATGCTGACGCCGTTCCGGCTGGGCCTCGGCGGCGTCATCGGCGACGGCAAGCAGTGGATGAGCTGGATCGCGCTCGACGACGTGATCGGCGCGATCTTTCACATTCTCGCGACGGACAGCCTGCGCGGGCCGGTGAACGTCGTCGCGCCGGAGCCGGTGCCCAACGCCGAGTTCACCCGCACCCTCGGGCGCGTGCTCGGGCGCCCGACCCTGATGCCGCTGCCCGCGTTCGCGGCGCGCCTGGCGCTGGGTGAGATGGCCGACGAGCTCCTGCTGACGAGCCAGCGCGTGCTCCCGGCGCGGCTCGAGGCGAGCGACTACGAGTTTCGCCACCCGAGCCTCGAGAGCGCGCTACGCGCCGCGCTCGGCCGCTAGTGGCCCACATCCCCCGGCTCAGCGGACGGTGACGGTAAACGAGAGCTGGCGCAGGGCCGGTGAGTCGGTCTCCCACGGAAGGCGATAGTCGAAGAGCAGGACCTGCTGGCCCGCGTGTGGAGTCGTGAAGCGCCAGATCTCGACGCCCGCGTTCGGCGCGACACGGGGGCCGGCCGGATCGTGCTCGAAGGCGGGCAGTCCCTCGAGCTTCAGCACGTCACTCGGGGCCGCGGCGAGGAGCCAGCGGTAGCCGTTCACCGCGTTACTCGGCAGGCGAACGAGCAGCGCCTGGTCCTTTCTGAGCTCGATGGTCCGTCCGGCGTTGTCAGGCGTGATCGTCACCGCGACGGCGGGCTCGCCGCGGCCGATCGAGGAACACGCCGACACCAGGAGCAGCACGGCCGCCCAGACGGCGGCCCGACGAATCAGGAGCGCGGCAGCCGGGAGGGCTCGGCGCAGGCGCGCTCGACCTCGTCGACCGTCTTGGGCGTGCCCGCGGTGAGGACGTCGCAGCCGTCCGCGGTGATCAGCACGTCGTCCTCGATGCGGATGCCGATCCCGCGCAGCTCGTGCGGCACGGCGTGCGTGATCTTCTCGGCCTTGGCCTTCTCCTCGTCCTCGATCTTCCGCGCGGCGGCCGCGCCCAGGCGCAGCCGGCGCTCCCACGCTTCTTCCTCGCTGTACTCGCGCAGGTGGTACGTGGCCGTGTCGCGCTCGGGGTCGAAGTAGAGGCCGGGCTCGACGGTGAGCACCATGCCGGGCTCGAGGACGCGCGACTTCCGGTCGATCCGGTAGTCGCCGACGTCGTGCACGTCCATGCCGAGCCAGTGCCCGGTGCCGTGCATGTAGAACTCGCGGTAGTGGTGCATCGCGAGCGATTCGTCGACCCCGCGCGGCAAAGCCCCCAGCGCCACCAGCCCCTCGGTGAGCACGCGCCGGGCCGCCTCGTGCACCGCCTCGTAGCGGTTGCCCGGCCGCGCCGCGGCGATCCCCGCGAGCTGCGCGCGCAGGACGATCTCGTAGACCGCGCGCTGCGGCGCCGTGAACCGGCCGTTGACGGGGAACGTGCGCGTGATGTCGGCCGAGTGGTAGCCCCACTCGCAGCCGGCGTCGATCAAGAGGAGGTCGCCGTCCTCCATCTTCCGGTTGTTCTCGCTGTAGTGGAGGATGCACGCGTTGGCGCCCGACGCGACAATCGACGGATAGCCGTTGCGCGGCGAGCCGTTGACACGGAAGACGAACTCGAGTGCCGCCTGCACCTGGTACTCGTAGAGCCCGGGCTTGGCGTAGCGCATCGCCTCGATGTGTCCGTCGCGGCTGATCTCGCATGCGCGGCGATGACGGGCCAGCTCCGCGGGCGAGCGCCGCAGTCTGAGCTCGTTCAGGATCGGCCCGGGGTCTTCGATGCGCACGGGCGCGGCGAAGCCGCGCGCCCGCGCCGCTCTCAGATCGCCGACCAGCCGCGTGACCCGGCCGTCGAACGCGCCGCTGCCGAGCTTGTAGTAGATCGCCGGGCGGTCGACCATGTACTCGCGCAGCTTTGCGTCGAGCCGATCGATCGTGTACGCCGCGTCGGCGCCGTAGGCCGCGATCGCGCCCTCCGTCCCGGCCCGCCGGCCGTTCCAGATCTCCATCTCGCGGTCGCGGGGGCGCACGAACAGGACGAAGCGCTCCTTGGCGTCGGCGGGATTGAAGACGGCCACCGCGTCGGGCTCGTCGAATCCGGTCAGGAAGAAGAAGTCGGAGGCCTGGCGGAATTCGTAGTTGACGTCGCCGTTGCGCGAGACCTCCCGCGCGCCGGGGATGATGGCGAGGCCGTCCCCGAT
>JACXTT010006714.1_pt1 | contig 16387 bp, 9 predicted proteins | sample 9270951 | NCBI WGS metagenome assembly JACXTT01 (sample SAMN15532306, study PRJNA645909) | rock metagenome | isolation source: weathered quartz diorite | place: Puerto Rico | collected 2017-06-21 | reverse complement strand
ACATCCGGCTTATCGACAAGGACCTGGCGATCGAATCGTCCGGGACGGAGCAGGGCAGGGTCGAGTACCTCAGGCCGGTTGGTGGCCCCCATGATGATGATTGCCTTGCGCGAGTCGAACCCGTCCATCTCCGCGAGCAGCTGATTCAACGTTTGCTCGCGTTCCTCGTGCGATCCCATCGGGCTCTGGACGCGCGCGCGGCCGAGCGCGTCGAGCTCGTCGATGAAGATGATGCACGGCGCTTTCGCCTCGGCCTGCGAGAACAGATCGCGCACGCGCGCGGCGCCGACGCCGACAAACATCTCCACGAACTCCGAGCCGCTCAGGCTGAAGAACGGAACCTTGGCCTCGCCCGCGACGGCGCGAGCCAGCAGCGTCTTGCCTGTGCCGGGCGGGCCGACAAGCAGCACGCCCTTCGGAATTCGCCCGCCAAGCACCGTGTACTTTTTGGGGTTCTTCAGGAACTCGACGATCTCTTTGAGCTCCTGCTCGGCTTCGTCCACGCCGGCGACGTCCGCGAAGCTCACCTTCACGTCGTCTTCAGAGAAGACGCGGTGCTTGCTGCGCGCGAACGACATCACACCGCCTTCGGCGCCGCTCATGCGCCTGAAGAAGAAGCTCCAGACGCCGAACAGCAGCACCAGCGGAACAATCCAGCCCAGGATCTCGGGCAGCCACCGGCTGACCATTTCGCCCGTGTACTTCACGCTGGCTGCATCGAGATCCTCGATCAGCTTCGGATCCTCGATGCGCGTTGTATTGAACCCACGGCCGCCGTTGGTCTCGCGCTTGTAGGTGCCGCGTATCGTCTGTTCGCCGACGAACACTTCCGCAACCTGACCGGCACGGACGGCCTGTTTGAACTCGCTGTAGGAGATCTGACGCCCTTGCGGCGCCATAAACCACGCCTGTGCCAGCGCAACCAGGAAGAGAAGCCCGAGGACGTACCACACGGCCCCTCCCGGCCGGCCAGGCGCGAGCGAGCGGCGGTCGCCGGGACGGCGGTCTCGTGGATTCATCCCTGGAGGAATTCTTGAGTTTGCCATTTATAAATCCGCCGTGTTCAAAGGACCCGGCCTACACCGTCGTCTTACTCCCAACTTTCTCGAAGGTCAGCTCATTGTCGCCGACGTCAACGACCACGCGATCACCTTCATGGAACTCGCCCTCGAGCACGCGCATCGCCAACGGATCGAGGACTCGACGCTGAATTGTCCGCTTCAGCGGCCGCGCGCCATACATCGGATCGTAACCTTCGCTGACGATGAAGCTCTTCGCGGCGTCGCTCAATTCCACGTGGATCTTCCGATCCTCGAGCCGCTTCAGCAGGCTGTGCACCTGAATGTCGATGATCCGCTTCATGTGCTCGAGACCGAGCGAGTGGAAGAAGATGATCTCATCGACACGGTTGAGAAATTCCGGCCGAAAGTGCTGCCGAAGCGCGTCCATGACCTGCCGCCGGACACCTTCGTTCACTTCGCCCGACTGTTCAGCGATGAACTGGCTGCCCAGATTCGACGTCATGATGACGACGACATTCTTGAAATCCACGGTCCGCCCTTTGCCGTCGGTCAACCGACCGTCGTCGAGAAGCTGCAGCAGGACGTTGAGTACGTCGGGGTGCGCTTTTTCGACTTCGTCGAACAGGACGACCGAGTACGGCCGCCGCCGCACGGCCTCGGTGAGCTGTCCCGCCTCGTCGTAACCAACGTATCCCGGAGGCGCGCCGATCATGCGCGAGACCGTGTGCTTCTCCTGGTACTCCGACATATCGATGCGAATCATCGCGTGCTCGTCGTCGAACAGGAATTCGGCGAGCGCCCGCGCCAGCTCGGTCTTGCCGACGCCCGTGGGCCCAAGGAAGATGAAACTGCCGAGCGGTCGGTTTGGATCCTGCAACCCCGCGCGTGCGCGGCGCATCGCGTTCGACACCGCTCGTATGGCCTCGTCCTGACCGACGACACGCTGATGCAGCCGATCCTCCATGTGAATCAGCTTCTGGATTTCGCCTTCCATCAGCCGGCTCACGGGAATGTTCGTCCACTTGGCAACGACCTCCGCGATGTCCTCCTCGTCAACTTCCTCTTTCAGCATCCGCGCACCCTGCGGCGCCGTTGCGCCGCCGGCATCTGCCTGCTGAAGCCGCTTTTCGAGGTCCGGAATACGTCCGTATTGGACCTCGGACGCTTTCGCATAGTCGCCGGCGCGCTGCGCCACTTCGAGCTCGTTGCGTGCATCCTCGAGCTGCTGTTTCAGGTCGCTGGTCCCCTTAATCGCGCTCTTTTCGTGCTCCCACTGAGCCTGCAGGCGCGACTGTTCTTCCTTCAGATTGGCGAGCTCTTTTTCAAGCTTTTCAAGTCGTTCGACAGACGCCCGATCCTTTTCTTTGCGCAGCGCCTCGCGCTCGATTTCGAGCTGCATGATGCGACGCCGAACCTCGTCGAGCTCTGCCGGCATCGAATCGATTTCCATTCGCAGCTTCGACGCCGCTTCGTCGATGAGGTCGATGGCCTTGTCGGGAAGGAATCGATCCGCGATGTAGCGATGCGAGAGAACCGCCGCCGCGACCAGCGCCGCGTCCTTGAACTTCACGTTGTGATGAATCTCATAGCGCTCGCGCAGACCGCGAAGGATGGAGATCGTGTCCTCGACGGTTGGCTCGCTGACCATTACTGGCTGAAACCGGCGTTCGAGCGCGGCATCCTTTTCGATGTGCTTGCGGTATTCGTCAATCGTCGTTGCGCCAATGGTGTGGAGTTCGCCGCGCGCGAGCATCGGCTTCAGCATCTGCGAGGCATCCATCGCGCCTTCAGCCGCACCGGCGCCGACGACGGTATGCAGCTCGTCGATGAAGAGGATGATCTGTCCTTCGGATTCGGCGATCTCCTTGAGCACCGCTTTCAGCCGTTCCTCGAATTCACCGCGGTACTTCGCGCCTGCGACCAGCGCGCCCATGTCGAGCGCAAAAATGCGCTTGTTCTTCAGCCCTTCCGGCACGTCGCCACGCACGATCCGCTGCGCCAGCCCTTCGACGATCGCCGTTTTGCCGACGCCGGGCTCGCCGATCAGCACCGGATTGTTCTTCGTGCGGCGCGAGAGCACCTGAATGACGCGGCGAACCTCCTCATCGCGGCCGATGACCGGATCGAGCTTGCCCTTGCGGGCCAGATCCGTCAGATCGCGGCCGTAGCGGGCGAGTGCCTCGTAGGTTGATTCCGGATTTTGCGACGTCACCCGCTGGTTGCCGCGAATCTGTGTGAGCGCCTGATAGAGCGTGTCTTTGGTGATGCCAACCCGCTTCAGCAGTTGCGCGGCGGGCGAACGTCCGGCCTCGCTCGCGAGTGCGAGCAGGAGGTGTTCGGTGCTGACGTATTCGTCCTGCAGGCGCGTGGCCTCCGCCTGCGCGGACTGACCGATCAGATTCATGCGCGGCGACAGCCGCACGTCGGCGCCATACGCTTTCGGGAGCGACTCGAGGAGCGTGCGCGCGTCGGCGGCAACCTGACGCGGGTCGAGCGTCATCTTGCGGAGCAGGGACGGGACGATGCCGTTTTCCTGTTCGACGAGCGCCACGAGCAGATGCTCGGGCGAGATTTCCGCGTGCGTCCCTTCCGACGCAAGGTTCTGCGCGGTCATGACCGCTTCCTGCGCCTTTTCAGTAAATTTGTTCAGATTCATGTCCGTTACGCGGCGCTATGTTTCTTGGCGGCGCCGTCGCCAATCTTTGCGAGCGCTTCGTAGTGCGAGCGCTCTTCGGGCGTCAACTGCGTTGGGAGCTGCGCTTCAACGCGCGCATACGCGTCGCCCTTCTCCTCGTTCTTGTTGACGGCCGGCATTCCATATCCCTTGAGACGAAACACCTGCCCGTTTTGTGTCACCGCCGGAATACGCAGGCGAACCGGCTTGCCCGCAATCGTCGGCACTTCGACCTCGCCCCCAAGGACTGCGGTCGTGATCGGCAGCGGGACCTTGACGTAGAGATCGCGCCCCTTCCGCTCGAAGAGCGGATGCGAGGCAAGCCGCACGCGCAAATACAGATCTCCAGACGCTGCACCGCCGGCACCGGGTTCACCTTCGCCGGAGATCCGAACGCGTGAGCCATCACCAACGCCCGCGGGAATGCGGACATCAACGGTGCGCGCATGCCCATCGTGCTTCAGCGACAGCCGCCGCATGGCGCCGTGATAGGCGTCCTCGAGCGACAGTTCGATCTCGTGCTCGACGTCGCGCCCCTTGCGCGCGCGGCCTCGGCCACGGGACCCGCCACGGGTGGAGCTCTCGTCGCCGCCGAAGCCGCCGCCGAAGAACGTGGTGAAGAAGTCAGAGAACGGGTTCTGATCCCCGAACATCTCCTCCATCTCTTCGGGCGTCATCGTGCGGAAGCCGCCCCGGCTGCCGCCGACATTGACGTTCCACTGACCGGCAAACGAATTCGGGCCGCCGGCGCGTTCCGCCTGTTCGTATGCACGCCAGTTCGCGCCGAGCTCGTCGTATTTCTTCCGCTTGGCGGGATCGCCGAGCACCTCGTACGCCTCGTTGATCTCCTTGAACTTCGCCTCGGCCGTCTTGTCGCCGGGATTGACGTCGGGGTGATGTTTGCGGGCGAGCTTGCGGAATGCCTGCTTGACCTCCTTATCCGTCGCCGTTTTGCCGACGCCAAGCGTGGCGTAATAGTCTTTGAATTCCACGCTACAGGCCCACCATCTCGTTCAGACGACGGATCTCAGAGGCGAGCTGCCTGCGGCCCGCGCCGGTGCTCAACGCGTGTTCGTCCATGAGCGGTTGAATCCGGTGCACGACTTCCGCGATCGACAGCAGCCGCTGCACACCTGCGAGATTGATCCCCAGTTCGTCGACCAGGTGCTTGATGAGGCGCAGCCGTTCGAGCTCGTCGCGCGAATAAAGACGCATGCTTCCGATCGTGCGAGACGGCTGAATCAACCCGAGCCGCTCGTACTTGCGGAGCGTCTGCGGATGCATCCCCAGGCGTTCCGCCGCCATGCTGATCAAATACAGATCGTGATTGGAGGCCATACCTGCAATTTTCCAAGGCTGAGTCGTATCAACGCACGACCATCACACGATCCGAGTCTAGGCCTTGATACGACCCGTGTCAAGGACTTGAGTCGGGTCATTGCCGGGGTCTGACCCCGGTGATGCGCTGTAGCGGGGTCTGACCCCATTGCACAAGGTAGGATCGGAGTTCTTCGATGGATGTCGCCGGGTCCGATCTCCTGACTGTCGGGCTGCTTGTCGCCCTCGAGGCGATGCTCAGCGCTGACAACGCGCTCGTCATGGCCGTTATCGTTCTCGGCCTTCCTCGACACCTTCAAAGGAAAGCGCTGCGGCAGGGATTGGTAGGAGCCTTTACGTTCCGCATCGCGGCGACGCTGCTCGCGGTGAGCCTCATTCGTGTGGTCTGGGTGAAGCTGGTGGGCGGGCTGTACTTGCTGTATCTCGCCTACGACCACTTTTGGGGGCGAGCGCAGCAAGGCGAGCGCCGCGTTGCGAAGCGGGCGATGCCGATGTTCGGACTTTCGGCCTACTGGGCGACCGTCGTGCGCGTCGAGGCGATCAACCTGATGTTCTCGATCGACTCGATTCTCGTCGCGGTTGCGGTGTCGCGCGTGCCGTGGGTCGTCATCACCGGCGGCATCCTCGGCATCGTGGCGATGCGGGTCATCGCTGCGCAGCTTCTGAGACTCGTTGAACGCTATCCGCCACTGGTGGATGGCGCGTTCATCATCATCGCGTGGGTCGGTATCGAGCTGGCGCTCGAATATCTGGACGCCGCGGGCTATGTGAATCTCGAAATTCCGAAGTCAGTTTCTCTCGGATTGATCATCGTGATTTTCGCAGCCGCCTACGTGTACGCGCGTGCCAAAGGCCCGGTTGAACACGCGATTGATCCGATGGAGGAACAAGCGGCGGATCTGTTGACTTCCGAACCCCCAAGTCCCAAATCCCAAATCCCAGATCCCAATCGAAGTTCCAACTGATCTGCTTGGGATTTGGGCTTTGGGATTCACCTCCGCCCAGCTGGTGTCAGCTGGACTTCGCGCCGTTCGCCGTTCCGCGTGAAGACGACTTTCACCGGTACGTCCGGCTTCAGGAGTTCCAGCGCGAACGTATAGTCATAGATATTCGTGATGGACTGGCCAGCAATCTCGATGACGAGGTCGCCCTTCATCAGACCTGCCTTTTCCGCGGGTCCGCCTCCGACCACGCCGGCCAGCAGCAAGCCCTTCGCCTCAGTCGTGTAATCCGGAATCGTGCCTGTCGTGACGCGGACGCCCGCAAGCGTGGCACCCGTCTGCGGGGGATCGACTTTGGTGAATGCGGGCGGCATGTCCACGTTGGCGACCGACTGGATGACGGCGACGGCGAAATCGACGATGCGATCGAGATCCTCGTAGTTGATCTTGTCCGCGGTGTCACTTGGCCGGTGGTAGTCAGGATGAGAGCCCGTCGTGAAAAAGAGCGTCGGGATGTTCGCCTGGTTGAAGTTTGAACTGTCAGTGGGCTGATAGGGGTCTGGCGAGATGTTCAGATCAAATCCGGCGGCGACATTCGCGCGCTCGAGGATGCGGGGCCACACGTCGCTGCTGCCTGTTCCGTCGGCGGCCAGGCGGTTGTTCTGCATCCGGCCGACCATATCGAAATTGAGGTAAGCAGCCACCTCGGTCAGCGGAACCGGCGGATTCCGAATGAAAGCGTTCGAACCGACGAGGCCGATCTCCTCGCCCGACCACAGCGTGAACATGATGTTGCGGCGTCGCATCGGCTGCTTCGCAAGCGCGTCCGCTATCGCGAGAACGGCGGCGCTACCCGAGGCGTTGTCGTCGGCGCCGTGATGAATCTGTCCCGCTTCGTCTTTGCTGGCGAGCGACGTCCCACGCGTCCCGTGGCCGAGATGGTCGTAATGCGCGCCAACCACAATCCAGCCCTTACCCGGAGTCGCGGCGGGATTCGCGGGTAAATACGCCACAACGTTTCGGCCCGTTTGCCGCTCGCGCATCACTTTAGTTGTCAAATCGACCGACGAGGGGAGCGTGAATCCGGCGACATGCGGATTCCCAGAATCGAGTTCCTCCTGTGCGGCAGCCAGTGATTTCGGCGCGCCGGCAAACAGCGCGTTGGCGACGGCACCGCTGATGGTGACGGCCGGAATACCTGATCCGGAAAGCGCGGTATCGGACGTCATGCGGAGCGTCCGCCCGGCATTCGGTGAGCGTGGTCCGATGACGATGAGGAGACCTTTCGCGCCACGTTGCCGCGCGGCGAGAGCCTTGTAGCGCAGATCCGAATAGCGGGCGAGTGTGGCCTTCGTCTTTGCGTCGGTGTCTTCCGGGAAGTAATGGAGGACGAGGACGATCTTGTCCTTCACGTCCAGACCGGCGTAGCTGTCGTAGCCGAAGTTCTGCGATTCTGGAACGACGAGTCCGTATCCTGCGAACACGAGCGGCCCGTTGACCGTCGTGTCGTCGGAGAAGGAAAGGGCCTGCACTTGTTCGCTGCCACGAAACGCCTGTGTGGAGTTGCCGGCGCCGTGAAACGTCAGCGTGGATCCGCCGTCGCGCGTCCCCGCGGTGAACTCGAACGGCATGAACATATCGCGGCGGCCGGGCAGCGGCTTGGCGCCGGCGCGCGCCAGCTGCATCGCGATGTAGTCGCCAGCGAGTCGCTCTCCGGGTGATCCCGTATCGCGGCCTTCCAAGCGATCGGAGGCAAGAAATTCCACCGCCGCACGGGTTCGCGACGCGACAGCCGTCTGCTGAGCGCTGACGGAAGTGGAAACCAGGAGAGCAACAAGCAGGATGCGTTTCATAAACTGCGTACCTTGAGTCGCCTCGTACTCAGGGTCTGACCCCGGTACGACCTATCACCAGGGTCTGACCCCCGTACGACTCATCATCGGGGTCTGACCCCACGCGGGGGCGCAGCCTTCAGTGCCTCGAGCGCCTTTTCGTGATTCCACTGGCCGAGGAAGATCTGCCCCTCACTGCCCCCGGCGCGCGTCGAGGTCCACGCGACCTGACGGCCGTCCGGTGACGGCACCGGCAGTCCATCAAAACCATCGGCGTAGGTGATGCGCACGGGCTCCTTCGTGCCGTCGATATCGACCATGTACACCTCGAAGTTTTCGAACCCGAGTTTGTTCGATGCGAAGAGGATGTACTGACCGGACGGATGAATGTAAGGCGCCCAGCTCATCGCGCCGAAGTCGGTGATCTGCCGCACGTCGCTGCCGTCGGGATTCATCGTGAAGACGTTCGCAATCAGACCGGTGGTATCGAAGCGTCGCCAGATGATTCGCTTTCCATCAGGCGAAAAGAATGGACCACCGTCGTAACCGGGCACATTCGTCAGTCGCTTCTGGCCGCCGCCGTCGGCGCGCATGATGTAAATCTCGGCGAAGTAGCTTGGGTCGACCTCGAGCTGCTTCTGCTCCTCGGCGCTGAGCGTCCGGTTGTACGCGTCGCGCATCGACGTGAAGGCGATCCACTGCCCGTCAGGCGAGTAGCTTCCTTCCGCATCGTAACCGCGCGCGCTGGTCAGCCGCGTGTAGGTTGGTGGGGCCAAGGGCGTCGCACCTGGCTTGTACGCGTAGATGTCAAACTCGGGGTCGTAGTCCCACGAATACCGCCGCTGCTTGCCCGAGGCTCGAAAGTCGAGTTCTTCCTGTTGAAACTGCTTCGACTTCGGATCGTGATGCGTTGACGCGAATTCGATTTCGTTCGTTCCCGGCCGAAAGAAGGAGCACGTCGTCTTTCCATAACCGGGAGAGATGCGCGTTGTCTCGCCGGTCGTCAGGTCGAGTGCGTAAATCTGGTAGAACGGATTGCCGGGCTCACGTTCGCTCTGAAAGACGAGCTTTTTGCCGTCAGGCGACCAATACCCTTCTCCGGCCCGGCGCCCTTCGACCGTCAACCGGCGAATTCGCGTCAGGAAATCGGATTCACGGTTTTCTGCAGGACCGCTCGCGGTTGCCGGGGGGCGAGTCTGAAGACTCGCCGCTACACTGCCGAGTACCAGCAGGAGGGTAGTAAGGCCAACGCGCTTCATAACGCGCAAAGGTTAGCATTTATCCGTGAGACCGTCCGCATTTCGCCGCCTGTCGCTCCGCGAATGGACGATCGCCGTTGGTGGCGCGCTCGTCATCGTCGGGGCCGTGATGATCTGCCTCTGGACCGGCCGCCACGCGGTCGCCATCTACCACCTGAATCGTGGCGTCGGCGGAACGATGTTCTACGACGCGATGGGCCGAGAGTGGTTTCCCCTTGACGAGCAGCGGCTCGACGTCCCGTTCGAACAGATCTCGACGAATTTCAAGGATGCGGTGATCGCGGTCGAAGACCACCGCTATTACTCACACTTCGGAGTCGACCCGATCGCCGTGACCCGTGCAGCGGTTTACAACCTGCGTTCGAGTGAAGGGACCCAGGGCGGCAGCACCATCACGCAGCAGCTTGCGCGGACCCTCTACCTCTCCAACGCCAGGACCTTCGCCCGGAAAGCGCAGGAAGCGGCGCTCGCCGTGATGCTCGAGATCTTCCTGAGCAAAAGGGACATCCTCGAACTCTATTTCAATCGCGTCTATCTGAGCGGCGGCATCTACGGCGTCGAGTCGATGTCGGAAAAGCTGTACGGGAAGCCAGCATCGAACCTGACGCTGGGCGAGGCGGCGATGATCGCGGGGATCATCCGCGCCCCCGCTTCATATTCGCCGTGGACGCATTTCGACTCGGCGCGCCGTAGAAGCTTCGTGGTGCTGCAACGGATGCGCGAGGAGAAGAAGATCACGCCCGAGCAGGAGCAAGCCGCCCGTGCCGAGCAGATACGCATCCGCCCGCTGACGGCGGTATCCAAGGCGCGCTACGGCTACGCCAAGGAATTCCTGCGCCAGCAGTTCCGAGACATCTACGGCGGCGACAACCCGCCTGACTGGAAGGTCTATACCTCCTTCGTTCCCGAACTGCAGGACGCCGCAGAGACGGCCGTGCGCAATGGTCTGCGACAGCTTGGCGGCGGAACTCTACAGGCGGCGCTCGTCGCGATGGACCCAAATACGGGCAATATCCTCGCGATGGTTGGCGGCTCGGACTTCACGACGGCGCCCTACAACCGCGCGGTCCGCAGCCGCCGCCAGCCGGGCTCTGCGTTCAAGCCCTTTGTCTATTCCGTCGCGCTCGAGAACGGGATGTCGCCGGTCTCGACCATTACCGGCATTCGTCAGGTCGTGATCAATGCGCCGGAGGGTGTGTGGATTCCTCGTGACGAACGGGCCAGCGAAGAGGAAACGTTGACGCTCCGGGAAGCACTCTTCGAGTCGAACAACGCCGCGGCGGTGCTCTTGCAGCAGCACGTGGGCTCGCGGCCGATCCTGCGGCTCGCCAACGATCTGGGCGTTTCCAATCAACCTGATGTCCCCTCGCTGGCGCTGGGCAGCGGTCTCGTCACGCCGCTCCAACTGACGGCGGCCTACGCCGTCTTTCCGACTCTGGGATATCGGGTGCGACCGCGCGGCCTGATCGAGGTCCACGACGCCGACGGCGATTTACTGCATCGCACGAACATCGAGAGCGAGCAGGTGCTCTCGCCGCAGGTTTCGTTTCAGATGCTGACGATGCTCGAAGACGTCGTCGATCGAGGCACCGGTGCAGCTGCGCGAACGCTCGGTGTGCATGGTGCCGTCGGCGGCAAGACGGGAACGACCAACGATTATCACGATGCGTGGTTCGTTGGCTTCAACTCTGCGGTCGTCACTGGCGTCTGGGTCGGGTATGACCAGCCGACCCGCATCCGTGCAGGCGGTACCGGTGCGCGAATCGCGCTTCCAATCTGGGCGGATTTCATGCGCCGCACGGCACAGCGTCTGCCAGCGCATGCGTTCGAACCTCCTGGTGATATGCGCAGCGAGGATCTCTGCCATATTTCCTACCTACGTCCTGTCGAGGGATGTCCTACCTACACGGAGTACTTCAAGGAAGGCGACGACATCCCCTCGCGCCTGTGCACGATTCACCAGGGGAATATGAGGCAGCGTGTGCAGCGCGCCGTCCAAGGAATCTTCGGTGCGATAGGGAAGGGCCTCAAAGGGATCTTCAAGAGGTAGACGCGTCGTGCGTCCAAGGTAAAATCGACCACTTATGCGTCGTGCGTTTCTCTTGTTCGTCTGTACCGCTGCGGTCGCATGCGGAGGCGGAAAACAGCAGGCTGGAGCTGGTGGCGCCGGCGCTGCGGGTGGCCGTGGCGCCTTTCCGGCGATGGACGTCAAGACGATCACGATCGCCCCGAAACCTATTCCGCAGACGAGCGAGTTCGTGGCGACGATCAAGTCGCTGCGGTCGACGAATATCCAGCCGCAGGTCGAAGGGTTCGTTCGTCAAATCATGGTCATGGCCGGCGACCGCGTCCGCGTCGGTCAGCCGCTCGTCCAGATTGACCCCGAGAAGCAGCAGGCAACGGTTTCGGCGACGCAATCGCAGCGCGCCTCGCGAGAAGCCGACCTTGAGTTCGCGCGGCAGCAACTGGCGCGCATGCAGAAGCTGTTCGACGCCGGGGCGGTAAGCCGCGCCGAGCTCGAGCAGGCCGAAACGGCCGTCAAGACCGCGCAGGCACAGCTCGAAGCGGTCAACTCGCAGATTCGCGAGAACGAAGTGCAGTTGCAGTACTACCGCGTGACCGCGCCCGCCGATGGCGTTGTCGGCGACATCGAGGTCCGCCAGGGTGATCGCGTGACGCCGTCGACACTCATCACGACGATCGACGCGCCGGAAGGTCTCGAGGCCTATATCAACGTGCCTCTCGAGCGTGCGACGAGCCTGCATCAGGGTCTTTCGGTGGAGTTGCTCGACACCAGCGGTAAGGTCATCGCGAGCAACCGTATCACCTTCATCGCACCGCGCGCCGACGACGTGACGCAGTCGATCCTTGTAAAGGCCACGCTCCGCACACGGCCGCCGGGCATCAGAGTCCAGCAGTACGTGCGCGCGCGCATTGTGTGGAGCACCGAGCCGACGATTGCGGTACCAGTCGTCGCGGTAAACCGCATCAGTGGCCAGTACTTCGTCTTCGTCGCGGAACAAGGGCGCGGCGGCTTCGTGGCCCATCAGAAACCGGTCACGGTTGGCGATCTGATCGGCGACAGCTACATCGTGCGCAGCGGCGTCAAAGAAGGCGAAAAGGTCATCGTCTCCAACATTCAGAAGCTTCAGGACGGCGTCCCAGTGAAGCCGGAAGCCTGAAGCGCGCAGGCTGAAGTCTCATGTTCGTCAACACCTTCATCCGTCGACCGATTCTCGCAACCGTCTGCTCATTCGTCATCGTCCTGGCGGGCGTCCTCGCGATTCCGCAGATGCCAATCGCGCAGTATCCGCAGGTGGCGCCGCCGACTGTCAGCGTGACCGCGATCTACACCGGGGCGAACGCCGAGACGGTCGAAACCGCAGTGACGACACCGCTCGAGCAGGCCATCAACGGCGTCGAGGGGATGCTCTACATGACCTCCTCGAGCACCAACAGCGGCGCGAGCCAGATCGTCGTCACCTTCGACACGACGCGCGATCCGGATCTTGCAGCCGTCGATGTGCAGAACCGCGTTAACCAGGCGGTTGCCCGCCTGCCCGCGGAAGTCCGCGCGCTTGGCGTCACCGTCCAGAAGTCGGCAACCAACTTTGTGATGGCTGCAGGCGCGTATGCGGAACAAGGCGAGTACGACTCGCTGTTCCTGACCAACTACATCGACGTCTACGTGAAGGACGCGCTGAAGCGCGTGCCCGGCGTCTCCGACATCTTCATCTTCGGTGCGGGCAACTACTCGATGCGCGTCTGGCTCGATCCAGTTCGACTTGCCGCGCGCCAACTGACGGCCAGCGATGTCGTCAACGCGCTGCGTGAGCAGAACGTCAACGTCGCGGCAGGGAGCGTCGGCGACTCGCCGGCACCGGAAGGGCAGACCTATCAGCTCAGCGTCCGCGCCGCTGGCCGCCTTCACGAGCGTTCCGAGTTCGACAACATCATCGTCAAGGCTGGCGACGAGGGCGCACTCGTCCGTCTGGCCGATGTGGCGAACGTGGAACTCGGCGCGGAGAGTTACGGGTCGGTGTTGCGGTTCCAGGGACGCGACGCGGTCGGCTTCGGCGTCATCGCGCTGCCCACCGCCAACGCGCTCGACGTCAACAACGGCGTGATGGCCGAGTTGACGCGTCTGTCGAAGTCTTTCCCACCCGGTCTTCAGTACGCAGTGGCGTTCGACACGACGACCGTTGTGCAGGAATCGATCACCGAGGTGCTCAAGACACTCGCCATCGCCGTGGCGCTGGTCGTCCTCGTTATGTTCCTATTTCTCCAGAGCTGGCGCGCAACGCTGATACCCACGCTCACGCTGCCAGTGTCATTGATTGGTGCGTTCGCGTTCGTCCATCTGCTTGGCTTCTCGATCAACACGCTGACGCTTTTCGCCATCGTCCTCGCGACGGGCATCGTCGTCGACGATGCGATCGTGGTGATCGAGAACATCGAGCGTCACATCCAGGAGTATCGAAAGGGGTCTGCAGAGGCGGCGGCAGACGCGATGGGCGAGGTGTTCAGCGCGGTGATTGCCACTGCGCTCGTGCTGATTGCCGTCTTCGTCCCGGTCGCGTTTTTTCCGGGCACGACGGGGCGTCTGTATCAGCAGTTCGCGCTGACGATCGCGTTCGCGGTCGCCATCTCCGCATTCAACGCGTTGACGCTCACGCCCGCGCTGTCGGCCTTGCTGCTCAGGCACGGGCAACTAGGGACGGGCACGTTTTTCGGCGCGGTCGAACGCCTGATTCATGGCGGCACCGCCCTCTACGTTCGCAGCGTTCGCGGCCTGATGCGGGTCCGCTGGGCCATGGTCGTCGTCTTCGCCGCGCTGCTGGGCGCGACCTATTTCGTCTACACGCGTTTGCCGCAGTCCTTTTTCCCTGAAGAGGATCCCGGCTACCTCATGACGATCGTGCAGGCTCCGGCCGGCGCCTCGCTGCAGTACACAGCCAATGTCACGAGGGAGGCCGAAGGCATTCTGGCGAAGGTGCCCGAAGTCGAGGCGGTCTTCTCGGTGGCGGGCTTCAGCTTCGCAGGGAGCGCGCCGAATCAGGGATTGATCTTTGCCAAGCTGAGGGAGTTTGACCAGCGGCCCGGCGACGAGCATCGACTACCGGCAATCCTGGCGCGGCTTCGCGGCCAGCTCTTTGGAATTCAGAACGCCTTCGTCATTCCGTTTGCGCCGCCGGCCATTCAGGGGCTCGGCCAGTTTGGTGGTTTCACGTTCGAGGTGCTCGACCAGGGTGGTGCGACCAACATCGAGAATCTCGCGGGCGCGACGTTCGGGATCGTCGGCGCGGCGCGGCAGTCGCAGCGGGTGGCCGGACTCTTCAGCACATTTACCGCGAACGATCCGCAGCTGGCCGTCGACATTGATCGCGAGAAGGCGAGAAGCCTCGGTCTCCCGATCAGCGAAATCACCAACGCGATGCAGATCTATCTCGGATCCGCATACGTCAACGACTTCGACTTCAACAACCGTGCGTATCGGGTGTACGTGCAGGCCGACAAGCAGTTCCGCGCGGACCCCAAGGCGCTCGGGCAGTACTACGCGCGCACCAATCGCGGCCGGATGGTGCCGCTGGCGAGCGTCGTGCGCGTGCGCGAGACGACCGCACCGCAGGTGATCAGCCATTTCAACCTGTTCCGCTCCGCTGAAATCAACGGGTCGGCGGCGCCTGGCTTCAGCTCCGGGCAGGCCATTCAGGAGATGGAACGGCTGGCGGCGCAGGCGCTCCCACAAGGCTTCGGGTATGCGTGGTCGGGCATCTCGCTCGAGGAAATCAAGGCCGGCCGCCAGTCGGCCTATATCTTCGGCATCGCCATCCTGCTCGTCTACCTGACACTCGCCGCGCAGTACGAATCGCTCGTCCTGCCGTTCATCGTCCTGCTCGGTGTGCCGCTCGCCGTTCTCGGGGCGCTGTCGGCGCAGTGGCTGCGCGGATTGCAGAACGACCTCTATTGCCAGGTTGGTCTCGTGATGCTGATCGGACTCGCGGCAAAGAACGCGATTCTGATCGTCGAGTTCGCGGAGCAGCTCCGCGCAAAGGGTCTGTCCATCATTGACGCCGCGGTTGAAGCGGCGCGCATCCGCCTGCGGCCCATTCTCATGACATCGCTGGCATTCATCCTCGGGGTAATGCCGCTCGTTTTCGCAACGGGCGCAGGACAGGAGGGGCGGCACTCGGTCGGCACGGCCGTCATGGGCGGAATGTTGTTCGCGACCTTCCTGAACATCCTGTTCATCCCGATTCTGTATGTCGTCATCCAGACGTTACGAGGTGCCGGGCGCGCGTCCGCCCGGGAGGGCGATGCGCATGCGTAGTCTGAAACCACGAAGGCGCTGCGCTTCGGGCGTTGCGGTGTTCCTTATTGCCGCGAGTTCTACTCAGGCACAGGGGCTCGAACGCCTCACGTTCGCGCAGGCGATCGAACGCGCCATCGCGAACAACCCGACGATTGCGCAGGCGACAACCGGCATCGTGCGAGCGGAGTCAATCCTCCAGCAGGTGCGTTCTTCCTCGCTTCCGGCCCTCGGCCTGGCGATGACGGCTACCGCCACTAATCCGGTGAAGTTTGACAACGTGAGTGTCATTCCCGTGGTGCAGACCCAAACGGTGCCGACACTGGGTGTGCCGATCCTGACGCCGGTTGCGTGGGCTCAGCGCAATCAGGCGGGCGACCAGGTGGTGGTGGCGCAGCGGAACGAACGGGATATTCGCCGTCAGGTCGCGGTCGCTGCCGCACAGAGCTACCTCGCGATCATCGCGCGCCGCCGCGTGCTCGACCTCAATTCGAGAGCCCGCGACAACGCGCGGGAGCACTTCATGTTCGCGAGCCAGCGCTTTCAGGGCGGTATCGGCAGCCGTCTGAATGCGCTGCGTGCCGAGCAGGAGATGCTCAGCGACGAGACTCGCGTGGAGGAAGCGTTGCTCCTCATCCAGCTCGCGCAAGAGGCGCTGGGCGTCCTGGTCGGCGCAAATGGACCGGTCGACGCGGTGGACTATCCCACCTTCGACATCCCCGACGAACTCGGACAGCTGACCAATCGCACCGATATCCAGCTGGTCATGGAGCGCGAGAGGGCCGCTCAGCGCGTGTATAGCGACTCCTGGAAGGACCGTCTGCCGTCGCTGAACGGGGTGTTCACGCCGTCAGTGCTCGAGCCACCGGGTGTGTTCGCCGAGACGTTTTCGTGGCGCGCGCAGCTCGTCTTCGCAGTACCCTGTTTCGAACGCGGCTTTCGCCCCGGCGGGCAGGCCCTCGGCCCAGCGAGTCCCAGCGCCACCGACTTCCCACGCGCGACACTAGAGCG
>JACXTT010006712.1_pt1 | contig 16388 bp, 17 predicted proteins | sample 9270951 | NCBI WGS metagenome assembly JACXTT01 (sample SAMN15532306, study PRJNA645909) | rock metagenome | isolation source: weathered quartz diorite | place: Puerto Rico | collected 2017-06-21 | reverse complement strand
CGAGACGTATGATCGGATTTGTGTTGTCACTGGGTCCAATCCAAATGGCGAAGCTCGCCAGGACATCCTCAAGAATCGGCATTTGATGCGCAAGGTGTCCGCGGAATTTCATTCCAAGTTTCGCCAGGGCGCCGCCTCCCACCACTATCACGTTCCTGAAGATTCCGGCCTGGACCAATCCCGCCGCGATTACCACACCGTGTATGGGGCTACAGCAGAATGCCTTCACGTCGCCACCGGTGCTATTGACGCACCCGCACTGTTCGGCGATCGCTTTGGCGAGATTGCCCGCCCCTCGCTGATAGCGATCACCAACCGCTTCTTCCCCGCAATTGATCACGTAGTCGACTGAGGCAGGATCGACGTCCCCATTCAATCCCTGCTTGAACATCCAGCGCAGCGCCGCAATGCCAGTCGCCTTGCAGGCCAAGTTCTCCAACAAGATCTCCGCGGACAGGAACGGATCTTCCTCGTGACCGCGACACACGCAACCTACCACGCGGCCGTCATAACAAAGCGGGAGCGCGCCCTCGTGTTCGAGCTTCGATTCGATGATCGCGGCCGGATATCCGGGCCCGAGGCGTTCGAGCTCTTCCTCACGGACGAGCGAATGGGCTTTCAGTTGCTCCCGGGCGAGCTTTTGGAAAGATCCCTCGAGCAGGATGAGGTCAAAGTCATCGGCGAATCGCAATAGGCCGTAGAATTCGATTTCCGGAATCACTTCGCCGTAGTGCCCGACGCGCGAAGCTGCGGAGTCGCCTTGAAACCACCATGGCCTCGGCAGATCCCAGAGCGCTTGGGGCGGAAGCGCGCCGATGAACACTTGATTGGGTGGATAGGACTTTGCCTGCTCGAAAGTGCGCAGCCGCTCTGCAAGCTGCAACTGCAGGTCGTGATCCTTTCGTAATTCCCTTTCCGGCTTCGAACCGAACCGAACCAGATCCGGCGCGTGCGCCAGCGTGTACGATACGCCCTTAACGGCCGGAAAATTCACCCGGGTTACTCCTCTTCAGTCTCGTAATCGAATAACACGACCTGGTCGCACAGGGACCGGGCGTCAGTGCTCAGGTTCTGCCGTTCCCGACTCTCCCCATATCGCTGCAAGCTCGCTCGGTCTGCGAGGGTCACAAACATACCGAGATCGAAGGAGTCTTCGGTGCGGAGGATGTCGTCACGCAATTGTAGGCGGACGATTCCGCTGACGGCTCTGGGGAGGCCCTTCATTCTTAAAATCAATTGACTCTTCGCCTCAGCGGTAGCCGTCTCCCGGAATTTGAGGAGGACTATGTGTTCGATCACAATGCTCAACCCAAGACTTGCCCATAGGAGAATTCCAGTTGATGACCATCAGGATCCGCCAGGATGCAGATGTATCCCACAACCGGATCAAGGTACACGGGTCCAAACTTGAGTATTCCAACCGCCCTCCCGCGCTCCGCGATTCGATCGACATCCTCGCGTGCCTCGGTAGAGAACCCCATGTGACTCACGGGTGAGATCGCAGCTTGAGGCCGGGCGCCTGGAATTTGTGGAGGATTGCCCTCCAAAAGCACCAGTACGAACTCCGTCTCTCGCCCCGCAGGGCGATCGCTCAACCATGCGGTTCTCATCTTCGTCGCTTCGTCCTTCCGTTCGTGGATCTTTTTCAATGGTGTATAACCGGTATAGAACTCCAGGCTCTTGTCCAAGTTGCTGATGTGGAGCGCCAAGTGGGTCCACTGTGCTTTTGCTGCCATAGAATTTACTCCTCTTGTCCGGTTGTCTATTGAGCATCCCTGTTGCCGTCGGGATGAAGAATGATCTTGCCGAATATGTTCCGGTCAATCATGCGGCGTTGAGCCTCGGCGGCCTGTTCCAAAGGAAAAATGGTGTCGATAACCGGTCGAAATTTCCCCTGATTGAAAAGCGACAAGACTTCCTCAAACTCGGCATTGGTGAAGCCGTCAGAACCGATCACCTGGATGCCGAAGTGATACGCATACGGCAAGTTGATTTGCACCGTGAGGCCCGTCGTTGCGCCACAATGAACCAAGCGACCTCTCGGGGCCAGAGAGAGCACGCTCTTATCCCAGGTGGCCGGGCCGACGTGTTCGAGCACCACTTCGACACCCTTGCCCTCCGTCACCTGCTTGACCACGGCAAGGAAGTCCTCTCGATTGTAATTGATCGCCACGTCTGCCCCGAGCTCTTGGGCTTTCTTGATTTTGAAGTCCGCGCCCGCCGTCGCGATGACTCGAGCTCCACACATTTTGGCCAGTTGAATCGCAGCGGTGCCTAAACCGCTCCCGGCGGCATGAATCAGAATATCCTCCCCAACCCGCAATCGTGCTCGATCAATTAGCGCGTGCCAGGCCGTGACGTAGATGGTGGGCATACAGGCGGCGGCATCGTAAGAGAGGTCGGGCGGGAGCCGATACACGTGGGAGGCCGGCGCCTTAGCGAACTCGGCGAATCCGCCATTGATGTTTCCCCCGAGCACCTTGAGGGAAATGCAATAATTGTCCTCCCCCTTCACGCATTGAGGACAGTGCTTGCAGTTGATCGAAGGGTTGATCACCACGCGATCTCCCGGCTTGACGCTCGTGACCAGGTGACCGACCCGCTCCACTTCACCCGAGGCATCCATTCCGGCAACGTGAGGCAGAGAGAAATCGGGCAACCAAGCCGGGCCTCTCCGCTGCAAGTGATCGAGATGGTTCAGCGAAACGGAGCGAATGCGCACGAGCACTTCATCGTCATCGATATCCGGTAGAGGGACATCTTCGTACCGAAGCACATCAACGTCGCCGAATTCATGATAAATGACCGCTTTCAATGCCTAGCCTCCTGGTAGCGCACCCATGCCGCAGGCTTGTTCGGGTACCAAAATTCCTTGAGCTGGAGTTGCCAAGGCGCAGATTCTCGCACCGAATCGAAGCCTTATACCACCGGCCATCTTATCTTGTGTGGCAAGCCGGTTCTGGAGATGATCGCCTCTCCAGCTTTCTGAGCCGCCCGATAGACTTCCCATTCATCGACGAGCGTCATACGTCCGTCTTCCACTACCACCCTTCCGTCCACCAGCACAGAGTGGACGCTCTTTCCATCGGCCGAGTAGACCAACGAATTGGCAACATTGTGTAAGGGAACCCATTCCGGCCGGTTTCTGTCAAACAACACCAGATCGGCTTTCTTGCCGGCCTCCAATGAACCAATCTCATCCGCCAAAAGCATGGCCCTCGCTCCGTTCAAGGTTGCCATTTCGAACGCCGTCTCGGCCGGAATCATCTTCGGATCGCGTCGTGCATCCTTGAACAGTCCCGCGGCCAAGTATGTGGCTCGCATCATGTCCATGTAGTTGGCGGCATTCGAGCCGTCGCAGCCGAGGGCCACGTTTATTCCCGCATCGATCATCTCGGGAAACTTCCCGATCTGGGTTATGCCGTACGCAACCTTGAGCGCAGTCGTGGGACAGTGGATCACATTCACATCCCGCTGTTTCACGAGGCGGATCTCGTTGTCGTCAACGTGCACCATGTGTACGAGTACTAGATTATTCCCCAGAACTCCGAGATGTTCCAAATGTTCGATCGGCCGCCTGCCCGTCCTCTCCAGGAAACCCTCGGGGTCCATCGCCGCCGGTGACAGATGCATGTTGAGGCCGACCCGATATTGGTCTGCCAGCCTCTTGGCGGCGCGCATGAGGTCATCGGAGCAGGTGGTGTGCCCGATAATCATCGACCATGCTTGGATCCGGCCCCCCGCTTGAGTCCTGAAGTCGTGAATCGTATTTTCGAGATTGCGAATTGCTTGATCAGTTGTCTGCCGGTAGACCCGAGGCTCCGGCGGGAGATCCCAAACCCACTTGCCCACACGGGCTCTAATGCCGACCTCGACCAAAGCGCGCACGACTTGATCGACGAACCGCACAGTTCCCGCCTCCAGAAAGCATGTCGTTCCCGTTTTGAGCATCTCAATGGCGATCAAGAGCGCGGAGAGGTATTCATCTTCGGGTTCATAAACACTATAAATCGGGCAAAGCCATTGGAAGACGTTCTCTTCGAATGGCGTATCATCCGGGACGAATCCCTTCGTCAGGGGCTCGCCCGTGATGTGGACGTGACCATTGACGAGTCCCGGAGTCACGACCCTGTCCGATGCATCGATGAGTCGCCGCGCCACAAACTTCTTGCGAAGCTCCCGAGACTTACCCACTTCGATGATCCTGTCCCCTTCGATGGCGACGGCGCCATCTGTAATAACGCGACGCTCCTGGTCCATCGTCACCAGCAAGCCGCCGACGATCAAAATATCGACCGTCTTCGGTTCAAGGGAAGTCATACTCATCAGAGGACTCAATGAACTAGAACGAGCCGGAATCTGGAGGTCCTGTTCCACAGAATCTTGTCTAAGGAACGAACGCGACCACGCGCGCCGGGGCTCCCGTCGCTCCTTCAATCGGGATGGAAGCAACGAGTAGGACGAAATCCTTGGCGGGGAGTTGATCCAGCCCCGCGAGGTTTTCAAGAATACGACCGTCGCTTTCATGGACTGTTCGGTGGACAGGCGAGTCCTGCTCTAGCGTCTGAACCATGTTGTCGGCGCTTAGGGTATCCAGACCGAGCGCCCGCACACTTCTCGATTCGACCAGGAATCGAACCGCTTCTCCGGAGAACCCCGGGAAATGCAAGACGCCTTGATCATCTCTGTTCAGGTAGGCCTCCGCGTCTCGCCACCGACTGGCCCAGCCGCTGTGAAGCAAGACCGTGCCTTGCACGGGGATCTGCCCATGCCTTTGCTCCCAGTCGAGCACATCGTCCACGGTCAGCGAATAATCCGGGCTGCGCTCGGCCCTGTCGCTACAGTCGATCAATACACCCAACGAGATCATCTCTTCCAATTTAAGTTCACTGGCTGAACGCCCGGTCTCGACGAAGTGCCGAGGAGCATCAATATGTGTGCCCATATGCTCGGCCATAGTGAAGCATCCGCCCCAGACGCGCGGTCGTACTTCCTCAACGGTGTGGGCAAATGGCTCCTGCAAGCGACCAGGCCAATATGGCATCCCTTCGGTGAACGGGTGGGTGAGATCAACCCATCGCGCAGACTGGATCTTCCCCAGCAGACCTTCGGGATTCAAATTGCCTGTTCCGTTGTGATTTCCCCTCGAGTTAGCCATTTCGACTCGGAAACGATCACTCCGGCCACAGTGAACAATCCGCCCGCATAGCCCCGCCAGCCGATCCAATCACCGAGTGTTATGTAAGAAATGATCGCGGCGAATACGGGCGACAGACTGAAGATAATCACCGTGCGGGTGGGCGAAACGGTTCGCTGCCCCCTCGCCTGCAATGAGAAGAGGACGACGGTCGCGAGCACGGCCGTGTACAGCACCGAGAACGGGAATTGCGCAGTACGAGGGATTCCCCGAGTCTCGGGGATGAGGTATGCGGGAACATGCGCCCCGCCACCGATCCAGCTCTGCGTAGCGGCGGCCGAAAGGAGAAAGAAGATGGCCGTGGTGATGATCTGGAGGGTATTGAGCTGGTTGATGTCATCACGCTGAACGTAAACCCCCATATAAAGAATGTGCAGAGACGATGCCAGAGCCGCTCCCAAACCTAATAGATCGCCCACATTGATCCCGCCGGCACGTCCGGGATACGCCAGCATCCCAAACCCGATCATGGCTAGGAACACACCCAAGAGGTTTTCCGGCGTCGGGCGGGCCTGAGTAAGCAGTACACTCAACATGGGAGTGAATACAATGAATAGGCCGGTGATGAATCCCATCTTCGCCGGTGAACTGTACACGAGGCCCTGGAGCTGAAAAAAGAACTCGAGATAGAGGAAGAATCCAATCACCGCCCCGTGCCATACAGTTTGTTTGGTTATACCACCGAAGTTCCGGTAGGAGAGCAGCGCAAACAGTAATGCGGCCACGGAAAATCGCGTGCCCAGGTAAACAAAGGGCGCTGCCCGCTGAACCATAGCTCCATCGACGGAGTAGGTTCCGGCCCAGATGAGAGCAACACTGAGGAGCAGTAGATCACCCTTTCGCTCGGGACCCATCGGGAGATCGTTGCAGGCTTCGGGTTACGGGCTCAACGCTGCGAGGTATGGGATAAGGCTCTGACCGTAGTACGAGATCGTTCAGTCCAGATTTGGGAGTTAGAAGCCTGGAGTCTGTCGTCAGTATCAGGAAACCGAGCTTCGGTAGCAAATTGACGGGAGCCCGTAGCCGGAAGCCTGTAGTCTTAATTCCGGTGCTCCCAGCGTGTACGGCGGGGGTCACGTGAGGGGTGGTCGCGTCCGCTCGAGTTCCGCCAGGGCGCCAGGGGCAGGACAGAATCGGACGCACAGGGCGTGATCTTCCCCTCCGCATCCTGTACATCTCACCTCGTCGACTTTGAAATTGATTTTAAGCGGGGTTGTTTCGATATAAACGGCGGTATAAGGGCAAACTTCGCGGCAGATGCCGCAATCAATGCACTTCTCTTCCACGATCTCAAAGAAAACATTGCCTTTGATCATGAGAACCTCATCTACTCTTGCCCGACCGTTTGTGCCATTGCTCGACGACCGCTAGCTGACTGGCTTCTTCCTTCTGTAGCCAATCGTAAAGGGCGATCCCAAACCGCTTCGTGTAGTCGAGCGTCATCTGGCAGGCCCACCGGCACATGGCTTGAAGCTCTGAGGTGTCAGCGTACTTCATCACCACGTAGCGACCGATGTTGGCGTGGCCGGTCTCTTCCAAGACCTGAGCGCCGAAGGAACCTGCCACTAGCGGATTTCTCACCACCCTGCCCGCCTTTTCAAACCAGCCTATGAACGGCGCTTCGGAGGCGAGGTGATTGGCGGCCGCGCGCACAGGAATCGGGTAGCGACTCATGCCCTGCAAAAAATTGAGCAGCGCCATCCCTTCGGGAATGAGCTGACAGAACGGGTGAGCGTGGAACTCCCAGCGGCTATCGAGATACCCAAGCCTCAGAACCGCATCCTCATAGAGGCGCGCGTGCTTGAACTCCTCCCAGATCTGCCGGACCTCCATGTACTCCACTTCCTGATATTCGCCGTTCGGCCCCAGTTTGTATCCCAGCAGCCAATTTGCATGAAGCGCTCCAACGGACCGTTCGAAATTCCAAAATTGTCCCAGCACCTTGAAGTACTGCTCATCGGTGCATCGCTCACTGGCCATCAACTGCAATGCGGGTTCGTCCAGCAAAAACTTGGCCGTGGGTTCGATAAAGTCATGTTCGATCTCTTCAAGGAACTTTTGACCTGGGAGTGTCTTGCCCGGCTCGTAACGCGAAATGTCATCGTTCAGAAGGAATCGCTTGTAGGTTGAGAACTTGCCCATAACGCACTCCTTACCTCATCACGCCCCTCTCGTTCCCAGATGGTTCGGCGAGGGACGAAGGTATCCTATCACATGGATTGACGACGAACATCATCAGCCTGGAATGCGTACCACAACATCGCCGTGTATCTTCGTTTGACATCCGAGACGAATGGAGGAACCCAGTTGCAGCAGGTACAACATGTCGAACTCGTGATCTCCAATATCCGAAAGATTCTCGACCCCTTCTTCAACCCTCACTCGGCAAGTGGTGCAAAGGGCCTGCCCGCCGCAACAACTGGAGAGTCCGATGTGGTGAATCTCGGAAGCCTGTAGGATGGTGAGGCCCTCTGCCACATCGCAGGTCCGCCTTGAAGGGAGAAACGTTATCTTAGGCACGCCTGCTCCTGTCTTGCCGGGCTACCATTGTTTTTCCGTGGGGGGAGAAAAGAAGCTGTAGGCCTTCGGGTGAACCGTTCCACAGTCTGAACACATCTGAAGCCGCTGGTCCCGATTGAATTCCTCCACCGCGGCTCGTTCGGCCTTCCAATAGCCATCGATGCCTAGGCGGCCGGTATTGACCTCGCGCCCGAAGAGGCGCCGGTAACAGGTCGGGCAATACCAAACGAATTGGTCGTACCGATCGTCATAGATCGACTCCACGATCACGAACGCGATCTTCCCATCCGTCCGGGTTACGGGGACATAGATCTCGTCCGCCGTATTAATATGCCACCAACCGTAATCGCCCGTGAGGTGATGAGGCAACTCGGCTGGTAGATATCCCAAGCGTTCGCCAGGTCGGATGATATCGAGGGAAACCGGCTTTCCCGCTTTCAACCCGTACATGATATTGGGACGGCCGGCGCCACCCAACAAACGGATGCCAAGCAAGTGGTGCCGCCCCCAAGGCATGAACCCGCCGAATTTCCTGAGGTGGCGCTCATCGAACAGATCCACATCCACGAAATCCAGCAGGGGCGTGGGATCCAGGCTCATGGTCTTAGTCAATGCGACTTCCTCCAATGATTACAGCCGAGCGATGTGGAATTCCACGGTTTATCAGTATCTGCGGCAGGCTGCCGCCCTTGAGTGCACCGACACCTGAGGCTCGCGTTCGAGCACGGCTTTGTTCGCGGCGCAGTCTGTTCAAGACCGTTATGTATTCTGTATACAATAATCCCAGGTCAGTCAAGCACAATCTCAGCGGAGCTTTCAATTTCAGTAATCTTCAACGCGCTGATATGTCTGCTACCCAACCGTTCAGTGATGTCCGCCATTTCTCCTCAAGACCCTTCATTGCCTCATCTATCAGTGGACGGTCGTTGAATCGAAAGGTGAGTCGGTCACCTCCCACTCGACCTAGAATATGCATTCGAACATCGAACGCACTCGCGCGTGTCGAAATCTCCTCGATCGACGAAAATTCGGCGGAAATCACGATTCTCGATGGGGCCTCTCCGAACAACCATTCCGCTAACCCCCGGGCCGTGCGCATCCTCGGTTCCCGCAAGTGAATCTCGGCGCCACGGGCAGGCGAGTCAAAGGTCGAAAAACAACATTCCGCAATGGCTGACGCCAGACCGCCCTCCGAACAGTCGTGCGCCGACCGGACAAGACCCTCTCGAATCATCTGCAGACACAGTCTTTGAAGGCATTTCTCCATAGGCAGGTCGATCGGTTCCAATCTTCCGTTCGCGCCTCCAAAGAGGCTAGCAAACTCGGACCCCGTGAGCGTCCCATCTAACCTGCCCAATAAGACAATCACGTCACCATCGGAGCGAAACGAATGGGAAACGATCAAGTGATAATCGTGAACAAGGCCCACCATGCCGATAACCGGTGTGGCCGCGATGCCGCGTCCTTCGGTTTCGTTGTAAAAACTTACGTTCCCCCCGGTGATCGGCGTATCCAGGACCCGACAGGCCTCGGCTATTCCATCAATGGTTTCGCTGAAGCTCCACATTACCTCGGGCCGTTCAGGGGAAGCGAAATTGAGGCAGTTGGTCGCCGCGAGCGGTTCGGCGCCAATGCAAATCAAATTCCTGCAGGCCTCGGCAACCGCGCGGCGACCTCCTTCCCTCGGATCGATTCCAGATACGCGACCGGAGCCATCGAGTGTGAGGGCAAGTGCCCTCCTGGTCTCCTTAATTCGCACCACCGCCGCTTCGGCGCCCGGCGTCGTTACCGAGTTGGTCCGGACCGACTGGTCGTACTGCTGGTAAACCCACTCCCGAGAGCAGACATTTGGAGATGAAAGTATTCTCGAGAACACCTCATTCCAATCGGGCAAGGCTCGCAATCTCGACCTTCGCCGATCTTCGAGCGAGTCGGCATTTAGGAGCTGAGGACGCTCGTAGACGGGCGCATCATCCGTGAGCAATCGATTGGGGATCTCGGCTACAACGGCTCCGCCGTGGCGCACCCGCAGCTGACCATCCGATGTCACCCGGCCAACAACCATGGCATCAAGGTCCCACTTTTTGAAGATATCGATGACCTCGCGCGTGCGACCGGCACGAACGACCATGAGCATCCGTTCCTGAGACTCCGAGAGCATCATCTCGTAGGCTGACATGCCGGCCTCCCGGGTAGGAACCAGGTCGAGGTCAATTTCGATCCCTGTTCCTGCTCGGGTCCCCATCTCGCAGGTCGAGCAAGTCAGACCGGCCGCGCCCATATCCTGTATCCCCACGATTGCCCCGGCGCGCATAGCCTCCAGGCAGGCCTCCAAGAGAAGTTTTTCCAAAAACGGATCGCCAACCTGAACACTGGGTCTCTTGGCCAGGGCTTGATCATCGAACTCGGCCGAGGCCATAGTGGCGCCGTGGATCCCATCCCGTCCCGTTTTTGCCCCCGCGTAGATAACCGAATTGCCGACACCGTCGGCACGGCCTAAAAAGATCGCATCACGTTTCACCAGCCCGAGAGCAAACGCGTTGACGATTGGATTCTTCTCGTAACAACCGTCGAAGAATACTTCCCCCCCCAGGGTCGGTACTCCGAAGCAATTGCCGTAGTCGCCAATTCCCTTCACTACACCGCTCATCAACGAGCAGTTGCGCCTGTCACCAGGCGGTCCGAATCGGAGTGAGTTCAGAGCCGCGATGGGACGCGCCCCCATGGTGAATATGTCCCGCAAAATCCCGCCCACGCCGGTGGCAGCGCCTTGGTAAGGCTCGATAAAGCTCGGATGATTGTGGGACTCGATTTTGAAGACGGCACACCATCCATCGCCTATGTCTATGACCCCGGCATTCTCCCCGGGCCCTTGAACAACGTTTTCGCCGCGCGTGGGCAGCCTTCGCAGGTGCAGCTTTGAGGATTTATAAGAACAGTGCTCGGACCACATCACCGAGAAGAGGCCCAGCTCGAGGTCGTTCGGGGCTCTCCCTAGTCGGTCGACGATTCGTTGGTATTCGAGGTCGGTGAGGCCAGAGTCTGCCGGAGCTTTCGTCCTTGACTGTAACTCGACGCTTTCCGCCATGCGGCTCACTCTGAAGAACCAGTAATTATATCTACGAGCTGAGAAGGCAGCAAAGCTCGCATGAAGCCAAACCATCAAGCCCTGGTTCAAGTGCGTGCACCGCACACAGTCGCAAAGGACGTCTGCTTGACCCGGTATTCTGGCTGCACTATTTTTGTTTGCTTGAATCCATTCAGAATCTAGGCCGTAAGGAGGGTGTTCGAGCATGCAGGCGACGCAGATACGGAAAGGAATGATTATTCTCTACGAGGGAGAACCTCACCGGGTCGTGGAATTTCGGCACGTGACTCCCGGAAACTGGCGGGCGATGGTCCAAACGAAACTCAGGAACCTCAGGACGGGATCTGCAACCGAGCACCGGTTTCGCTCCACCGATACGATCGAGCGAGCGGTTCTGGAGGAACATGCTTTCGAGTATCTGTATAGTGATGGCGACAGCCACTATTTCATGAACGTGGAGAACTACGAGCAGATTCACCTCGACGATGAGACGTTGGGGGACGCTGTCCAGTTTCTGGTTCCCAACCTCCGCATTCAAGCGGAATTTTACCAGGGGGCACCGATCGGGATCGAATTGCCCAGCACCATCGATTTGAAAGTCATTGAAACGGAACCTGCCTTGAAGGGAGCTACCGTCAGCAACGTCAATAAACCGGCGAAGCTTGAAACCGGCATGGTGGTGCAGGTCCCGCCGTTCATCAGTGCCGGGGAGGTCGTGCGGATCAATACAACCGACGGGACCTACGTTGAGCGTGCGAAGTAGATGTCCCCGAAATGCTTCGTCTCTACCGATTCTTCTTTCTTACAGGGCTTGTCCTTCTTTCGCCATATTTCTTGTACCAGAGCCTGCGACGCGGCAAATACCGGGAAGGATTGAAGCAGCGCTTTGGATTAAACCTTCCCATCCTGGAGGCTCGCCATCCTAGACTCTGGATCCATGCCGTTTCAGTCGGAGAGGTGTTGCTGATTGAGCCACTGATCCGCAGGCTCGCGGAAAGCTATCGCTCGCTTCATTTAATAATCAGTACCACAACCACAACTGGCCAGCGGCTGGCCAAGTCCATGTTCGGCCAGGGTTCTACAGTGATCTACTTTCCCCTCGACCTTGCCTCGTGTGTGCGCCGATCGTGGAAACGGATGCAACCCGACTCGGTGATTCTGGTCGAAACGGAGATTTGGCCGACTTTCATCGAAGAAACCTCGCGTTCGGAAGTGCCGATCTTCGTTGTCAATGGAAGAGTATCGGATCGATCGTTTCCTCGTTACCTTCTTGTTCGGCGCTGGATCGGGCGCGTGCTCAATAAGCTAACTTTAGTGATGGCTCAATCTGACCAGGACGCCGAGAGATTCCGCAAGCTCGGCTGCGCCCCGGATCGCGTAATGGTCGCCGGCAACATGAAGTACGATGCGCAGTCACTCCCAAGCGGGGCGTCACCATCGCTTGGGTGGATGGCCTCAATGAAGCAGCTGTGGCGGGGCCCCGTTTGGATCGCCGGCAGCACCATGCCGGCGGAAGAAGAAGTCATCCTTGAAGTATTCGAAGCTCTCCGCTGCGAAACTGACCTTGCCGGTCTGCGGCTGATCTTGGCCCCTCGCCATCCTGAACGATTCGACGACGTCGCCGAATTGCTCCACCGCCTCAAGATAACGTTTAAGAGAAGGACCGACCTGGATGGCTGCGCAGATGCCGCAGATGTCGCGGTGATATTGCTAGATACGCTCGGTGAATTGGCTTCCCTCTACGCAGTTGCCGATCTGGCATTTGTCGGAGGCTCACTCGTGCCCAGGGGAGGCCACAACATCCTTGAAGCCGCGCGCTTCGGCAAACCGATCGTTGTTGGCCCCTATATGGAGAATTTCCGCTCTATGGTGGAAGAATTCCGATCCGCGGGCGCGCTCGAGCAATTGTCCCGGCACGACCGTCGGGGTCAAGTAGAGGAGCTCAAAGAAGCCGCAGGATCCATCCTCCGCGACCCGGCGAAACGCCAGCGTATGGGTTCGCACGCCCAGCTCTGCGCCGAACAGAATCGCGGGAGCCTGGACCGCGTTCTCCAACTGCTCGCACCCAGGATTGAGAATCTAATTCATCAGGAGAGAGCCGGGCGTGGCCCCGGTCCGGCCAGACACTTCAGCTGATCCCCGATGGACAACCTCCTGCGATTCCTATCGCACCTCTATGGTTTCTGCGTAGCGTTCCGTCTGACACTGTATCGGACCGGTTACCGCCACTCGAAGAAGCTCAACGGTTTCACCATCAGCATCGGGAACACAACCGCAGGCGGAACAGGCAAAACGCCGCTCGTTGAATACCTAGCTCGCCTTCTGGACGGGGAGGGTTACCGCGTCAGCATACTAACGAGAGGATACGGGCGTCTCAGGCCCTGGCGGCAGGTCGTAATGAACGCGGGACATTCGGAACTTCCTGATGTTCGCTTCGTGGGCGACGAGCCGTTGATGCTGGCGAAACATCTTCCTAACACGACGATCGTGGTCAACCGTGACCGCTTCGCGGCCGGGAAATGGGCCGAAACCAATGCCGGGTCGGAGGTTCATATCCTCGACGATGGATTTCAACACCTGGAGCTTGATCGGGATTTGAATCTGCTTCTAATCGACGCCGAGCGGCCCTTCGACTCCGGGAACCTCCTGCCTCTTGGGCGGCTGCGCGAGCCCCTGACTGAGCTCCGTCGGGCAGATGCCGTCATCCTCACGCGAACCGATCGACCTTATGATCAGTTGCTATTGGACTCACGGATCAGGCATCTGGCCGAATCAAACGATCTACCGATCTTCTACGCATACCACGATCTGACCGCACTCGTAGGTCCCGATAGTGGCGCAGAATGCTCGCCCCAAAGCTTCCAGGGCCGAGCAGTGGCCATGCTATGCGCGATCGGACGGCCGGAACTTTTTTCCGCAGACCTGACACACTACGGGATGCAAGTCGTCCACTCCCTGTCACTGCCGGATCATTCGCGATTCGATCACAACCAGCTGGTCCGATTCTTTACTGACGCCCAAGAGCGGGGAGCTACGGGAGTGGTCACTACGGAGAAGGACTGGGCACGGCTCGCAGGCTTGCGTCTTCCGGCTGAACCGGCGCTATGGATCGCTCGGCTCGAAGCCCGCATGCACGATCATGCGGGCTTCAGGAGTTTTCTGCTGCGCTCTATGCAGCAGCGGCAACCTTAGCTTCGCGCAGAATTTCCAGGGCCTTCTTGAGTTGGAGATCTTCGCCTGGCGGAGTGGGAGGCGTCGCTTCGCGCTCTTCGCTCGGCGGAGCACCGTCCTCCTCTAGCTCCTCTGGAGTGACGGTATCGGATGCGCGCTTGACTTCAACGTTCGGCGTGACGCCACTGGTCGCCGCAGCCGCGCCCATAAAGGTCTTGCCAGAAGGCGAGGCATACTTGACAGTAGTCATCAGGATGCCGCCGCCATCCCGAAGCTTGAAGAGCTGTTGTTCACCTCCCGAACCGAAGGTCTTCTCGCCCACGACCTCCCCCCGCTTATTTTCCAATACAGCGGCGGCGACGACCTCAGCGGCTCCAAACGTGCCCCGGTCGATGAGCACAACCAACTTTCCTCGAAATAACTGATTCGACGGCGACGCGGTAAAGACATCAAGCTCCTTGCCCTCCCTTCCAATCGTCTTCGCCAACGTCCCTGAGCCGACGAAATAATTTGCCACCGTGACTCCGTCTTTGATGGTTCCGCCACCCGTGCCTCTTAAGTCGAGGATGAGTTTCTGGGCCCCCTGGTCCGTCATGGACGTGACTTGATCGCGTAACGCCGGAATACCTGCGGAAGCAAGATGGTAGGGATGGATGAGGCCGATGCCCCGCTCCTGCATTTTCGCTTCGGGGGCCGGCAGTTTCAGTGGCTGCAACTTCACTGTAGTCGCTTGGGGTCGACCGGCGCGAAAGACTCTCAATTCAACGGCTTTGCCTACCTCACCGCGCAGGGCATTGATTGCCTCGTAGAGACTAATCTCTCGGGTGGCCTTCCCACCTATGTATTCGATCACGTCCCCGGACTTGAGTCCTGCAGTCTCGGCTGAGCTTCCTTTCATGACGGAGACTAGGTAAACGAATCCTGCGACCTTAGACAGACTCGCGCCCGATTCCGCGCTAGCGGGTGGAAGCGTCGGCGTGTATTTGGCTACCAAGTCGGGAGTGAGATAAGCGCTATACGGATCCAATCCCTCGGCCAAACCCCTGAGTGCACCCAATCGAACCTTGTCTAGATCCGGCTCATCGACGTAGTCATTTACGATCCGGTTCAGCACTTCATGGAAAATGGTCATCTGCGAGTAGGGATCATTGCTCGCTACCACTCCGTAATGAGGCAGCAATCCTCCGACTATGGCGTAAATCGAGATCACCGCCGAGAGGATCAAAACACTGAACTTGAATTTCATAGCCATAAGATTGAACCCGCGAATTATCGAACGAGCATAATAGCCTACCAAGGGGGACGTCACAAGCCACCCTTTGGGCCCCTGATGGTTTCTTGACCCTCCTGCAGAGTGCTTCATATACTTTCCCCGAATGAAAGTTCTGGCCATTGACTATGGGGCCAAACGCATTGGACTTGCCACCTGTGACGAGCTACAGCTCACTACACGGGGCCTAGCGACAATCACGTCACGCGGGATCAAGGGGGACGCTTCGACACTTGCGGAAATTGCAAGCAAGTTAGAGTGCGGCGCAATTCTCGTAGGGTTACCCCTTCACCTCGACGGGACGCGCGGTCGGTCGGCCGAACGCGCTATCACGTTTGCCAGATTCCTGCGCACGCGAGCGCGGTGTCCTGTCCACCTCATAGATGAGCGTTTAACCTCTCGCGAAGCCGATCGACAAATTCCACCGCGCCGAAGATTCGACTCCAAGAAATCGGGGGCGCGGGACCAGGAGGCCGCCCGTATCATCCTCGAAGATTTTCTTCGTTTGGGATTAGGGGCAACGGTGTCCATTCGATGAGAGCAAAACTGAGACAGCGCCCTCGCCGAAGACGGCACTCGACGCGACGGATTAAACCTGGGTGGATCCTTCTCGCCTTCATTCTAGCCGGCGTGCTCTCCACCCGATGGTACCTTTCACAGATCTCTCTTCCGCACGAGCTCTCGTCGCCTCATCGGATCCTGAATATCCCTGCGGGTAGCAGCGCCCGAGAAATCTCGGCACAACTTCGCCGTGAAGGCGTGGTAGCAGACGATTGGATCACTCGGTCTTGGCTGCTCGCCGCGCCCCTGCTACACAGCTACAAGGCCGGCGACTATCTCTTCGTCTCCCCCATCAGCGCCCGGCAAGTGGCCAGAAAACTTACTGCCGGCGAGATCTACATACAGCGCGTCACCTTTCCGGAGGGATTTAACCGCTTCGACGTCGCGAGGGTGATTGAAAACCTTGCCATCCCGGGTGCCCAGAACGCGCTTCAACTCACCCTCGGTTCAAACCTCATCTCAGATATCGATCCAGAAGCTGACTCCCTCGAGGGCTATCTGTTCCCTGATACCTATGAATATTCGACTACGACCAGTGCCGAGCAATTGGTGGCAAAGATGGTGCGCCGCTTTCGCCAGGT
>JACXTT010006711.1_pt1 | contig 16389 bp, 18 predicted proteins | sample 9270951 | NCBI WGS metagenome assembly JACXTT01 (sample SAMN15532306, study PRJNA645909) | rock metagenome | isolation source: weathered quartz diorite | place: Puerto Rico | collected 2017-06-21 | reverse complement strand
TTGCGCGAGCGCTAGCACCGGCCATACGCGTCAACGCGGTGTGCCCGGGGATGATCTAGACGCGCTGGCATCGCGACCGCTTCGACTCGGAGGGTTACGAGAAATTCAAGGCGAATTACGAAAAAACCGTGCCGCTGGCGACGGCCGCCACTCCCGACGACATCGCCGAAGTGGCTGTGTGGCTGCTGGAGGGCGCCGCCCAGGTCACTGGCGAATGCATCCTGGTCGACGGTGGCCTTCACTTAGGGAAGTTTTGACCAGAGCGTCGCCGGCACCAATCGTCGTATAGTGGCCAGTGTGATCGGCAGATTCACATTGCCGCGCGACGGGAGCAGTCATGGAAAGCGTGCTGTTGCAGGGAGGCGCGGTCTGGGACGGGAGCGGCCGGCCGGCGTTTGCTGCGGATGTCCTGGTGCAGGGCAACCGCATCGCCGAAGTCTGGCCGGAAGCGCCGCGGGGCCTGCATGTTAATGCGCGCTTCGACATCCCGGGTCATACCGTCATCCCCGGCCTGGTCGAAGGCCACGCGCACCTGCCCTTCGTCCACAAGGCCAGCATGGCCGACACCGGCGACGTGCCGCCCGAGGAACACACGCTCCAGACGCTTCACAACGCCCGCGTCGTGCTCGAAGCGGGCTTTACCTCCTGCCTCAGCGGCGGCTCCGCGAAGCCACGCCTCGACGTGGCCGTTCGCAACGACATCAATGCCGGGAATGCCGCGGGTCCACGGTTGCTGGCCGCCAGCCCCGAATTGACCAACACCGGCAACCTGGGAGATGAGCGGCGCATGCACATCTACCGCGAGTCGATCGCAATGGTGGTGGACGGTGTCGAGGACGTCACGCGCGTTTGCAGAACGCTGGTGCGCGAAGGCGTGGACACCATCAAGCTGAACGTATCGGGGAACCAGACGATCCCCTCCGCCCGTTCGCACCGCACCGTCATGCAGGACGGCGAGGTCGGGGCCGCGGCGGACATCGCGCACGCCCACGGCAAAAGAGTGGCCGCCCACGTGCGCGCGGCGCCGTCGATCAAGCTGGCGCTGAAACATGGAGTCGAAATCCTCTATCACCTCGAGTACGCGGATGAAGAATGTCTCGATCTGCTCGAAGCCGCGCGCGACCGGATCTTTCTCGCTCCCGCGATCGGTCTTCTGCACAACCTCATGTACGAAGCCGAACCCTGGGGCATCACCTATCAGAAAGCCGAGGACACCGGCGTGGTCGACCAGTTCGAGTGCGCGCAGGCCGTGTTCGTGGCGCTGCGCAAGCGCGGACTGAGAGTACTGGTAGGCGGCGACTACGGCTTCCCGTGGACACCGCACGGGACTAACGCACGCGACCTCGAACACTTCGTGCGCTTCTTCGGCTATTCCGATTCGGAGGCGCTGGTTGCCGCAACCCGCACCGGCGCGGCGGCCATGATGCTGGAGGGCCAGGCCGGTGAAATTGCCAAGGGCTTTCTCGCCGACCTACTGGTTGTCGCCGGCGCACCCCAAAACGACGTGCGGCAGCTTCAGGCGCCCGCGAACATCAAGCTGGTGATGAAAGACGGCCGGATCTACAAGAACCTCTTCGATACCCGGCACTGACAGGAGACGTTTCGATGTTCCAGCAAGCTGCGCTGTCGTTGGAGGATGCAAAGCGCGTGGCCGCCGCCGCGAGAGCTGAAGCGGAAAAGAATGGCTGGGCGATCGTGATCGCGGTGGTGGATGACGGCGGTCATTTGATGTACCTGGAACGCATGGATGGGACACAGAAAGCGTCCAGTGAGATCGCGGAAGCGAAAGGCAGGACGGCGATCCTGTTCAAACGGCCGACCAAGGCCATCGAGGACAACGTTCTCGAAGGGCGCACGGTCATGATGGGCTTGCCCGGCGCGGTGCCTTTGGAGGGAGGCGTCCCGCTGGTGAAGGACGGGCAGTTTCTCGGCGGAATCGGCGTATCGGGCGTGCAATCTTTCCAGGACGGCGTCGTGGCGCGCGCAGGCGCTGCGGCGCTGTAGCCCCGACTAAGAGGTTGTTGAAATCGACGGAGTACGCGGAGAGTATCGAAAGACAAACCGAAGCTAACCACCAAGGCTCCAAGACACCAAGGATTGCAAGCGGAAACCTGGAGACTTTGTAGGTTTTCCTGGCTTCTGTGTTCTGGCGGTTTGTATTTGTTCGGCCATCGAGTTCTTCAACAGTCTTCTAGCGGCCGATCACCTCGCCGAAGCGCACCCACTCCCTGCCGTCGAACCGCATCAACTGCAACTGCTTGACCGGATCGTAGTCGGTCGGGCTGGTGTTGATGCTGACGCCCGGCAGCAGCATCGGCAATTCCAGCTTCCTGAGATTCCCAGCCTCCTTCATCACCCGGTCGCGCGTCAGCTCGTCGCCGCACTGCTTCAGCACGTGGACCAGCAGTTGCGCGTTGGTATAGGCGTAGACATTGTAAATCTCCGCCACATCGCCGTCCGGGTAATACTTCTTCATCCATGCCAGCCATTTTCTGGTAGCGGCGTCGTTCTTCCATTGCGGGTCGGTCGGATCTTTCACAAACGCGGATGAAATCACCCCCGCCGATTTTTCCAGTCCTGCGGGTTGCAGCACCGCGGTGACCGAAGTAGCGCTATAGGGGATGAAGTGCAACGGCTTCCAGCCGATGTCGTGGACCTTGCGGATCGACTGGGCCGCGAACTTTGGCGAAGCGAAGCTGAACAGCGTGTCGGCACCGGAACTCTTCAACGTGGCGATCTGCGAATCGACGGATGGATCGGTCGACTCGTAGGTTGCTTCTGCGACGATCATCCTGTCGGCCCTGGCTCCGAGGTGATCTCTCAGCGCCTTGACATAGTCTTTGCCGAAGTCGTCGTTCTGGTCGAGCACCGCAATCTTCGCGTCGGGACGGTTCTCCAGCAGGTACTGGACGTAGCCTGCGGTGCCGGTCCACTGGCTGGGCAGAAACGCCATCGTCCACGGGGAGTTCCTGGGGTCGCCCCACTTCATTCCGGTCGCTGCGATGAACAGTTGCGGCACGCCCTTGGCGTTCAGATACTTCATAGCCGCAGTATTCGGCGGGGTGCCGAAAGAGCTGAACAGGAGAAAGACCTCGTCGGATTCGACCAGCTTGCGCGTCTGCTCGATCGTCCTAGGCGGACTGTAGCCGTCGTCCAGCGAGAGCAGCCGGATCTTGCGCCCGTTGACACCGCCCGCCGCATTCACCATTTCGAAGTAAGCCGCCTCGGCCCTGCCCAGCGTCCCAAAGGCAGACACCGGGCCGCTATAGGGCATGGTCTGACCGATCTTGATCTCGCTATCGGTGACCCCGGGCCCGTACGTCTTCTCGGCAAGCGCCGGCGAGGCCGCCAGTACCAGCAGCGGCAACAACCATGCGGCGTGTGCCGCTCGATAACGCGTTTGCATGACGGCTCAGGTGCCGGTACCGACATAGCGTCGGCCGAAGAACGTGAACAGCGCCCCGAGGCAAAAGGCTATCCCAAGCAGCAGCACGCGTTGCACGAACATCTGGTCGGGCGCGCCATCCTTGACCAGAAACACGTCGAAGACGCTGTCGATCTTCGCGAAGAAGAAACCGGCGACGAACGCCAGCAGGGTCTTGCCGAACTCGGAAAACGGCCGCCTCTCCCCTTGTTCGGGCGGCGAGGCGAAAATGCCGAACCACCATCCGAGCAGGCCGCCGAAAAGGCTGACCAGACAGTTGAGCCAGCGAGGTTCCCCCAGGTTCCACGCGGCGGCGCCCATGACCAGCAGCGCAATGGCGCCGAGCACGAAACCGATGACGAGCTTGAGGTCGAGATTCCTTATCGAGATCATATTGTCACCCGTAGTGATCAACGTTTGATTCCGGGAACAGCGGCCGGTGATTCCGGCAAGCCATTATGCAATGGCTGCCCGGTCCTTTTCATCAGTTTCCGGATCTGGAATGTGGTCGGAGTGCGACAGCAATACCCCTTTGTTCTATTTTCCCCTGAAGCGGGGCGGACGCTTTTCCCTGAAGCTGCGCATACCTTCCTGGAAATCCGCGGACGCAAGCAGCCTGCTCTGCGTTGCGCCGAACTGCGCCGCGGCCGCGGCCGGGCCCTCTCGGTGCGCCACGCGGGCATTCTCGATGGTCGCCGCCAGCGCGAGCGGCGACTGGTCGGCAATGTGCATTGCCAACTCGACGGCGCGTTCGATCTGGCGGCCGGGTTCGACAATTTCCTGGATGAAGCCGAGCTTCAGCGCGGTCTGCGCGTCGAATTCGTCGCCGGTCAACAGATAACGCATTGCGTTGCCCCAGCCGGCGCGCTCCACCATGCGGATGGTGGCGCCGCCGGTCGGCAGCAGACCGCGCTTGACCTCCAACTGCGCGAAGCGCACATCCGAAGCCGCGATAACAATGTCAGCCGCCAGCATCAACTCCACCCCGAGCGTGAAGCAGATGCCCTGAACCGCCACCACCACGGGTTTGCTGCGAAACGGAGGACGCAACCCGAACGGGTCGATCTCGCCCTGCTCCACCAGCAGCGTGTCGCCGCCGAGGTGAGGCGCAACCTTGGGCAGATCCAATCCGGCGGTGAAGTGCGGCCCTTCGGCGAAAACCACCGCGCAACGCGCCTGCGGATCGTGCTCCATGGCCGTATACGCTTGCGCCAGCCCTCGCAGCATTACCGGCGTGAAGCCGTTCAGCTTTGCGGGCCGGTCGATGCCGATCAGAAACATTCCATCGAGAAGTGCGGTGGTAATGCGGCCGTCGGCCGGATCCTGTTGTGCCATCGTTCAATCCTGGGCGGATGAGACTTGTATCTTGCTCAGTGCTTGCCTTTTTCGCCGCCGATGGTGCGTTCCCGGTGGGTCGCGTAATCGGGAAGCTGGCGCTCGTACACCGAGGACATCAAAGGTGAGGAGATCATAAAGTCGGCCGAGGCACGATTGCAGGCGACCGGGATGTTCCAGACCACGGCAATCCTGAGCAACGCCTTGACATCGGGATCGTGAGGCTGAGGCTGGAGCGGATCCCAGAAGAAGATGACGAAGTCGATGGTCCCCTCCGCGATCTTCGCACCGATCTGCTGGTCACCGCCGAGAGGCCCGCTCTGGAGTTTCTCGATGGGCGTGCGCAAGGCATCCTCGAGTAGGGTGCCGGTGGTTCCGGTGGCAAGCAGCTCATGGTGGGCGAGAAGGTCGCGATTGAAGCGCGCCCATTCGAGCAGGTCCTGCTTCTTGTTGTCGTGCGCCACCAGCGCTATGCGTTTTCGCGGTGCGATTGCTGCGGAAGCAGGAGTCATGAAAGCGCCCTCGATATAGGTAAGGTTTGCGCGGCCCTTGTCGGGCGCGATCCGACGCGGGGAAGCGCCCGGCGTCAGATCGCCGACAAGCCGCCGTCCGCCATATACACGCCGCCGGTGCAGATGCTCGCATCGTCCGACGCAAGGAATACGATCAGCCTGGCCACTTCCTCGGCGGTGCCATAGCGCTTGAGCGGCAGGCCGGTGAGGATCATCGCGCGGGCCTTCTCCGGGGCGCCGGGCGAACGGCCCTCCTCGATGCTGCGGATCATGCGGGTGTCGGTAGGTCCGGGCAGCACGCAGTTCACGCGAATGTTGAACGGCGCGCATTCCGTGGTGGCCGTGCGCATCAGCCCGATTTCGGCGTGCTTGCTGGTGATGTAAGCGGAGTTGCCCTGTCCCCTCGCCTTGATGCCGCCGATCGAGGACGTAATGATCATGGCGCCCTTGCCGCGCTTCCTGATCGCGGGGATCGCGTATTTCAAACCCAGGAACACGCCGCGCACGTTCACCGCCATCACCTGGTCGAACGCGTCGAGCGGATAGTCCACGATCGACGCAGTGGCGCCCTCCACTCCGGCGTTCGCAATAAAGATATCCACGCCGCCGAACTTGTCCTCGGCAGCTTTCATCAGGCGCTGGTTGTCTTCCGGCTTAGATACGTCGCTAACAACGCAGGCCGCGTTGCCCGCGCCCGCAATCTGCACCGCCGACTTCAGCGCCGCTTCATTGCGGCCGGCCAGCATGAGCCTGGCGCCTTCCTTTGCGAACATTTTTACCGCCTCGAGCCCGATGCCGCTGCCCGCGCCGGTCAGCACTACGACTTTATTGCTGAACCTTGCCATTTCTCCCCCAATTCAAAAGTCAAACGCGCTCAACGCAAAGAACGCGAAGGTACGCAACGGAAAAATCAAAGAATTTCCACTCGGTGCAGCAGTGATTGCGTTCTCGGCTCCTGCGGATGGATGTTCAGCGCGCGATGCTGGCAAGATGCTCAATCCAGCTTACCAATCAGGCGATAGACCGCAATCAGGAATCCGAATCCGACGTACAGGGCGAACAACGCAACAAGCATCAGCTTCGCCATCTCGGGGCTTATCATTTTCGCTGCTAACAGAAAGATAATGATGCCAACGAATCCGACAAACGACGCAGCGATGCCGGCCGCAATTTTTAGCGTTCTGTTTCTCGGCATAGGTTGTTCGGACTCTCTCGATGACGCCTAAATGGATGAAGCTGAACATGGTGCCTGACGCCGCGCATTGCCCGCCGGGGGCACGAAGCGGCGCCGTACGAACCCGTTGCGCTTCAGCCGGCTGCCACGTCTAACGGCCCAGGAAGATCAACGCACCGGCTGCAATGGCAACGATAGCCATGAAAGTGCCCAGTCCAGAAAAACTAAGATTGAGCAGCGGTATCAGTCCCGAAGCGATGAGCCAGATACTCAACAACAGCATTCCCAGGTTTCTTGTAACTTTCATTGAGAGACTCCTGTGGGGACGACTTTCTTTGAGCCGAGCAATGCAATCCGGTATTTCATTCGCGGCCTCTTGCGCAAATTATAGGCCACTGCGAATTCGCACGTCCAAGGTAGGAACTCAGCGACGAGCTGTCGAATTTCGTGTTCATCGTCGTGCATTTGCAATCCTTCGTTACGGCACCAAACGCCAGGCCTCGAGAGCGCGCCGCGAACACGCGAGCAAGGCAACACAACGCTTCTGGGGGCGTCCCCTGCGACACGGCTGTTGGACCACGCATCAGTCAGGGTAGAAACCCGCGCCAACCAAGCCCGGCACACCATCGATGTTTACCCGCCGAACGTAGCCCCACTTCAGCGATGGCTTGGTCTGACCTGGCTTTGGCCACATGTAATCAACCCACCCGGCTTCGTTCTTTTTGAGAATATCCACCATGGCGCTTTGCAGGAGCTTGCCGTTCGCGTCCTTTTGGTCGGCGACATTCTTCCCTTCGTGCTGGGGGAAGGCGGGGTTAAGCAGGACGTTCCCAGCACTGTCATCGGCAAAGATGTAAATATCGCCTGTGAACCAAATGGTCCCTTTTTTCCGGAACTCCGCGAAAGCAGCCGCCCGTCCTTGTTCTTGGATCAAACCTGCCGCCTTGTCCACAAGGGAAGCAATGCGCCCGGCCTCCTCGGATAGCGGGACACCGCGACCTGCCGCCGCACCAGTGGGGGGTAACGAAAGCGGATTTTTCATTCGGTTCCTCCTTCAGTGCTCAATGGGGACATCGACCCGCGCATCATCGCGGCGCATTTACCTTCCATGTGGAGTTCGAAGAGACTCGCTCCTCATTTCTTCAGCTCGACGAGGACTACTTCCAAGTCATCGAGTGCCTCGTCGGTGTGAGTCACCGGCGGGCGCAACAGAGTATCGCCCGTCTTTAGTTCCACATCCCGTACGCTTCCGTCTGGCATCGTGAACCTAACCTTGCCACCCTTTATGACGTAAACAACCGTAGAGGGGTGGGAGTGAACCGGTGTCTTGTCGCCCTTCTCCGGTGTGTACTTCAATACCCGCACCCTCTCATCTTCGGCCAAGACTTTCAGGTGCTTCAACCCATATAGCATCGCGTCCTGTCCGAAAGCGATCGAAGAGCAAAACAGAAACAAGATTCCCACCGGGCCAGTCATCTTTCTCATTTCCTAATGCCTCGAGGTAAGTTCACATCAAAGAAAAGTTACGCCAAATATCTCATTCCCTGCCTAGAGCGGCACCCGTTTGCCGGCATGGCCGCGCTTCCAGCGAGAAAAAAAGCGAAAGCCCCCGCCGAAGGTACGCACTGCAGCGTAATAGACCCACTTCGGGCCAAAGGCGTCGCGAGTGAGCAACTCCAGAAAAATGCGATCTGCATTGGCGCGAGACATTGGAAGGTCGACATCGAGGAACTGGTAGAGGGCGTCGTGAAGGAGTGAAGCGTAGTAGGTCTTGGGCTTTGTTGTCTTGTTGTTCGGAATGCCGTCCGGCGTTCCGAACACAATGTCCCAGATCACAAACTTTGGCGTGCAACCGTCCCAGGCGTAGCTGGCAAGCACCTTCGCGTCGCCATTCGGGTGGAGTTCCAGTCTCCGTTTTCCAGAGCGGTCAACAAATGCACAGCCTTGCGAAAAATCTTCTGGTAGGTGGCTACGAACGTTGAACACGAAGTCCCGATCCAGCACAAAGATCCACTTCACCGATAGCCCTGACATGTGTGTCCTTCAGCAACAGCCGACAGCAGGCGAGGTCCGGAGTCGGACGTTAGAGCGCATTCTCGACCAGGCTCACACAGCCCATAGCTTCGGCAATGAGCGCAAAATCGTCGGCCGGGATCTTGAGCTGACCGAACCGGAACGCTGCGCCCCAGTGCGTTTTGCTCTTGATAAATGAGAGCCTCTCGATAAGCGGCCTGATCGGAGCCTCTTTGCAGCGCGAGAACCGTACGCCGATTCGGTACGGTTTGAAGTCTGGCGCCATTTCGACCTGATAGACCTCACTTGAGACGATCGTGCCAATGGCAGTGAATGATTGGAGCGGCTCGCCATCTGGATACGACGTGCGAGGCGAATACATGACCAGTGCGTCGCCCGCTCGGAATTTCTGAAGCGGGGCCTTCTTACCATGATTGAGCTGGATGAAACCGCCCGCGACGCCGATCTGGACGTGAGAGCGGGAGACAACGCCGAGCCAGTGATTGCGATTGGGCATGTGTGGGTTTGCGCTCGATGCGCTCTAACAACGTCTCCGCTGAGCGGCCGGGCACTTCCGCATCCACCGCAGTGTCACGGTCTGCTCCAACGCGCAGTCAGGCGCTAATCGGGGTGGCCGTTCAATCAAGGAACTTCCCGGATGCCGCACCGTCGAGATGCCGGATCCGCACACCGACAAGAACGGAGGGCTCGAAGTTGACCGCGTTCACCGCAACAATCCTGTTGCGGCGTTTCTTCCGATACGCATAGTGTGTGACGCAACCACATTTCCTGCATCGATAGTAGGTGCGAATCTTCCGTCTCCATGAATATGCGGATAGGCCACCCTTCGGAGCTTCAATCCTGACTGAGCTCGCAGCGTAATAGCCCCAAAGCGCACCGTATCGCCGGCAGATCGAACAATTGCAGTTCGTTAAAGTGCGAGATACTCGTCGAACGTAGATTCGAATTGCGCCACAGTGGCAGATCGCGGCGACCGTTGCGTTCCTCTCCATGTACTGTGCCCTTTTCGGCTAAGTGGTTTGCGCGGTAAGCTGCAGCGGGGAAGACTCGCGACGCAGTCGCAGTAGTCCCCGCGCGGCCAAACCGACAAGTACGTCCAATGCGCAATAGAAAGCGCCCGCAGCAAGCGGAGGGTTGGCGCTGTTCAGGCCCAGGTACGGCACGTCTGGATGCCATACCCAGTTGCCGATCCAAGTTCCGTACACCTCCAACATCAGCGAAGCAACGAACATCACCGCATACAGGCGCCGCCCCTCGGGCTGCAGCATGCACACGATGAACAGTGCGATCAGTGCAATGCTGATGGTGTCGAAACCATAGACCCACGCGAACGCTGCATAGCTGATGGCGGCCCCCGGCACCAGCGCCACGAAGAGGCGCGGTACCCGCGGGGCGAGTACCAGGCCGGCGTAGAACAAAAGCACGTGTCCCGGCGGAATGAACAACGGAATGTTCTCCAGCCGATAGGTGTACAGCCCCCAGACCAGCGACAGAAAAATCTCGCCCGCGGTCGCCCATACCAGGCACGCGTAGAACGACAGACGCCATTCGTGCGGGCTGGTTCTCAGTAACCAGAAGAACATTCCCCAGGCCCACACGCTCAACGCAAGCTGGCCGGCGAGGCCGCCGCGCTGATCAATGATCAGGCCGAATAGGAAAGTAACGAGAATCAGCGAAAGATTCGCTGATTCGGTGACCGGTGACGAGTGACCAGTGACTGGCCTAAGCATCAGAGGCCACTTGGCGTGCTGGGGAAGAATAGGACTCAGGACCCGGTACTCAGGACTTAGTGAGCCCCCGGACCGGTATGCCTCTCCTTCGTTCGCGGTTGTCATTTCTCTGCGATCTTTCTTTTCACCTTTGCGTCATGGCCGTGACGAGCGTGACGACGTGACGAGCGTGACAGAAGCCTCCATCAAGGTCTTTGGCTCGTTCCAATTCGTTCCTGCGTCTCTCTTTTCTGCCTTTCCGACGTCCCGCGTCACGCCGTCACGGCTGCTCTCAGCCAATGGCCACAACGGCCTCGATCTCCAGCAACAACTCGGGTTCGACCAGCCTGTCCACGCCGATCATGGTCGCGGCGGGGGGGTTTTTGTGGGAGATGTAGCGGCTGCGGACTTCCATCACTGCCTTGCGCTTCTCTTGTGTCAGTCCGACGATGAAAATGGTGAACTTGACCACGTCCTCGAACGTCGCGCCGACGCCACCGATCGCGAGCTTGAGATTCTCGAACACCTGCACCGCCTGCGCCTGCATGTTCCCGGTACCGACCACCTTGCCCTGCGCGTCCACCGACACCTGGCCGCTGATGAAAGCGATGCTGCCGCCCTGCACGACCGTCGCCTGTGTATACATACCCAGCGGCTTGAGGCCGGGTGGATTCACGAACTTTTTCACCTTGTCTCTCCCTAAGAAAAACTCGTTCAACGCAAAGGACGCTATGGGATTCGTCGGCCAGTTACTCCTTCATCCTTCCGCCCTCATCCTTGCCTTTCTGTCCACGCTCCTATGGTTCTCACGTCGTGACAACTCAAGCGGCCTGGCTTTTCTCGACCAGCGCCAGTACGTAGTCCTCGAGTTTGCGGGCATCGGCGTGGAAACGGCGGATGCCCTCGGCGAGCTTCTCGGTTGCCATCGCGTCCTCGTTGTGCATCCAGCGGAAGGTTTTTTCATCCAGCGCGATCTTCTCGACGCTGCTGGCCTTCGCGGCCTCGACCGTCAGCCGGCGCGTCACCTCGCCTTCGGTCTTGGCCATCTTGTCGAGCAGATCGGGGGCGATGGTCAGCAGGTCGCAGCCGGCAAGCCAGACGATCTGCTCGACCTTGCGGAAGCTCGCGCCCATCACCTGGGTCTTGTAGCCGAACTTCTTGTAGTAGTGATAGATGCGTGTAACCGACTGCACGCCCGGGTCGTCGCCAGGGGCGATGTCCTCGGCCTTGCGCTCCTTCTTGTACCAGTCGTAGATGCGGCCGACGAATGGCGAGATCAGCGTGACGCCGGCGTTCGCGCAAGCCACGGCTTGCGCGAAGCTGAACAGCAAGGTCAGGTTACAGTGGATGCCTTCGCGCTCCAGCTTCTCCGCCGCCTTGATACCCTCCCAGGTACTGGCCACCTTGATCAGCACGCGCTCGCGCGGCATGCCGGCCTGCTGGTACAGCTCGATCAGCCGGCGGGCCTTCGCCAGCGTTGCTTCGACGTCGAAGGACAGGCCGGCATCCACTTCGGTGGATACCCGGCCCCTGACATGCTTCAGGATCTCGCGGCCGAAGTTGACCGAGAGCTTTTCCATCAGCGCTTCGGCCTTGGCGGCGCGGTCGCCCCTGGCCTTCATGCCGAAAGCGAGCGCGTCGTCCACCAGCGGCCGGTAAGTGGGGTTCTGTGCCGCCTGCAAAAGCAGCGACGGATTGGTGGTGGCGTCCTGCGGCTTCACCCGCGCGATGGAGTCGATGTCACCGGTGTCGGCCACGATGATCGAGTGTTTCTTCAGTGATTCGAGCAGATTCATGGTTGCTTCCCTTTCAGGTTTCCCATTTCCAGTTGCGGATCTCGGGTATGTCGTCGCCGTGTTCGGCGATGTAGCGTTTGTGCTCGGCCAGCCTGTCGCGCATCGCCTGCTTCAGTTCGGCGGCGCGGTGGTCGATCTTCGGCAGCCGATCCGCCACGTCCATCAGCAGATGGTAACGGTCGAGGTCGTTCATTACCACCATGTCGAAGGGCGTGGTCGTTGTCCCTTCCTCCTTGTAGCCGCGCACGTGCAGGTTACCGTGGTTGTTGCGCCGGTAGGTGAGCCGGTGAATCAGCCATGGGTAGCCATGGTAGGCAAAGATTATCGGCTTGTCGGCAGTGAAGATGGCGTCGAAAGCGCGGTCCTCGAGCCCGTGCGGATGCTCGCCGGACGGTTGCAGCGTCATCAGGTCCACCACGTTGACTACCCGCACCTTGATTTCCGGCGCGAGCCGTCGCAGGAGCTGCGCCGCCGCCAGCGTCTCCAGTGTCGGCACGTCCCCAGCACAGGCCATCACCACATCCGGGTCCCCGCCCTGGTCGTTGCCCGCCCACTCCCAGATGCCGATGCCCGCGGCGCAATGCCTGATCGCGGAATCCATGTCGAGGTATTGCAGCGCCGGCTGCTTGCCGGCCACGATCACGTTGATCATGTTGCGGCTGCGCAAGCACCGATCGGTAATGCAGAGCAGCGTATTCGCGTCCGGCGGCAAGTACACGCGGATCACGTCGGCCTTCTTGTTGACGACGTGGTCTATGAAGCCGGGGTCCTGGTGCGAGAAGCCGTTGTGATCCTGGCGCCAGACGTGCGAGGTCAGCAGATAGTTGAGCGAAGCGATCGGCCGGCGCCACGGCACTTCCCTGCCCGCCACCTTCAGCCACTTGACGTGTTGATTGAACATCGAGTCCACGATGTGGATGAATGCCTCGTAACAGGAGAACAGTCCGTGGCGGCCGGTCAGCAAATAGCCTTCGAGCCAGCCTTGGCAGGTATGCTCGGAGAGGATCTCCATCACGCGACCCTCCGCCGCGAGCAGATCATCCTCCGGAAGCGTCTGCGCCAGCCAGGTCTTCGCTGTCGCCTCGAAGACCGCACCGAGCCGGTTCGACGCGGTTTCGTCCGGGCCGAACAATCGGAAATTGCGCTCGTTGGCGTTGAGTTTCATCACATCGCGCAGCAGGGCTCCCATCACCCGCGTGGCTTCTGCGGTGGTCTGCGCCGGCTTGAGCACGCGTACCGCGTACTCGCGGAAGTCGGGCAGGCGCAAGTCCTTGAGCAACGTGCCGCCGTTGGCGTGCGGATTGGCGCCCATGCGGCGTGCTCCGCGCGGCGCTAAGGCCTTGAGCTCGAAGCGCGGATGGCCGCCGTCGTCGAACAGTTCCTGCGGCCGGTAGCTCTTCATCCACTTGTCGAGCATCGCGACGTGCTCCCTGGTCATGTCGCTGATCGGCACCTGATGCGAGCGCCACGAGCCTTCGGTCTTCTTGCCGTCCACTTCCTTCGGTCCAGTCCAGCCTTTGGGCGTTTGCAGCACCACCACCGGCCAGCGCGGGCGCTTTGGCACGCCGCTCCTTCGCGCCGTATCCTGGATTGCGCGGATATCCATCACTGCGGCCTCGAATGTCGCCGCGGTCTTCTGGTGTACCTGCGTCGGGTCGGTACCTTCGACGAAGTGCGGCTGGTAGCCGTAGCCGAGGAGCAGGCTCTGCAGTTCCTCGCGTGGAATTCGCGCCAGCAGCGCGGGATTTGCGATCTTGTATCCGTTCAGGTGCAGGATCGGCAGCACCGCACCATCGTGCACCGGGTTGAGGAATTTGTTGGAGTGCCAGCCGGCCGCAAGCGGCCCGGTTTCCGCCTCGCCGTCGCCGATCACGCAGGCCACGATCAGGTCCGGATTGTCGAAAGCCGCCCCGAACGCATGTGAAAGCGAGTAGCCGAGTTCGCCGCCCTCGTGTATCGAACCCGGCGTTTCCGGGGCAACATGGCTGGGAATTCCGCCCGGAAAGGAGAACTGCCGGAACAGTCGCTTCATCCCTTCCTGGTCCTGCGGGATCTGCGGATAAGACTCGCTGTAGCTGCCCTCCAGCCAGGAATTCGCCACCAGCGCCGGGCCGCCGTGCCCGGGTCCGGTGACATAGATCATATTGAGATCGAATTTGCGGATCAGCCGGTTGAGATGCGCATAGATCAGGTTGAGTCCGGGGCAGGTACCCCAGTGCCCGAGCAGGCGCGGCTTGATGTGCTGGGGCTTGATCGACTCGCGCAGCAGCGGATTGTCGAGCAGGTAGATCTGGCCGACGCAAAGATAATTTGCCGCGCGCCACCAAGCATCGATCGCACGCAGCTCGTCTGCCGAAAGAACCTGGGAAACGGCGGGATCGCTCATAGTGCTCGCGCTTGGTTTGATGGGGTCCGGACTGCTCCGGTACAGAAGCAGCGTTTCCAGTGTAAATAAGCGACGGCGGCCGGTCTACCGCGTCAATAGTGATGGCGGTAACACACTGATCTTGCCCGACTGTCACCTTTTGGCGTCATTCATCGCGGTGAATTCGCCGCCTATAATGGCCTTGGTCGGAACACGCGGAGTCCCTGATGATGCGCAGTCTGTTCCTGTTCATCGAGCAGTCTCTCGGCCCCTCGCTGGCCACCATCTCCGCCGTCGTCTATTGGGCGGCGATCATCCTGCTTGCGCACCGCATCCTCGCGCCTGTCCTGCGGCTGCGCATGGAGATGGCGAGTGCACGCCTGCGCATGCAAGTGCGCATGGTGATGGAGTGCCCCCACTGTCATCGCGAGACCGTGGTCGCCGACTCCCAGTGCGCGTTCTGCCGTCAGAGCCTCGCGACACCCTGGGATCTACGGGTCTGGCATTTCTTGCGCTTGTGGCGCCAGCCCACGTGGTTTCGCTGGACGCGCTGGAGCTGGGACATCATCGGGCTGTCGGTTTTCATCGCGCTTACCATTGCCGGGTTCATCGGCCTGCGTGCCTGGGCCTGGAGCGGCCCGCTGCAGCAGCTCTTCCTGGGTGTGGCGATCTTCTGCTGGGTCGCGATCGGCTGGCTGGTCGCACGCGTGCTGCACATCGGCCCGGGTGGGCCGGTCGCGAGACTGCGCGACCTGGTGTTCTCGTTTGCGATCGCCGGGGTGCTGGCGTTCTCGGTGTTCTTTGCCGCCGAATCAGCGCCGGTCGCCGAAACCGTGATGTGGCGCATACCGATCGGCGAAGGCGGCATCGCGAAAATCGAAGACAGGACGCTGCTGTTGCCGCAGGGAATGATCGGCTTCGAGTACCTGCAGGTGGATCACGACCTGATCGGCTACCACCGAGTGATCCCGATCGCCTTCCTGGGAAACGAGCGCCTCGAGGTCAGACACGGCGGGATGGAGAAGTGGTTGCTCGACAACCTGTGGAAGCACATGTACGGCTATTCCGAGCGCGGACTGTCGGTGCGCAGCCGGGTAGAGCAGTTCCTGGTAATACCGAATCGGGAGTACGAAGTAGTGGACCGCGAAAAGCAGGTCTACTTCCGTCCCACCGCGCAGTAGCCATCCCGAAAAATATTTGCCACAGAGACAACACAGCGCGGAGCGATTTGTTGCGGTGAAGGCTAACGTTCACGTTGTGCCGGAGCCAACACAGAGGGAACAAAAACAGGTTCAAGAGCCTTGAAGGGCGTGGAGGAGAAACAGGAAAGGACGCGAAGAGCTGCATTGTCCGAGTTTGCCATTATCTGGACGGCCGCTCCATTTGGCACTTAAGCGGGGGGATGGTGTCTTTTGCCCCGACAAGCGCTTCAGTCTTCCAGCCGTAACCCGTCTTCTCTTCGTCTTGCTCGACGCCCGGCTGTCCCGCCTTGGCAAAGCTCAGGATGTAAATGGGTGAGATCATCTGGTGATCTTCAGCGCGCATCCAAGACGCCCCGCTCGGCCCTGCGAACTTCATTCCTTCGAGGGCATAGGCGACCTTTGCGGGATCAGTGGAGCCCGCCTTATCCATCGCGCTTGCGAGCATTTCCATCACACGGTGCGCCGGCAAGTAGGTGAGGTTGGTGACCGCATGGTATTTGGTCTTGTACTCGAGCAACGTCTTTTGCCTGGTGGCGTCCGCGCCATTGATGTTCCACGCATAGAGTGTCTTGACCCGATCTGCCCCGGCGGCACCGATTGCCCCCGGCGTGCCAAAAAATGCAGCAAGCAGCGTGTAATACGTCGACTTCAGGCCCGCCTCGTTGCTCGCCTTGATGAGCAGGGAGAGATCATTGCCCCAGTTCCCGGTCAGGACGCTGTCGGCCTCGGAAGCGTGGATTTTGGCCACATAGGGAGCGAAGTCTTTCACTTTACCGAGAGGCATCAAGTCGTCGCCCACGATCTGTATGTCCGGGCGTTTGACTGCCAGCATTTCCTT
>JACXTT010006710.1_pt1 | contig 16390 bp, 15 predicted proteins | sample 9270951 | NCBI WGS metagenome assembly JACXTT01 (sample SAMN15532306, study PRJNA645909) | rock metagenome | isolation source: weathered quartz diorite | place: Puerto Rico | collected 2017-06-21 | reverse complement strand
TCGGGCAAGTTCAAGGCCGGTCACGCCTTCAAGTCGCACATCCTGACCAAGAAGTCGACCAAGCGTAAGCGCGGTCTGCGTGCGACCAACCACGTCAAGGCATGCGACACCAAGGGTGTGGCACGCATGTTGCCGTATCTCTAAGGCGGAGGACTGAACCATGGCTCGTGTTAAGCGTGGCGTTACCGCCCGTCGTCGTCACAAGAAGATCATTGGCCGCGCGAAGGGTTACTACAATGCCCGTCGCAAGGTCTTCCGCGTTGCCAACCAGGCCGTCATCAAGGCCGGTCAGTACGCCTACATCGGCCGCAAACAGCGCAAGCGTCAGTTCCGCGCCCTGTGGATCGTGCGTATCAACGCTGCCGCTCGTCAGTTCGGCCTGTCCTACAGCCGCCTGATCAATGGCCTGTCGAAGGCCGGCATCACCGTCGACCGCAAGGTCCTGGCGGACATCGCCGTGCACGACATCAAGGCGTTTGGTGCGATCGCAGAGAAGGCGAAGGCCAGTCTGGCGGCGTAACTTGTGCGCTCATCCTTGATCGCGAAGATCAAGAAGCGGCCATCCATGGCCGCACTCTTCAAAGGATGCGCGTAACGCTCGCGGGGAGGAGGCCTAAAGCCTCCTCCCCGTTTTTGTTTGGATAATGCTTGCGGCGTTCGCTTCCGCTCCCCTCGGGGGAGGGGATTGAGGGGAGGGGGCAGGTCTGGCCCCGACCTTCAATCGAAGCACGCTTCGAATGCGCGATGCCGCAAGCGCCGCCCTTCACCACCTTTAGGTGGCTTACCCTAGCCCTCTCCCCAGCGGGGAGAGGGGACAAGAGAGTCGCATCGATGGACGATCTGGATAGCCGCGCCTCGCAGGCGCTGGCCGATATCGACAAGGCCGACACGCTGGAGGCGCTCGATGCACTGCGCGTGGGCCTCCTGGGCAAAAGCGGCATCGTCACCGCCGCGCTGAAGGCGCTGGGCGCGCTGTCGCCCGACGAGCGCAAGGCGCGTGGCGCCGAGGTCAACCGGGTCAAGGATCGCCTGGCTGACGCGCTGGCCGCGCGCAAGCAGGTGCTGGAGCAGGCCGAGCTCGATCGCCGCCTCGCTTCGGAAACCATCGACATCACGCTGCCCGGCCGGGACGGCGAGCGCGGCGGCATCCATCCGATCACGCGTGCGCTCGAGCGCATCACCGCGATCTTCGCGCGCCTGGGTTACCAGCGCGCCGACGGTCCGGAGATCGAGGATGACTGGCACAACTTCGAGGCGCTGAACTTCCCGCCGCACCATCCGGCGCGCGCCATGCACGACACCTTCTATTTCGGTGATGGCCGACTGCTGCGCACGCATACGTCGCCGGTGCAGGTGCGCTCGATGCAAGGCCGCCAGCCACCGATCCGCATCATCGCGCCGGGCAAGGTCTACCGCAGCGACTCGGACCAGACCCACTCGCCGATGTTCCACCAGATCGAAGGTCTGCTGGTCGACGAGACCTCCAGTTTCGCCGACCTCAAGGGCACGCTGGCCGAGTTCATCCGTGCGTTCTTCGAGCGCGATTTCGAGATGCGCTTCCGCCCCAGCTACTTCCCCTTCACGGAGCCCTCGGCCGAAGTGGACATCCGCTGGGATGCCGAGGACGGCAGCACCCGCTGGCTGGAGGTGCTGGGCTGCGGCATGGTGCATCCCAACGTGCTGAAGAACTGCGGCATCGATCCGGAGCGCTACACCGGCTTCGCGTTCGGCCTGGGCGTGGAGCGCTTCGCGATGCTTCGCTATGGCGTCTCCGACCTGCGCGCGTTCTTCGAGAACGATCTGCGCTTCCTCAAGCAGTTCGCCTAATTCGCCGCAGGAAAGACACGCATGAAATTCTCCGAGAACTGGCTGCGCGAACTGGTCGAGATCCAGGCTGACCGCGCGGCACTGGCCCATGCGCTGACCATGGCGGGCCTGGAAGTGGAAGAGCTCACCCCGCTGGGCGAAGGCCTGGACGGCGTGGTGGTGGCCGAGATCGTCGGCGCCGAGAAGCATCCGGAAGCCGACCGCCTGCAGGTATGCAAGGTGAGCGTGGGGCAGGGCGAGCCGCTGCAGATCGTCTGCGGCGCGCCGAACGCGCGCGTCGGCATCAAGGTGCCGTTGGCGACCGTGGGTGCGAATCTTCCGGGCGGTATCGGCATCAAGGCGGCCAAGCTGCGTGGCGTGGAGTCGTTCGGCATGTTGTGCTCGGCCAAGGAGCTGGGCATCGACAACGACGCTTCCGGCTTGCTGGAGCTGCCGGCCGACGCGCCGGTGGGCCAGCCGTTGGCGGCCTACCTCGGCCTGCCCGATGCCAGCATCGAGCTGAAGCTCACCCCGAACCGCCCGGACTGCCTGGGCCTCTACGGCCTGGCGCACGACGTGGCCGCCCTGTTCGGCAGCCGCGTGAAGACCGGTGAGCAGGCCGCTGCCCCGGTGGCCAGCGAAGCGCGCCGCGGCATCCGCCTGGAAGCCGGCGCCGATGCGCCGCGCTACCTCGGCCGCATCATCGAGGGTGTCGACACCAAGGCGCGCACGCCGCTGTGGCTGGCCGAGCGCCTGCGCCGCGCCGGCCTTCGTCCGATCAGCGCCGTGGTGGACGTCACCAACTACGTGATGCTGGAACTGGGCCAGCCGCTGCACGCGTTCGACAACGACAAGCTGCAGGGCGACGTGATCGTGCGCCACGCCCGCAACGGCGAAACGCTGAAGCTGCTGGACGGGTCCGAGGCGAAGCTGGACGACGGCTTCCTGTTGATCGCCGACGAGCATCACGGCCTCGCGGTCGCCGGCGTGATGGGCGGCTTCGATTCGCGCGTCACGGACGACACCCGCGACGTGTTCCTGGAGTCGGCGCACTTCGCGCCGGCGGCGATCATGGGGCGCGCGCGCAAGCTGGGCATGCATACGGATGCTTCGCATCGCTTCGAGCGTGGCGTTGACCCGGCGCTGCCGCAGCGCGCGCTGGAGCGTGCGACCGAGCTGCTGCTGGCGATCGCCGGCGGCAAGGCCGGCCCCGTGCTGGTGGCCGAGAACCTCGCCGACCTGCCGAAGCCGGCGACGGTCGTGCTGCGTCGGGCGCGCCTCAAGCGCGTGCTCGGCATCGAGGTGGCCGATGCCGAAGTAGCGCGCATCTTCACCGCGCTCGGAATGCAGGTGGTGGCCCAGGCCGCAGGCTGGCAGGTCACGGCGCCGAGCAGCCGTTTCGATATCGAGCGCGAGGAAGACCTGATCGAAGAGGTCGCGCGCATCCACGGCTACGACAACATCCCGACCCACACGCCGGCCGGCGCACTGACCCTGGCCGCCGAGCCGGAGGCGCGCCTCAACGAGCTGGCGGTGCGCGAGCAACTGGCGGCGCGGGGCTACTACGAGGCGGTCAACCTCGCCTTCGTGGGCAACGACCTGCTGCAGCGCTGGGGGCTGACCGAGCAGTTGGTGCCGCTGGCCAATCCGCTGTCGGCCGACCTGGCGGTGATGCGTCCGTCGCTGCTGCCCGGCCTGATCGAGGCGCTGTCGCACAACCGTGCCCGCCAGCAGGAGCGCGTGCGCCTGTTCGAACTGGGCCGCACCTTCCGTATCGATGCGGAGGCGGCCGCACGCAAGGACGCTCCGACCGAAACCCCGAGCCTGGCCATCGTGGCCAGCGGCGCGGCGCATGCCGAGCAATGGGGCGTGGCGGCGCGCACCCTGGACTTCCACGACCTCAAGGGCGACCTGGATGCCTTGATCGCCTGGGGTGGTGAGCCGGACCGCTGGGCGGTCCATGCCGATGGCCTGCCGGCCTGGCTGCACCCGGGCCGGGGCGCCCGCGTCACCCGCGACGGTGTCACCGTCGGCTACCTCGGTGCCCTGCATCCCCAGCTGGCCAAGGCCCTGGACCTCGGTGCCGATGTCCATGTGCTCGAGCTGGAACTGGAGCCGGTGCTGGCCCGCCGCCTGCCCAAGGCGCACTCGGTCCCGCGCTTCCCCTCCGTGCGCCGCGACATCGCCGTGGACGTGCCGGAAGAGGTCTCCTGGTCACAGATTGAGCAGGTAGTCCGGGGCACCCTCGGCGGCCAGCTGAAGGAGCTGCGCCTGTTCGACCGGTACAGTGGCAAGGGGGTCGAAGCGGGCCGAAAGAGTCTCGCTATGGGCTTGATTTTACAGGACGCTTCACGCACGCTTACCGACGACGACGCCGACCGTAACATTCGTGAAGCAGTCGTGGCGTTGGAGCAGGCATGCAAGGCAAAGTTGCGAGGATAAGATGGCGCTAACCAAAGCGGAGATGGCGGAGCGCCTATTTCTCGAGGTGGGCCTCAACAAGCGTGAGGCAAAAGAATTCGTTGACGCCTATTTCGAAGTCGTCCGCGAAGCGTTGGAAAAAGGCGAGCAGGTGAAGCTGTCGGGCTTCGGCAATTTCGACCTGCGTCAGAAAAACCAGCGGCCGGGCCGCAACCCCAAGACGGGTGAGGAAATTCCCATTTCCGCCCGTCGCGTGGTGACGTTCCGTCCGGGTCAGAAACTCAAGGTGCGAGTCGAGGGCTATGCTGGACCAAGGGAATAACACCGAGCTCCCCGCCATTCCGGCGAAGCGCTACTTCACGATCGGTGAAGTGAGCGAACTGTGTGGCGTCAAGCCGCATGTGTTGCGGTACTGGGAACAGGAATTTCCCGCCCTCAATCCCGTCAAACGTCGCGGCAACCGCCGCTACTACCAGCGTCACGATGTGCTGATGATCCGGCAGATCCGTGGCCTGCTGTACGACGAAGGCTTCACCATCACCGGCGCACGCGCCCGGCTGGAAGGCCCGCAGGCGCGCATGGAGTCGAGCATTTCCCACCAGATCGTGCGCCAGGTGCGCATGGAGCTGGAAGAAGTGCTGGCGCTGTTGCGTCGCTGAGCCATTGAAGGCTTCCGGTGCTGCCGGCTCTGCTGGTAGACTTGTCGACTTGCCGCATCGTCGGGGCGTAGCGCAGCCTGGTAGCGCATCTGCCTGGGGGGCAGAGGGTCGTGGGTTCGAATCCCGCCGTCCCGACCAATTCGGCAACAGATAGCAAAACGGCGCCCTTGGGCGCCGTTTTTGTTTGTGCGTCGATGCGTTTCAGCCGCCGTGCGCCGGCGTGGCGCGCAAGCGGTCGAAGTAGCTGGCCAGGGTGGCCGCGACGATTTCCATCACCGCCGGTGGGTCCAGCGTCGGGTCGTCAAACAGCATCTCCAGCGCCGCATAGGCCATGCCGTCGGCGACGCGGCTGATCAGTTCCAGCTGGGCGAGCTCGATCTGCGGGAAGACGCGACTCAGGCGAAGCGTGGCCTGGGCAGTGACCTCGCGTGCCGAGGCCAGGCGCACCTCCTGCAGGGCGGGCACGGCGCGCAATGCGCGCAGTATCCACATGCCGCCCTTGGTCTGCTGCGTCACCCGGTAGGTTTCCAGCAGCAGTCCGATCAGCGCGCGCTCCAGCGCCTGGGTATCGCCACGAAAGACCGAGGGCGTGAGCCACCGCGCGATCAACGCATTCTGCTGCTCCATCAGGCGCCGGCCGAGCTCGTGTAGCAGCGCGTACTTGTTGGGGAAGTAGCGGTACAGGGCGGGCGGAGAAAGCCCGGCGCGCTCGCACACCATGTTGGTCGAGAGCCGTTCGAAGCCCACCTCGGTGAGGATCTGCGCGGTCACGTCGAGCAGGTGCTCGTAGGTTTCGGTGGCGCGGGACTGGGCCGGACGCAGCTTGGGTGCCAGCTCCGGCAGGGCGGGCTTGTTGCGACGGGTGCGGGGCGGGGCGGAAGACACCGGCGGGGTCCTGGGACGGGGTTGTGGAAATTATAGTCGTAACTATACGATAGCTATCACTACCTTCTTGGGGCCAGCTCCACATGCCAGTTGCCGTACAGGCCGCTTCATCCGCCTCGGTCGATCCGCTGGTGCTGGCCGTCGACCTGGGAACCTCGGGCTGCAAGTGCGCTCTGGTGGGCCTGGACGGGCAGGTGCATGGCTGGGCCTTCCGCGCCGTGCCGCTGCACCTGGTCGGCGATGCCGGCGTGGAGCAGGACCCCCAGGACTGGTGGCAGGCCTTCCTGGACGCCGCGCAGGAGCTGCTGGCGCCCGATGCCTCCCTGCGCCGGCGCGTGATCGCGGTGTGCTGCTCGTCGTTCGGCGAATGCACGATCCCGGTCGACCGCGACGGCCGCGTGCTGTCGCGGGCCATCCTCTGGCTCGACATGCGCGGCGCCCAGGCGATTCGTCGTCGCGCGCGCAGCGGCCTGCTCAACATCCAGGGCTATGGCCCGCTGAAGCTCGCGCGCTGGCTGCGCCTGACCGGCGGCGCGCCCTCGCTGTCCGGCAAGGACTCGGCCGGCCACATGGCCTGGCTGCACGACCACCAGCCGGCGCTGGTGGAACGCACGCACAAATTCCTCAACGCGCTCGACTTCATGAACCTGCGCCTGACCGGGCGCTTCTGTTCCACGCACGATTCGGCCCTCACCACCTGGGCCACCGACAACCGCGACCTGGGGCGCGTGCGTTACGACGCCGGCCTGCTCAAGGTGCTGGGACTGGATCGCGACAAGCTGCCCGACATCGTGCACTCCACCGAGGTGATCGGCACGCTGGCGCCCGTCGTGGCCGAGGTGCTGGGACTGTCCCGGGATACCCGCGTGGTGGCCGGATCGGTGGACAACTCCGCCGCCGCCGTGGGCGCGGGAACGGTGCGCGACGGCGAGATGCACCTGTACCTGGGCACCTCGTCCTGGCTGGGCGCGCACGTGCCGGCCAAGCGCACCGACCTCGGTGCGTTCGTGGCCTCGGTGCCGTGTGCGCTGAAAGGCCGCTACCTCGCGATGGCGATGCAGTCGGCGGCGTGCAGCAACCTGGCCTTCCTGCGGGACCGCATCCTGTTCCATCCCGACGAACTGCTCGGCGACGACATGCGTCCGGACGTCTACCAGGTGCTGGACCGGATCGCCGACCGCGTACCGGCCGGCGCGCGCGGCCTGATCTATACGCCCTGGCTGTTCGGCGAGCGCACGCCGGTGGACGACAAGACCCTGCGCGCCGGCCTGTTCAACCTCTCGGCGGACCACACGCGCGAGGACGTGATACGCGCGTTCCTCGAAGGCGTGGCCTTGAACACGCGCTGGATGCTGGAGCCGATGCTGCGTTTCGTGCGCGGTCATCGTGGGGATGCGTTCACGGTGGTGGGCGGCGGCGGCCAGTCCGACGTGTGGTGCCAGATGCTTGCCGACGTCACCGGCATGGCCGTGCGCCAGCCGCAGTCGCCGATCCAGGCCAATGCGCTGGGCGCCGCCTTCGTGGCGGGCGTCGGGCTGGGTGAAATGAACTTCGACGACGTGCCTGCGCGTTGCCGCCAGCGGCAGGTGTTCGAGCCTCGCGGGGCGATGCGCGGCCTGTACGACGAGCGTTTCGACACGTTCAAGGAGCTGCATCGGCGACTGGCGCCGATGTATCGCCGCATCAACCGCCAACGGGAGGCGACGGCATGAAGTTCCAGGCTGAACGACAGCGCGTGGTCGAGGTCAGCCGTGCGCTGGCCGATCGTGGGTACTTCGCCGCCACGGGCGGCAACCTGGCCTTGCGTATCGACGCCGAGCACATCGCGGTGACACCGTCTGCCACCGATTACCAGGTGATGGAGGCCGCCGACGTGTGTGTATTGCGTCTCGCCGACCTTGCCAAGGTCGATGGCGAACGCAAGCCGTCGGTGGAATCGGGCATGCACGCGCAGGTACTGCGGGCGCGCCGCGACTGCCTGGCCAGCGTGCATACCCATCAGCCGGCCGCCAGCGCGTGCACGCTGTTGGGCCACTCCCTGGTGGTCGACGAACCCGAGCATCGCCGGCTGCTGGGGCCTGAAGTGCCCCTGGTCGGTTATGCGCCGTCGGGCACGGGCTGGCTGTCGGGCAAGCTCGCGCGCGCGCTGCGTCCCGACGTGAACGCCTATCTGCTGCGCACGCACGGCGCGATCTGCTGCGGCACCTCGCTCGACGCCACGCTGCTGGCCCTGGTCGCGCTGGAGCAGCTGGCGCTGGACCAGCTGCGTACCCGCATCGCGGCGCGCCTCGCCGGCCAACGCACACCCGACGACGCGCTGCGGCGCCTGCTCGACACCATCGAAGCCCATCCCGTCCAGGACGTCATCGCATGAACCTTCCACGAGCCTCCATCGAGCCGCACGCCGGCAGCGCCATTTCGCAGTGGCCCGACACCGACGCGCTGTATCGCCGTTTCGATGCGTTGGTGAGTCAGCCGATGCGACCCATCCGGCGCGACGCGATGGGTCGCGTCATGGACTACTTCGAGCAGCGCTGCCAGGGGTCCAAGCGCATGGCCGAGCAGGCGCGCCAGGTCATTCCCGGCGGCGTGCAGCACAACCTCGCGTTCAACCTGCCGTTCCCGCTGGCGATCGCCGAAGCGAACGGCGCGCACATGACCGACGTGGACGGCAATCGCTACATCGATTTCCTGCAGGCGGGCGGGCCGACCCTGCTCGGTTCGAATGATCCGACCGTTCGGAGCAAGATCCTCGAACTGCTGGAACACTGCGGGCCGACCACCGGCCTGCTGCACGAGTACGAGGTGAAGCTGGCGGAGCTCGTCTGCGAACTGATGCCGGGCGTGGAGATGCTGCGCATGGCCGGCTCCGGCACCGAGGCGGTCATGGGGGCGATCCGCCTGGCGCGCGCATACACCGGCCGTCGCCGCGTGATCAAGATCGGTGGCGGTTACCACGGCTGGAGCGACTCGATGGTGTACGGCATGCGCCTGCCCAAGACCGGGCGCATGGAGGCCGTGGGCATTCCCCGCGGCGCGACGGCGAACACGCAGGAGAGCCTGCCCAACGACCTGGAGGCGATCCGCCGTCGCCTGCGCTGGAATCGCCTGCGTGGTGGCACGGCCGCCGTGATCGTGGAGCCGTTCGGGCCGGAGAGCGGTACGCGCCCGGTCGCGCACGACTTCAACGCGCAGCTGCGCAAGCTCTGTGACGAGTTCGGCGCGCTGCTGATCTTCGACGAAGTGGTGACGGGCTTCCGTGCGGGCCTGGGCGGCGCGCAGGCGTACTTCGGCGTGACGCCCGACCTCACCGTGCTGGGCAAGTGCCTTACCGGCGGCTATCCGATGGCCGGCGGTATCGGTGGACGCCGCGACATCATGATGATGCTGGTCGGCGGTATCGGCACCACGGCCAAGCGCGCCTTCGTCGGCGGCACGCTCACCGCGAACCCGCTGTCCTGCGCCGCCGGCTACTACGCGCTGAAGGAGATCCAGCGCACCGATGCCGCGGTGAAGGCAGGGCGGGCGGGCGACCGTTTGCGCCAGGGGCTGGACCAGATCATCGAGCGGCTGGGCCTGCCGTACGTCGCCTACAACATGGGCTCCATCGTCCACCTGCAGACCTCGGGCGTGATGCTGCTCGACACCAGCAGCCTGCTGAAGCTGGCGCGGTTGAAGAACGAGGCCAAGCAGCGCAAGCACATGATGGAGGAAATGGGCGCCGCCTATACCGCGCACGGCATCATCACGCTGGCCGGCAGTCGCATCTACACCAGTCTCGCCGACACCGACGCCATCATCGACGAGGCGTTGAACCGCTTCGAAGACGTGCTGAAACTGGTGTAACCGCCATGGAACTTACCCATCTGCTCCGTGACGTGCGTGCCCGCCTGCAGGAGCGGCATCTGCTGGGACGCGACGGCAGCGTCTCGCTGCGGCTGCCTGGCGAGGCGTCCATGCTGTGGTGCGCCGCGGACGGCGGCGAACCGCGGGCGCTGGCGCTGCATAAGGTGCAAGGCGACGCCGTGCTGCATGCCGCGGTGTACCTGGGACGCGATGACGTCGGGGCGGTGGCCGTAGGGGGCGGCGCCTTCACCCGCGTGCTCGGCGACCTCGGTGGCGAGCTTCCTCAGGTGTTCGACGAACAGGCCCGGCATCTCGGTCGCACGGCGAAGCCCTTGCCCGTGGTGAACAACGGCATCACGACCGATGCACGGCGTTGCCTCGCCACCGGGGGCAATCTCTGGATCTGCGCGCAACGGGCCCTGGTGCTGGGCACCACCGCGCAACGCCTGGTGCTCAACGCCGAGCTGGCGGAGAAATGCGCCAAGGCCTATGCGCTGGCGGCCGGCACGGGAGCACGCGTGGATACCTTGCCGTGGTGGGTGTGCCGCATCGCGAATGGCCGCCTGCGCAAGGACCAGCGGCGCGCCGTCGAACACTTTGCACGTGGTGAACTGCCAGAAGAATCGGTCGGCTACTGAGGGGAAGCCATGAACGATGCTGCCGTCAACGCACCCGCCGCCTTCAGCCGGGCGGAGATTGCCGCCGCGCTGTTGCTGGGTTGCGTGGCCTTGATGATGCTCGGCCTGCAGCCGGTACTGCTGGGCGAGCTGGTCAATCGCCACCGCATCTCGCTGGAGGGCGTGGGCATCGTGGCGATGGGCGAGATCTTCGCGCTGGGGCTCGGGGTGATCCTGGCGGAAAAGGTCCTGCCGCTGGGGCGACTGCGCGAGACGACCGCGTGCGCCAGCGTGCTGCTGGCCGGCGTGAACCTGCTGACCCTCGTTGCCAAGGGCGATCTCGCCTGCACGCTGGTGCGGCTGCTGGCGGGACTGCTGGCGGCGGCCCTGTTCTGGATCACCACGATGGTGATCGTGCGCGCAGCGAAGCCCGATCGGCTCGCTGGCATCTTCCTCACGCTGCAGACGGCGGTGCAGGCGGTGGTCGCCTTCTGCCTGGCACGCTGGCTGATGCCGGCGCTGGGCTGGCAGTCGGGATTCGTGGCGGTGGCCGGCCTGTCGCTGTTGCCGCTCACGGTGCTGCCCTGGATGCCGTGGCGGCTGGGGCTGCATGCCGAAGCGGTGAAGCCGTCGGTGGTGTCGTTGCGAGGACTGTTCGCCTTGCTGGTTCCGTTTGCCCAGATGTGCGCCGTGGGCACGTTGTGGGCCTATCTCGATCCGCTGGGGCAGGCGGCCGGATTCTCCGCCAGCAACGCGCAGGTACTGGTTTCCATGGTGCTGCTGATGCAACTGGTCGGCGGCAGCGTGGCGTCGGTGGCGGTGCGCTGGTGGCGCGCGCCGTCCACCCTGGCAGTGGGCGTGCTGCTGTTCCTGGCGATCGGGCTGGCGATGCATGGGCTGCCGGCGGGGCGGCTGGCTGCCTTCGCGGCGCTGTGCGGCCTGTTCGGGTTTGGATGGCTATTCCTGATGCCGTTCCACGTGCGCCTCGCCTTCGACGTGGATCCGCAGGGCAGGGTGGCCCTGCTGGTGCCGGCGGCCCAGTTGCTGGGCAGCGCGTTCGGCCCGCTCACCGCGTCCTTCAGCGTCGACGGCAACCAGGTGACGCACGTGCCCCTGGTGGCCAGCGGGTTCGCCGTGCTGGTGGGGGCCTCGCTGCTTGCCCTGCGCCATCGCGCGTCGGGTGGCGTGCTGCGGCCCAGCGGGGCAGGCCAGGATTGAGTTCGCCGGCCTCCTGAAACGCAGACGGCGCCCGCGGGCGCCGTCTGGCCAGTGAATCGCGAGGATCAGTACAGGACGCGGCTGCGCAGTGTGCCGGGAATGGCGGCAAGCTGGTCCCTCAGCTGGGCGGACTGCTTCTCGTCGGCGGCCACGTCGATCACGACGTAACCCACTTCGCTGTCGGTCTGCAGGAACTGGGCATCGATGTTGATGTTGCCGGCCGAGAACAGTTCGTTGATGCGCGACAGCACGCCCGGTACGTTGCGGTGGATGTGCAGCAGGCGGCGGCTGCGCGGGTGCTCGGGCAGCGACACTTCGGGGAAGTTCACCGCCGACAGGGTGGAGCCGTTGTCGCTGTAGCGCACCAGCTTGCTCGCCACCTCGATGCCGATGTTGTCCTGCGCTTCCAGCGTGCTGCCACCGATGTGTGGCGTGAGGATCACGTTGTCCATGCCGACCAGCGGCGAGACGAAGGCATCGTCGTTGCCCTTCGGCTCCACCGGGAACACGTCCACGGCGGCGCCGGACAGCTGCTCGCTGCGCAGGGCCGCGGCCAGCGCATCGATGTCGACCACCGTGCCGCGCGAGGCATTGATGAGCACCGCGCCCTGGCGCATGCGCGAGAGCTCGCGCTTGCCGATCATCAGCTTCGTCGACGGCGTCTCCGGCACGTGCAGCGTCACCACGTCGGCGCGCTCGAGCAGGTCGTCGAGGCTGTCGGCGGCGCGGGCATTGCCCAGCGACAGCTTGGATTCGATGTCGTGGAAGATCACCCGCATGCCCAGGCTCTCGGCCAGCACGCCCACCTGGGTGCCGATGTGGCCGTAGCCCACGATGCCCAGCACCTTGTCGCGCGCCTCGAAGCTGCCGGCCGCCGACTTGGTCCAGCCGCCGCGATGGCAGAGCGCGTTCTTCTGCGGGATGCCGCGCAGCAGCATGATGGTTTCAGCGATAACCAATTCGGCCACGCTGCGGGTGTTGGAGTAGGGCGCGTTGAATACCGGCACGCCCTGCAGGCGCGCGGCACCCAGGTCCACCTGGTTGGTGCCGATGCAGAAGCAGCCGACGGCGATTAGCCGTTTAGCCTGCTGAAGCACGTCCTCGGTGAGCTGGGTGCGGGAGCGGATGCCCACGATATGGGCATCTGCGATGCGGGCCTTCAAATCCGCTTCCGGCAGCGCCTTTTCGTGGAATTCGATCTGGCTGTAGCCGGCGCGCTGGAAGCTTTCCACCGCGCTGCGGCTGACGCCTTCCAGCAGGAGCACCTTGATGTCTTGTTTCGGGAACGAGGTCTTCATGGGCCATGGCGAGAGGATGAACCCCTCCACTATGCCAGACCTTGGGGCGGATTTGCGGCGTTGCAGCACTGGACGTTGCAAGCCGGCGCTGGCAGGCTGGAGGCGATCCCAAGGACTTATCCATGACCGATGCCCGTCTGGCCGATCTGGCCGACCGCCTGCCCAAGCTCCGCCTGCTCACCGATCCGGCCGACCTGGAGCACTACGGCCGCGACTGGACCCGTCGTTGGACGCCTAAACCGCTGGCCGTCGCCCTGCCGGGCGAGGTCGCGGAAGTGCAGGCCATCGTGCGCTGGGCGAACGAGCACGGCGTGGCGATCGTGCCGTCGGGCGGCCGCACCGGCCTGTCGGGCGGTGCCGTTGCGGCCCGGGGCGAGCTGGTCCTGAGCCTGGAGCGCATGAATCGCGTGATCGGCTTCGACGGCGTGGATCGCACGCTCACCGTGCAGGCGGGCATGACCTTGCACGCGGTGCACGAGGCCGCGAAGGAACATGGCCTGGTTTATCCGGTGGACTTTGCCGCCCGCGGCTCCTGTTCCATCGGCGGCAACATCGCCACCAACGCCGGCGGCATCCGCGTGATCCGCTACGGCAACACGCGCGAATGGATTGCCGGCCTGACCGTGGTGGCCGGCAACGGCGAACTGCTGCAGCTCAACCGTGGCCTGATCAAGAACTCCAGCGGCTACGACCTGCGCCACCTGGTGATCGGTTCGGAAGGCACGCTGGGCGTGGTGGTCGAGGCGACGCTCAGGCTCACCAGTCCGCCGCCGCCGTCCCAGGTGATGTTGCTGGCATTGCCCGACATGGACGCGCTGATGGAGGTATTCGCGCTGTTTCAAGCGCGCCTTTCGCTGCAGGCCTTCGAGTTCTTCACCGACGTGGCGCTCAGGCATGTGCTGGCGCACGGCGCGCAGCGCGCGATCGATGGCGAGCATCCCTATTACGTGGTGACCGAGTTCGACGCCGACGAGGCGGCACAGGAGGCGGCGCTGGCCGCGTTCGAGCACGGCATGGAGCAGGGCTGGATCAGCGACGGCGTGATCGCCCAGAGCGAGGCACAGGCAGCCGCACTGTGGCGCTTGCGCGAAGGCATCACCGAGAGCCTCGCCCCGCATCGCCCCTACAAGAACGACATCTCCCTGCGCATCAGCGCGTTGCCCGTTTTCCTCCACGAGATACAGGCGTTGCTGGGCGAGGCCTACCCGCACTTCGAGGTGGTGTGGTTCGGTCATATCGGCGACGGCAACCTGCACATCAACGTGCTGCGCCCGGCCGAGCTGTCCGATGCGGACTTCATTGCCCAGTGCGAACACGTCACCAAGCTGCTGGCCGAGACGCTGCAACGCCATGGGGGCAGCATTTCCGCCGAGCACGGTATCGGCCTGGTGAAGCGACCCTACCTGGGCAGCACGCGCAGCGACGCCGAGATCGCCTTGATGCGCGGCGTGCGCCAGGTGTTCGACCCGAAGGGGCTGCTCAACCCAGGCAAGCTGTTCGACTGAGCGGCAGCCCGTAAGCCAACCCTAAGTCCCGGGGTTGCATGCTGTGCGGACTTCCTCACCGACAGGTCCGTCCATGCAACGCTTTCTCCTTGGTACCCTGGCTTTCGCCCTGGCGATGGCCTGCTCCGTTCATGCGGCGGATGCGCCGCAGTCGGCCGATTACCGGGTGCTGTCGCAGCTGAAGCTCGGTGGCCCGGGTGGCTGGGACTACCTCAACTTCGATGCGCAGCGCCGCCACCTGTTCGTGAGCCGCGGCGATCGCGTCGAAGTGGTGGACGTGGACCAGAACAAGGCCATCGGCACCATTCCCGGCACGCAGGGCGTGCACGGCATCGCCATCGATCAGGCGACGCACCGGGGTTACACCAGCGACGGTCAGACCGCGTCGGTCACGGTGTTCGACCTCGATTCGCTGAAGACCGTCGCGACGGTGACCGGTACCGGCGAGAAGCCGGACGCCATCCTTTTCGATCCCGCCTCCAAGCACGTGCTCACCTTCAACGGCAAGGGTCATTCCGTCAGCGTCATCGACCCGGCGAGCAACAAGGTGATCGCCACCGTGCCGGTGTCCGGCAAGCCCGAGTTCGCGGTGAGCGACGAGGCCGGGCATGTCTTCGTGAACATCGAAGACCGCGCCGAGCTGGTGAAGATCGACTCGATGGCCAACAAGGTGGTGGCGAGCTGGAAGCTGGGCACGTGCGAGTCGCCGAGCGGGCTCGCACTCGACAACAAGCACCATCGCCTGTTCTCGGTGTGCGACAACCAGCAGATGGCCGTCGTGGACGCGCTCACCGGGAAGGTGGTCGCCTCGGTGGCGATCGGCGAGGGGCCGGACGCGGTGGTGTACGACGAGGGCACGGCGACGGTGTTCAGCTCCAACGGCGAGAGCGGCAACATCACGGCGGTGCACCAGGATGACGCCGACCACTACCGTGTCGCGCAGACCATTGCGACCCAGCCGAGCGCGCGCACGCTGGCGCTCGATCCCAAGCTGCATCGCCTGTACCTCTCGGCGGCCAAGCTGGCGGCCCCCGCGGCCGAGGGACACCACCCGTCCGTCGAGCCGGGCAGCTTCACCGTGCTGACCGTGGGACGCCCGTAATCCCGCCGGTCCCGGCAGCGGGGGCGTGCTAGCCTATTTGGCCGTCCCGTCCCCGCTGTCAGGAGCAAGACCATGTCCCAGCCGCTGCGCACGCTGTACCCCGAGATCGAGCCGTACGACAGCGGCATGCTCAAGGTCTCGGACCTGCACACGCTCTACTACGAGCAGAGCGGCAATCCGAACGGCAAGCCGGTGGTGTTCCTGCATGGTGGTCCGGGCGGCGGCACCAATCCGAAGTGCCGGCGCTTCTTCGATCCGGCGGTGTACCGCATCGTGCTGTTCGACCAGCGCGGCTGCGGCAAGTCCACGCCGCATGCGGAGCTGAAGGACAACACCACCTGGCACCTGGTCAATGACATCGAGCGCATCCGCACCCACCTTGGCATCGACCGCTGGCAGGTGTTCGGCGGCTCGTGGGGTTCGACGCTGGCTCTGGCCTACGCGCAAACGCATCCCGAACAGGTCACCGAGCTGGTGCTGCGCGGCATCTTCATGCTGCGCCGCTGGGAGCTGGAATGGTTCTACCAGAAGGGCTGCGATGCGCTGTATCCGGACGCGTGGGAGCCGTACCTCAAGGCGATCCCGGAAGTCGAGCGCGGCGACCTGATGAGCGCCTACTATCGCCGCCTCACCAGCAGCGACACGCAGGTGCGCGTGAACGCCGCCCGTGCCTGGTCGGTGTGGGAGGGTGCCACCAGCTACCTGTGGCAGGACCCCGGCCATATCGAGTCCAGCGGCGAGGACGAATTCGCACTCGCCTTCGCGCGCATCGAATGCCACTACTTCGTGCATGGCGGCTTCTTCGAACATGACGACCAGCTGCTGCGCAACGTGGAGCGCATCCGCAAGATCCCCGCGGTGATCGTGCAGGGCCGCTACGACGTGGTCTGCCCCGTGCGCAGCGCGTGGGACCTGCATCGCGCCTGGCCGGAGGCGGACCTGCGCATCGTGCAGGATGCCGGCCACTCGGCGTTCGAGCCGGGCAACATCTCGGAACTGGTGCAGGCCACGGATCGCTTCCGCGGCTGACCCG